>Ga0210402_10001373_pt1 | contig 25157 bp, 29 predicted proteins | sample IncBWC7MmetaG_FD_161055 | JGI IMG/M metagenome (GOLD analysis project Ga0210402, IMG submission 161055) | Forest soil microbial communities from Barre Woods Harvard Forest LTER site, Petersham, Massachusetts, United States - Inc-BW-C-7-M | ecosystem: Environmental > Terrestrial > Soil >... | reverse complement strand
TGAACCGGTAGTCGGCGACGGCCCAGTCGAGAGACGGGTGCCATTGTCCCAGATGACCCAAATTGCGGTCGTAGACCTGTGCGCCGACACGGAATCTGTCGGTGAGTTGTGATGAAATGTTCAGGCCCATCTCGGTCATGGTGCCGCTTCCTTGCCGGGTGTTCATGGTGAGCCAATTGTTCTCGTCGGTCTTCACAAAACCTTGGGAGAAGAACCCATGGACCTGCACCGCACGATCCCAGACTTTGAATTCCTGCGCGTGAGACGGGTACGATGCAAACAAACAGAGAAGTGCCAAGGCCAGGATTCGTCTATCCATAAGTTCTCCTTACAGGTGTCTCTAAGGGATCCATCGGCAAGTGCGAGAGTCTCTTGAACTGCATCCGCTTCGGCAGACCTTGAGCTAATGAACGGTCGATCCCAGATTGACGATTCGCTGGGCCTCCCCTTACCCTGTAAGGTGCCCTTAAAAAATTCTGAAATGTCCCATCTGCGCGTAGCCGACGACATCACCCAGTTGGTCGGCGAGACTCCAATGTTGCAGTTGAAGCGGCTGGTTCCAGCAAGTTCGGCGGAAGTCTTCGCCAAGCTGGAATACCTGAATCCCGGGGGCAGTGTGAAAGACCGGGCCGCGATTGGGATTATCCGGCGGGCTGAAGATGATGGGAAACTAAGGCCCGGTGGCACCATTGTTGAAGCGACCGCAGGAAACACCGGCATCGGACTCGCCCTCATCGGCGTCAACCGTGGTTACAAAGTGAAGCTGTTCGTGCCCGAGCTTTTCTCGGAGGAGAAGGTCAAGATCATGCGCGCTCTCGGTGCGGAAGTGTTCCGTACTCCAGACGCCGAGGGCATGCAGGGCGCCATCAAGCAGGCAAAGGCTTTGGTGGCAAGCGATGCGAAGGCGTTCATGGCCGGGCAATTCGAGAATCTCGCCAATCCCGACTACCATTACGAGACGACGGCGCGAGAGGTTTTCGAGCAGATGAACGGGCAGGTCGATGCAGTTGTTGTAGGCTGCGGAACCTGTGGCACGTTTTCGGGAGTTGCCCGCTTCCTCAAGGAGAAATCTCCACGCGTGCTGGCGGTTGCCGTCGAAACCCAGGGATCGATTCTCGGCGGCGGGAAGCCCGGTCCGCACAAAGTAGAGGGCATTGGTTCCAGCTTTATTCCGAAGACATTCGAACCTTCAGTTTGCGACGAAGTGATGATGGTGATGGATGAGGATGCGTTCGGAATGGTGAAGACACTGGCGGCCCGGGAAGGCGTGCTGGCAGGGTCGAGCGGAGGCGCGGCCGTGTTCGCATCGCTCAAGGTGGCAGAGAGGCTGGGGGCGGGGAAGCGGGTGGTGACGATCATCCCGGATTCGGCGGAACGGTACTTGTCGAAGAAGATATTTGAAGGTGGCATCTAGGCTGCGGACCTCGCGGCTTTCATTCCCATGAAAAAGACGAAAGAGTTGGGCTTTGCAACGCGCGCAATTCACTCGGGGCAGGAACCAGACCCATTGACGGGTGCGGTGACGGTCCCGATCTATCCAACTTCCACCTACGTGCAACAAGGGATTGGCGAGCACAAAGGATACGAGTACTCGCGGGTGTCGAATCCGACGCGAACGCGGCTGGAGCAGAATCTGGCTGCACTCGAGGGCGGAGTCGCGGCGCGCGTCTTCGCCAGCGGCATGGCGGCCATCAATGCGATCGTCAGCATGCTGAAGTCCGGCGATCACGTTGTCTGCGGCAACGACCTCTATGGAGGAACTCCGCGCCTGTTTAACCAGGTGATGTCGGGATTCGGGCTGGAGTTCACCTACGTCGACACGTCGGATGCGGAGAACGTGGAGCGCGCTATCCGCAAGAACACGCGCATGGTGTATGTGGAGACGCCAACGAATCCGCTAATGCGGTTGAGCGATCTGGCAGAGATCAGCGCGCTCTGCCGCCGCAAGAAGCTGGTGCTGGTGGTCGACAACACCTTCATGTCCCCGTATTTTCAGCAGCCACTGGAATTAGGCGCGGATCTGGTGGTGCATTCGACCACCAAATTCCTCAACGGGCACAGCGATGGATTGGGTGGGGTCGTGGTCTGTGCACAGCAGGAGTACGCGGACAAGCTGGCCTTCCTGCAGAAGGCTGCGGGAGCGATTCTCTCGCCGTTTGAATGCTGGCTCATTTTGCGCGGCGTGAAGACGCTGGCCGCGCGGATGGAGATACACGACCGCAGCGGGCGGATCGTCGCCGATTTCCTTTCCAGGCACAAGAAGGTGAAAGGAGTCTTCTATCCCGGACTGGCTGATCATCCGCAGCATGCGTTAGCTAAGCGCCAGATGAGCGGCTTCGGATCGATGATCACGTTTGAAACCGGGTCGCTGAAGAATGCGAACAGAATGCTCAAGCAAGTTCGAGTCTGCTCGCTCGCCGAATCCCTGGGTGGAGTCGAGACGTTGATTTCGCATCCGGCGACCATGACCCATGCGGCGCTGGGTGAGAAGGGGCGAAGGGCGATCGGGATCACCGACGGGCTGGTAAGGATCTCGGTGGGGATCGAGAACGTGAAGGACATTCTTGAAGATTTAGATCAGGCCCTGGCCGCGATGTAGCACGCTCCGGAAATCTTCACTTCACCGAATCATCGATCCACTGCAGATACGAAGTGCTGCCGTCGTCGACGGTGAGCGAGATGCACTCCGGAACCTCATAGGAGTGGAGTCCCCGGATCGCATCGCGGACCGCGGCAAAGTTCTTCGCAGTCGTCTTCACGACAAGCAACCATTCCCCGGCCGACTCCACCTTATTCTGCCAACGGTAAATCGACTTTATCTCGGGAATTATGTTCACGCATGCAGCCAGCAGGTTTTCGACGAGGTATTGGGCAATCCTGTCTGCTTCTTCTTGGGAAGCGCAGGTGGTGAGGACGATTCGCTTGTCAGTCATATAAAATCAGCCGTCAGCTGTCAGCCATTGGCTTTCAGCGTCTTGCTGGAGAGAGATTAGCATTTCGTAGGAGAGGTCGAATATGCTAACGCAAATCAAGTTTGGCACATCGGGATGGCGGGCGGTGATGGCGGAGGAGTTCACCTTCGCCAACGTGCAGCGCGCGGTGGGGGGGATTGCCCGGTATGTGGCTTCGCAGAAGCGCAAAGGCGCGCGCGTCATTGTGGGGCGCGACCCACGATTTCTGGGCGAGACCTTTTGCTCGATGGCGGCGGACATTCTCTCCTTTCAGGGGATCACGCCGCTTGTCGTAGCCGATCCCGCGCCGACTCCGGCATTTGCGCATGCCGTCGTGGCCAACAAAGCTGACGGCGTCATCAACTTTACCGCGTCGCATAATCCTCCGGAATACAACGGCATCAAGTTCTCGACGCCCGATGGCTGCCCCGCGCTGCCGGAGGTGACTCGAAAGATCGAGGCCCAGATCGCGGCTGGAGATACATCCGCAACTTCGGAAATGATGATTCCCCTTCCTACAACGAAAGATTCGCTGGATCCCAGGCCTGCATATCTGAAGCGTCTGGGTGAGGTAGTGGACCTCGACGTGATCAAGAAAGCCGGATTGAAGGTTGCTTTCGATCCGATGTGGGGGGCAGCACGTGGCTACTCCGATGAATTGCTGCGTGGCGCTGGAGTTCAGGTCGCGACGGTGCATGACTATCGCGATGTGCTTTTCGGCGGACACGCGCCGGAGCCGGACGATCACTTACTCGAAGATCTTCGCAAAAAGATGCGCGAGACGGGAGCACAGATCGGGATCGCAACTGACGGAGATGCCGATCGCTTTGGTATCGTGGACGCGGACGGCACTTTCCTGCAACCGAACTATGTGATCGCCATACTCTTCGACTACCTGGTTGAGAGCCGTGGCTGGAAAAACGGCGTAGCCAAATCGGTTGCGACCACGAATCTCATCAACGCTCTTGCGAAAGGGCACGGCGTTGAGCTGCACGAAACGCCGGTGGGTTTCAAGTACATCGGCGAACTGATCATGCAGGACAAGATCGCGATTGGCGGCGAGGAGAGCGCGGGGCTGTCAATTCGGCACCACGTTCCGGAAAAAGACGGCGTCCTTGCCGGCCTACTTTGTTGCGAAGCGGTGGCGCAAAGAGGGAAAACGCTGGGAGAACAACTGAAGACGATCAGTGACAAAGTAGGTTCCTTCTATCCGAAGCGGGAGAATTTCCGATTGACGCCGGAGGTCAAAGCGAAGTTCACTGAAAAGTTGAAGTCTGATCCGCGCGAATTCTGCGGCCATCCAGTAAGCGAGGTCGTCCGCACCGACGGATTGAAACTTGTCTTCAGCGATGGATCGTGGGTCTGCTACCGCTTGTCAGGAACCGAGCCCGTGGTCCGCGCTTACACCGAAGCCCGCAGTGAACGGGGTCTGGAGAAACTGAGCACCGCAGCCAAGAGCTGGATTTTCGAATAACGCTATCTTGAAGCCGTTTCCTAAAATCGCGAACTTTCCCAGTGCCGAAGATGGTTTGCGGGCCATGGTCGAACGCGCCCCGCAGGCCGAGGCCTTGGCAGCGACGTGGATCGTGCGGGTTCGTCCGTATGCTCTGCTGCTATACGCATTGCGCCGACGAATTGCAACCGGCGCGGTGGGTCTGCTCGCGGCATGGTTGTTTGTCCACGTTATGTTTGGCGCGAACGGAATGGTCGTTTACCGGCAGAAGCGCGCTGAGTATCAGGAACTGCACAAGCAGATCGTACAGGCACAGCAGGAGAACGATCGCTACACGCAGCAGATCCAGGGGTTGAAAAGCAATCAGACGGCGATTGAAAAAGAGGCCCGCGAACAGTTGGGATATGCCAAACCTGGAGAATACGTATATGTGCCCCCGGCCGCTAAGCCAGTCCCTCCCGCGAATCACTCAGCCAAGAAGTAGCCCGCCTGGCCACTTCTGGCATGCACCTTCGGAGTATCGCTTTCCCGCCGTTCGCTGACACATGCGGCGAATCCTTGTGGTATATTTCCCCAGTTTCACTTCAACGACCAAAGAAGGGATCTGCCGTTCAAAGACGACGGTATGATCGCCTGGTGTTCAAATCTCTTGCGGTGTGGGGCCGCAATCTGAACTGCAAAAAAGGAGAACAAAGGGTCATGAGAAAAGTGCTGCTGATTTGTCTTGCTGTTTGTTTCGTGCTTGCTTTGTCGGCGCTGGCTTTCGATGACATGGGTAAGAGTTCAACCGTCAACGGATGGGTGACTGACGCCAAGTGCGGAGCCAAGGGCGCCAATGCTGGTGGTGAGGCCTGCACCAAGAAGTGCCTCGCTGGCGGCGAAAAAATGGTCGTCGTCACTGATAGCGATCAGAAGGTTCTGATGGTCGAGAACCCGGATGCGCTGAAGGGACACGAAGGGCATCACGTCGCGGTCACCGGAACGATGGGGAAGGACTCCATCAAGGTGGCAAGCGTGAAGATGCTCTAAAATTGATTTGCGGATTACGAGGGGCGGCTTCCGAGCCGCCCTTTTGCATGTGTAGGGGCGCCCTCGTCCGCCCCGCGGAGCGAAGCGACGCGTGTCATCGCTGTCGTCAAACCGCAACGCTTTGCAGGAATTGGCAGCCGTCATTGCGCGCACCGCCGGACGAAGGCGTCCGGGGCTACACCCAACCGGCGTCGATCACGAAGCTTTGATTTGTTATGGCGAGACTTTCGTCGGAAGCCAGAAAGAGAACGAGTTTCGCAACTTCCTCCGGTTGAATGTCTCTCTTGATCGCTTGCCGGCTCAGAATTTCTTTCCTGTACTCTTCCGTAAACCAGAGCTGGCGTTGCTTCTCGGTGGCAATGGCTCCGGGCATCACACAGTTCACTCGAACGCCGTCGGTACCCACCTCGTGAGCTAGTGCGCGGGTCATGCCTACGATCGCGGCTTTCGCAGTTACATAAACAGGGATTCCAGTCGATGGAATCACCCAGCCAATTGAACTCATGTTTATGATGGATCCGCGTTTAACCCGCCGCATGCCGGGAAGAACGGCTTGCGCCATGAAGAACTGGTGCTTCAGGTTGGTCTGCATGCACCAATCCCAGAATTCCGAGGTTACCTCTTCGATTTTGTGGCGCTTATCGTTGCCAGCATTGTTGACCAGTACGTCGATCGCGGGGTGGGCGCTGAGTATTCTCTCGATCACCGATTGGAGCTCTGAAGTGTTCATCAGGTCGCAGTGGAAGTATTCGGGAGGAACACAGCTGGGTTGCTGAAGTCGCTGAACCAGAGAATTGGCAGCGTCGTCCTGAATGTCGATGAACAGAACGCGGGATCCCTGCAGAACGAAGGCCTCGACAATGGCCTCGCCAATTCCACTGGCACCTCCGGTGACAAGAACAACCTTCCCTTTCAGGCTGCTGTACACAGCGGAGGGTGAGGGGCGTTCCATTGGCGCCGACTATTTTACGACGCCTTCCAGGGGAGAGCTTGCCGTGGCGTAGAGCTTCTTCGGCATGCGCCCGGCGAGATACGCCTGCCTTCCCGCGACGACCGCATGCTTCATCGCTTCGGCCATTTGCACAGGGTCTTGCGCGTTGGCGATGCCGGTGTTCATGAGGACGGCGTCTGCGCCTAATTCCATTGCAATGGTCGCGTCGGAAGCAGTTCCCACACCTGCATCGACGATCAATGGCACTCCGCTGATCATCTCGCGCAGGATGCGAATGTGCGCGACATTTTGGATGCCCATGCCGCTGCCGATCGGAGCGCCTAGCGGCATGATCGTGGCTGCGCCGGCATCGATCAAACGCTTGGCGAAGACGATGTCGTCTGATGTATAGGGCAGAACCGTGAAGCCTTCCTTCACCAGCACGCGCGTAGCTTCGAGCGTGGCTTGCACGTCGGGATAGAGAGTCGCCTGATCTCCGATGACCTCGAGCTTGACCCAGTCGGAAAGTCCGACTTCGCGCCCTAGTCGTGCGGCACGAATGGCTTCGTCGGCCGTGTAGCATCCGGCGGTGTTGGGAAGTAGAAAGTATTTCTTGGGATCGATGTAGTCGAGCAGCGATTCCTTGCTGCGGTCGAGATTCACACGGCGAACCGCGACCGTGACCATCTCAGCGCCGCTGGCTTCGAGCGCACGCGCAGTTTCCTGGAAGGATTTGTATTTTCCCGTGCCAACAATAAGCCGGGAGTGGAAGGAACGTCCGGCAATGATCAATGAATCCGACATGGGGATATTGTAGTGAAAGCTGGTGATGCTTGATAGGCGGATGTACGGGGAACACGAAAATGGTGGCGCGGGGCGTGGCGCGACGCTAATCGCTCGTACGCCCGCATTCTTTGCCGGTTGAGATTCTGAGCTATTCGTTCTTGAACAGATCGCTTAAATCTCGTGTGGCCGCGTCTCCGGCGGCTCCCAACAGAGGCGTAACACCAAAAATCTCCTCGACTGTTTTCAGTGTGGAGCTGTGGTCGTAATAGATGGTATTGCTGTAAGGTCTTTTCCCTCCACCCTTGGCAAAGGGCGAGAGCAGGAACATGCCTATCGGGCCGTCGCTATACGCGCCGCCGTCTTCCGCTTCATCCCAAATAATGAAGAGCGCGCCGCCAGCTTTGTATTCGGCCGATCCCGTGATGAGAGGAACGTTCTGTTTGAGCCAAGTGTCGCTGCGCAGAGTGTTATCGGAAGGCTCAGTCCTGGCGCAGGGAGAGACGCCCTCGTGCCCATCGTGGCACAAGTTCGGGGTGATGAAGTTGAACCGGGCTGAGGTCTGGTCGGCCAGATCGGTCGCCAGTTGGTAATACGGGCGGACGTGAGCGATGCATTCGGCCGACTTCGGATTTAGTCCGCGATTGACGTCGCTGAAGTAGACAAAGCCGAGGTGTTCAACGTCGAGATACGTAAAATCCAGAGGGCATACGTCGTAAACCGGGCTGCCAAAGTCGGGCTCGGCGTAGGCGCGCCAGGAAATTCCCGCATCCTCGAGAAGTTTCACCAGGTGCTTGTGCGTAGTGAGCTGCGGCTGGCCGGGCTGGGTATCGGCTAGAACGCCAAAGTTCGTTCCGGCCTCCAACCACAAGTAGTTCGGCTGGCTGGGATGGTTCCCTGGGGGATTGTAATACTGCTCAGTGTGCGCCGAGGTCACGAGCAGTGGCCCATTGATGTATGGAGCGAGGGGGCTGCCCTTGATGTCAGGAGCGCCGAACGCGGCGCCAGAATTGTTACCCGTCCAATTGTGGTTTTCCATCAAGATGATCCAGACGGTTTTCACTTTGCTCATCTGAGCCTGACTGATGACAGGTGTTGCGACAAGCAGCATTGCGCAAGCGCATAGCTTGAGGGCTTTTTGGTAATTCTTCATCGCTCTCCCCTTTTTCGGATGGCTGAAATTGCGGGTAAGTATTTGTAGGAGAGGGTTATTGAGTGGAGATGAACGGAGGATTAATTGTTTTCCACCGTGCCGGGGTCGATTCCGTTCGAAAGCCACTCGGCTTTTACTACGGCACCGCTGCGGCTTCTGCTTGAGCGTACAGTTCGTCGATTTGCTTCTTATAGCGGTCTTCGATGACACGGCGGCGGAGTTTTAGTGTTGGGGTCAGGGCGCCGTTGTCGAGGGTGAATTCATCCGGTACCACCATGACTCGTTTAAGCTTCTCGAACCGCGCCAGATTCTGGTTGTGGTCTTCGACTACACCCTCATACAATCTCTGCACTTTCGGGTTAGCGACCAGTTCGCTGCGGGAGGCGAAGGCGATACCATTCTCACGCGCCCATTCTTCGAGGCGCGCGAAGTTGGGAGAAATCATCACCGCCGGAAACTTTCGGCGGTCGCCCAGGACTGCAGGGATTCCTATATAGGGGTTGAGCTTGAGCGCGTTCTCGATCGGTTGGGGTGCGATGAACTTTCCGCCCGACGTCTTGATGAGGTCCTTCTTGCGATCCGTGACGGAGAGATATCCGTCGGCGTCGATGTTCCCGATATCTCCGGTTTTAAACCAGCCGTCTTCGAGCGCAGCTTTGGTTTCTTCGGGGCGGTTCCAGTATCCCTTGAACACCGACGGGCCGCGCACCAGGATTTCGCCGTCTTCGGCGATGCGAACTTCGAGGTTTGTCAGAGTCTTACCCACGGTTCCGATGCGGTGGCTCGCCGGCGTATTCACTGCGATGACCGGTGACGTTTCAGTGAGGCCGTAGCCTTCGTGGATGCGGATGCCAACTGTTGCGTACCACTCGGCGAGTTCGCGGCCGAGCGGCGCGCCCCCAGAGATGAAAGTCTCAACTTTTCCGCCCATGCCGGCGCGTATTTTCGAGAACACAAGTTTGTGGGCCAGTCTCCAAGTGCGCGAGGTTGGGATCTTTCCCGCAAGAATCTCGGGCTTGTGTTCGCGCCCGACGGCTAGTGCCCAATCGTAGATGGTGCGTTTGGGGAAACCCTGCGCCTGGCGCTCGGCTTGGGCGTAAATCTTCTCGTACACACGAGGCACCGCGACAAAAAGAGATGGTTTGACTTCGAGTAGTGCTTCTGGCAGACGTTCGATGAAGGGGCAATACGCCAGCGTAACCCCATGGTAAATCATCGAAAAGTCCACGTGCCGAGCGGTGATGTGGCAGAGGGGTAGAAACGAAACGCTGACCAGCCCGGGGCGCATGTTGAAACCCAGCAGGGAACACTGAATATTCGACGCGATGTTGCCGTGGGTAAGCATTGCGCCCTTGGACTGTCCTGTAGTGCCCGAGGTGTAAACGATCGTGGCCAGGTCGTCGGGAGTAATCGCGCGGGCTCGTCCTTCGATCTCTGCGTCGAGATTTTCAGGACCTTGCTGTGTGATGTCGCCCATTTTCACACATCGGTCCGAGAAGTTGGCCAGGTCACCATTGAACTCAAGGTCGTCCATGACCACGATCTTCTCGATGTGGGTCTTGGGAAGGATGGAAATGACCTTGTGCAGCTGCTGGTCGGATGAAACGAAGATCACGCGGCAGCCGGCGTCGTTGAGCACAAAAGCGGTCTGCTCGGCGGTGAGCGTGGTGTAGAGGGGAACGGTGACTGCGCCCAGCAGCAGGCTCGAGATGTCGGCGATCGGCCACTCGGGGCGATTTTCGCTAAGGAGAGCGATGCGATGACCCGGATGAATTCCCCAGGAGCGGAGAGCGCGAGCGGTGCGGGCAACTTTCTGCCCGAACTCACGGGAAGAAATGGGCAGCCATTTCCCAGCCTCGCGGTAGAGCATTACCTGGTCGAGATTGCGTTCGACGGCGGCGAAGAAGATGTCGTTGAGAGTGGCGATGCTCATCGCGTCGTTCTGGGCCCGGCGGAAAGTCGCGCGCCTGATCTGTGGGAACTGTAACGGTTTTTGGCTGCTTTCGGCAACGTCAAACCGGCAAGCGATCGTTACCCAAGTTGCTTCGTGGTAACCAGCGTGGGACAACTGTCCCCGCAATAGAGGTCTGGGGTGCGGCGTCGCGGTCTGTTTACTACAACCGTTCGGGCAGGTTAAGCTAAATGGGACTCCCGTGGGAGGAGTTCTACATGAAAAAAAGGCTTTCAGGCCTGCTGGCCGGACTTCTGCTGGCAGGCGCGTTCGCAACGACGACCCCTGCATTCGCCCAAACCAAGAAGGAGGGTTCGAGCATGCCCAAAGTCGGCGACACCGCTCCTGATTTCGCGCTGAAGTATTCCGACGGCAAAGATTTGAAAGAGGTAAAACTGAGCGACTATCGGGGCAAAAAGAACGTCGTCCTGGCATTCTACGTTTTTGCTTTCACCGGTGGTTGAACGCAGCAAATGAAAAACTTCCAGCAGAATCTGCAAAAGCTGGAAGCGGCCGACACCCAGGTCCTGGGTGTGAGCATGGATAGCTGGTTCTCGAATAAAGCCTTCGCCGACCAAATCGGAGTTACCTTCCCGCTGCTCAGTGATTGGGGCGGCAAGATCACCCGGGAGTACGGGGTCTACAAAGATGAGTATCAGGCACCGCGCCGCGTGAACTTCCTGATCGGGAAAGACGGGAAGATCATGGAAGAGCAGGTGGACAAAGACGCGATCGATCCAACAAAGATCGTGGATGCGTGTCAGCGGCCGAAGATGAAGGAGTAATTGATGTCATCCTGAGTGACGTTTTTTGCCATGAAGGACCTATGCACCGTGCCGATCCCGGCAAAACTGCACAGGTCCTTCGCTTCGCTCAGGATGACAAGTGTTTCCAGACTCGGCAGTTCTCCTTAAGTTCCAACCTCCATATAACGAAGCAGTTGTACATGCGGAAACTAAACCGTCTCCATGGTGTTTATAGGGAAGTGGGTAAGATCAGCGTGTACGGATTTCGGTTCCGTCAAGGCGGAGATATGAAAACGCACAAGTTGTGGGCGTGGACGCTTCTATTGGCGAGCGTTGCCTTTGTTTTGCAAATTTCCACCGTTGCTTTAGCACAAGATGACGACCAGGATCAGGCGCAGGATCCTCCCGGCCGCGTGGCGCGGTTGAACTACTCGCAGGGGTCGATATCGTTTCGTCCGGCGGGAGAAGATGATTGGGTTACGGGAGTTCCGAACCGTCCAATCGTGACCGGCGACGACTTGTGGGCGGACGAAAACGCTCGTGCCGAAGTCCATCTAGGTTCGACGGCTATTCGGCTGGGATCGCAGACGGGAATTACTTTTCTTACCTTGGACGACAACAATACGCAGATCCGGCTGGCGCAGGGATCGCTGATTTTACGCGTGCGCCATCTGGACGACGACGACAGCTTTGAAATCGATACGCCCAACATTGCATTCACCCTGTTACAGCCGGGCGAATACCGCCTAGACGTGAGCCAGGACGGAAGCCGGACCGAGGTCACGACCTGGCACGGCCGCGGACACGTTACCGGCGGAGGCTTCTCCTACAACGTTGTCGCGGGACAGTCGGCGAGTTTCACCGGCGATCAGAATCACCTCGACTACGATTTGAACCAAATTCCCGATCGTGATGGTTTTGATGATTGGGCGTTTCAGCGGGACGATCGGGAAGATCGCGCCGATTCGGCGAATTATGTTTCCCGCGAGATGACGGGGTACGAGGACTTGGATGAATACGGCGATTGGAGCTATGTCGCAGGATACGGTCCGTGCTGGCACCCGCGCGCGGTCGTTGTCGGATGGGCTCCGTACCGCTTCGGACACTGGGTCTACGTTGGGCCCTGGGGCTGGACGTGGGTGGAAGACGAACCTTGGGGATTTGCGCCATTCCATTACGGACGATGGGCGTCAGTAGGCGGCGGATGGTTCTGGGTGCCGGGTCCGGTGGTGGTGCGTCCGGTGTGGGCGCCGGCTCTGGTGGCGTTTGTCGGAGGCGGCCCGGGCTTCCACTTCTCAGCGGGCGTTGGCGTGGGATGGTTCCCCTTGGCACCGGGAGAAGTGTACGTGCCGGGGTATCGCGTCAGCCGCACGTATGTGAACAACGTGAACATCACCAACACGACGGTGAATGTCACGAGAGTCACGAACGTCTATAACACGGTGATCGTCAACCGGAGCACGACGATCAACAACATTACGTATGCGAACCAGCACGTCACGAATGGCGTAACGGTGGTATCGCATGACGCTTTTGTGAACGCGCGGCCAGTAGCGCAGAACATTATGCGAGTGGAACCGCGAGAACTCGTGGCTGCACCTGTGACTCGGGCAGTCGCTGTAGAACCGGTACGGGCGAGTGTGATAGGGGCGGGACGTCCGGTTGCTGTGAGACCCCCTGCGGCAGTGATTAGCCGTCCGGTGGTAGCGGTGCGAACGCCACCTCCGCCGGTGCGTCCCATTGACCAGCGGCAGGCGCAGGCTGGCGGACACCTGAATGAGCAGACGCTGGTCCGGCCGGTTGCACCAGCGCGGCCAGCTCCAGCAAATCAGACGGCTCGACCACAGCCGAACCAGGAAGGCTTTCGGCCGTTTGGGCAACCAAGCGGCGGGAACAGCTCTGAGGAGAATAACCGGGTGAAACCGACGCTCAAGCCGCAACCGCGGGTATATGAGCAGCAGGGAACTCCCATGGAAGAGAACCGAAATGTGCCGCAGCCGGAGAATCGGATGGCGCAGCCACAGCCGAGTCGCCCGGCGCAGCCGGACAATCGCGAGTTCCGTCCGCCGCAACAAGCCGTTCCGCAGGAGACTCATCCGTTAGTTCGTCCTGCGCCTCCGGTGCAACAGCGCTCACCACAACAGGAGCAACAGCAGGAGCAGAAGTTCAATCAGTGGCACGAACAGCGGCAGGCGGCGCCTCCGCCACAACCAAGACCTCAGCCGTCGAGGCCCGAACCAAAGCAGGAGAAACCGCCGAAGAAGTGACGTTGACGCTGAGGGCTCGCCTTGTGATAGGGTTCGCATGAGGTGCGAGTGCGAACCAGGTAGCGAAAGATGAAGACGCCGGGAGCGGCTCACCCTCTCCCGGCGTTGTATTTTGCGGTGCTGGATCTGGCGTGATGAGCGAAGCGAAACGACCGACGTTCAACTGGATGGATCTTCTGTGGCTCCTGTTTCTGGCGGGGCTAGCGCTGCTGCCCCCGGTAAAGGAGTACCACAAACAGTTCATCCTGCTGGCGTTCGGCGTGGTTCAGCTTCGCGAAGGGTGGCTGGTAGATCGCCTTCAAGTGCGCGGTGCTGCGTATGTTGTCCTGATCAAGATTGGGCTGGCAACTCTGCTCGTCAACCACACCGGAGAGATCAGCATCAACAGCAGTTACTGGCCGATTTACTTCTTGCCGGCAGTGACGGCCGCAGAATATTTCTCGCCCTGGGCGACACTGTTCTGGACGACGCTAGCGTCCGCTGCTTATTGTTCCTACCTCTACCTGGACCCCGAGGTGCAAGAACTGGAGATTCCAGGGGAAAGCTATGGCCTGCTCGCCATCCGAATCTTGTTCTTTTTCCTGGCAGCGATGCTGGTGAACCGCTTTGTTGTAGAGAGCCGGCGATTGACGCAGCAATATCAGGAAACGGCTGAAACGCTGTCCGAAACCAACCGGCGGTTGGAGCAGGCGCAGGCAGATGCGCGGCGATCGGAGCGGCTGGCGGCACTGGGTCAACTTTCCGCAGGCTTAGCGCACGAATTTCGCAATCCTCTGGGCGTGATCAAAGGCTCGGCGGAGATGCTGACGCAGAAGCTCGGCGACTCGAATCCACTGGCCACCGAACTGGCTGGCTACATTTCAACCGAGACGAACCGGTTGAGCGCCTTGGTCACCCGCTTTCTCGATTTCGCGCGTCCGTTACATGCGGACCTGACGCCGAGTGATATCTCCGCAGTGCTGGATCGAGCCTTGAATGATGTCACGCAATTCTGGAAAGGGGCGCCGATTAAGGTGGAAAAGGAGTATCAGGCCAGCCTGCCGCAGGTTTCGCTCGATGAGGCACTCTCTGAACAAGCGTTCGTAAATATCATTCAGAACGCGTATGACGCGATGAGCGCCGAAGGCGGCGGAGTATTGCGCGTTCGAGTCAACACCGCGCGGCGCAGCTCCCGTGATCGACACACGGTCGACGGAGTAGAAGTACGTATTGCCGATTCCGGGCCAGGAATCCCGCCTGACTTGCGAGAGCAAATCTTCAATCCATTCGTGACCACGAAGAAGAGCGGAGTGGGATTGGGTTTGTCCATCGTTTCCAAGATCATCGACGGCCATCATGGTTCAATCCGCATTGAAGATTCTTCTGGTTCGTCCGGGGACGGGAACAAGAATCGGGGCGCATGTTTTGTCATGTTCTTCCCCGCAGCCAGCCAGCAGTCGCCTACGGCAGAAAAGACGCATCTGGTGATTTCGTGAGAAGGAGCTGAATCGAGGATTCGGAACTCATGCCCGCCATTCTGATTGTCGAAGACGAAGCCAAAATGCGCCGCTTGCTCGAATTGAACCTCGGTGAAGATGGCTTCACGACCTTTTCTGCCGAGGATGCCGAGACTGGCCTCAAACTGCTGCAACAGAATCCGATCGATCTCGTCGTGACCGACCTGAAGCTTCCTGGGATGAACGGGTTGGAGTTTTTGCAAGCCGTCAAGCGGCAGAATTCAGCTCTTCCCGTCGTGGTCATGACTGCATTTGGGAGCGTCGAGACCGCCGTTGAGGCCATGAAGGCAGGAGCGAGCGATTACGTCCTCAAGCCATTCTCCTTGACTGAAATGCGGATGGTCATTCATAAGGAATTGGACGTCCGCAATCTGCGGGAAGAGAACCGATCTTTGCGCGAGGCGCTCGGCAAGCGCTACGCGCATCCCAACGTGGTGGCGCGCAGTCCGAAGATGCAGGAGGTGCTTGCGACCGTCGAGCGCGTTGCTCCGACGAACTCGACTGTGTTGCTCGGCGGCGAGAGCGGAGTTGGCAAGGATTTGATTGCGCGCGCAATTCATGAAAAGTCTCGGCGTGCCAATGGTCCATTTCTGAAGATCAACAGCACAGCGATCCCAGAGAACCTGCTGGAAAGCGAGTTGTTCGGCTTCGAGAAGGGGGCCTTCACCGGCGCGGTGGCCAGCAAGCCGGGCAAGTTCGAATTGGCCGACAAGGGAACGCTCTTCCTGGATGAGATTGGCGATGTGCCTCCGGTAACGCAGGTGAAGCTACTGCGCGTCTTGCAGGAGCGTGAGTTCGAACGGCTGGGAGGGACGAAGACGGTCAAGGTTGACGTCCGCCTGATTGCGGCTACCAATCGAGACTTGCGCGAAGCACTGGAGCAGGGGACGTTTCGGGAAGATCTTTATTATCGCTTGAACGTTGTGCCGATCGACATTGCGCCGCTCCGCGAGCGAAAGGAAGACATTCCTGACCTGGTGAATCTGTTCGTATCGCGGTTTGCCGGAGAGTCGGGGAAAGTCATCGAAGGCATCACTCCACAGGCGATGCAGATGCTGGTGAATTATCACTGGCCGGGCAATGTGCGAGAGTTGCAGAATATCGTCGAACGGGCATCCGCGCTCTCCAAAGGGCCACAACTGGAAGCATCGGATATTCACATCGATGAGCGTCCTTCGAAATCGGGGAACGGGGCGCCCGGATTTCTTCCCGAGGGCATGACTCTGGAGCAGTGGGAAGACGAGATGGTGCAAGAAGCTCTGCGGCGGGCGAACGGTAATAAGAGCCAGGCGGCGCGGTTACTGGGATTGTCGCGCAACGCGCTACGCTACCGGCTGTCGAAAATCGGTATTGCCGATGAGGCCGAGAAGGAGACCTGAACGGTTTTTCGAGCCGTAAACTGCATTGGTCTTTCCGTTGGCTCAGGATGGCAAGTGCCGAACTTACTCAGACTTGAGCAGCATGCAAGTGACATCGTCGTGCTGCGGCGTATTGCCGACGAAAACATCCAGATCGCTCATTAAGCGCTTGAGAAGATCGTTGGGCTGCAGTGACTTTCCGGCTTCGAGCGTGGTCAGCAGGCGGACCTCGCCGTATTCTTCATCCCGCGCATTCACGGCTTCAACTAGTCCATCGGTAAAGATGATCAGCCAGTCTCCGGGAGCGAGAATGACCGTCGCAGCCTGGTAAGTGACCTCGGGCATGATGCCGAAGGGGAGGCCGCCGACATCCAGGCGTTCGATTTGTCCACTCGCACGCCTGAGGATGGGGTTATTGTGACCCGCGTTGATGTAGTGAACAGTCCGATACACCGCGTCGTACTCGGCGAGAAACGCCGTGGTGAAGCGCAGACCTCCTTGGCTGTTCGAGCAGGCATAGCGATTCATGTTCGACGCGAGTTCGTCCAGCGGGACCTGGGCCGTAGACAGGGTTTTTAGACTGGCTTGAAATGTCGCCATCAGCATGGCGGCGGGAATGCTTTTGCCGGCGACATCAGCCACGGCGAGAACGACACGATTCTCCTCCGGCGTCTTGCCAGGGCGGGGAAACACGTCGTAGTAATCGCCGGCGACAGTGTTGGCAGGGCGTGTGGCATACGCGATGGCGAGTCCGGGAATCTGCGGCGGCGCGCCGGGAAGGAGCCAGGTCTGAATTTCGCGCGCGATCTGCAGGTCGCGCTTCATGACCACGCGGTCTCCAATCTCAAGGATCAGAAGCAGCAGAAGAATCAAAGCGCCCCAGAAGTGAAGATCGAATTCCGTCGTGTAGATCTTGCCCCCGTCGCCGGGGTTTTGAAGGACCGTGTGAGGGATGATCAGCAGAATGAGCGCCACGAGTAGCAGGACGCGCCGCGCGGGTGACAGCTTCTCAAATACCGCCCAGAAGAATTCCTTGACGACATGCAGATGATGACCACGGCGGGTCAAGCCTTCGGGCGTTTTGGCGGCGACGTCGTGGGAATAGAGGCGATAGCTGGCGCGGGCCTCGGATTCGAATTGGGACCAGAGTTGGCTGACCTCAAGCCCTTCGGTCACTCTGCGCCAGAAATTCCTGAGGTGGACACTAAGCGGGATCGGCTGCGCAGCCGGCTGTCCGGTTGGTGGGGAGGCGGTCGCCATGGGTAACAAGGAATTATAGAAGCTTTCTCAGGGTCGAGTGGGACCCCAATCCAGCGACGACTCAATCTCCCAATCATTCAATCAGTTTTCAGAACAGGTTCAACTGCTCCTCGAAAGCCTGAACTGGCCACTTGGTGGCGAATGCGGAGCGCTCGCGGCGGTGGGCGCGGGTGAGTTTGTATTTTTCGCGAAGCCGCGCGATCAGTTGTGAGAGTCGCTTGGCGTAGGCGGGTGGGAGGAACGCGCGATCCTGATATCGCTGCCGATAGTTGTCCACCAGATGCGGGAAGTTTTGCTCCAGGAAAGGCAGGAAGATCGCGGCCGAACAGGGTTTCAGGAAGAGCGGGTTAGCAAAAACGTAGTCGGCGCCTGATTCCGCGGCTGCGCGGATCAGCGCTTCAAGATCGGCTGGTGAGTCGGTGATCCCCGGCACAACCGGCGAGCAACTGATACCGACGCGCAAGCCGGCCTGCGCGAGCGCACGGACCGCATCAAGGCGGAGGTCAGGCCGCGGCGCGCGAGGCTCAAGAATGCGCGCGAGATTCACGTCCAAAGTCGTTATGGTGATGTGGACCGAGAGGCGATTCGCCAGCGCAACTTCTTTGAGTAACTCGAGATCGCGGACGATCAGATTCGATTTCGTCACGATACCGAGTTCGAATCCGCGATGCCGCGCAAATTCCTCCAGAATTCCGCGGGTAACTTCGTAGCGGCGCTCGGCCGGCTGATATGGGTCCGTGGCGGTGCCGAGCGCGATCGATTCATCCGGCTTAACGCGGCGCAGTTCATGGCGCAGCAAGTCGGCGGCGTGCTGCTTCACGTAAATTTTCTGCTCGAAAGCCATACCGTCGCGCATCTCCATAAACTCATGCGTGTAGCGGGCGTAGCAGTAGAGGCATCCGAATTCGCATCCACGATAGGGGTTGATCGTCCAAGTGAAGGGCATTTGCCGCTTGCTGACACAGCGATTCAGCAGAGATTTTGCCGGCAAAGTGAAGTATTCGACATTGTGTCCTTCGCGCACGGACTCACCCTCTGAGGCCAGTCGCGCGATGCCGATCAGTCGAGGTTTTTCGGGAAGGGGGAGCAAGGGAAGGGAAGTCATATATTCGCCTTTTATTCGCCTATAGTAAGGCGCTTCGGCGTTGTGGTCAAGCGCTACCGGGGGTTATACATTGCGGGAAAATTCGGCTACACCCCCTCCCTCTGGGGCCCCGGAATCCCCGGTTTTGAGTTTGGCCCGCCCCCGCCCGCGTGGGATTTTGAGCGCAATGGGGATTTTGCATCAATCATCCAATGCGGCTACTGTGTGTGGCCAGTTTTCACTACGCGACCATCCGTTTGTCGGATGTCGGCCATTGCTACTCCGCCGACGCAAGCGCCGATAATTACTCTGCCGTGCTCATCTTTGCAATAGAGGGTGCCGGTGACGTGCCAAAGGCCGTGAGCCAGATTTGCACTGAATGGCTTCTCCGACTGGATCCGTTTCTTCCCATAGATTTTCGCCAGCGCTTTTTCGGCTATCCTCACCGCAGTCGCCTCGTCAGGAACGGCAATAGGAGAAGAATCGTTTGCCTGTTGGGCGAGGGCAACCGCCGCGACGGCAATCAGCAGGATAGTCATACGCGCGTCCATCATGCAGGCATCCGCGATCTGATGTAGAGTTCCACGCATGAAACAAGCCAGGTTGCCGATTTAGGGGGTTTGAGTGTAATGGGAATCTTGCGTCAACTATAACCCAACGCCACTACGATGCAGGCTGAAACAAGAACTCTTTGGACCGGATCTGCTGCTCCAACTCCTTGAGTATTTCACTGGTGCGCTGGAGGATGGATGCGACAGTCTGGCCTGACTGCAACTTGAAATCGATGCCGATGGTTCCAACCAGCTTTCCACTCGCGTCGTGTAGGGGAGCGGTGACGTCGTAGCCGTCCGCTTCTTTCTCGACATGGGGCTTTCCGGTTTTCAGGGCGGCGAACTCATCTTCGTCGCACTTCTCTCCCAGGTCTTTTGCTTCCGTGGCTGCAATTGTCACGCAGGTAGTCTTGCCCGCCGGGGTAGCAGAAATTTCCAGCCCGGCAACATCCGCGTTCTTTTTCACCGTGGAGTCCACCAGTTGCTGAGCGTGTGTCTTCCCTGACTGGGCTCGTGACAAGCAGACCATCATCAGACTGCAAATCACGACCGAGCTGGCGAGGATACAGGACTTTACCGTCATGGCTTTTCCTCCTTTAAGAGAAGTGGCGGAAACTACACCACTAGGATTGTAAGCAGCCTATCTGAAGGAAGCCTGAAAGCGTGTACGGAATCATTTGCGGGCGACGCAGCGACATCAGGTTCGCGAAAGTCACAGGCCAATTGTTGTAACCACGCCGATATCACTCAAAGTCCGGCCCTGTGCGTGGCGAACGGTGATGTAAGCCAACTGCGGCGGCGGTATTCTTCCCCTTCAGGCAGTTTTCAGGTTTAACCCTTAGCCTTATCCTGCAAACTGCCGGGCATACTACTGGAGGAATGCATGCACTCTCGGACTGTAATTGCTGGCTTTCTGATTGCACTCGTCTCGTTCACGCTTAGCGTCCGCGTTGCCGCGCAGGGAACCTGGGCGGTCGAAAACACATTTCACATTGGCGGCGACGGCGGCATGGACTACATCACCCTGGACGCCCAGAATCACCGGCTCTACGTTCCGCGGAGCACGCACACGATGGTCATCGACGCCGATTCGGGGAAGACGATCGCCGACATCCCCGGGCAGAAGCACAACCATGGAGTTGCTGTTGCGCTGGAGGCCGGGCGGGGATTCATCACCGACGGCGAAGGCTCAGTCGTTATCTTCGACCTTAAGACGAATGCGGTCCTGGGAACGCTCAAGGCGCGGCCCGATGCTGACGGTATCATTTACGACAAGGCCACCGGGCTCGTGCTGGTATCTTGCGGTGACGAAGGAGTTCTGGTGACGATCAAGGCCGACGTTGATCCGAAGACGGGATCGATCGATGCGCCGATTGATCTGGGCGGGAAGCCTGAGTTTCTTGCCTCCGATGGAGCCGGCAAGGTCTATGTCAATTTGGAGGACAAGGACCAGATCGCGGTCGTCGACCTGAAAGCGAGGAAGGTGCTGGCGCACTGGCCGGTCGCACCTGGCGGGTCGCCGGTGGGATTGTCGATCGATATCGCGAAGCACAGGCTCTTCGTGGGATGCCGCAAGCCGCAGAAGATGATTGTGATGAGCACGGACGACGGCAAGGTGATCGCCGATCTTCCGATCGGGGCCGGCGTGGATGCCACGAAGTTCGACGGTCAACAGGCATTCGCGAGCTGCCGCGATGGCAAGATGAGCATTGTGGGAGAAAATGCGTCCGGCAAGTTCGAGATCGTGCAGACTGTGACCACCGCGGTTGGCGCCAAAACCATGGACGTTGACCCTGCGACTCATAAAGCGTATTTGCCCACGTTCGAATTTGAGGAACAGAAGCCGGGAGCCACCGGTCGTCCGGCGGCCAAGCCGGGTAGCTTTATGATCGTGGTGGTCGGGCAGCACTGAGAGCTGCGACCGGTTTCCCGTTTTACCACGCCAATTTAGCCGCGTTTTGGCGCATCAACTTGCGAGACCGGCCGTTCCACTCAAAACTCGGTCGATGAGCGCAATGGCGATTTTTCACTAATTGAGAGCGTGCCACGAGCCGGGAAGCAAGTAGCAAAAAGAAGCTAATCGTTCTTTGGGCGGAAGAAGTCGAGGATCAGGAAAATAAGGACGAACACCACGAAAGCGATGAGTGCGCCCTTTATTAGTGGCCACATCGGTAGGAAATTTTAACAAACAAAATCTGAAGAGAGTCTGAAAAAAAGGCAATGACTGCCGGGCCTCTTTAGAGGGTAGATGATTGAAATCGGGATTTTTCAACAGTTAGCGTAACCGTTGGGTAGCTGGGTGGCCGGGGTGAGATGGGGTCGCCGCTTGGTTCAGCGATCTCTCGATTACAACCCCATCACTACTGGCCTTCGGCGCATTCTGCCATAGATGGGACGCAGTCGCATCCGCGCCTCATGCTGCCCTCGGGTTATGGTGAGTCAGTGGGGTGAGGGCTAACGCGCACTATTACGGAGGAATGGCCATTTGTCTTTGCTCTTGGTCAAAGAGCCGGTGCGCCAATCTGCGTCAGAATGTCCTGTGGCCTCCGGATAGCCCGTAATGAACGACCATGAACTGTACATGTTGAATGCCTTGCGAGCAATTGCTTCGTATGGCAAAGAGGGCAAGGTTGTGTTGCGCCCATACATGACCGAACACAAATTGAAGTGGGACAACGATGAGGACGTTAAGATTTGGATGCGTCGAATTGCCGAAGATGCAATTCGGTATGCGGCAAGTATCAAGTGATGGGGGAATAATCAGTTAACTACTGAGAACAAGCCATTACATTCAGAACCCCTGTTCCGGGTATTTTGAGTGTAATGGCGATATTACAACAGCTGTCCAGCAGAGGTTCGCTATGAGCGTTTGGCGTTCTTGGTTCTGGGGTCCTCGGTGCAAACATGGTTGGCAAACTCTTTGTCGCGCTGCGCCTCGAAGTTCCGGATCAATTCATCAAAGGATTTGCCAGCGAGCGCATCAGAAGAGGTGAACACCCAACCGCATTCGGAGCAGCCCCAACCATGAAAACCGCCTTTGTCGATCCATATAAGCTTGCGTGTCGCCGCCATTTATAGGCGGAAGATAAATAATCGAATGTGTTGGGCCATAATCTCCTTCTCCTTTAATCTGCAACATCATTAAGCGCACTTTAAGTGGTCTGTCGCTTGAACCGCGCAAGACGATCACTTATGTCGTGGAGTTGCTGAGCTTCGTGCAGGATCGCATTCGGATGCATGGGGTACGCCGCTTCCTGAGAGCCTGACAGCCCGGGCGACGACTGAGTTAGGCACGGTCACTCGGGAAGACGGAGTTAACCGTCCTCCCGCGCGACATGTTTACAGACTTCTACGCTGTTACTGCGACGTTGTGGAAGGTCGAACTAACCGCCTCAAATGTCTGAACCTTGGGCGTTCCGTCGATCATTCGTCCAAGTGTTCTCAACACTTCTGGATAGTTGCTGGTGTTGTAGGCTTCGGCATTGGCCTTGCTGTCCCACAGACTGATGGCAATCACGTCCAGGCTGCCGGGATTTGACAACGTGATTTCGTCTTTGAAGCCCTTCTGCTTGCGCAGCAAAGGAAGCGTGTCGTTCTCAAAGCTCCGTGTGTAATCAGAAAACATGTTCGATTTCAGATGAAAAGAGACACTACGTGCAAACATAGAAACCTCCTAAAAGGTTTGTTATCTACTAAGAGGAGAGAACTTCAGATGAGCTGACTTAGTTCAGGGAACCTGAAAGAGGAGAGGGATACTCACTCCACCTTACTGCAGCACTCGAGTGGCCTTTTCCCTCAGCACCGCAAGTTGTTGTTTCGATACGTCACCGAGCAGATCCGGCGGCCGCAGAGTCCCGTTCCGTCGAGCATCTTTGGCGGAAAACGAGCACAAACGGCAACCTGACCATGGCAACCTCTTGTCGATAGCTGTCGTAAACAGGCCTTAACACTCAAATTCCGACTGCTTTCGATTCGCTTCACATCGAAGCGTTCGGTTGGAATTGGATGATGAGATCGGAGTAGGGATCGCGATTGCTCGCGACCCCCTCCTCGGACCCGGACGGGCGCTCATTAGCGCATCCGGTTCTTATCGCGGATGATTGGCGGCAAAGCGAATCGCGGGGTAAGGATGGAGATTCGGCATATGGTGTTACACAGAGCCGAATTACGTCTTCTCCTCTTTCAGATTCCCTGAACTAAGCAGCCCATCTGAAGTTCCCTCCTCTTAGTCGTACAAACCGTGGAGGTTGACATGTTTGCTCGTCACGTTACCATGCACCTGAAGCCCAATACCGGTGCGGAGTTTGCCCGGACAATCGAGAACGAGATTCTTCCCCTGCTTCGGAAACAGCACGGCTTCCGAGACGAAATCGTATTCGTCGCCCCCGGATCCGGAACGGAAGGGGTCGCTATCAGTCTCTGGGACAAGAAAGACGACGCGGAAGCCTATCTTCGCGCCAGCTATCCAGATGTGCTGAAGGCCCTGGCGAAAGTGGTCGACGGCACTCCTGAGGTCCGAAACTTTGAGGTGGTCCACTCGACCTTGAAAGAGACCGCTCGCGTAGCGGCTTGAGGCAACCAGGCAGATTTTCTCGTTCAGTTGGGGGCGCGGCCGATCCCCGCCCCCTTATGAAAGAGACAACAAGAGTCGAGGTTTAGATCTTTCTGGTGACGCCCGCTTCTCAAAGGTAAACCCTGCTTTCCGAAACGTCCGCCTCCAGAAGGCTTGGAGGTGTTCTGTGCCCCAGCAATCCCCAATTTCCTTTCAAATGGGCACGAAAAACGTGCTCATCATCGATTGCAACGAAGCGATGCAGCAGTTGCGTGCGCGTGTGCTGAGAAGCCGCGGAGTTCACGTGCACACGGCCAAGAGCGTCACGGAAGCAGAGTTGCTCTGGGTACCTGATTTTTTCGATTTGGTACTGCTGGACGTGCGCCAGAGATCCAAAGAAGCAGTGGAGTTCTGGCGGACGATTCGGCGGCAACATCCAAGTCAGCGGATCAATTTCCTAGTTGGGCCCCCAACGTACCTGTCTCCCACTTGCGCCGACGAAGTCATCGCCCACGATGAGGTTCCTGACGACTGCGTCCAGAGGCCAGAAATCCGGCATGCCGCATAAGGCCTTACAGAGGGTTGGCAAGCCGGATGGAAACGATAAATCAAGGAGAAAATCTATGAAAACGGAGCTCTTGACCAAGACAGATGCAGCTATCACGACTCATGAGGAGAGCGTGCGCGCTCGCGCTTACGAGCTGTATGAGGTGCGCGGCAGAATTGAGGGCCATGCGGAAGAAGACTGGCTTCAAGCAGAAAGTGAGGTAGCAGGAAGCAACGAGCGCACGGCCGTCCTAGCCTCACGATCACTGTGACAAAGAAATCGTTGGGGAAGCTGATGATGATCGGACCATCGCGCAATGAGGACCGTGCTCAAAGCACTGGAGGAAACCATGACTAACATCTATGTCGGTAACTTAGATTTTTCCACTTCCGAAGAAGAACTTCAGATACTGTTCGCGGGGTACGGGGCAGTTAGAACAGTCACGGCTGTCATGGATCGCGATACACGCCAACCGCGGGGATTTGCGTTCGTCGAGATGACTGATGCTGGGGAGGCGCGAGATGCTATTCGTATCCTGAACGGTTCGGTCCACGGCGGGCGCGGCCTGATTGTGAATGAAGCTCGTCCCAAACTCTACCGCGGCCGTGAGCACGAGTCACTTCCCAGCAGGGATCACCGGCGCCATCGTATCTAAGGACCGAGGAGTCGATGTTGTTGCCTGTCCCTGCGCAAGCATTCGGGACAATTCGACACCCTTCCAGACTGGCCTGCCAAAGCGAAACAGGGGGAATTTATGAATACCGGCAGCTCTAAATCTCTGGACAGGAGCGCGTGGAGGGATTTGTACAAGGCTGCGCTCTTTGAGGTTGATAAGACCAAACTCCCAGAGCGCATTGCGCAAGCAGAGAAAGCACTTGCGCTAAGGGCACGGGAGTTGTTTCACATAGCCGGAGACAACATCGAAGAGGAACAAGCTCTGGATGACACGATGTACGCATTGCACGCTCTGCAGAACATCTCACAAAACTAAGCCACGGTAGACGCAAACCAGTGAGGCTGCCTAGCAGGATGCGGAAAAACGGAG
>Ga0210402_10001372_pt1 | contig 25158 bp, 22 predicted proteins | sample IncBWC7MmetaG_FD_161055 | JGI IMG/M metagenome (GOLD analysis project Ga0210402, IMG submission 161055) | Forest soil microbial communities from Barre Woods Harvard Forest LTER site, Petersham, Massachusetts, United States - Inc-BW-C-7-M | ecosystem: Environmental > Terrestrial > Soil >... | reverse complement strand
ATTTGCAGTCGCGGGACGACGCCGTCGGCTCGCTGTTCTAGGGGTTCGGCGATGCTGACTGCATCGATGCTGTTGGACCTTCTGACGGGCGTCGCAACGACCGTCGCCGTCTCGGCCATTGCGATCACGGCCGGTGTTCCGCTCGGTTTGTTGCTTGCGCTTGGCCGCGGCGCAAAGGTGCGCACGCTAAGCGCGGCGTGCGCGATCTACGCGAGCTTCGTGCGCGCCGTCCCCGTGGTGACTTTCGTCATGCTGATTTTCTTCGGCCTGCCCGCCCTGGGGATGTCGTTGGATCCTCTCCCGGCTGCGGTCATTGCCCTCACGCTCAACACCACCGCGTTCAATAGCGAGATCTGGCGGGCGGCCATTGCCGACTTCCCACGCGGGCAACTCGAGGCGGCTCGGGCATTCGGCATGACAGGCCCGGTTTCCTTCCGGCGCATCGTCTTTCCGCAGATCTGGCGAGCGAGCCTTCCATCGCTCGTCAACGAGATGACGCTTCTCATCAAGGCGAGTCCTGCGATCGCGATCATCGGCGTGGTCGATCTTACCCGGAAAGCGCGGCAGATCGCCGCGACGACCTACGAGCCGCTGCCCCCCTTCCTTGCCGCAGCAGTGCTCTATGGGCTCGCACTGCTATTCCTTGTCATCGCTGCGCGCACGTTGGAACGACGTCTGCGCGTCCGCATCGGAAGGCTATGAACGTGCGTCTCGATGTCATTTGGCACGAGCTTCCCCAGTTCGCCATCGGATTGGGCAACACCGTATGGCTTTGCGCGGTCTCGATGACGCTGTCGCTGGTGCTCGGCGGCTTGTTGATGGTTCCCCTGATGTCGCGGAACCGAGTGGTGAGAGGCGCGGCGCAGGCGATCGTCGATGGTGGACGCTGCGTTCCGTTCCTGCTGCTGACCTATCTCGTGTACTTCGCGCTTCCCTCGCTCGGACTCACCGTCGACAAATGGAGCGCCGCACTGATTACGCTCGTCGTTTATAACACCGCATACATGGCCGAGATTCTTCGTGGCGGATGGGCTCACCTTCCTGCCGGTCAGACGGACGCCGCGCACGCGTTCGGCTTTACCGGGTTGAAGCTGTTCCGACGGATCATCCTGCCGCAAGTCCTGATCGCCGTCGGACCCGTGATCGGGAATCAATTGATTCAGCTGATCAAGGACTCGGCGTTCCTGTCGATCATCACGGTCCCCGAGCTCACCTTCGCGGCAAATGCCGTGCAGTCGTATTATTTTGTGCCATTCGAGTCCTTCCTTTTCGCCACCCTGCTTTATTGGGCTCTGTGCGGGGGCGTCGAGTGGCTCGTCCACCGCGGAGAAAAATACGCGTCAATCGTGCGGCTCCCCCGTGACTAGCACCGCGCCAACTCCTGCCGTGGAATTGCGCGGGGTGGTGAAACGCTTTGGCGCGCACGAGGTGTTGACGGACATCGATCTGCAGATCATGCCCGGTGAGACGGTCTGCATCCTCGGTCCCAGCGGATCGGGCAAATCAACGCTGCTGCGCTGCATCAACTGGCTGGAGCGGCCCGATCAAGGGTTGGTATTTCTGCACGGTACTCGGGTCGGCTACCGTTTCACGGCCACCGGCAGCGTTCCGATGAACGACCGCGAGCTCGCAATGCTGCGCACGCGCATCGGAATGGTGTTCCAGCACTTCAATCTTTGGCCGCATCTGACCGCGCTCGAGAACATCATCGAGAGCCCGCTGCACGTCCTGCGAAGACCACGCCGCGAGGTGTTGGCCGAGGGCGAACAACTGCTCGAAAAGGTTGGGCTCGCCGACAAGCGCGATGCCTATCCCGCTTTCCTTTCCGGCGGCCAGATGCAGCGAGTCGCGATTGCCCGTGCTCTAGCCATGCGTCCGGACGTGCTGCTGTTCGACGAGGCGACGAGCGCGCTCGATCCCGAACTGGTCGGGGAAGTGCTTGCGGTCATGAAGGACATCGCCCATATTGGCTTGACGATGATCGTGGTCACGCACGAGATGAATTTCGCACGCGATGCAGCGAGCCGCATCGTTTTCCTCGATAAGGGGAAGATTGTCGAAGTCGCAACGGCGGACGCGTTTTTTGAGCGTCCGGCCACAGAGCGTTCCCGGCAGTTTTTGGAGCGCTATCGCTAATCGAGCAGCGTCTTACTGAAGGAGGCACAGTAATGGACCTCGAATTCCTCAACATCTCCGACGCGCCACCCCCGCCGCCGACCGCAGCTTACAGTCACGCCGTACGCGCTGGAGATTTTCTTTTCGTGACCGGACAGCTCGGCGTCGATCCCAAATCCGGTGCGCTGGTGCCGGGCGGAGCCACGGAGCAAGCGCAGCAAATCATGCGCAACCTGGAGACCGTCTTGCGGGGCGCCGGAACATCGCTGGATCGCGCGGTGATGGTCCGAATCTACCTCGTGAACTTCTCTGCCGATTATCCTGCCGTGAACAAGATCTATAGCAGTTACTTCAAGCAAGGTCGCTTTCCCGCCCGCACAACGGTCGGTGTCACGAACCTGGCGACAGGAGCATCGGTCGAGATCGATCTGATCGTGCGACCCTGACCTCAGGATGATGGTGTGCGCGCTGCATCCGTGATCTTTTGTTGCAGCGCTGTCATGCGCCCGCCGGCATCGGTAATGGCCTGTTTGACGAGGTCGCGCACTTCGGCGTCCCGCAAAGGACGCAAGCCGGTATAAAGCTTCAGCTGTTCGGGATCTTCGGTCCGCTGCGCAGCGAGTGCCGCAGTGCCGTGGGCCGTGGCAGTCGCCGCGGCAACGGCTGCCTCGCGGCTCAATCCACCCTCTACGCCCGCGGCGATCATCGCATCGAGCACAGGCAGAAAGTAGGTTGGGCCCACCGCGGTCAGCGCGGTGTAAAGATTCATCGCAGCGTCGTCAATCTCCACCGTCGCGCCGAGTGCGGCGAGCAATCGGTCGGCGAGCGCGCGGGCTTGACCGGTAACGTTCGAGCCGTACGTGACCGGATTGAACCCGACGCCTACCAATGAAGGCGAATTGGGGTTGATGCGGATGACCGACGTCGCCGGCGGGAGCAAGGACTCGATCAAGGCGATCGGAACTGCTGCGGCGAACGACACGATCAAGGGACGATGCGGCAGGCGGTCTCGAATGGCATCGAGTACTTTGCCCACCTCCAGAGGGGGAACCGCCAAAATGACCAGTTCTGCCGCGGCTGCGTCGGCGGGATCGATGGTGATTCGCACGCCGAAACGCCGCGCAATCTCCTCGCGTCGCGCGTCTTTCGTTTCACACGCGACAATATCCTGTGCCTGGGCTTCAGCGCCGTTCACGAGTCGATCGATGACCACCCCGCCGATTGCGCCAGCGCCGACCAATCCGACCTTAACTCCGCGCATGTTGTTCATGACACCCCCGTGTTGTCGCTGATGGTTGAGCAAGCGGGACGAATTGTGAATTGTAGCGCCGTCGCCTGTCATGCCGACCGGCGGAGCTCGGGTTGCGGGCATGGGAGCCACGAGCTTGTCGGACTTGTCTTCGACCTAGCCTTCGAAGATCGCCTCAGGCAAAACCGCCGAGACCACGACATTGGGGACATCGACGACGTTGCTGATTTTAAGGTCCACAGCAACGCTGCAGATGATGTAGGCCTGCTCACGCGTCCAGCCACGCTCTTCCAGCAAATCGATCATCTGGATCACCGCATTGCGCGCAGCTAGCGTGATGTTGCCTCCGTCATTGGTGCCGTCCTCGCGGATAGGCATCCCCATCGTAGCGATGAAATCGCGGGGAGCGGCCCATTCGGGCGCGGTGAAAAACCCCGGATGGGCAAATCTGGGCCAGCGGATCGCGTGCCGCAGCGCTTCGCCGGCGTGGATGCGAAAGCGCACGACGACCGTGGCACCGGTCTCGATCGCGGTGCCGCAGCATTCTGAATCGCCTTGGGCGAAATGCGCATCGCCGGCGGAATAAAGCGCGCCCTCGACGTTCACGGGAATCAATAAACGCGAGCCCTGCGTAATCTGTTTGATATCGCCGTTGCCGCCGTTCTCGCGTGGCGGAATCGTTCGCAGACCATGGCTCGCAATCGGCTCGTCAGCTGGCACTGCGCTACTCGCGTCGGGAAGAAACACAAGACCTCCCCGGTCGGATAACTCGCCTTCGCGGCGAGTCCATTCCCGCAACTGATCGTGCGAAGGAGCCAGTCCCGCGGTGCCCATGAATGCGCTACTCGGAATGCGTACGCCGGGAAGCGAGGGGGAAGTTGCCCAATCGTTCTCGAGATTCCAGTGGACAAGATACGGCGCAGCAAAGAGATCGGACAAAAAGCCGAGTCCGGGTACAAATCGCGTCCAGCCGTGACGCTCCGGCGTGATCTGCAGGTATTCGATTTCCAGCAGGTCGCCGGGACGGGCACCCTTGACGTAAACGGGTCCTGTAAGCGGGTGGACAACCTTCGAATCCATCCGTAGAAGATCAGCAGCGGTGACGCCCGGACGGATCTGGCCATCCGACGAATCGCGCGTCTCAAGAACGACTTCCTCCAGCGGCTCGACTTCGAGGGCAGGTGGAATATCGGGGTGCCAGCGGTTGTGGCCCTTATTCGGCTCTTCGGCGAGCCGCTTCGTGCGATCGATCGAGATGCTCTTTGCCACACACACTCCGCCGTCTTTGACGGTATTCGATCAGCAAGGAACAGAGAAACGATTGGGATGCGAAGCCACGAAAAGCGGAATCCCAAATCCAAGGGACGAGATTTGTCGAAGTCACGGTCTTCGTCTGCGGCTGATCATACAGTCCTGGTGTTGCCGCCGCAAATCCACCACCTTTGGTCCCGCATGACCTGAGACGCCGCGGGATCATACGCTTTCGGATCGTCACTTCTTGGTCACCAAACCCGCAAAGCGCAGCGTTTTTATCGCCCTTGCAGCTACCGCCACCGCTAGCATTCATGCCGGCCGCTTCACCCGCCACGAGTCATTCTCAGCCGAAGTCATTCGCGAACCAATGCAGGGCTATCGGTGCATGTGGCGCGCATTCCATGCGTCCACCCAAGCCGGTATGTCTGCCCCCGGCATCGGTTGGGCCATGAAATTGCCTTGAGCAAGGTGGCAGCCTAGCCGCGCCACCCGATCCCAATCTTCTTGATTGTTTACACCTTCGGCCACCACCGACATTCCCAGCTTTTGTCCAAGCGCGATGCTCGCTTCCAGGATTGTTCGCGCCGCTTCGTCTTGCGCCGCCCCTCGAACAAAAGTTCGGTCGACCTTGAGTTCGTCGAAGGGAATATCTCGCAGCTGCGCCAGGGAAGCGTAGCCGGTGCCGAAATCGTCGATCGACAGCCGAATCTTCTTGAGGCGAAGACGGACGAGGGTGTCCATCGCGGCGACTGGATTCGCCATGAAACGGCTCTCGGTGATTTCGAGGATCACCGACGCAGGCGACACCCCGGCAGCTAGAATGCCGGCCAGTACTCGATCCGGAAAATCCAGTTCCTTCAAGTTCTCTACGGACACGTTCAGCGCCATTCTCAGCTGCAAACCCCGGCTGCGCCAGGCGGCCATGTTGCCAAGCGCGTCTGCCATGATCCGTTCGGTGAGTGGACCGATGAGCCCGTGCTGCTCTGCCACAGAGATGAAAGCGTCCGGCAGCAACATTCCCTTGCCGGGACTCTTCCAGCGCGCCAAGGCTTCTACCGCCGCCACCCAGCCAGTGGCGAGTTCGATCTGCGGTTGAAAGAACGCGACGAATTCTCCTGCTTCAATGGCACGCCGCAACTCTTCCGGGGTGACCGGCGGCGGGTCGAGGGAAAACTCCTCTTGCGCTTCGGTCCGCCATTGCGCGAGGAGCGCCTCCAGCGCCTCCGCGCGTACGGGTTTTTCGATGACACCGACGACAGTCAGCCTGCGTGCCCGCGCCAAATCTTCCGCAGTCTTCAGGGTGCGCGAATCCTCGCCGCTGATCAGAGCGACTCCGCCGGTAAATCCCCGGTCGGCCAGCTCGCGTAGAAACTCGATGCCGTCCATCTCGGGCATGTTGAGATCGCACAAGACGAAGTCAATGGCATTGCCATCGTCACTCAACAGCGTAAGCGCTTGCACAGCGCTGCTCGTGGTGACGACCTGGGGGTAACCAAGACGGCCCAGCGCATGGGAAACGGTTTTCAGAATAAACGCATCGTCATCGAGAACGAGGATCCGACGGATAGCTGGGTTAATTTGCATAAGGATCCGATTATCCAATCCGACACATGCTGAAATGCGTCAGGCGGCATTCAAGCGCACCCAACGCTCCACTTGGACGAACAGACCATTCAAGCCTGCCATGAAGGCGTCGATCTGCTCCCAGTTTTCCGTGTTGCCCGCTTGTTCCAGAGTCTCACAGCAATCCGCCAGAGCATTTGCACCCACCGTCCGGGCGGAGGATTTCACCTTGTGGGCAAGAGCGCCTACCTCCTTGGCAGAACGGCGGCGGTATGCGGCTTCGATTTCTCTCACCGACGCCTCCGCGGAGCGCAGAAAGTCGCCGTAGAATTCCTTCATCAACGCAGCGTCACCATCTCCCAACACTTGTTTTAGCGCCTCGGGATCCACCGCTGGCGCGTCCGTGATAGCAGTAAGATCGGTCACGTTGCTCTGGTGGTTCGATCCCTTTGCCTCCAAGGCGCTCGCCAGTGGCTGCGGAGGCAACCACTTCGCCAGCATTTGCCGCAACACGTCCAGTTGGAGCGGTTTGGCCAGATAGTCGTCCATACCGGCGGCGATACAGCGTTCAGCCTCTCCCTTTAGGGCATTGGCCGTGACGGCAATGATGGGAAGGTGACGTCCGCTTTTTTCTTCCTCGGCGCGGATGGCTTTCGCGAGATCGAAACCATCCATCTCCGGCATGTGGCAGTCGGTCAACAATAAACCGAACTGCCCGGTGCGCCAAAGGTCGAGGGCCTCGAGACCTTGATTGGCCATCTCTGCCACGTGGCCGAGGAGCTGTAGCTGGTACAGCAGGACTTTCTGGTTGGTCGTGTTGTCTTCCGCGACGAGGATGAGCCGACCGGCCGCTTCCGCCTCCTCGCGGCTCGGCACCAGCACGGGAGCGATGCGCTGGGATTCGCGAAGCGGAATCTCCGGCGATGCGCGGCCGGCCGCGACTGCCACTGCGCGTTGTAAGGCAGCACGGCGCATCGCGTTCGCGTCCAGCGTGATCGTGTCCGGACCATCCATCCGCGGCACTCGCCGCCGGCCGCGAGCGACCACGACGAAGCGGGCTTCCGGTACTGCAGGATAGGCACGGAACCGCTGTTGCAGTTCCCGGGCGCGCACCTTGTCGCCTTCGCTGTCGAAGACGACGATGATCCACTTGCCGTCCCGGCTTGCCTTCGCCGCGAACCGCTGGGCCTGGTCGATGTCGGCGAATTCGGTGACCCGGGCGCCGCCGTGGCGGATGTAGCGGGTCAGTATATCGGCCATCTCCGGTTGTTGGCTGACCACCACGACGTTTAAATCACACAGATCGAAGCGGCGCTCGACGATGAGCGGCGCCGGCGCGATGGCAAAGTCGAGGTCAACCGAAAACGTCGAGCCTTTGCCACTTTCGCTCTCGACGGCGATCTTTCCGCCCATCGCTTCGGCGATGCGGCGGCAGATCGACAGCCCCAGACCGGTCCCGCCGAAGCGGCGAGTGGTCGAACTCTCCGCCTGGGTGAATGGCTGAAACAAGCGGGCGATCGTCTCCGAGCTCATGCCGATGCCGTTGTCGACGACGCGGAACACCACATGCGCGCGCTCCGCAGACATCGACTCCAAGTCCGCGCGCAGGACCACGCGACCCGGTCGACCCGGACCTGTCGGGGTGAACTTGATCGCATTGCCGCCGAGGTTGAGCAGAATCTGGCGCAGACGCACCGGATCCGAATAGACGGAGTCGGGAATCCGGGGATCGCAGAACAGGACCAGTTCGACTTTCCTCGTATCGGCAATCGGCACCAGCGTGTCGCCCGCGCTCTCGAGGATCCCGCTGATGGACAGTGGGACTCGCTCGAGCTCAAGCATGCCCGCCTCGATCTTGGAAAAATCCAGAATGCCGTCAATGATGCCGAGCAGCGAGAAGGCGGACTCCTTGACGGTCTCCATCATTTCCCGCGGCTGCGCGGGGAGGTCGGTGTGGCAAAGAACCTCGATCATGCCGATGATGCCGTTCATGGGGGTGCGGATCTCGTGGCTCATTGCGGCCAGGAAAGACGACTTTGCCCGGTTCGCTTCTTCGGCTTCATCCTTCGCGCGTTTCAATTCCTGCGCGGCGCGCCGCAGTTCGGTGACGTCCTCCGAGATGCCGAGCAGGTAACGGGGCTCGCGATTCTTTCCGTAGATGGGAACCTTGACTTTGCGTAGGACGCGCTGTCCCTGCGCGCAGCTGTCAACCATTTCATCGGGAAGGTCCAGGCGGATGCCGCTGGAAATGACCGTCTCATCCGCCCGGCGAAAGGCGTCGGCCTGCGCGGCAGGAAAAACGTCGCGGTCTGTCTTGCCGATGACTCGTCCTGCGTCGAGGCCGAACATGCTTTCCGCGCTCTTGTTCCAGAGGCGAAACGTGCCGAACGCCGCCGCCGTGGCGTCCTTGACGAACACGCCCACCGGCAGATTGTCGATGATCGCCTGCAAGAAGTCGTGGGTCTCGCGCAGCTCCCCTTCCGCGTTCCTGAAGTTCGTGACGTCGCGACCTTCTACGATAACCAGGCTAGGCCGTCCATCATCGTCGCAGATCGCTTTGCAGAAGGTGTCGATGGTGCGTATCTGTCCGCCTGATCCCACGACATCCAGCTCGAGCCTAACCCGATGCCCGGCAATCGCATCCGCGACGGCTCTCTTCACCTGCTCGCGCGCAGCATCGGATTTGCCCCACCAGGGCATGTCCCACGCCGGGCGGCCGATAACTTGCCAAAGCTCCACTCCGGCGAACTTAAGCGTCGACCGGTTAATTTCGAGCAGCATCCCTTCCCGGCTGAGCAAACCGATGAACTGGTGCACATTGTCGAAGACCGTGCGAAAGTTCGCAGCCGCCTTCTCGAGAAGTGCGTTCTGCCCCTTGAGCAGCAAGTTCTCGGCTCGAAGTGACGCCTTTTCCCCCGCCACCGGCTTGCGTCCACCCTTAACGGGCTTCACAGTCCTGGGCCTGAAGTCGGCCGGGTAACTTTGCTTTGAACTCGTCGACATCCATTCGCCTCGATTTGCGTAGGCCTTCGTCTGTCCCTTGAAACATTCGTACAGCGATCAGCCTATAAGCAAAGCAAGCAATATGCCCTCGACGAACGAGCCGGACGCCCCAATTAACGCAAATCTAGGATACCCCCGATTCACGGTGGCTCGGGCGACCGCCGCGCGCGGCTTGCGCGCAACATACTGGAGAACCGGGCGCCACGCCGGGTGGGCCCGTCCGGACGCGGTTGGGCTGATTTCGACTCATAGCGTCACCGGGCTATCGCCGGTAGCGCGGTACCCATGCGATCGTTGCGCCCAATGATTTGACCTGATTCATCCAGTACCGCCGAGCTGCGGACGCTCAGCGCTCCCGCGAGGCCGCCTTTTGTCGGTAAGCTCCGCACGCGCAGCGAGCCGCGGAGCTAAGTGCTGGCATCGTCGGGCCAAAGGGCGCTACGATTCGTCTCGCACCAAAGTGAAACGCCCGGCAACATGCAGAGCAGAGTTTTGCCTGGTTATTGCCAGGCCCCATACAAATTCGGTACCGGAGCGGATCGTGGCGGGTGCCCTCTCCGCCAACCGTGCCAAAACGGCGTCTCGACCAATGACGGGCAAGAGCAGTGCGCTCAGCTCTTTCCACCGACACGCTGACCTTTGATGTCCGACTCGACCACACCCGACACTCTTTCGCCTGCGACCGACGCGGACGGCAAGCTGCTCTTAAGCGCGCAGGAAGCCGACTCGTTGTTGCGCAAGTGTATGGCGCCGTTCAAGGTACAGCTTCACGACCTGGTGATGATGTCGATGGAGACGACTAACGACCTGTTCGAAAGGAACGAGTTCGTCAAAGACGACGCCGCAACGCTTTTTCGCAACATGCGCGGCGAATGGGTGACGCTCTTCGACAAGGCGTTCAGCGATCTCTTCGAAAAGCGCTTGGCGGGCGGGCGCCGAAAGGGTCGCCGAATCGACCATGATGCGTCGGCCGCGACGCTGCGAGTTTTGAATTCGTTCGATCAGGAACAGCAGGCGGCGCTGACCGAAGGCGCCTTCCACCTCATTCGAACGACCAGACGCGAGCTGAACGCGCTCGACCTGCGCGTTGCCGTGCTGTTGCGCGAGCCGCGCGCACGCGATGTCGATAATCCATTTTCGCCAGCCTATCTGCTCGACGCGATGGGATTGACCTCGCGCCAGCTGTTTCCCGATCCGAGAATCTGGCGGCCGCTGCTGGTGCGCCTGATTGCGGACACGACCCCTGGCGTCAACAACGCATACATAAGAGTCAATCGCTACCTGGCCGATCTGCACGTGCTGCCGGAGATCAAGGCGGAGTTGCGCGCACGAAGCGAGCTCAGACCCGCCGACGATTCGGAGCTGCTGCCCTTGTTCATGCGTTTGTTCAAGGACGCGGGCCCCACCGCCGCGGATGAGTTGCTGGCATTGAATATCGAGATCCCGCCGGCATCCGAGACCTCGGCGGAGGGTGCAAGCACTGCGGCTCCCTTGTCGAAGCCCGCAGCGCCTGCGACCGGCGTGCCGCCGCCGCAAGGTTCGCCAAGCACACCGCAAGTCGTACCGCAGGCGCCGCCACACGTCGCTGGCGCCGCTGTCGGAGCGCCTCCCGCAGCAGCGCCGGCGGCCATGATCGGGGGCGACATCCACACACTGCGTGCGGCCGGACTGCAGCCCGCGCCATGGCCGCCGTCATCGAATCCGTACGCCCTGGATCTGGTCCGCCCGGTAGTCGCGGCTCCATCCGTCGTCGGCCCGATGGGCCTGCCGCAGCTCGATCCGATGATGGCACTCGGGTCGCTGGCGTCGGCGGTGGCGCTGCTGGATCGCTGGCAGCGCATCGATCCGGGTGGGGAGATTCCTGCCGGCGACGAGGCCGCGACCGGGTCCGAGCTCACGCTCTTGCCGCTCAACCGCATCCCGTACATTCGCGCGGCGATTGCCGACAAGATCGTCAATTCGACCGACAAGATCACGATCGACGTCATCGGGCTCTTGTTCGACTACATCTTTCGCGATACGTCGATCCCCGAATCGCTGCGCAACCTTTTCAGTCGCTTGCAGGTTCCGATTCTCAAGACGGCGCTGGTCGACCGCAGTTTCTTTTCTGACAAGAAACACCCGGCGCGACGCCTGCTCGATCACTTGGCCCTGGCGGCCATCGGCGCCATGGGCGATGCGGGATACCGGACCGCTTTCGAGCTCATGGCCGCCGGAGTCATCGACGAAGTCTGCCGCGACTTCAGTGTCGATGTCGCGGTGTTCAAGGAAGCCGACGCGAAGTTGCAGGAATTCATCGACGCCGAACAGCGCAAGGTCGCCGCCGCGCTCGATCAGGAAGTCGCGGTCGCGCTTTCTTCCGAGGAGAGCGAGGCGGACCGCTCGCACGTGCGCGCGCTCATCCGCGACAAGCTGGCGGGACGCACGCTGCCCTTCGACGTGCGCTCGTTCAGCGAAACCACCTGGGCGGAGCACCTGACTTCGCTGCGCGTGCAGCACGGGACTCAGAGCGATGATTGGCGCGCGGCGGTGCAGACGCTCGATGACCTGTTATGGAGCATCACCGCGAAGGAACGCACGTCGCAGAAGGCGCGTCTGGCGAAAATGGTGCCGCCATTGATCCGCAGCCTGCGGGCCGGCGGTGCATCGGCGAAGGTCGGCGACGACCGTATGAAACCGTTCCTGGAAGCGGTTTATCAGCTGCACATGGCGGCGATCAAACCCGAGGCTGCGCGGGCCGCGGCCAGCGCTTCCGGTGACCCGGAGCCGCCGATTGCCGTCGAATCGGATACGGTCCAAAAGATTGGAAACGTCCACGACTTCGTCAGCGAAATGGTCATCGGTACCTGGATCGGATTCAAGCACGGCGACGCGATCACCACCGCGCGACTTTCCTGGGTGAGCCCGTTGCGCAGCAAGTACATCTTTACCAGCCGCGCGCGCAGCCAGGCCCTCGTCCTGACGCCGGAGGAGCTTGCCTGGCGCCTGGGCGCGGGCAAAGCAACGCTGGTGGTGGAACCTGTTCCGCTTTTCGATCGCGCGGTGAGCGCTGCGCTCGATTCCTTTGCGGCAGGAAAAGCGCCCGAGGGAACGCCGGTCGCCGCATGACGCGCATCGCGCCACGCAACGCGGTGCTGTGGCGGCCTAGACAGGCGAGCAGAAAGAAACTGCGTTCGGCCCGTTTCCTTCAGGTACCCAGTTGCGGTTGATCATCGCGCGACGCACCGTCAGGTCGACCGTATAACGATGGTTGGCATCGTTGCGGTTGTCGAAGAAGCGGTACACAGGCTGCGTGCCTGCCTGGCAGTTGCCGGCCGCGTCCGGCAATATCACATAGAACGCCGCGGTTAGCTCCAGCCCCCATATCCCCGGCCAGTGCATCTGCACGAACAGGCACTCGCTGGCGCTGGCGCTATAGAAATGCGAATCGATCAGCGGCAAGGGGCTGAAAAAGCGGCACACCGGCACCGCATTCGCCGGTGCGAGCGCCGGATCGACCCAGGCGAAAAAGACCTCGCCGGTGCGCTGAAAAGCAGGCAGATTGGTGTCGACGGACGCGATTTCAGCCGGGTTCGCGGTCATGAAATAGTGGTCCTTTTCGGCGCGGTAATACTCGATCACGGGCACGGTGCCCGGGGGCGCCATGCTGGAGCTGGATACCGTGCCCAGTAACGCGAACCCGGCGTCGAGGAGACCGCCGCCGCATGCCGGACCCCTCGCGCATGAACCTGCCGCGTTGAACGATCGCGCCGTCTCGGAAATGATGCCGAGCACCTGCCCGGGCGTCAGATTCGCATTTCGGGCAAGCATCAGGGAGGCGACCCCCGCAACGTGCGGCGCCGCGAAGCTGGTGCCGATGCCGATCGCGTAGGAGGGACCGCTCGGACCGCTTGTGCCTTCGTTGGAAAGCGAAAGAATCCAGTCGATCTCGTTGCCGTCCCCGCCGGGCGCCGACACGTCGACGCGGATGCCGAAGTTCGAATAGCCGGCGCGATCGCCCTGCCGCGTGCTTGCACCGACCGTGATGACACCCGCGCAGTTCGCCGGTGCGAACATCGACACGTCGATCGAATCATTCCCCGCGGCGATGGCGACTACGACACCCTGCGCCAGGGCGACGTTGATCGCATCCTGCATCGCCTGCGGGCAGGACGACTGGCCGCCGAGGCTCAGGTTGATCACGCGCGCCGGATTCGGATTCGGCGGCGCGCCAGCGACGGGTGCGCCCACCGCCCACAGGATGCCTGCAACGATGTCGTCGAATGTTCCTCCGCAACGGCCGAGCACCCGCACCGGCAGGATCTTCGCGTTCCAATTCACGCCGGCGATGCCGACGCCATTGTCGGTGTTGGCGGCGATCAAGCCGCTGACGAAAGTGCCGTGCCAGGAACTTGGCTCGCCGGGTACTCCGGGGCCGCACTCGTTGTCACCGGTGTTGTCACCGGGATCCGACGGATCGCTGTCGCGACCACCGCCATCGTTGGCCTCGCTCGGATCGCTGATGAAGTCGTAGCCGGGCAGGACGCGACCCGCAAGCTCCGGATGCTGCGTGATGCCGGTATCGATCACGGCGATCGTCACTCCGGCGCTTCCGATTTGCAGGTCCCACGCCGCGGGCGCATTGATTCCACCGACCGGATCGGTCAACGCCCATTGCCTGCCGAAATCCGGGTCGTTGGGAACACGCTGGGCCCGGACGCGGCGAACCGGATCCGCATACTGGACTGCCGCATCGGTCTCGAGCTGCGAGGCCATGTTCGCGAGCTCGGCGTCGGGTACCGGGGCTCCGAGCTTCAGCACCCACACGTCGCCGATTTGGTGGTCGACGGTGATGGCCGTCCCAATCAGCGAATTCCACCGCGGCAACAAAGCCGACCAGTTAGGGGACGCAGCCGCGGCAAGCCGAACCATGAGCTTCTGCCCCGGTCCTGCATTGGCATTGGCGGGCAGCGCCTGCGATTTGGCGACTGAGTCCGTGCTGATGGTCTCGGCCCAAAGCACGCTGCGATCGTTACGCAGGCGCTGCACCAGCGCGGCAGCGGCGTCCGCGTCGAGCGGTTGGGCGAGCGTGAATTCGAGACCGCCGGTGCGAGTCGTGCGGGCGAGCGTGAGCGGCAAGCCCGCGAGGGTCTGCAGGCGTGCGTTGGCCACCATCGGAAGCTGACCCGGCGCACCGGCGTAGGGATGCAGCATCAGCCTGATGCGTGAAACCGTCTCGGCGTAGGCGCCAGGCGCAATGGCGCCAAAGACCAGCACAACGACCAGCCGCCGAAAAATTTTCTGCACCATGGGTAGCTCCACAAGAGGCGTCCCACCGCGCCGCCTCGCTTCGCCGCGTCAGGGATTCGGGGCCATGCTACACAATGACAATGGGATTGTCATTCATTCAGGCGAGGAAAACACGATCCCCACGGGGCCTTTCCTCGCAGATTGAAGCCCCAAGGCCCTACGGCACGCTTCCCATGTGTTGCAAACTGTTACTTTTTTGCCGCCGCCGTACGCGCTACCAGCGCCCCGCGGTAGGGGGCTAGCAGCCTGACCATTTGCGCAAAAACCCGCGGATTCGCGGCAACGACCTCTCCACCGAACAAATACTGGTTTTCTCCTTCCAGATCGCCGACCAGTCCGCCGGCCTCCGCAATCAGAAGACTGCCCGCGGCAACGTCCCACGGGCTCAGGCCCACTTCCCAGAAGCCGTCGTAATAGCCTGCCGCGACATAGGCGAGGTCGAGCGCGGCCGCACCGGGACGGCGAATCCCAGCAGTCGCGGACATCATCGCTCGCATCATCGAAACGTAAGCCTCAAGATCGCTGCCGTCGCGAAACGGAAATCCGGTGCCGATCAGGCAATCCTTCAAATGCTGGCGGCGCGAGACGCGCATCCGGTGATCGTTCAAAAAAGCGCCGCGCCCTCGGGTCGCGGTGAAGAGGTCGTTGTGCACCGGGTCGTAAACCACGCCTTGCGTCACCTGTCCCTTGTGCTGCACGGCAATCGAGACGCAGTACTGCGGAAAGCCGTGCAGAAAGTTGGTGGTACCGTCGAGCGGATCGATGATCCACAGATATTCGGCGTCGGCGTTGGCGTCTTTGGCAGTGCCTTCCTCTGCTAAAATTGCGTGGTCCGGATAGGTCGCGAGCAGAGTTTCGACGATCGCAGCCTCGGCGGCGCGATCGACTTCGCTGACGAAGTCTTTTGGTCCCTTGGCCGTGATCGTAAGACGATCCAGATCGCGGGCACCGCGGTTGATGATGCTGCCAGCGCGCCGCGCGGCCTTGACCGCGGTAGAAAGCATAGGGTGCATGGGTGGCGTGCGCCGTCCGACACGTCCGCAACACGGCGCAGAAGAAGATCAGAGCCGCGCATTCTACCCGCATTCGATTCGCATCGACCCGCATCGACCCGGAGCTGCCTGTGCCCCATGCCCTCGCTGCTTGACCCGATCCGCGTCGTGCTGTGCGCCACCAGCCATCCGGGAAATATCGGCGCGAGCGCACGCGCGATGCAGACGATGGGCCTGTCGCGGCTCGTGCTGGTCAATCCGCAGCGCTATCCCGACGCCGACGCCGATGCCATGGCCGCGGGAGCAAGCGCGACCCTCGGTGCGACGCGGGTCGCCGCTTCGCTCGACGAAGCGCTGGCAGGAGCGACCCTGGCGATCGGTTTTTCCGGGAGGCCGCGCGAGTTTGCGGGCACTGTCCTGCCGGTTCGTGCGGCGATGCAGGAAGCGTTGCGTTACGCGGCGTCCGGAGAGGTTGCGTTGGTGTTTGGGACGGAAATGTCCGGTCTGTCGAATGCCGAGCTGTCGCGCTGCCAGATTGTCGCGACCATCCCCGCGGTGCCTGATTTCGGATCGCTTAATCTTGCGGCTGCGGTGCAGGTCGCGGCCTACGAGTTGCGCGTTGCCGCGTTCGGAGACACGGTGTGGACCGCGCCGACGTTCGAACCGGCGACGCAGGAAGAGATCGAGCGAATGTTCGATCAAGGCGAGCGGGCGCTGACCGCGCTCGATTTTCTGCGCCCGGAGAACCCGAAGCGATTACTTCCGCGCTTGCGCCGGCTTTTCTCGCGGGCGCGTCTGGAAAAGGAGGAGGTCAACATTCTTCGCGGCATCCTGGCGCGCATCGAGGAGCGGGTCCAAAAAGGCTGGCGGAGGGGAAATTGATTACGTTTGGCGAAGCGGGCGGTGTGACATTACTGTAAGACCGTCGGCCAGGCAAAAGCGGGGACCCAGCGGCGTTTGTACGAAAGACGCTGGGTTCCCGCCTGCGCGGGAACGACGATACTGGGGGCGAAACGCCCGGAAGCTTCTTGCTCCGGACCACTTTCAAATACTTGAGTGATTTGCTCGGAAATGCCAGAATACGTTCATGTTTTCCCGCTTACGCGAAGATATCGCGGTCGTTTTCGAGCGTGACCCGGCCGCACGCACGACCTGGGAGGTCCTGACCTGCTATCCGGGGCTGCACGCGCTCGTCTGGCACCGGACGGTGGCGCACCCTCTTTGGAGGAGCGGGGCGCGATGGCTGGGCCGCTGGTTTTCGCACTGGGGCCGCTGGCTGACGGGGATCGAGATTCATCCCGGGGCTACCATTGGACGGCGCGTGTTCATCGACCACGGTATGGGAGTGGTGATCGGCGAAACCGCCGAGATCGGCGACGACTGCACGCTCTATCATGGCGTGACGCTGGGCGGTACCTCGTGGAACGCCGGTAAACGCCACCCGACGCTCGGACGGGGCGTGGTACTCGGCGCCGGCGCTAAGGTGCTCGGCCCGATTCTCGTCGGCGATCACGCCAAGGTCGGGTCGAATGCGGTCGTGGTAAGAGATGTGCCCGCCGGCGCGACCGCGGTGGGCATCCCGGCGCGCATCGTGACCGGCGAGGACGCGGCGCGGCGGGAGGCTCAGGCGGCGAAAATCGGGTTCTCGGCCTATGCCATCAGTGCCGATATGAACGACCCGGTCGTTCAAGCCATCCATTCACTGCTCGACCACGCGGCCTCGACCGACGGCAGGCTCCAAATGCTGATCGAACGCCTTCAGAACGAGGGGGTCGATTGCGGCGATGCCAAGGCGACCGCGGAGCGCTTCGACCCGACCCAGATCAACAAAATGCTTGAGTGAACTTCCCGGCCTTGTAGTTGACTAAATCACTAGGGAATTATAAAATTCCGACCACGGGATTGAGCCTCAGGCAACCGGCCAAACATCATGAGACTGACGACTAAAGGACGCTTTGCGGTGACCGCGATGATCGATGTTGCGATGCACGCGACCGACGCTCCCGTGACGCTTGCGGGGGTTTCCGAGCGGCAGAAGATATCGCTGTCGTATCTCGAGCAGCTGTTCGGCAGGCTGCGCCGGCATGGGCTGGTAGCAAGCGTCCGTGGTCCGGGCGGCGGGTACAGGCTGGCGCGTCCCGCCGGAGCGGTTTCGGTGGCCGACGTGATCCTCGCCGTCGACGAACCCATCGACGCCACGCAGTGCCGCGGCAAGGAGAACTGCCTCGACGACCGGCGGTGCATGACGCACGAGTTGTGGGCGGGACTCAACACCCACATCTTTGCCTATCTTCGCTCGGTGACGCTCGAGGAGCTGGTGCGGCAGCAGGAGCGGCCCGAAGTGAACATTCTCCACGCCCACCATTCGTTGTCGGGCAAGAAACGCGAACCCGCCACCATGGCTTGAAGCCTCATTCATCGATGAAAAAACCTATTTACCTCGACTATTCGGCGACGACGCCGGTTGACCCTCGCGTTGCGGCCAAGATGATTCCGTATCTGACGGAGCATTTCGGCAATCCTGCGTCGCGCTCGCATTCGTTCGGATGGGAAACGGAACACGCGGTCGAAGAAGCGCGCGAGGAAGTGGCGAAACTGGTCAACTGCGACCCCAAGGAAATCGTCTGGACCTCGGGTGCCACTGAATCGATCAATCTGGCCCTGAAGGGCGCGGCGCATTTCTACAAAGGCAAAGGCAAGCACCTGGTGACGGTCAAAACCGAGCACAAGGCGACGCTCGACACCATGCGCGAGCTCGAGCGCGAGGGCTTCGAAGTCACTTATCTCGACGTCGAGCCCGATGGCTTGCTCGACCTCGAAAAGCTCAAAGCGGCGTTGAGACCCGACACGATCCTGGTCTCGGTGATGTACGTCAACAACGAAATCGGTGTGATCCAGGATATTCCGGCGATCGGCGAACTTTGCCGCAGCCGCGGAATCATCTTTCATGTGGACGCGGCCCAGGCGACCGGCAAGCTGCCCGTGGACCTCGCACAGTTGAAGGCGGATCTGATGTCGTTCTCGGCCCACAAGACCTACGGGCCGAAGGGCGTCGGCGCGCTTTTTGTACGACGCAAGCCGCGAGTGCGCATCGAAGCGCAAATGCACGGTGGGGGACACGAGCGCGGGATGCGCTCGGGGACGCTGCCGACGCACCAGATCGTCGGCATGGGCGAGGCATTTCGTCTCGCCCGGCTGGAGATGGCGACCGATAACGAGCGTATACGCATGCTTCGCGACAAGTTGCTGAAAGGCCTGTCCGAGATCGAAGAGTTGTATATCAACGGAGACATGGAACGCCGCGTTCCGCACAACCTCAACGCCAGCTTCAACTACGTCGAAGGCGAGAGCCTGATCATGGCGATCAAGGATGTCGCCGTGTCGTCGGGATCTGCGTGCACGTCGGCGTCGCTCGAGCCCTCGTACGTGCTGCGTGCATTGGGCCGCAGCGACGAGCTGGCGCACAGCTCCATTCGTTTCACCGTCGGCCGCTTCACGACCGAAGAAGAAATCGAATACACCGTGGGGCTGATGAAAGGCAAGATCGCCAAGCTGCGCGAGCTTTCACCACTCTGGGAAATGTTCCAGGACGGCGTCGACTTGAATTCAATCGAATGGGCAGCGCACTAGACGCAACTACGTTCAACAACGAAGGCAACATCTAGAGGTTCACCATGGCATACAGCGACAAAGTGCTCGATCACTACGAAAATCCCCGCAACGTCGGGTCTTTTGCCAAAGACGCCCAGGACGTCGGCACGGGCATGGTTGGCGCGCCCGCCTGCGGCGACGTCATGAAGCTGCAGATTCGCGTCGGCGCGGACGGTCGGATCGAGGACGCCAAATTCAAGACCTATGGCTGCGGCTCGGCCATCGCGTCGTCGTCGCTGGTGACCGAATGGGTCAAAGGCAAGACGCTCGATCAGGCGCTGACCATCAAGAACACGCACATTGCGGAGGAGCTGGCGCTTCCGCCGGTGAAAATTCACTGCTCGATTCTCGCCGAGGACGCGATCAAGGCGGCAGTCGCCGATTACAAGCAGAAGCACGGTGCCGATGCCGCGCCGGCGGCCGAGACGCAAGCAGCGCCCGCCGGCACCGTCGCGGTTGCCTGATACGACGATGGCGATATCGCTCACCGAGACCGCGGCAAGCCATGTCGCGAAGTTCCTGACCATGCGGGGGAAGGGCGTGGGCTTGCGCCTGGGCGTGCGCACCACGGGTTGCTCGGGGCTTGCGTACAAACTGGAATACGCCGACGACATCCGGCCCGAGGATCATCAGTTCAAGAGCCATGGCGTCACCGTGATCGTCGACCCCAAGAGCATGCCGTACCTTGACGGGACCCAGCTCGATTTCACACGCGAGGGTTTGAACGAGGGTTTCAAATTCAACAATCCGAACGTGAAAGACGAGTGCGGCTGCGGGGAAAGCTTCAACATATAAGACGTTCGCTCCCCGATGGGGCGAGTGACCGGCTCCCGCCGTTCCGAGCCCCGCCTCGATCCTTCCCGCAAGACGGGAGGACGACCATGATCGATTTTTCCCAAGACTACTTCGCGCTGTTCGGCTTGCCCGCGCGCTATCGGTTCGATCCGGCGGAGCTCGATGCCGCATACCGCAAGCTGCAGACGGAAGTGCACCCCGACCGATTTGCTTCGGCGGGCGACGACGAGCGCCGGCTCGCGCTTCAATCGTCATCTCGCGTCAACGAGGCGTATCGCGCGCTAAGGAGTCCGCTGGAGCGTGCCAATTACCTCCTGCTCCTGCGGGGCGTCGACGCATTGGCGGAAACGGACACCGCGCTTCCGCCCGAGTTTCTCGAGCAGCAACTGGAATGTCGCGAATCGGTCGCCGACGCGATTGGCCGGGGCGACGCGCGCGCGCTCGACGGCCTGCAGAAAAGCATCGAGGCGGCCGCGGCGAAACTGGAGCTGGAGCTCGCCGAGCAGCTCGATCTTCCGGAGGTGCCGGCGAAGGCCCGAGTAACGCTTCGCAAGCTCAAGTTCCTGTCGAAGGTCGCCGCCGACATCGCGGCGGCGATCGCCGAGATCGACGACTGATGGCGCTGCTTCAGATCGCCGAGCCGGGCGAGGCGCCGGCTCCCCATCAGCATCGACTGGCGGTCGGCATCGATCTCGGCACCACCAATTCGCTGGTGGCGACGGTTCGCAGCGGGATCCCAGTGGTGTTGCCCGACGCGGACGGACGGCCCCTGCTGCCCTCGGTCGTGCGCTATGGCGACGACGGAGTCTCGGTGGGATTCCCGGCACAGGAGGCGCAGGTGCACGATCCCCAGAACGCGATTGTGTCGGTAAAGCGCCTCATGGGCCGCGCGTTGTCCGATCTGTCGGATGTGCGGCGGTTCCCGTATCACTACACCGATCTTCCGGGCATGGTGCAGATCGAGACTCGCGCTGGAAGCAAGAGCCCGATTGAGATTTCCGCCGAAATATTGAAAACGCTGCGCCTTCGCGCCGAGAAGAGCCTTGGCGGCGAACTCGCCGGCGCCGTGGTGACGGTACCGGCGTATTTCGATGATGCACAGCGGCAGGCGACGCGCGACGCGGCGCGACTCGCCGGCCTGAATGTTCTGCGACTTCTGAACGAGCCAACCGCTGCCGCGATCGCGTACGGCCTCGACAACGCGTCCGAAGGGATTTATGCCGTCTATGATTTGGGCGGCGGCACTTTCGATCTATCGATTCTGAAGCTCTCGCGCGGCGTCTTCGAGGTGCTGGCCACCGCCGGCGATACGGCGCTGGGCGGCGACGATTTCGATCACCGCATCTACTGCTGGGCGCTGGAGACCCAAGGTGTCGGCCCGGTGTCGCCAGCGGATACCCGGCTGCTGATGATGAGGGCGCGGGAAGCGAAAGAGAACCTGACCAGCCACGGCTCGTCCACCCTGCTGGCCACACTGTCTTCCGGCGAAACGATTTCCGCGACGCTGACCGCGGAAACATTTACCTCGATCACGCAGACCCTGGTCGGCAAGACGCTTGCGCCGATCAAAAAGGCGCTGCGCGACGCGAAGCTTGCGACGACCGATATCAAAGGCGTGGTCATGGTCGGCGGCGCGACGCGTATGCCACAAGTGCAAAAGGCGGTGGCGGAATTTTTCGGCCAGCCTCCGCTGAACAATCTCGACCCCGATCAGGTCGTCGCGCTGGGGGCGGCGATCCAGGCCAACGTCCTCGCCGGAAACCGCGCGCCGGGTGAAGACTGGCTCCTGCTCGACGTCATTCCGCTGTCGCTGGGTCTGGAAACGATGGGCGGCCTCACCGAGAAGATTATTTCGCGCAACTCGACCCCATCGCCCGTGCGCAGGCGTTCACGACCTTCAAGGACGGCCAAACGGCGATGGCGATCCACGTCGTTCAGGGGGAGCGAGAGCGGGTCGACGATTGCCGCTCGCTGGCACGATTCGAATTGCACGGCATCCCGCCGATGGTGGCTGGCGCCGCGCGGATACTCGTCTCCTTTCAGGTCGATGCCGACGGCCTGCTGTCGGTCACCGCGCGCGAGGAGACGACCGGAGTCGAGGCCGCCATTACGGTGAAGCCATCGTATGGATTGTCCGACGCTGAAATCGCCCGGATGCTGGAGGAATCGCATGCCAACGCCGCCGCCGACATGACCGCGCGCGCACTTCTGGAAGCGCGCGTCGATGCCGCACGCATCATCGACGCGACCGAGAGCGCGCTGGCAGCGGACGCCGAGCTGCTGGCCGCCGATGAGCGTGCCGTGCTCGACGATGCGATGAAGCGGCTGCGGCGTTTGATGGAAGAGAAGAGCGCCGATCGCCGGGCGCTGGTCGAGGCCACCGTGGCGCTCAATCGGGCAAGCGAAGGGTTCGCGGGCCGGCGCATGGACCGCAGCGTGGCGCAGGCGCTGACCGGCCGCAGTATCGATACCTTGCGTTGACCTGATGCCGGAAATCGTCGTCCTGCCGCACGCCGAGCTCTGCCCCGAGGGCAAGACCTTCGAAGCCGAAACCGGCGTCTCGATCTGCGACAGCCTGCTCGACCGCGGCATTGAAATCGAGCACGCGTGTGAAAAATCCTGTGCGTGCACGACCTGTCACGTCATCGTGCGCGAGGGCTTCGATTCGCTCTCGCCGTCGTCCGAGGACGAGGACGATCTTCTCGACCGCGCGTGGGGTCTGACGCCGCTGTCGCGCCTTTCCTGTCAGGCCAAGGTGGGCGAGCAGAAGCTGGTGATCGAGATTCCCAAGTACACGATCAACTACGCCAAAGAGGCCACCAAATGAAGTGGACCGATATCCGCGCTATCGCGATTGCGCTCGCCGAGACCCATCCCGACGCGAATCCCAGAAGCGTGCTCTTTACCGACTTGAGGCGGTGGGTGCTGGAGTTGCCGGATTTCGACGACGACCCCAAGCACAGCGGCGAAAAAATCCTCGAGGCGATCCAGATGGCGTGGATGGACGAGGGCGACTTCGACGATTGAGCATTGCGAAAATCTGACGCAGGGCTTACGTAAGTTGACGTCGGCATCCTCAATTTCGTCATTCCCGCGAAAGCGGGAATCCAGTGTCTTTGACCAACGCCACTGGGACCCCGCTTGGCCGTTCCTCGAAACTTCGTCCTTCGGGCTCGTTTTCGCGGGGACGACGCATCTTTTGAGTCCGGCGCTGGCTTAGCTCAGCATCATTCAAACGAACAGATTCACCACCGCGTCCAGCCCGCAATAGTCGATCGCGTAGGTGCATGCCGCCCGAACGAGAGGCTTCGCGTGATAGGCGACGCTGATATCCGCAATGCCCAGCATGGGCAAATCGTTCGCCCCGTCGCCGATGGCGACCGTCAGGCCGTTGCCTGATGCATACTCGGCACGCAGCTCTCGCACCCGATCCGCCTTGACGCTCGCGTCGACGATCGATCCCTCGATTCGGCCGGTGAGCCTTCCGGCGATGACTTCCAGAGTATTGGACACGGCGTAGTCGAGACCAAGGCGCTGCTTCAGGCGTTCGGTGAAAAAGCTGAAACCGCCGGAGACCAGCAGCGTCTTGGCGCCGACCTTACGGAAGGTTGCGAGCATGCGCTCGGCCCCGGGCGAAAGCACGAGTCGTTCCGTGTAGACGCGCTCGAGGACGGAAACGTCAAGCCCCGCGAGCAGCGCTACACGGCGTACGAGGCTTTCGCCGAAATCGATCTCGCCGCGCATCGCCGCGGCGGTGATCGCGGCGACTTGAGCTTTGATTCCCTGCATATCGGCGATTTCGTCGACGCACTCGATGGTGATGAGCGTGGAATCCATGTCCATCGACACCAGCCGCACGCGGTCGAGGCGCTGGCCGGCAGGAACAAAGGCGAAGTCGAGATGCTCGTCGGCGCAGAAAGCCGCGGTGCTCGCCCACTTGCTGGCCCCTTCGAGTCGAAATGCCTGGGTGCCGCCACCCGGCACGCCGACGATGCGCGAGGCGCCCGTTCGCCGCGCGAGCTCCTTGAGCGCCGGCGTTGGGATATCCGGAGCCTGAATCACCAGCGAAAAGATCAGGGAGTCCGATCCCGGAGCGTTCACTGTGTCCATTCCTGTATCGCGAACGAAGCGCGTCGCGCGCTCTACTTTGACCTCGAAGCGCGCGCCTTTCTGACCGGCTGCGCCGCGGCGTCAGCCTCCCCATCGACGAGCACAAAGTCGATCTTGGTTGTCTCGAGATCGACGCGCGCCACCTTTACCGTGATGCGATCGGCGAGGCGAAAGCTCTTTCCGGTTCGCTCGCCGTTCATCGCGTGACGTATCGGATCGAAGTGGAAGTAATCGTTGCCGAGCTCGGTGACGTGCACCAGCCCGTCGACGTTGAGACCGTCGAGCGTGACGAACAATCCGAAGTGTGTGACGCCGCTGACCGTGCCGGCGAAGACTTCTCCGATACGATCCTGCATGAAATAGCACTTGAGCCAGTTCTCGACGTCTCGCGTCGCGTCGTCGGCGCGGCGCTCGGTCAGTGAGCAGTGCACTCCCAGCTCCGGCCAGGTCGAGCCCGATGGGCGATAGCGCCCGCCGGCAAGACACGCCTTGATGCAGCGGTGGATCAACAAGTCCGGGTAGCGCCGGATCGGCGAAGTGAAATGCGTGTAGGCGTCGTAGCCCAGGCCGAAGTGGCCCTCGTTGTCCGGGCTGTAGACCGCCTGCTGCAAGGAGCGCAGCAGCACCGTCTGCAACAGGTTGAAATCGGGGCGGCTCTTGATCTGGGCGAGCAGCTTGGCGTAATCGGCAGGGGCAGGATTGTCTCCGCCGTCGAGCGATAGCCCGGAGCCGGCAAGAAATTCCTTGAGCGCGGCCAGTTTCTCAGGAGTCGGACCTTCATGCACCCGATAGAGCGCGGGATGTTTTTGCTTGAGCAGATACTCCGCCGCGCACACATTGGCCGCCAGCATGCACTCCTCGATCAGCTTGTGCGCTTCGTTGCGCACCACCGGCACGATGGACTCGATCTTGCCGTGCGGGTCGAACTTGAGCTCGAGTTCGGTGGTTTCGAAGTCGAGCGCGCCGCGCTGCGCGCGCGCCGCGGCGAGCACCTTGTACAGCGCGTACACGGTTTGGAGATGCGGCAAGAGCGCCTTGGCGTTTTTTTCCTTGGCCGTTGCGGGTTGCGATAACCACTCCCACACCTGGGTGTAGGTAAGCCTTGCGCGTGAATGCATCACCGCCGGATAGAAGCGG
>Ga0210402_10001371_pt1 | contig 25203 bp, 22 predicted proteins | sample IncBWC7MmetaG_FD_161055 | JGI IMG/M metagenome (GOLD analysis project Ga0210402, IMG submission 161055) | Forest soil microbial communities from Barre Woods Harvard Forest LTER site, Petersham, Massachusetts, United States - Inc-BW-C-7-M | ecosystem: Environmental > Terrestrial > Soil >... | reverse complement strand
TGCAGGAAGAGCGCCGGCTGCAGCAACCACGCGATCTCATTGGCCCAGAAGACGCTCCAGTCGAAAGCGTTGAATTTACCGATGTAGTGCAGCGAGTAGAAGACGAACGATACCAGGCAGAAAATGTAAAAATGCGTGGAACCGACCGCCGTCCAGCGCCGCAGCAATACATACAGCCCAATGCCCAGATAGATGAGCGCGATCAGCCGCAGCCAATCGTTCATGGAGCGCTCGGCCGGAACCAGCACCACTTCCACGTCCAGCGGAACCGAGCCGCGGATCAGCGAGTAGGTTGCCTTCGACCACACGCCGGAATAGTAGAGCTGCCGCGTCACGGCCCCCGCAGTGTCTACCGCGCGGCCATTGATGCTCACGACGGCGTCCCCGTGGCGGATTCCTGCCCGTTCTGCCGGCCCGTTCGGCTCCAACCGATCCGCTACCGGATGGCCGTTCCGTTCCATCCACCAGGCGCCATCATCAGGTATTGCAGACTGGTGTTCGATCTTGTAATTGAACCCTGCGAAAAGTACAGCCGCTACTGTGAGAAGAGCCAGTAGGATGGCGGTAAATCGGGCCTCAAATTCGCGGTTCATAGTTCGCGATTCACGGACAAGGGTGGTTGCGGGGACGACCCGGCCAAACAATCGACGCCTCTCAGGTATCAGCAACTTCACTGCCACCCTCCAGCCTTGTCCACCGCTCCTAAGTCACTTGCATAGAGCGACTTCCACAATTATAGATAGGATTCAGGATGGCGGCTATGAATTATGGAAGATAGCTTCTGTTTTTTGGGATCCCATTTCGCTGGGGGAAGAGGGTCTGGGTGCTGGGTATGCTTGAGGGAGCTAGCGGATTTTGTGGTGGGCCTGTTTCTGAAGTGAAGTTAGATGACGTGCCCAAACCCTTACTTGGTGTTTGAGGGGTTCGGAAACCTTCCCCGTTTCCCGAACCCCTCACTTACTGGGCCCACCAGACTCGTTTAGAAGAGGTGAGTAAATCCCGCAAGTGAATGTGATATTGCGCCCGATTCCTGGAAACGTCCATGGAGCCAATCTGAAGCCATCTGAATTGATCTGAAGAAATTCACTGCAGCGCGCTTGACAGGAAAAGCCCCGCAGAACAGAATTTCTGACGCACTATTTGGAGCGGATTCGTGGTTGCTGGTGTGGGGACGTGCGTCTCGCCCGTCCAAGCTGAGCGAAGCTCGGCAGCCGCCGCTGGTGACCGCAACGGATTCGCTACCGCAAGCTTAGGAGTTGTGCATTGCCGGATAAGAGAATCCGCTTCGACGATTTCGAGCTGGATTATGGTCGCTTTCAGCTCTGCCGCTGTGGCCGCCCGGTTCGGCTCGAGGGCCTGCCGCTGCAATTGCTCATGTTCATGGTAGAGAAGCGGGGCCAACTGGTAACGCGCGACCAGATCTCCACCGAGTTGTGGAGTAAAGACGTCTTCGTCGACGTCGAACAGGGAATCAATACTGCCATCCGCAAGATCCGCCGCGCCCTCGCGGACGACGCCGACGAGCCGCAGTACCTGCAGACCGTAGTCGGAAGAGGCTATCGCTTTGTCGCCCCCACCGCCCAAGAAGATGTCACCGGCCAAACGCCCGCCGAAGGACTTACCGTTTCCGCCGAAGAGCTGGGACGCGCCATCATGACGGCGGCCGGGTTGGATCCGGAAAATCCCCGAGGAACTCCGAAGGCTCGCGACGAAGAGTGAAAATTGGTCGCTGCACGCGGAGAGGCGGCACGCCGCGTCTCTGCACAAACCGTCCTCCATCCGTTCGTTTTACAATTAAGCCATGTCCCGCCTCGATCAGATCGCCGATCTTGAAAAGCGCTTTCTTCTCCCCACCTACAACCGTTATCCCGTTGGCTTTGAGCGCGGCAAAGGTGTTTTTCTCTACGACTTCGAAGGCAAGAAGTATCTCGACTTCGTGGCCGGGCTCGGAGTAAACGCGTTGGGCCATGCTCATCCTCGCATCGTGAAGACCATCCGGGAGCAGGCGGCCCGGGTTATTCACACTTCGAATCTCTATTACAACGAATACCAGGGCCAGCTGGCCGAGCGCCTGTGCCAGATCTCGGGCCTCGATCGCGCCTTCTTCTCGAACAGCGGCACTGAGGCGATGGAAGGCGCCATCAAGCTGGCGCGTCTCGCCGGACACAAGGCGGGCGGCGATGCCAAGTCCCAGCTAGTGGCGCTCGAAGGGTCGTATCATGGCCGAACGTTTGGGGCGATGTCCCTTACCGGCCAGGAAAAGTACCGCAAGGGTTTTGAGCCGCTGCTCGAAGACGTGACCTTTGTTGCGCAGAACAACGTCGAAGGGCTGCGCGCCGCCGTCAATGCCAACACCTGCGCCATCGTGCTGGAGCCCATCTTTGGGGAAGGCGGCATCCTCGAATGTTCCGAAGATTTTCTGCGCGCTTGCCGGATGCTTGCCGACCAGCATCAAGCCGCGCTCATTTTCGACGAGATCCAATGCGGCCTCGGGCGCACCGGCAGGATATTCGCCTTCCAGAGCTTCGGCGTAGTTCCGGACATTGTCACCATCGCCAAGCCGATCGCCGCCGGGGTGCCGCTCGGCGCGTTCCTGTCGAAAGAACATTTCGCCTCCGCGATTTCGCCCGGACAACACGGCACTACCTTTGGCGGTGGTCCGCTGGCCTGCCGCGTCGGGCTCGAATATCTGGCAATCGTAGAAGAAGAGCACCTGCTCGAAAACGTCGCGAGAGTTGGCGGCTACCTGCATCAACAACTCCAGGAACTGGTCACGAAGTACGCCGCGACCCGCGAAACGCGCGGCCGCGGGTTCATCCAGGGCCTGGTGCTCGACATTCCCGCGCGTCCATTGGTAGAGCAAGGATTGGCCGAGGGTGTGCTCTTCAACGCGACCCAAGACACGGTCCTGCGCTTCCTGCCGCCGTTCCTGCTGCAAGAAAAACATGTGGACAAAGGCATCAAAGTACTGAAGAAGCTGCTGGGCAAGAAACGGAAAAAAGCGCAGAACGTGGCTCCAGCCGGCATTGCCGCGCTGGCGAACTGATGCGGGACGCGTACGAAAGTCGCGTACCAAAAAAAGAAGGGGAGCCATATTTCAGCTCCCCCCAAGCGATCGATGCGGTACCACTCAGTGAGACTCCGTCAGCGAGGACTTCGTTGCCCACCGAAACGGAACATCCCGAAGAAAAATTCGTCGCCACCCCTGCCGGCGAGCGCCATCGAAACCTGCGTGACGAAGAAAGCGGAGTTGCGATCGAAGAACACCGGCTCGAACTCGCCGGCGGATGCATGCGCTACCTCAAGGCTGGATCAGGCCCGGCCCTCATCCTGATTCATGGGCTGATGGGGTATTCCTTTTCCTGGAGATTCACCATCCCCGCGCTGGCCCCCCACGCGACCGTTTATGCCATCGACAACCTGGGCGCCGGGTTATCGACGGCCGCTGAGGGGATGGACTGCACCGTACGCGCCACCGCCGAGCGCATCCTGCAATTCGCGGACGCGCTCGGCATTAAGGATTTCGATGTGCTGGGTACTTCCCACGGCGGCGGCGTTGCCATCATGGTGGCAGCGGTTTGTGCGGAAAGAAGTACGGAAAGAAGCGCGGAGCGAAAAGGCTCCCGTCTGCATCGTTTGGTGCTCGTGGCGCCCGTCAATCCCTGGTCACGGCATGGCAAACGACTCGCCCCCTTTGTAGGCAGCGCCTTCGGTTCCATGCTCTTCCTCAACTCGTTCGCGCGCTGGCGCTCCCTTCACGACCTCGGGCTGCGCCGCATGTTCGGCGATACCTCAAGAATTCCGCCGGATTCGCTCGATGGCTACTTTATGCCAGCGCTCAAGAACCACGTGTTCCATCATGGTTTGCGCGTCGTAAGGAATTGGACGGCAGACCTCGCGGAACTGGAAATCGCGCTTCCTAAGATTCGCGACTACCCCACTCTCCTCATGTGGGGGACTAGCGACCGCGCCGTTCATTTTCAATCTGCCGAGCCTCTGCGCCGGAATTTTCGCGACGCTCGCCTGGTGGCGTTCGAGGGCGTCGGTCATCTGCCTTACGAAGAGGCGCCCGAGGACTTTAACCGTGCGCTCGTCGATTTCCTCATCGGCACTCCCAATTCTCACTTCTCAGAAGGCGGGTTTGACTGAGAACTGACGAATGAGAACTGGTTTTTCATGGGCCCCACGATTTTTCACTCGCTGCGCGAATTCGTCGCCGATTACGGTTACTGGGCCGTGGCTCTGGCACTGCTCTGCGAGAACGCCGGCATCCCCGTCCCCGGTGAGACCACGCTCCTGCTGGCAAGTTTTCTCGCTTATTCCGAACACCGGCTCCATCTCGGATGGATCATTGTGGTGGCAATCTGTGCCGCAACCCTCGGCGACAATCTGGGCTACGCTTTCGGCCATTATGGCGGGCGTCCGCTGCTCGATCGCTACCAAAGATTCTTTCGGATCCAGCCGGCCACGTTGCAACGCGGCGAGGATCTGTTTGCCCACTACGGCGCCGCCGCAGTTTTCCTCGCCCGCTTCATCTTCGGCCTGCGCGTTTTTGCCGGACCCCTGGCCGGCGTCCTGCGCATGCGCTGGCGAGCGTTTGCTCTGTTCAACTTCCTCGGAGCGGCCCTCTGGGTCACCTGCATCGCCAGCGCCGGCTATCTGTTCGGGCAGCATTGGCGCACTCTCGCGCGCGCCATGCAGCGCTTCAACATCGCCGTTTTGATTGTCGCGGTGGCCGTGGTCCTGTATTTGTGGTGGAGATATCGCCGCCAGCGCGCGTCGAAAAATGACTGACGCCGCTCGCCTGCACTGAGAAGGTTTAGTTTCATCGCGACATTTCAACAAATTCTCCCTTCCTTCGGCTGTCATGTAGAAGACCGAACCGCGACAGGCCTCGCGTTGTCCTGAGCACTCAAACTCCGAGAGAGTGCGATCCGCGGCTACGGTCCTCAAGAAAAGAAGAGAGCCGCCGCGAACGAAGTCTCGAGCTCAGATTGTTTCCTCCGGGAAAACGGAATCCTCAGGAAAGGTAACCTTCTGAAACACCGCAGCGGCCTTCTCGCGACCTAACTGTAGTTCCGTCTTCGCGACTCTTCGTCATCAACCAGAAAGCCCAAACCCGCTGACAATGGATCGTCGAGACCGCAGTCCTCTTCATTCGGCCTGCTCCGCCTCTCGGTCAACCGTGTCTTCGGTCACTTCCACTCGCCCCGCAGCCGTCATATGCTGGAAAGAGCATCGCCCCGCACCGGGGAGCAGCGTGATCAACCGAGTCATGAACAACGTAACTTCCGAACGCATGCAAAACAACCAGCAACCCGCAGCTACGCCTCGCTTCCCGCGCCTGGGACTCTCTCAGGTCTGGATGCGATTCCTGCTGGCCGTCGCGGGCCTGATGCTGGCGTTCGGTACGGCGCTGTTTTCCACGGTAGCGCGCGAGGCCGGCAACATTTGGGGAACCATCATTCTGGCGTCGGCGGCGTTGTTGCTGGCCACGTTCGTCGGCCTGACGACGGTGCCCTACCTGGCGCGGCGGGTCGTCGCCAGCCGTGTTCGCGAAGCGATGGACTACGACGTCACACGCGCCGGCATGATCTACATCCTGATCAGCGTCGTCATCGGAATCGCCGCCATTAATACCGGTAACAATCTGCTATACGTTGTCGTCGCCGCGCTGCTCTCTGCCATCCTGGTTTCCGGCATCGCCTCGGCGCTGGTGCTCCGTAGTCTCGCGCTCGACGTCCACTTGCCCGAACACGTTTTCGCCGCGCGCCCGATGCTGACGCGCCTGCTTTTGCGCAACGCCAGTTCGTGGCTGCCAGCCTTTTCCGTGCGGGTGGTTCCTGCCAACCGCAAGAAGAATCATAAAGAGCAGTGGCGCTGGGAAGCCTCGACCTTCGCCTGGCCCCGCAACCGCGCGCCCCAGAACCAGTGGTTCCGCCTACCCGATCGCCGCCTGCGCCGCGTGCGCGAGGAGGCGGAAAAGCCGATCCTGCGAGAATCCGTTTATTTTCCTTTTCTCGCTCCCGGACAGGAACTGCGCGCCGACCTGGAGATCGCCTTCCCGGTCCGCGGCCGCTACTGCGAAAGAAACTTCGGCCTGGCCACGCGCTTTCCCTTGTCCTTTCTGATGAAAACCCGGCGCATAAACCTGGCCCGCGAAGCGATCGTCTATCCCGTCGTCGAGCCCACCGAACAGTACCTCGAAGTTCTTCCCATGGTCACCGGCGAGTTCGAAACGTTTGTCAGCGGCCGCGGCAACGATCTTTACCGCATCCGCGAGTACATGCCCTACGACTCCGCCCGCCATGTCGACTGGAAAGCCACGGCCCGCACCGGCGCGCTCAAAGTGCGCGAGTTCAGCCGCGAAGATGAACGCAAGCTTCGCATCGTGTTTGACAACCCCGCGCCCGGAGTCCTGCCGCCTGCAATATATGAGCAAGCTGTACGCCTGGCCGCCTCTCTCGGATGGCACTTCCACCACGAAGATGTCGAAGTCTCCTTCGTCGCCCCGGGATTGGAGCCCACCGAAGACGTCTTTACCTTCCTGCGATATCTGGCGCTGGTCGAACCGCAGGAAGCGACGCCGGTTTTCAGTCGTCTTCGGGCCAGCGACGACTACAACGTAATCGTTACCGCCCGCGATGCCGCCGAGATGCCCGCCGCACTTGTCGCAAGGTCCTATGTCATTTCGTTGGGCTCGAGCCGAAGTTCTTAGCCGCAACTTCTTCGAAATCAGACGGCCCCTTTGGGGCTGGGCATCGAAAATCGAGTTCTTCCGCAGCCGGTGCAGGGTAGCTGGCTAGAGGGTAATGGTTACTAAGGTTACCTAAGTAGGTTGACCCAGAGGGGCGCCCTGCCTGAGGATGTTGGGGAGGGTTGAGGCGCGGCTAGTTTCCGCGGTTCGTCGCGTACTTTCCCCCCATGCCCATGACTTGGCACAGCCACACCGTTGCCCTTTATTTGTGGTGCGCGCAACCGATCCTCCAATCGGTGGTGGCGGTTATCCTATGGCACCGCAAGATGCACAAGCAGTTTCCCGTGTTTTTCTTGTTCCTCCTGGTGCAGGTTGCAAATTTTGCCGTCATCTTTCCGCTGTGGCTGGTCGGCGATATCAAGATGTATTTCGTCTTTTTCTGGCTGGGCGAGGCGGCCAACGCGGTTCTCGGCTTTAAAGTCATTCATGAGATTTTTCTCGACGTGTTCCGCCCCTATCACACTCTGAAAGACCTGGGCACTCTGTTGTTCAAATGGGCGGGAGTGGTGATGCTGCTGGTTTCGGTGGTGGTCGCCTTTTCGAATTCTTTCGACCAGAGCCCGCTGGTGCATGCCGTTACCACCCTGCAGCGCTCGGTCCGCATCGTGCAGCTTGGCCTCATCCTCTTCTTACTCCTGTTTTCACGCTTTCTGGGAGTGTCTCGGAAGCAGGTCAGTTTTGGGATCTCTCTCGGCTTTGGACTCTTCGCGGGCGTGGAATTGATGCTGATGGCGTTGAATTCGGGGGGACTTGTCAGGCAAAGCAACCTCAACTTGGTCAATATGGTCGCCTTAATTCTTGCCATTCTTGTTTGGTGCGGCTATTCGCTCTCGCGTAAGGCCGTCCGCGTGGCCGCCGTCAATCATTTGCAGACCCAACGATGGGAACAAGGATTGGCGGATCTTCAACCACCAGTGCTTTCCGATTCGCTGATCCCGATGTTCGAAGGAATGGTGGAACGCGCATTTTCGAGAAGCTCGAGTCTGGAGTCTACAGACGGCCACACCCCGTTCACCAGCCCCGGAAATCCACCCAGAGCCAATTCCGCGGCAGCCGGTTCCAAGACCCGGCCATAGCCCATTCTCTCCAAAAACAGGGCTTGCCAAGAACCGTGTCAAGAGGAATCTTTGGCCCTTCACAATCCTCACTCCCAGAGCCCGCGCTCAAACGATTCCACTTCAACCCATTACCTAAGAAATCAGCGTAAACAGCGGCCATATTGCCTGCCGGACGGCCCTGTCATGGTTCGGCACGCCTGCCGGCATGTCGCATTGTTTTGCACCTCGAAGTAACCTCCTATTAATCAGAAAGTTGCAGGGTTGTGTATAATTCGCGACGCTGGAGGCTGGCAGTTTGACCCTTAGCCTTCGGCAGACCCTAAGGAGAAAGTCAATGAAGCGTTCGCTCAGGGCGTTACTGCTGTTGGTAGGTTTGGTTGGCACATTCGCATATGCTGCTGTCCCGAGGGATATTCCTCGGTCAGGGCCGATGCCGTTGTGTGATCCCTGGAGAAACCCGAACTGTAGCGCTGTACGATAGCCACTAACTAAGTAATATGACGTAGACTCTTCGCATCACGAAGCAATTTTCCGGGCTGGCCTCCAAGGCCAGCCTCTTTTTTTTACTTCTCGTCTTTTTCCCGTCTCCCGTTTCTTTCGTATCCCGTCCTGGAGATTCCGCTTCATCGGTGCTTGCTGCTGATGTACGGCACGAGGATCGAGATGCGCCGGTTCGACGGATCCAGTGCATTCTTTAAGTCGCGCCGGCGTTGATCTGCAAAGCCCCGCAGTTGCGAGACCGGAACGGGACGCAATCCCGACTGCTGCGTCCATCGCCGCGCCGCGTTCGCCCGGTCGGCCGACAGTTCCCAGTTGCTGTAGCCGCGCTTGCCCGTAAAGGGGCTTTGCGTCAGTAGGTTCGACCGAAACATGGTTGGGAACTTTCCCCAATTCCACCACCAGCAATGCCCGCAGCTCCCGCCCGCTCGTGTTGAGCCCGGAACTCGGTGATGGCCCCGTCCATGGCATCGCTACGGCCGCAGGCTGCCAGCTCGTAGAGATGTGCGGTCCTCCGCGGTAGCAGCCGGGACGGCAACGTTCGCAATGCCGGGAGTCAACATCGGCGTGTTCTGCTCGACGCCGGCGGTGGGCGAGGTGCGAACTCACGCCGCTGGACGCGCCCGGGATCCCAACGCGCGCCCCAGTTCCCGCGCATCGAAAATCGGCGGCTGGCAGGCGAACCCCGAGCACACCACTGCAAACGATCGTCCGTCAAACGATTGTCCGCCGCCCAACGCCGGGAGATTCGGGATCGTCCGCGCCAAAGCCGGCGGCAGATTCTGCGCGACAGCCTTGTCGGCGTCCAGACGCAGAACCGCCATACTCAACCCCAGCGTCCGCACCGCAGCCCGATACAGCTCCGCGGCCACATCATCGTTCCCGACGACCACCACTTGCGTGTGCGGCTGGCTGAAGTGCATCACCGCCAGCCCGTAAGTAGCCGCAAAAATGCCGTGTTGTCCCGCGACACCGGCATAGACCTCAAACGTCTGCTCCGCCTTGTCGCGATAGCCATAGTTATCCAACGCATCGTTGACGTAATCATGCAAACGCAGCAGCGCAATCGCCGCCGCCGAATTTCCGGCTGGAGTCGGCGAATCTTGAAACGGTTTCCGACGTGTCCCCAAAATGCCCAGTGCGGTTTTTTTGTCCGAGGCTCCGTCCGCCGCTCGGCCCGCAGCCCCACCGCCGGTATCAAAGAATCCGCCATCCACCGGGTCGAAGAACTCCGCCACCATCGCGTCGCCAATCGACCGCGCAAATCGGAAGTAGCTCAGTACCGCCGTCGCCTCGTAAGCGTCAAGACAAGCAATGACCGCGAAAGCATAGTCATCGAGCACGCCAGGGACAGCGATACCGTTTTCGCGCTGCTCCGCCCGCGGATCCGAGTAAGCAATCACATGCTTCATCCCGCGCTCCGCATTCCACCCCTCGGCTAGCAGCCGATCCAGCGAGCGCAAAGCAAAGTGGCGCGCCTCCGCCAGATCCAGCACCTTGGCCGCTTCCAGATAAGCCGACACACACATCGCGTTCCAGCCCGCATAGATCGTTTTGTCCACGTACGGTGTTGGACGCAGCAAACGCGCCGCATACATCTTCTTCTTGGCCGAGCCCAGCAGCCCGCGCGCCCGCTCTTCCGCAATGTTCAGCCGCCGCGCAATTTCCCCCACCGAGTTTCGAACGTAAAGCACATTCTTCGACGGGTTGTGATGCATGTCCCCGACTTCGTTGATGTCGTAGTAAAGCGCCGCCACCGCAGCTTCATCCTCGGTCAGCGCGGCTTTCGTTTCCTCCAGCGTCCAGGTGAAGTAATCGCCGTCATCGTCCATCGAGTAGTCGGCGTCCTGGGAAGCGTAAAAGCCGCCGTGGGCGCGGTCGCTGAGCCATTCGTCCATCCAGCGAATAATGTCGCGCGCCACCTCAGCGAAGAACTCCTCCCCCGTCGCCTGATAAGCGTGCACATAGTTTTTCAGCAACTCCGAGTTGTCGTAGCACATCTTTTCGAAGTGCGGCACGATCCAGCGCTCGTCCACCGAGTATCGATGGAAGCCGCCCGCCAACTGGTCATAGACGCCGCCGCGCGCCATTTTCTCCAGCGTGTGGACGAAAAGAGTGCGCAGCTCCTCATTTTCCGCACGATCGTTGCTCGAACCGGTGCGAACGTACTGATCCATCACCAGATCAAGCGCCGCCGGATGTGGAAACTTGGGCGCAGCGCCAAATCCACCATTGACGTCGTCAAACATCTTTCGCGCCGACTCGACAATCGCATCAATCACCGTCGCGGATACTCTCCCGCCGCCCCCCGGAAAAGACTCCGCCCGCGAGATCGCGCTCTCGACCATCTGCGCCTGCTCGAGCACCTCGCTATGCTTCTCGCGATAAGCCTGAGCAATCGAGAGGAGCACGCGCTTGAAGCTAGGGCGCCCGTACGCATCCGCCGGAGGGAAGTACGTCCCCCCATAAAACGGCTTGCCATCAGGAGTCAGAAAAGCCGTAAGCGGCCATCCACCCTGTCCAGTAAGCGCGCCCACCGCCGCCTGGTACCGGCTGTCAATATCCGGACGCTCGTCCCGATCCACCTTCACCGCGATGTAATGCTCGTTGACGATCGCCGCCACCTCCGCATCGTCATACGACTCGCGATCCATCACATGGCACCAATGGCACCAAACCGCCCCAACATCCAACAGCATCGGCTTGTTCGCCAGTCGAGCCGCCGCAAAAGCCTCCTCCCCAAACTCATGCCACTTGATCGGCTGATGCATAGCCGACCGCAAGTAAGAAGAAGAAGCCCGCGCCAGAGCGTTGTGGGAGGAGTCAGTCATGAAGCTAGTTTAGCTTGGCGGCGAGAAAGAGTGCGGTGCGATCTGTTTAGGAAAAATGCTGGCCATGCCGGACGAAAAGCGTGCGGCGGCAGGGGCGGAAAAGCTAAACGCTCTAAACAACCTTTTTGAGGGATCGCGCCCCGGCCTTCGCAGTCTTTGAAGGGAATTCATGGATTTTGCCGCACTTCGGGCATGTTGTAACCTTGGCATTCTGGTCGGCCATTTCGTGCAGGAAATCTGAAAATGTCTGCCCGCAGTCCTCGCATAAAAGGTCAAGCTTGTCATCGCTCATATTGGGTTCCATCCCCATTGGATGCCCCGACCTCAAGAAAGGAAGCCGCGCCGCGAATTGGCGTTTGACGGTGTCACTGCCACAACTAACTGGAAGGCAACCGCTCCTCAGTCCACGGACGAGGGAAATGGGCACCTGGCCAAACGATTAGAAACCACCACCTAAGAAATTCTTCTGGCGGATCGCGCCCCCGCCACAGGCTCGGCAGCCCTCGGAGAGTTGCAGTCGCGGCTCGCCCGGCAATTCGGGCATACGACCTTCGCATTCTGGTCGGCCATTTCGTGGAGGAAAGCTGAAAACGTCTGGCCGCATTCCTCGCACAGCATATCGATCTCATCGCTCATAATTGTTCTCGCCAAAACGGACATCCCAGCCGCTTTATTCAGTCTCCGCAACAGTCCGTCGGCTATTGGCTAATTTACCTCCGCACGTGAGCGGATTCAAGCCGTGCGACCGGTCTTTCCGGTCTTTCCAGTCGAGCAAACCTCCGCGGGAGGGGCTCACACTTTCCTCATGGCGAGGGTGAACAGTCCGGGGCAGACATCGTCCCATACAATGAACAACAGCATGTCCCTCGGCCTCTACATCTCGGTCCCCTTCTGCCGGACCAAGTGCAGCTACTGTAACTTCGCCTCCGACGTGTTCTCGAAGTCGGCTTACGAAAACTACGTTGCCCGCCTGCTTGAAGATATCGCCAACTCGCATCAGCTTGCGTCGGAACTGGGATGTGCGCTCGGATCCACCGCCGACTCGATCTATCTCGGCGGAGGAACTCCGTCCATCCTCGATGCCCCGCAATTGCTGCGCATCTTCGCCGCCGTGCGCGGGCAATTTACGGTTACGCCCGATGTCGAGATCACGGTGGAGTGCGCTCCGGGTACGCTTACGCCCGCTCTCATCGAAACCTTGCTGCTCTGCGGCGTGAACCGGGTGAGCCTGGGCGTCCAATCGTTCGTCGATCAGGAAGCGCAGTCCGTGGGACGGCTCCACAAACGCTCGACCGTTCTTGCAGAGATCGGTCGCTTGCGGGAGTCTGGCCTCGGCGACATCAGCATCGATCTGATTGCCGGGTTGCCGCACCAGACGGCGGAAAGCTGGGCATTCTCGGTCTCGGAGACAATTGCGACGGGTGTCCCGCACGTGAGCGTTTACATGCTCGAAGTTGACGGCGACTCGCGCCTGGGCAGAGAACTGATCGCCGGAGGCGCCCGCTACCACGCCCACTTTGTCCCCGACGACGACGCGACCGCGGATTTCTACCAGCAGGCATGCGAGATGCTGGCCTCCGCCGGCATCGCGCAGTACGAAATTTCCAACTTCGCCCGCGTCGCCCCGCGCAACCGCAAGGCACAAAGTAACCAGTCGCGGCATAACTTGAAATATTGGACCCGCCAGCCCTATCTAGGTTTCGGCGTAGACGCGCACTCAATGCTGGAGCCCGTGTGGGGACGGACGCCCTCGCCCGTCCAAGCCGGGCGCAGCTCGGCAGCTGCCGGGGGCGACCGCAACTCTGCATTCCGGACAGCCATCGACCGCATCGAGTCCGAGCGTCCAGAAGCCGTCCGCTTCGCAACCCCGGACTCGCTCGACGCCTACATGGATCGCGAGCCGCGTACGGTAACGCCCGTCTCCACGCAGGCGGCAATCGAAGAAACGTTCTTCCTGGGCCTGCGCCTCAATCGCGGCATCGATCTGGAACGCCTCCGAACCGGGAGCAGCCTTGGGGAAGGGCACGACTCTAATCGTGCGACAAACGCAGCAGAAAAGACGACTTTAGCCGCTCAGGCCACTCACCGCCGACAGCAAGAGTTTAGCTGCGAGACTGCCCCCGCCTGGGATTCCGCGATCAAGCAGAGCATGCGCGAAGGCCTGCTCGAACAGCAAGGCACAACCGTGCGCCTAACCGCTCGCGGCCGCCTCTTATCCAATGAAGTCTTTGCCAGATTCCTTAGCGAAGAAACAAGAGTGGGAACCGGTCACGTGAATCCACGTTAGTTGGCCGATTAGTGCCGTTCGGCTTTGGCCTATCCGGTCCCCACCATCGCAAAAACTTTGGGGAGGCCGATGCCCAAAATGGGCGGCTCAAATGCCAGAGCCTGTATGCCGGCTTCTCCCGAAAGACTCATCCACACAATGCGAAACTGCGCTCGTGCCGCGCCATGCTGCACGTCCAGCGCTTTCCGGTCTGCACCTTCGCGCGCACGCCCGTCAGAATTGCCCCGTGGTCGCTGACGTTTCGCACCCTCGCCATCTTCGCAGAAAGCCGCGCCATCCTGTCCATTCCCCAGAAGCGTACCGGCAACTCCAGGTCCAGTCTGCGCTCTTTTCGCCGATCCATTTCCGCTCCGCTGTCCAAACCACGATTCAAGCGGATCATAACCAGGGACGACTCAAAGCGAAACGTAACATCAGTTACACGCCAACGAGTTCCCGAAGTTACGTTGCATTGACGAGACGATGGTCGAGCAAATACCTGTTTTCCGGATATATCCTGCAGCGCATAGAAGACGCACTTATGTTTCACACGAAACGGCTTTCGAGCAGAAACAAAGGACTTAATCGAGATCTTGGAGCGAGCAGGCCCCCGGCCCGCGAGCGTCGCCGCATGCTCCACACGGTCCCGGCGCGGACACCGGCGACGGAGTCGCCGCCCCGCCCTTGGCCGAAACAGCAAACACGGAGAGTTGCGGCTCCAGCTTCTTGCTCTGGCACTTCGGGCACACGGCTTTTTGCTTGCCGAAAACCAGAGCCTCGAACTCGTGCTCGCATTCCTTGCAGACATACTCGAAGATGGGCATGAAGAAAACTCCGTAAAGAGAATTGTTGTCTTCAATTTAAACTCAAACCGTGGGTACTTCGCAAACACACGAGGAGACGCGTCCCTTCACACCACGCCGCTGGTTGCGCGGCGGTCACGTGCAGACTCTCGCGAGCTTTTTGATCGCGCGACGTTTTCATGTGCCTGCTCCCGAGGAGCGGTTGATTGAAGTCGAGCCCGGCGTCCAGGTACTTTGCCACTGCCACTGGCAACCCGATCGAGCGCACGCGCTGACCGTCATCATTGTGCACGGCCTCGAGGGGTCGAGCACCTCGCAATACATGCTCGGCGTCACCGAGAAAGGGCTCGCTACCGGGATGAATGTGATCCGCTACAACCAGCGCAACTGTGGCGGCACCGACGCGCTCGCCCCGGTGCTCTATCACTCGGGACTGTCGAACGACGTCGCGGCGGTGGCGCGGGAAGTCATCGCACGCGACGGCGTTTCACGCCTCGCGTTGGTAGGCTTCTCCATGGGCGGCAACATCGTTCTGAAGCTGGCGGGAGAATGGGGAGCGCAAGCGCCGCCGCAGTTTCGAGCTGTGGCTGCGTGTTGTCCGGCGATTGATCTGGCAACGTCAGCGGATACGCTGCACGAACCGGCGAATCGGATTTACGAAAAATATTTTTTGTGGGCGCTTCACCGGCGCATGCTTCAGAAGGCCCGGCTCTTTCCCGATCACTTCGACGTGAGACGTCTGCGCGGCATCCGGAGTCTGCGCGAGTTTGATGACAAGGTGACGGCTTACTATTGCGGCTTCACCGGCGTCGACGATTACTACGATCGCGCTTCGGCGGCCCACGCGGTCGAGCGCATCGCGGTGCCGGCGCTGGTGTTGCACGCGGCCAATGATCCGTTCATACGCATCACGCCGGAGACGCGGCGGAAAATTTCAGCGAACCCAAACATCGCCTTTGTTGAGACCGAGGATGGCGGGCACTGCGCCTTTATCGGGACGACTGACGGACGGTCCCCCCGCGCGGGGAATCGCAGCGATGGTTATGGCGACGGGTATTGGGCGGAGCATCAGATCGTGAACTTCCTGCGCGGATTCTAGTGAATGAGGCTCTGATGGATGCCGACTTCTCGATCGAGTTGGGGCGGGAAGACCCGATCCTCGATTTTCCGTGGACTGATCCGGCGGGCAAGCTTGCTTACGTTGATGCGAAGCGGTGTCCGGAGTTGATCGCCTCGATCGAGGAGGCGGAAACGTTTCCCGAGCTGGGGGAATTTCTTCGTGTGATGAACTCGCCGCGCAGCATGGTGGAGACGGCGAAGTGCGATGCCTGGCCGACGACGGAGCTGAGCGCGGAGGAAGACTTTTACAATGCGTCGCACAAGTTCGCGAGTTATGTGGACGTGGTGTTTTCCGAGATTGATGTGCGTCTATCTTTCTCGCTTCATGAACAGTTTGCCAGAAAGCTGGTTGAGTTGCTGCGGCGCGTGCCGGATACTCCCTCGGCGGCGGAGGTGCGCGTGCGGCGGTGTTACTTCGCGGAGGATAGCGGCGTCCGCGAAGGATTTTACTGCACCTTGTACGTGAGCGGCTACGGAAGCGATCGGGCCAGCGCCCGTCAGAACTGGGGAATGGGGCTGAAGCTGACCGGGAATGCGATCGTGCAGTTGTCGGCGCAGGGAGGAGGGTGAGGCCGCGCCTATGCGGGCTGCACTCGCCGGGTCATCCTTTTCCAGTTGATCTTCTTCCAGTCGATTCTTGTCCGAAGGAGGGAGAGAATCAGCATGAATAAAAAGATTTCCAGCAATCCTCGCGAGGCGGAGAGGATGGATTCGGCTCGTTTCGGGAGCAGTGAGAAGCGTCCATAGACGAATTCTATGTGGACCCAGTAGACGACGAGGGACGTCTGGCCTAGTTGAATTAGAGGGCTGAAGCCGCGAGTCCCCGGGCCCCAGCGGCACCACGCATAACTCAAGAAGGTGATCACTAGCAGGAGACCTGTGCGCGTCATGAGGAAGTTAGGACTGGTGTGCCAATAATCATAAGTGGAGTAAAGATGGAAAGACGAGCGGTCGAGTTGGCCTGCTACGAGGATGGCGGCCGCTCCGAAGGCGGCGAAGAACGCCAGCGTTTCGGTGTTGTGGTTGCGGGCTCGATCTTGGAAGAGACGGCTGCCGAAGAGAAGGTCGTCGAAGAGAATGAAGCCGGCCGCCAGGCCGGCGAAAGCGAAGGCGCTCCAGGGGAAGATGGGGAAAAGCCACGGCTGCGGAGCGCCCAGATTGTGGCATCCGTCGATATAGGACTCCAGCGCCCAAGGCAGCCAAGTTGGTCGCCAGGTAGTGTAGAGGGGCGGAGTTAGCAAGGCGATCCCAGACGCGGCGGCAATCGCGGCGGCGACTAGCGCGGGACCGCAGCCGCTAAAGCCGGCCCCCTTTTCAACGGCTTGCGATGTGCCTGAAAGCACACTCTGAGACGAATCGAACGCAGGCTTTTTATAAGAACCACCTGCTCTCCGGCACACGGTTAGCGTGGCGCCGCAGAGTAACGCCATCAGAATCATGGAAAGGCCGATGATATTCAGGACGTCCACGCGAAGTAGGTCGGACCACGGCGCCCATCCCCAGGCGATGAGATATTCCTGCAGGCGGAAGAGTAGTCCGAAGGCAAAGATTTCGGCGCCGCGGCGAAGCATGGTGCGGGTGATTTCGGCGGGGCCCAGGTTCTGGCGAATGAGTTTGTCCGTGACCAGCGCGAAGGATATTCCGGCAAGAAAAAGAAAAAGTGGCGCGGGCAGCGTGCCGAGAAGTTGCGATGATTTGAGAAAACGAGTGTTGCGGGCATCCCCGCCCAGCCAGGCGTCGTAGCAGTGCGTCTGGAACATGAGTATGCAGGCTAGGCCGCGCATCCAGTCGATCCAGGCGAGACGAGAAGAGGGGGCCAAGGTCACGGACGAGAGTGTAACGTGCGATCCGGGCTGGGGCCAAGGCGAAAGGCCACGGGCAGGGACGCCCGTCTCTCCATTCGCCATTCATTTTTTGTTCAGGGCTTTAATTTGCGGCGCCTTAATTTGATCGACCAGGGTGTCAATTTCTTCCGATGTTAGTTTGCCGGCGTACTTGGGCATGCGGCCTTTGCCGTTGGTGATGATGTTGCGCAGGAGATCGGCGGAGGTGGCGGCGGTCTTTTCGGAGATGAGCGACGGTCCGCCAAAGTGGCGGCCCTCGGCGGTCTTGCCGTGACACTTGGCACAGTTTTTCTGGAAAACCGGGTTGGCGGGCAGGGTCGCGTCGGTCGGCGGGGTCTGGGCGCAGAGGGCAGTGAAGGTGACGAACAATGTTAAGGAACACACGGCAATCAGGCGGAATATTTTCAAGTCGAACCTCGTCCAGATTGATGGCTCAAGGATTTTGGATGCACTGAGAGGTCTTCGGTTGCACGGTTTTCCGGGGTTGCACTTTTTGGCGGTCGCGGTTGTGACGTGCTCATCGGCTGGCGTGCTAGCATTTCCTAGAAGCTGTCCGGCCCATCATGAAACACCGCCCGCCCTTCGAGATTCGGAAACTCGCCGCCGGAGTTGCCGCGCTGCTGGCGATCCTGGCCGCGCCGAACCTGGCATTTGCCAAGGCTAAAGATGAGCCCAAGTGGATCGAAGTGCATACCGCGCATTTTTCCGTGATTACGGATGCGGGCGAGAAGCGCGGGCGGGAAGTTGCTTTGCGAATGGAGCAGATGCGGGCCGTCTTCGGGCAACTGCTCCTCAAAAAGAAGGTGACCATGTCGGTGCCCATCACCGTCATCTCGCTCAAGAGTGACAAGCAATATGGCAAAGTTGCGCCGGCGAAGCAGAGCATGGCGGGCGGATTTTATGTGCCGGGGCCGGATCGGGTCTATATCGTTCTGAATCTTTTTGAAACCGATCCGTGGCGAGCGGTGGCGCATCCCCTGGCGCATTATTTTTTGAATTACAACTATCCGCCCGCGCAGGGATGGTTTGACGAGGGGCTAGCCGAGTACTTTGGATCGATACAGATCGATAAGCAAGTGGGGATGGGAGGCGATCCGGAGCTGGCGCCGGAATGGCACGAGGACATCTTCGATGAAGTGCGGCGCGACCCGAATGTTCCGCAGTCGCTGACGCAGTTGGTGAGTTCGCCGGTGTGGCTGTCGATGGTGGACCTGTTCACGATGAAGCATGACGGCTCGGGAACGCGCGAGGGGACGCACAACACGCTGTACTACGCGCAGTCGTGGATCGTCGTCCACTATCTGTTGAACCAGCATAAGTTGCCCGAGGCCGGGACGTACTTCGATCTGGTGCTGAATCAGAAAGTGCCGGTGGAGAAGGCAATGGTGCAGGCGTTTGATATGTCGCCGGCGCAGATGGAAGACGCAGTGAAGACCTATTTCAAATCGCTCGGCGGGTTGGGCATCGCGCTCGATCAATCGAAGAAGCCGATTGTGGATCCAGTGAACATTCAGCAGCCGGATCATTTCGCTGTTCCGTTTGACGTGGACGACATCGGGATGGCAGTCAGCGCGGTTACGGATGAGGAAGCGAGAGCGGTAATTGACGACGTAATGGCGCGCGTTCCAGAGCATCGCGATCAGGGGCTGCGCGATTTGCAGCAGTTGACGGCAGATCCAAAAGACAATGAGGCCGCGCATCGCGCGTTAGCCCGGGACGATTTGCGGCAGAAGCGATTCGAGGCGGCCGCCGATGAACTGGAAAAAGCGACGGAGCTGAATCCGCGCGACCCATGGATTTGGTATTACCGTGCCGCGCTGAAGTATCAGAAGGCGCAGGCGACGCGGACGGAGATGCAGGGGCTGGCGAACATGATGCAGGATCTGCGGGCGGTCGCGGATTGGTATCCGGAGTTAGCCGACGCTTATAACATGCTGGGAATGGCGCGAGTGGAGGGGGGAGGAATCAACTCGGCGCTGGAGGCGCAACGGCAGGCGATCGCGTTAGCGCCGCGAAATGTAGAGTATCAGTTCAACCTGGGACAGATTTACCTTGCAGGGAAAAAGTGGGATCTGGCGCGGGAAGTGTTTACGCGGCTGAAGGCGGGCCCGGATCGGGTGGCGGCAGCAGCGGCGAAGCAGCAATTGGACGACTTGGAGACGCTGCAGAAGTATGGATTGCGTCCGCAGCGAGCGGGGGAAAGCGCGGCAACGGCGGGCGCGGCGAACACCCCAGGGGCGGGGATGGGCACGCCTGCTGTAGCCGGGGGCTTGGCGCAAGATGACGATGAGGAGGCAAATGCGCTGCCGAAACCGGTACCTGTCAAACCGGGCACGACCGGGCCGGTGCAATTTCTGAAAGGTAAAATCGTAGGCAGCGACTGCTCAAAGCCTCCCGAGGCGACGGTTACGATCCTGAGCGGCATGACGAGCTACAAGCTCCATGCTTCGGATTACAAATCCTTGCTGGTGATTGGGGAGGATCAGTTCTCATGCGATTGGAAAAACCGGCTGGTGTCGGTGAACTACCGTGCGGTGGGAAAGAACGAGGGAGAATTGGTGTCGATTGAAACGCACTAAGAACTCTGATCAAGTCTTGGTTTTGCTGGACGCGGTTCCGAGATGGTCAGCTCATCGCTAACCAGGCACCGGCTCTTTTTTCAAATCCGCTGCTGCCGCGATCGCGTCCGCACTGGCCCGCGCCTGTCGTGCACGCTCGTAGATCTTGCCATACTCGCGCGCCGACGCGCCCCAGGAAAAATCGCGGCTCATCCCGTTTCGCATCAGCGTCTGCCACGATGACGGATCGCGGTAGGCGAGCAGCGCTTGTTTGATCGTCGCGAGCAGCGCTTCGCCAGTGTACTCGGAGAACTTGAAGCCCGTGCCCTTGCCGGTGCGCGCATCCCAGGGCTCAATCGTGTCATCAAGACCGCCGGTCGCCCGCACGATAGGAACGGTCCCGTATTTCAGGCTGTAAATCTGGTTCAATCCGCAAGGCTCGTAGCGCGAAGGCATCAGGAACATATCCGCGCCCGCTTCAATCTTGTGTGCGATGGCATTGTCGTAGGCGACCTTGACCGCAATCTTGTTCGGAAACGGTTTGTTGAGCCGCTGGAACATCTCTTCGAACAGCTTGTCGCCCGATCCGAGCACAACCATGATCATCTCTTCGCGCGCCAGACGGTCCATGATTTGGGCGATCAGATCGAAGCCCTTTTGCGCGGCGAATCGCGATACGATGCCGATCACCGGCACGTTGGACCTGGAGTTGGTATTGGCATCCGCGTGCGTGATTCCAAAAACGTTCAGCAAGTCCTTTTTGCATTGCAGCTTGCCGCTCAGATCCTGCGGCGAATACTTGGCGACGATGAATTTGTCGGCCTCCGGGCTCCACTCGTCGTAGTCCACGCCATTCAAAATGCCGGTCACGGTCGCCGCGCGATTGCGCAGCACGCCTTCCAGGCCAAATCCATTTTCCGTGGTCTGGATCTCTTGACTGTACTTCTTGCTGACCGTGGTGACGAAGTCAGAGAGCACAAGCGCACCCTTCAGAAAATTCACCTGCCCGAAAAATTCCATCTTCGAGATCGTGAACAGATCCCACGGTAGCGTCAGCAGCGGCAAAGTATCGGGCGGGAACAGGCCCTGGTATCCCAAGTTGTGGATGGTAAAAACGGTCGCGACTTCACGAAACGCGGGATCCTCGGCGTAGAGCGTCCGCAGCATTACCGGCACCAGCGCCGATTGCCAGTCGTGGCAGTGAAACACATGCGGCACGCCCAGAACTTTGGAGGCTTCAAGCACCGCCCGCGAAAACAGTGCGAAGCGCTCGGCGTTGTCCGGATAGTCGCCGGCCGGACCTCCATAAAGTGCCTCCCGATCAAAATACGGAGGATAGTCCACGAAATAAAATCGGACTCCGCCACTGCTTCCGGCCGTCACCACCGAGCAGAAACGATATTTGTCGTCGAACGGGATGGTAATGCTGCGCACCACCATTTGCGGATCGGCCAGTTTGGTTTGCCGGTAGCGCGGAACGTACACGCTCACCTGATGTCCCAGGGCGGCCAATGCATGCGGCAGGGCGCCGACCACGTCGGCCAGTCCGCCAGTTTTAGAAAAGGGAACGCACTCGGATGCCGCGAAAGCGATATGCATTTGCGAAGGAGCCTCCTAAGCCAGAACTAGATACGCCTCGCTCAAGTTATGATTAAGTTTCCGTAGAGTCGCGGCTTGCCGTGTCTCCAGCGAGCGTTCCTAAGCAGGACGCACAGCAAAAGAACTCCGCCAGTCTAAATGCCGGAAAGAAAGAGGGTCAACGTGCCGAAGGGGGCTGCCATTCCAACAAGTCCGCGCAAGCCCAGACTAGGGCAGCATTTCCTGGCAGACGAATCGGCGGCGCTGCGCATTGTGGACGCCCTGGGCGATGTTTCTGATGCCACGGTGCTTGAGATCGGCCCCGGCCGCGGCGCCATAACGGACTTGCTGGCACGAAAGTCACGGCGCCTGATCGCGGTGGAATTGGACCGCGTCCTCTCGGCGCAGCTCCGGATGAAATTCTCCATGCAACCCAATGTTGAAATCATCGAAGGCGATATCCTGAAGATCGAACTGGACACGGTCTTCGGCGCGAAGCCCGGGAGCCTGCGCACCGGCCTGAACTTTACGCCCGAACCGGCCCGCGTTATCGGCAACCTGCCGTACTACATCACTTCCGATATTCTGCTGCGGTTGCTCGAATATCACCGTTACTTTTCGACGATCGTCCTGATGGTGCAAAAAGAAGTTGCGGATCGCCTGGCCGCTTCGCCTGGAAGCCGCGACTATGGCTTGCTTTCGGCAACGGCGCAGCTCTACGGACGGGTCGAGCAACTCTTCACGCTTCCGCCGGCAGCGTTTTCTCCGCCTCCGGAAGTTCATTCGAGCGTGGTTCGCGTTACCATCAAGCCGCGGCTGAAGTCGCTTCGCGTTTCCGAGGCCGAGTTCCTTGGCTTCCTGAAACTTTGCTTTGGGCAGAAGCGCAAAACTCTCTGGAATAATCTGAAGACGCGGTACGATGAAGATGCGCTGCGTGCCGCTTTGGCGAAGAGCGGAGTCAAACCTGCGATCCGGGCCGAAGCGCTGCCGCTCGAAAAAACCGCCGCTTTGTTCCGCGCGCTGAGCGACGGCAGTTCATAGTTTCTTCGGGCTTTATTTTTTGCCGTCCGACTTTTTGCGGACCAGAGTGCCCGCGCCATACGAGCTACTGATGACTTCCGCCGTACGAACTCCCGCCGTAGCCGGCAGGTTTTATCCCGGCCGCGCCGAAGATTTGCTGCGCGAAGTTCGGGAATTCACCTCTCCCAGCAAGACTCCGATCGAGGCCGGCCGCATCGACGCCATCGGATGCGTCGCTCCCCATGCGGGATACATCTACTGCGGCGGCGTCGCCGGCGCCGTCTATTCGCGCCTGAAAATCCCTGCGCGCTGCGTGATTCTCTGCCCCAATCACACAGGAAAGGGACGTCCGCTTGCCATCATGGCCAATACCACGTGGCAGACTCCGTTGGGCGAAGTGGCGGCCGATGCGGACATAGCCGCGCGGTTGCTGCGCCGCTTCCCCGCGCTCGAAGAGGACAGCGCCGCGCACCGCGCCGAACACGCCATCGAAGTTCAGCTGCCTTTCCTGCAGGCGTCGCGGCCGGAATTGAAGATCGTCCCGATCGCCATCGGCACCAGCGACTTTGATGTACTCCGCGGATTGGGCGAAACGCTGGCAGAGGTGATTGCCGACCATCACGAAGAAGATCAAAAAGCGGAGCGACAAGCGAAAGTCTTAATCATCGCCTCCAGCGACATGAACCACTATGAGTCCGACACCATCACTCGCCTCAAAGACCACAAAGCCATCGAACGCGTGCTGGCCATGGATGCGCGCGGACTCTGGGAGGTGGTGTTGAATGAAGACATCAGCATGTGCGGCTTCGGGCCGACGGTTGCCATGCTCACGGCAGCGAAGCTTCTGGGAGCGACTTCCGCCACGCTGGTCAAGTACGCGACTTCGGGCGATGTCTCGGGCGACTACGAGTCAGTGGTTGGTTACGCAGGAATTATTGTGGAGTAGAACTATAGCATTTAGCGCGTAGCACTTAACACGCAGCCCCACCCGACTGCGAAACCTCGGGTTGGCTAAATGCTAATTGCTGCTTTCAATGCGGACGCGACGGCGGTGGCGCGGAGGACCGGTGGGGCGCACCCATCGGAGCCATCGCGGTAGAAGTCCCGCCCCTCGTTGAAGGTGAACTTGGACTGGTGCCGAAGCCGGTTGCCGTAGTTGAAACTGGCGGAGCCGTCGCGACCACGACGGGACGAGAAGTGCGATCCATTGTTTTCGCGACGTGGTCGAGGTGGCGCACCGATCCGCGCGGCACTCCGAAGCCGGCCGAGCCGGGATTGATGGTCAGGCGACGCGGCGCCCCCGCGGCCGGATTTGCTGCGAGGCCCAGTCCCACCATGACAGTCTGATGCCCGCGCACGGGCGGCGTCGGCACCTTCGTTCTGACCGGCGGATTCACAACCTGCGGAATTCCATACCACGGATTGTAGTAGCCCGGCTGCCAGACCCATCCGAAGCCGGGAACGAAGGCCCAGTTGCCGTAATTGTAGGGCATCCAGCCCCACGGATAGCCCGAGACCCACATATAGCCTGCACCCGGATAGAAGGCCCAGCCGCCATCCTGGAACGGGCTCCAAGCGGCGTCGATGAAGTAGGGCTGCCAGACGTTGCCGTAGCCGGCCACGTTCATAAAACTGCCGTAATAATTCAGGTCGCTCATGCCGTAACCATACGGTGACGAAATGCCCGAGCCGCCGGCGGAGGCATAGCGATCGTGATAGTCGGTCTGCTGGCGATCCCAGCCGTCGGAGGGCTCGGCTTCATAATTCTTCGCGATCACGAAGCCGCCTTTTTTGGCGCCATCGCCATTCGCAAGTTCGCCTTTCGCAATGTCAATGGTCGCGCTGTGTTTCTCAGCAACCTCCAATTCTCCGGACGGCGAAGTCGCGCTCACTTTGCCTTTGAATACGGCCAGCCTCGCCTTGCTGGCGCCGTCCAGTTCCACGCGAAAGTGCGCCGCCCCGGCCACGGTCACGGATTCGTGAGCAAAATTCAGAGCGAACTGGTCGCCCGCTTTCTCCCCAGACTTTTTCGGATGAAGATTCGCGTAGACGGTGCCGGAGACAAGCTGCACGGTGCTGAGTTTCTGCCCATCCTCGCCGAGCGCCAGACGAGTGAAGTCCACTTCGCTGCCGGGCGCAACGCGCAACGCGCTGCCATCTTCGAATTCCACTTCCGCGCGGCCATCCTTGCCCGTCTTTAGGCGCGAGCCCTCAATCACGGGAAGGTTGATAAACGCCTTATCAAAACCGTCGCCGGTGGCGCGGTCAATCTGCACCGTGCCCTGCACTTCGCTTAACCGGACGATGCGCGCCTTCGACTCGGCCGACGCCGAGACCACCAGAAACGCCGCCACCAGCACGGCCACCGTTGCCAGCATCTTGCCGAGCCTTGCGATTGACATATGCATCTCCCCGGATTGCTCCCTTTGCCCAGCCCCTCAAGGGGCGCCTATTTCGAAGGACCGATGGCATCGCTGAAGCGATGCCCGGATACGAAACTTAAGATCTTCCTTAAGTCTACTCGATTAGAGCCCTTGCCATCGCCTTGAGTTGCCTCGAGTCTGCTAGCGTCAAGGGCTTAAGTCAAGGCGATCCCGGACGCGCGGATTCCGCGCCTGTTCGTAGAGACGCGGCTTGCCGCGGCTCAGAGCGCCGCGATCCGATGGCATCACGCGGTCCAAGGCGGGGCGAGCACGGTCCCGGGAAGGGAGTTTGCACCGAACGCCGCCAGGAAATTTGTTATCTCACACCTGCCCACTCCAGCAATCGTTGGGCGCGCGCGCGGGTTACGTTGATCACGGACTGATCGGCGATGATCTGATCGAGGATGGGCTGAATGGCCGCGACCTCGATCAGTTCATTGTTGCGCGC
>Ga0210402_10001370_pt1 | contig 25203 bp, 22 predicted proteins | sample IncBWC7MmetaG_FD_161055 | JGI IMG/M metagenome (GOLD analysis project Ga0210402, IMG submission 161055) | Forest soil microbial communities from Barre Woods Harvard Forest LTER site, Petersham, Massachusetts, United States - Inc-BW-C-7-M | ecosystem: Environmental > Terrestrial > Soil >... | reverse complement strand
AATATTGCGAAGAATAATCGACGGCGATGCGCAGTCGCATTCCCGTGCAATGCGCGGTCGCACGCTCGCTGTGTTCGATGGTGCGCACCACTTCGGGCGCCAGCCGGTCGCGCCGGCCGATCACGTTGATCCGGATGGATTGCTCCAGACAGCGCGGTGTCTGCGTCAGCAGGTAGCGGCGCAAAAGCGCGAACAGCGCACCGACTTCGCCCTGCGGCCGGCGCCAGTTGTCGGCCGAGAATGCGTACAGGCTCAATGTGGCGATGCCGTGCCGCGCCGCCGCTTCGACGATTTTGTCGACGGCCTTGGCGCCGGCGCGGTGGCCGGCCGTGCGCGGCAGGCCGCGCTGCGATGCCCAGCGCCCGTTGCCGTCCATAATGATCGCTATGTGCATATTTCTGAGCTTTGTATCACAAAGTTAGGTGCCGAAAAAAAATCATGTGCGGCGGGTCGCCTTGATCACCGCCTCGACATGGTCGAGATATCGATTCAAGGCATTTCTGCCGGCTGCGGTCAGGCTATAGACAGTCCTCGGGCGTCGCTGTTCGAAGGACTTCGTGCATGTCAGATACTTGGCCTCCTCCAGCTTGCGCGCGTGCGCGCTGAGGTTGCCATCGCTGACATCAAACAGCGCTTTGAGCTCGTTGAAGGTGAGTTCCTCGCGCACCGCAAGCGCGCTCATGATTCCCAAGCGAACGCGCTCATACACCAACCGGTCGAATGTGGGGTCATGATCGGCGTACGGAGCGGGCACGGCCGCGAGCTTCGGACGCTTCGGCGCCGATTGCAGCGGTGCGCGTGCATTAGATCTTGCGGGCACTTCCCATCCGTCCGATCAGAAAGCCAAAGACAATGTGTAGTCCTCCGAAACCGGCGCCCAGCATCAAGATCTGCAAATCATCCGGCAGCAACAGCGCTGTTAGGCCAAACAATACGAACAGCGCGCCCAGAGCGGCGATGATCCGCGTGGTTGCCGCGCTGGCCGTCAACAAGGCGCACCCATAGAGCAGCAGCCACGTGCCCGCAATGGCGTGCTGATTGCCGCCGAACCAATGAACCGCGGTCATGACCAGGCCGGCACCCAACGAGGGCGACAGACAGAGTGCGAATTTAAGCAGCGGAGTGCCAACCAGCCGCAAGTCGCGCAGCGATGACTCGCGCACGATGAGAATGCTTCCCAGCACGGCGCCTAGGAGCGCGGCGCTCAGCCAAATTCCCACCCAATATTTATGAAGTTCGGGCACCAGGCACAACGCTGCCGCCATCAGCGCGATGGTCCCCAAGACAACGCCGGCTGAGCCCGGGAGCGCCAGCAGCTTCGCGCCTTCCATCGAAGAGCGGATGTAGCGCAGCGTGGCCGCGGCGTGAGAGTCGATACGTACGGTGTTGCCCACGCGGCGACACTAACCATGTCGCCGTGCGTCGTCAAGTACTCTGCTTCATAGAGTTAACAGAATGCGGCGTCATGTGCCGGCCTTTCGGAGCGCCATGTCCCTATCCGTCCGCCTTTTACGATCTAGTTCGTAACAACGCCTACGGCGTAGGGAGCACACATGAATAAACCTCCATTCTGGGGATACATTGCCTTGCTGCTGGTTGCAGCTTCTCTTCCGGCCGCTGCCGGCGCGCATGACGGCGGATCAACGGTCTCGGTCGATCCGAACGGCGTTCTGCAAACGATCAATGCCAACGGCAGCAATAATTCCAATGGCGCCTTCTTTCAAAGTCTCGGCACCAACGGACGTTCCTGTTCCACCTGCCACGTCATGGACCAAGCGATGAGCATTTCGCCTCCGCAAATTCGCGACCGGTTTCAACAAACCCACGGACACGATCCGCTGTTTGCCGCTTTCGACGGGGCAAATTGCACCAATGGGAAACCCTCGGATGCCGCAGCGCACAGCCTGCTGTTGTCCCATGGCCTGATACGCATTGGACTGGCGGTGCCGACCAATGCCCAGTTCACAGTGACGGTAGTGCATGACCCCTACGGTTGCGCGCTGGCGCCGGACCCCACGACGGGCGTGCTCATGCTCTCGACGTATCGTCGGCCGCTGCCGACCACCAACCTGCGATTCTTGAGCACCATGATGTTCGATGGCCGCGAATCGCCGGCGACATCGTCGCTCGGCAACGTCGCCACTTTCCAAGTCAATCTACTCAAGGATCTGACACAGCAGGCAGTGGACGCGACTTTGGGTCACGCCCAGGCGGCAGCTGCGCCCACCCCCCAACAATTGGCCGACATCGTGAATTTCGAGATGGGATTGTCCACGGCGCAGGTTTACGACCGCCGCGCAGGCGCTCTTCACGCCGGCGGCGCCCTCGGCGGAGCGCGAATCTTGGTCAGTGAAAACTACTATCCGGGCATGAATGATGTGCTGGGCGCGGACCCGGACGGCGTCGCGTTTGATGAATCCAGCATGACGCTGTTCGCGGCTTGGGAGAACGGCGGCAATCCCTATGATGAGGACTCTGATGGCCGCGGAAATTACGATCGGCGCCAGGCGCGCAGCGACATCGCCGCAGGCGAAGTGCTGTTCAATACCGCACCTCTTACCGTCAGCGCCGTGCGCGGCCTCAATGACAACGCGGCCCTGGGCAATCCGGCGTCATTCAAGGGTACTTGCACCACTTGTCACGATACGCCCAACGTGGGGGATCACTCATTGCCGCTGCCCTTGGACATCGGCACTGGACACACACCGCGAGGCGGGTTTGAGAATGATCCGAATATTCAAAAGGGCATTGCAGAACTCGATGAGCCGGATCTGCCGGTGTTCTTGGTCAGCGGATGCAAGACGCCATTCAGCGCCGGTCAGCCTGTCTCGTTCTACACCACCGACCTGGGCAAGGGCATGATCACCGGACTTTGCAGCGACCTGAATCGGGTTAAGGGCCCGATCTTGCGCGGCCTGGCCGGAAGGGCGCCTTATTTTCACAACGGCGCCGCTGCAACCCTGCTGCAGGCGGTGAATTTCTACAACCAGCGCTTCGCGATGAATCTAACCGAGGAACAAAAGCGTCAGCTCGTCGCCTTCTTGAATTCCCTGTAGAAGATCCGGACCGATCACGTATCATTGAGTTGCCGGTAAAAACGGCGAGCGCGTTGCGTTGATCGGTCAAAGGGGGAAGGGCATGACGAAATTGAAGACTGGATTGGCGGTATTGTTGGCGATGGCCGCATTCGCGGTTGCGCATGTGGCGAACGCAGCCGATGTCACCGGCACTTGGATCATGGCGGTCCAGACCGGCGCAGGCAGCGGCTCACCGACTTTTGTATTGGTGCAAAAGGGTGATGCGCTGTCCGGCAGCTACAAAGGGCAGCTGGGCGAGGCGCAAGTGACGGGCACCGTGAAGGGCGACGATGTGATCATTGAATACAAAGTCGATGGCCAAGCCGGCAGCCTCGCGGTGAAGTATTCCGGGAAGACAGATGGTAAAACGATGAGCGGCAAAGTATCGCTCGGGCAATTGGGCGAAGGTACTTTCACCGGCACCAAGCAATAGTTTCCACGGCATTTCCCACGCGGATTTAAGGGGAGATCGCTCCCCTTAAGTTCAATTACGGGGGCCCTTCAGCGCCTCCGTATTGCGACACCTTCGCGAAAGATGGGCCCCGCGGCGCGAATTCGCGCTCAGCCCCGCGCTTTACAGTGCGAAGCAGTTCTCATCTTTAATGTTTAGCCCAGTCGTAACGGGCATTCCGATGCTGCCCCTGCATCCAAATGTGACCCAGGGCATGTCGGAAACCCATGATTTGCCCGAACCTTATTGTGTTAAGCAAAACACCAAACATTCGTGGTGCACGAATGTGATCGCAGCGCAACATGACCTGGTGAATGGCGATCGCGATATGGGACTATAACGATGCCTAAAAGTTTGAGAAAACATGAGCTTGCTGCGCCGGAGGCGACGGAGCGGCCCGTGCTTCAATCGGTTAAGCAGCAAAAACTCCCGGCACTTTTGGTGACCGGGGATGATTCCCTGTGGCCGCAGATTGGAGCCGACGTGAGCGGCGATTTAGTGCTCAAGCAGCTCGATTCAATCGACGAGCTGATCAGTTCCAGCCCTTCGGGCCAGGCAGCGATCATTCTGTGGGATGCGCGCAATCATCCGGAGCCTGCGTCAGTGCTGTCGCGTCTGCATTTGCATTCGTCGCGCTTTGCCATCGTTGCGCTCGATGATGCCGGCAGCGCCGATGCATGGACGCTCCCGATTCAACACCGGCAGGTCGTTGCCCACGTCGGTTTACCGATCAGTCCCAGTGTCCTGGCCGGCGCGCTCGACAGTGCATCTGAAGAAGTGAATTCACGCCTGGCCCTGCTCGGCGACGGCTCGGCTCCGCTCTCGACCGACTCCGGCCCGCCTAAGCGACCCTGGCTCGTACCAGCGGTGATTGGCGGTGTGCTCGTCGCGGCGGTGGGCGCCTATTTGCTCTCCCGGAGCAGCTCGACCGAGATCAAACCCGCACCCAGCGTCGCTGCCAAGCCGGACAAGGGCTCGGCAACGCCGGCTGGTGTTGTCAAATCACCTGCCGATGCCGACGAGAAGGCGGATGCGCTCATCGAGAAAGCGCAGCAAGCCATGCTTGATCGGCACTTCATCGACCCTCTCGCCGGCAGCGCGCTGTCTCTGTATCGGGAAGTTCTGGTGATCAAGCCCGATAGCGGTGAAGCCCGCCAGGGACTGCAGCGACTGTCGGAGATCTTGATCGCGCGCGTGCAGTCGGCTCTCGATGATCGAAGATTCGACGTTGCACTGCAATTTCTCGAGACCGCGAGAAGCATCGATGCAAGCGATAAACGTCTGGCGGCGCTCGACGAAAAAATCGCGAGCCTGCGGGCGGAGCTCGGACCCGCGCAGATTCTGGCGGCCATCAACGCGCAGAATTTCGATCGCGCCACCCAGCTGATTGACGAGGCGGCGCGCACCAAGTCGCTGCCGCCGGCCAAACTGACGCAGTTGCGCGATGAGGTTCGCCGCCGGCGCGACGAATTCGATGTCTCGCGGCTGCTGAAGCTGGTCGATACGCGCATGCAGCAGGACCACGTCATCGATCCGCACAACGACAGCGCGGTGTACTACCTTGATCAGGCCAAGCAAGCGGGAGCCGCCGGGCCGGCGCTGCAGAGCCAGACGCAGGAACTGCTGAAGCGGTTGACGCAAATGGCGCACACCGGCATACAGCAGCACAACTTCAACGATGTCGATCGAATCCTGACCGAGATGCATGGCATGAACGCACCGCAAGCCGGCATCACCAGCCTGCAGCGCGAACTCACCGTCGCGCGCAACAGTCTCGCGGCGCAAAAGCCCGATCAACCGCAGTATCTGGAACTGGCGCAGGCGCGTCTGGCAGCAGGAAAATTGACCGATCCTGACAACGATAGTGCGCTCTACTACGTGAATCAGCTGCGGGCAGCCGATCCGAAAAACAGCGGGCTTGCGCAGATCACCGGCGCCGTGCAGCTGCAAATCCTGGATCGAGCCCGTGCATCTCTCGATGCCGGCGATATCGAGAAATCCGAGGCCTTGGTGCAGAAGGCAAGCGCTCTGGGCGCCTCGTCGGATCTTGATGCGATCAATGACAGGATTCGCCAGAAGAGGGCCGCAGGCAACGGTCTGCTGCAAATGCCCGAGCAGTCCCTGACGCGCCTCAACAAGCTCGACGTCCAATATCCGGTCCGGGCTCTGCAGAGCAATGTTGAAGGATGGGTGGAACTCTCCTACACGGTCGGTCCGAATGGAGCGGTCTCCAACGTGCAGGTGCTGAATGCGACACCGCCCCGGACGTTTGAGGCCTCGGCGAGTAAAGCCGTCAGTCACTTGCGCTACCAGCCGGTGATTCAGGGCGGCAAGGCGATTGCCGTCGGCACGCAGGTGCGAATTGTTTATCGCGTTCCCAAGTAGGTGATGCGATGAATAGCCAAACAGCAATCACAACCTCAACGACGATCACCACCACAGCGCTGGTTCCGCCGGCGGCCGTTGAGCGCGTTCGCGGCACGGTTCTTTGCCTGATCGTGCACGATGAGTTGGAACTGAGACTGAGGCTAGCGGGCCTGGTGCGTCGCGCGATGCCGAAGATCGACGCGGACACCGTCACGCGCGCAGGCTTCGATGCCATTTCAATCGAACGCCTTCGCGCGTACGTGGCTGTGATGTTCATCATCGAGTTCAGCCCCCCCGAGGCGTCAGCCGCTTCGCTCGCCTCGCTCAAGCGCCTGCACGAGCAGGCGCCGAACCTGCCGATATTCGTGTTTGCCCGCGGCGGCAATGAGCGCACGGCGGCGCGCACGATGAAACTGGGGGCCAGCGATTACTGGCCAATCCACTCGGTGATCGTCGGCGAGTTGTGCAGCGCGTTGCAGCCCTTGCTCGAACCCGCAGCGGCGCCGGCCGGCGCGACCAGCGCTGCGGCGGATCGCTGGCGGCAACCGGACGTGGCCGGTTATACGATGATGAAGAAAATTGCGCAGTCGAGCGCGGCGAGCGTTTACCTCGCGCGCAACGACGAATTCCCGCAGCCGGTCGCCTTGAAGGTCGAGGCTATCAAGGGACAGCACGTGGTGTCCGAAGCGGACCGGGAGCGGTTCACCAAGGAATGCGAGATTCTGTCCAAGCTGAATCACCGTTCGATTGCGAATGTGCTGGATTTTGGCACCACCGCAGATTATTTGTACCTTGCCCTGGAATATTTTCCCTGCGGCAGCTTGCGCGAGCGTTTGAAGCATCCGGTAAGCGAAGCCGATGCCGTCAACTACGCGCATCAGATCGGCGAAGCGCTGCAAATCGTTCATGCCGCGCGCGTCGTGCATCGCGACCTGAAGCCTTCCAATCTCATGCTCACCAACGAGAATCGCTTGGTGCTCATCGACTTCGGGTCGGCCCGCACTCAATTCACGACGAGCGATCTGGCCGGTTCGGGCGATTGCACGGGGACACCCTACTATGTCTGCCCGGAGCAGATCGAGGACCGGGATCCGGATGCGCGGGGCGATCTCTACAGCCTCGGAGTGGTGTTTTTCGAAATGCTTTCCGGTTCATTGCCCTTCAGCGGCAAGACCCTGGCGGAGATCCTGGCGGCGCACCGCGGATCGCCCGTGCCGCGCCTTCCCGAACAGTTGTCGGCCTATCAGCCGATTATCGATCGCCTGCTGGCCAAGGATCCGAAGGATCGCTATGCCTCGGCAGCCGAATTTCTCGATGCGCTCGACGCATTGCGCACGGAATTGACGACCCGGAAACCCAGCAAACCACAGCGGAGCGCTTGATTCATGAACCCTCGCATTGCCAAAGCCTTGATGCCGCGCCTTTCTCCCAGCGGCCTTATGGTGCTGGTCATCGTTCTCGCCTTCAGCTTCGTGGCAATCGTGCTGATACCGGGATTGGAGCTCGCAAGCGAATTGGCCGACTCCAGCGTCGCGCTGAAATTCGCCGGACAGCAACAGCGCAATCCCGCGCTGATCCGCGCGTCGCTCGAGTCGATGCACGACCGCCTGACCAATCGGGGATACATTCAGGAATCGTTGGATCAGCTGCGCGATGCCACGGCGAAGCTTGAAGCGGGGCTGCACGAAATGAATGCGCCGCGGCCGGCGAGCTGGTTTGCGCTGTCGGGCGATACGAGCGCCAAGGGCGAGCCGATTTCCGGAAAACATGCCATCGCGCTGCGCGACTTGTGGGCCGCGCAGCAAGAGGCATTGCAGCCGCTGCTGAAATTCACGGGAGTGCCGTACCAGGACAACGAGACGACCGGTACCGTGCTCAACGAGAGCGGCCGGCAACTGGAGCGGGATGTTACGGCGGCTTTGCGCGTCGGGCGGCACACGATACCCCAGCTTGATGCTGAACTGGGCGCGATCGTCACGGATTTGCAGACGGGTAACGCGCGCTCCGCGACGGAATTGCGCCTGGTCATGTTGACCGGCCTACTCATCGCTCTCGTGCTCGGCGTACTGGTCGGGACGCTGCTGCTCGCCCGCCAACGCCAGGACGCCTCGCTGCGTGAGGCACGCCAACAGACCGCCGACATATTGCGCACCGTCAAGGACGGATTGTTTTTGCTCGATGAGCATCTGGTGATCGGCGCGTCCTATTCCAGCGCACTCGAAGGGCTGTTTCAGCGCAATGACTTCGCAGGACTGCCTTTCGAGAAGTTGCTGAAGAACATCGTCTCCGAGAAAACCCTCGCCACGGCGCTGAAATTCGTTGCGGTCCTGTGGTCGGAGCGAACCAAGGAGAATCTGGTCAAAACGATCAATCCTCTTGGCGAGGTCGAGGTCAACTTCGACAGCGGTCACGGCAAGATTTCGACCCGCTATCTGCAATTCGAATTCCACCGGGTACGAGTCGACGGCAAGATTCAGCACGTGTTGGTGGCGGTATCCGACGTCAGCGCGCGCGTGGATCTCGCCCGGGAACTGCAATCCTCGCAAAACCAGGCGCAGGCGCAGGTCGACACGTTGCTCGGCATTTTGCACGTCGATCCGACGCAGCTGGCCTCGTTCCTGAGCGACTCCAACGCCGCCATGAAGATGATCAATGCCGTACTGCGAGAGCCGGCCCGCGAAGAGAGCGCGTTCCGCAAGAAGCTCGATACCCTTTTCCGGCAAGTGCACTCGGTCAAGGGCGAAGCGGCCGCCTTGGGGTTATCGTCCATTGAGAGCCGCGCGCATTCATTCGAGGACGACTTGAAGATGCTGCGCGAGAAGTCGGATCTTTCGGGAAACGATTTCCTGCCGTTGGTCATCAAATTGGATGACCTCTTGACCCATCTGCAATCGGTCGGCGACTTGGTGTCGCGCCTCGCGCGTCTGCATGTCGCCGCAACCGGCAGCCATGAATCCAGCTCTCACACGGAAACGGCGGTCCTCGAGAGCACCGGCTCCGTGGCCCCCGCCAAACCCGAAGGCAGCCTGACCTCCATGCTGCAACAGCTTACGCAGCGGGTGGCGAGCGAAAATCACAAGGAAGCGGCGTTGCAATGCATGGGATTCGACACCGTTCCCGACGAATACCGCCGCATCGTCAAGGACATCGCGGTGCAAGCCGTGCGAAACTCCATCGTGCACGGCATCGAGTCGGTCTCGGATCGGCTGAACACCGGCAAGCCGACGCAAGGCCAGCTCAAGCTCATTTTCCAGGAACTCGGCGACACGGGCTACAAGCTCATCGCCGAAGATGACGGCCAAGGGCTATCGACCGACAAGATCAAGCACGCGGCACTCAAGAAGGGCTTCATCACTCCTGAAAAGGCGGCCACCCTGGACGCCAAGCAGGTTTTCTCCCTGCTGTTTCAGCCGGGATTCTCCACCGTTGAGAATGCCACCAAGGATGCGGGGCGCGGCGTCGGAATGAATTTGATGGCCGGACTCATGCAGCAGATCGGCGGGAAAGTCTCCGTGGCCACGGTGCCCGGGAAATTTACGCGCCTCACATTGAGCATGCCCCCGGCCAAGCGCGCGGGGAACACGGAAGCAGCGTAATGGACAATGCGGTTGCGCCCAAGGCTTCCCTGAAGCTGATGATCGTTGATGATTCGAATATCATTCGTCGACGCATTGAACGCTCGCAGCAAATTGCGCGCCTGGAAGTAGTCGGTGCGGCGAGCAATGGCCGCGCGGCTGTGGAAATGTTCCGGCGCACGCAGCCCGATGTCGTGACGATGGATCTGACCATGCCCGAGATGGACGGCATCGAATGCGTGGAGAATTTGGTCGCCATCAATTCCAACGTGCTCATTTTGGTGGTCTCCGCGCTTGCCGACAAGGCAACCGCAGTCGAAGCGATTGAAAAGGGGGCGAACGGATTCCTCTGCAAGCCATTTACCGATCGACAGCTCAACGACGCGTTGGAAGAGCTGCTGTCGGAGGCTTGAGATGTTCAAAGAAGCTGAAATCCGCACATTCATCGAGGGGACGACCAATTATTTCGAGACGTCGGCGCAGCAGTCGGCGACCGTCGGATCGCCCTATCTGGTCACCGACGGCAAGCCCGGTGCCTATGAGTACACGGGCGTCATCGGCATTACCGGCGCCCGCAAGGGCATCGTGTACTTTACCGCGCCTCGCGGCATGCTCACGGTTTTGCTGATGCGCATGCAAGAAACCGACACCAGCGATGAGAACATCAAGGATCTGGTCGGCGAAGTGGCCAATACGATTTCGGGAAACGCGCGCCGCGACTTCGGCAAGAATTTCACCATCTCCGTGCCGGTTGTCATCGCGCACGATCTGGAGAAGGTCACGACGCCCTATGCGCGATCCTTCGTGATTCCCATCAATTGGCGCACGCACTCGGCCAAACTCGTGGTTTGCCTCGAGTAGCGCTCAAGAGCGCGGCGCGCCGTTATTTCCCGTCGACCGAGAAAGCCAGGAGAACATTGACTCCATTGCTGCCCGTTCGGGCCGCGCCGTTGAATCCGGACATCGTGTACACCATGCCGCCCGCAATGGTCGGTCCCATGCCATCGATACCGCCGCCCGGCTGGGCGGGGTTGGCATTGACGGTATTGTAGGTTTGCGCGGTGGTGCTGAATTCCCAAACGATTTTGCCGGTTGCCGCATCGTAGGCGCGAAACCAGCCGTCCAATGTTCCCGAGAACACGATGCCCGGCATCACGCCCGGTGCCGCAGATTGAGCGCGCACGCAGGCGCCTCTCGTAAAGTCTTTCGAGCGGTCGCCCGCGTAATGGCAGGGCGCAACGGGAGCGGGCGTGTACCACACAACTTTGCCCGTGAAGGGATCCAGTGCAGACAAGCCCGGTTTGCCCGGGGCTGCATTCTCAGGCACAGGAGGCGCCGCGCCGGCAGCCACGGCGATTTCGTTGAAAATCTCGCCGATGTCGGAATTGGGAACGAACACGTATTTGGAGTCAGCGCCGATCCCCCATTCGATGCCGCCCAGCGGCGAACCTGCGCCCACAGTGGTCTTCCACACCGTACGCCCCGTGTCCGGGTCTACGCCGTAGACGATTCCCGATTTTTGTCCCGCGACAAGCATTTGCTTGTTGCCGCGCTTGATCAAAATGGGCGTGGCGCCAAAGTCATAGTCAGGGCCCGTCGGCGCAGGGCAATTGGCAACCTTGATCGGCCCGCTGCAGCCGACGATGAAATTGTCGTTGGTGGTGACCTGATTTCGCCATCGCACCTTGCCGGTCTTCATCTCCACCGCGACGATGGCGTCATCGCCGTCCGTGGTCGCATCGGTGTAGCTGTCGCCCGTGACCAAATAGACCAAGCCGCGCTTGGCGTCGACCGTCGGCGAGGCCCAGACCGGAGCGCCCGCCGGGCCGAGCATTTGTATACCGTTGGCATTCTTGCGCGTCGGCTGCAGCGGCGCGGTGATCATATAGGTCTGCCATTGCTTCCTGCCTGTCTTGAGATCCAGCGCCGCCAGACTGCCGCGGAAGGTACAGCAGGCATAATTCGGCTGCATCGCCACCACTTCTTCGCCGGAGGAGAGCGGCACGAATAGCTGGTCGCCGGACACCACCGGCGTGCCGGTGATGTTGGAGGCCATGTGATTTTCCAGCGATTCGCTGTGCCATAGCTCCTTGCCGGTCTGCGCATCAAACGCCCGCACCACCCGCTTGCCGACCCCGACAAAAGTCGCCCAGCCGCTCGGCGAGATGGAGGAGCGAATCACCATCGGTGTCGTGCGCGAGGAGGCATCCTCGAGCGCCCAGTGCACGCAGCCGGTTTTGGCGTCCAAAGCGTAGAACTTGCCGCCGCGATTGGTGATGAAGAGCCAGTCTCCGACCACAACGGGTTGGCCGCCGCCCGCCATCGACATTGCCCACTTCACCTTGAGTTTCGGAACGTCCGCGGCGGTAATCCCCGGATTCGGCTGAAAACGGCTGGAATTTTCGTCCGGCCCGAGAGCGGGCCAATCGGAAGCGCTCGCCTTGATCGGGCCATTGCTGGAGCACATCTGATCGGCTCCGGTGCTTCCCAATTTCTGGCCGGGCGCAAGGTACAGCGCGACCGCGTCGATCTCGGGCCGCGACAACCCCTTCGCCATGGGGGCCATCACACCGGTGGTCAGTGCGGTGACGATGTCAGCGGGGGTGTGAAACACCAACTCTGCCCGGCTCGGTGCGCGTTCCACGGCCGGTTCATGGCAAGTCTTGCAGCGCGCGTTGTACACGGCCTCGCCGCTTGGGCTTGGTGCCGCCTCTTGCGCCAAAGCGAGCGCGCTCAAGCCGCAGGTAAGCGTCAACAGGGTGCCCGCCGCGATCCAGATCCGAATAGTGCTCATGAATCAACTCCCAAAAGATCCGAATCCACTAAGAAAACCCAATCCACCGTCCCGCCATGGCAACCAACAGCCAGGCCGCAAGCGTCAACACCGTGACGCTGCGCACGCGCGCACCCGACGCACCCTGCCGCACGAGAGGATTGAACACGAAATAGGTGACCACGAGCGCGATAGCCAGCGAGATCATTTTCACCCAGAACGCCTGGCGTCCATAAAGCTTCACCGGCTCGGAGACTCCCAAGAGTACGCCGGTGATGAGCAGCACGATGACCGCCGCGTTCAAATAACGATGCGCGCTCTTGTAAAGCTCTGCAACCGGGGTTTTCAATCCCCAACCCAGAATCGTCAAAGACATGATCAGGATGGAGCCGCCGAGCAGCGCCAGGGCCAGCAAGTGTGTCGATTCGATCGCCGGGAATAGCCACGTCGACTCGCGGATGGTCTGGCCGAGCGCCGAGGCTTCGATGCTTTGCGCGGTGTGGTACAGGGTCATGAATCAGCCCGGATCCAGGGGGCAGCCCGTGAGTTCCGCCATCATCGGCGAGGTGATGCTGTCGCAGTCAAACCAGTTGTAAGCGATGAGCCGGCCGAAGACGATGACGCTGGCCCAGGCGCTCAATGAAATGACGGCACATATCTTGGATTTTCTCGGCACTGCACCCAAGTCCCAGGCCGCTTTGTCCCGCTCCACCTTGAAAGTGAATATAGCGATGTTGATCGCAGCGATCAGAATCATGAGGCATTTCAACCTGAACCAGATGCTGTGATAGGTGCGAATCGGGATGGCGAGAAACAGCATCGAACCGGTGATCACCAGCAGCACGAACCCGGCGATTGTCCAGGGTAAAATCTTCGAGAGCATCTGCGAGACGGGCACCTTAGTATAGGAAATCCCTAACAGGCGCAGGTCCACCATCGCAATGGTGCCGACAAACAACATGATGGACATAACATGGGTGGATTCCGTAATCGCATACATGTAGAGCGATTCATGCAGCGCGATGCTCCAAGGCGTGTCCGCCAGTTTGGTCACCAGTCCCTCGAGCATTGATTCCCCGCTTGTTATATATCAGCCATGCTCACCCTTTCATAAAGCCAGAATATTCAAGGGCGCAAAGGAAATTGTATTGCAATAACAGCTATCTAAAGCGATTATAAGCGGTGATTATACGGGCCCTTTGCGCGCCGTCCAGCAATGAGCGGCGTCGAGAACAAGATTTAGACAGCTGGAGATCTCGAATGAAAGTACGCACTGATAAAGTCGCGCGAATTGCAGCCGCCTTGACCACGGCAGTCGCCCTAAGCGCGCCTGCCTGGGCGCATCACGCTTTCCAAGCTGAGTTCGACGGCAATCAGCCGATCATGCTTCAGGGCAAGGTCACCAAAGTGGAGTGGATCAATCCGCATACCTGGGTCCACATGACCGTGGTTACGGACGGCACACCGCAAGAATGGATGGTTGAAGCGGGCACGCCGAATACGCTGCTGCGCGAGGGCCTGACGCGCGACTCGCTGAAGGCGGGTGAGGAAATCATTGTTCGCGGCTACCGAGCCAAGGATGCGCGCTGCCGGCCGGCGTGCAAGGCCAACGGGCGCGATGTCACCTTCACGGACGGCCGTAAGGTATTCATGGGATCGAGCGGTACCGGTGCGCCGAAAGACGGCGCGGACCCGAACGAAAAGTAGACTCAAGGAACAATTGACTGGCTGGGCGAAACGAGGGGGACGTTCTGAATAAGAAGATAAAGATATGGGCTCTGGTCACTTTGGCCGGATCGGTGGCGGCAATGACTTGCAGCTATGCGGCACCCGCTGTCCCACACAAAACACCCGCCGCCGGTGCGATTGACCGAGTCGGCGGACACCCCAATTTCAGCGGCGTCTGGTCGGTCATGAACACGGCCAATTGGAACATTGAGCCGCATCTTGCGAGCGCGGCGCTGGAGCTGCGCCCGGGGCCGGTGGTGCCTGTGCCCGCGAAAGCGGTCGTGGCATTGGGCGCCGTCGGCTCTGTGCCTGCCGGCATGGGCGTAGTCGTTGGCGGAACGATTCCGTACACGCCCACGGCGCTGGCTCAGCGTCAGGAGAATCAAAAGCACTACCTGGAGCGCGATCCGGAGGTGAAATGCGACCTGCCCGGGGTGCCGCGCGCCAACTACATGCCCTTTCCGTTCCAAATCGTGCAGTCCGCAAAGACGCTGCTGATTTCGTACGAATATGACGGCGCGGTGCGCGACGTTCTCTTCAATGATCCCGGTCCGCCGGCGATCGATAGCTGGATGGGGCAGTCGGTCGGAAAGTGGGACGGCGATACGTTGGTGGTCACCGTGACCGGCCAAAACGACAGCACCTGGTTTGACCGCGCGGGCAACTTTCATTCGGGCGATATGAAAGTGGTCGAGCGCTGGACTCTGATGAATGAGAACACCATTCGCTATGAAGCCGAGATCACGGACCCCGCGACATTCACGAGGCCCTGGAAAATGAGCATGCTCATGTATCGGCGCCTCGGCGACGATGCCCGATTGCAGCAGTTCAAGTGTGTCGAGTTCGTTGAAGAACTCATGTATGGCGACTTGCGTAAGGAGCCCCTGAAATGAGCAAGAAATTTACCGCCTTGGTCTTAGGCGCGGCAATTTCCGCACTGGCCGCATCGGCAGCGTCCGCCGCGCCGGCAGCGCCGGCAGCCTCCGCGTATAAAGCCCCCGTCAACGCCTATGGCCAGCCGGATCTTGAAGGCACTTGGACCAATGCGACGCTGACCACGCTCGAACGGCCCAAGGAATACGGCACCCGTCTGGTTATGAGCGGTGAGGAGGTCAAAAAGGTCGAGGGCGATGATGCGAAGATGTACGCGGCCGACGCCGCGCCGCGCGATCCCAAGGTGAAGACCACGGACCTGCCGCACGAGTGCGGTAGGGGCTTCAGCGGCGCGGGCTGCGGCTACAACGCGGCGTGGATCGATCCCGGCAACACGGTGATGCGCGTGAACGGCGAGCCGCGCTCATCGTTCATCACGGATCCTGCAGATGGGCATCTGCCGCCCTATAAGCCCGGCGTCACGGTTCCCAATATGTACATGCGTGCGCACTATGGCGAGAACCCCGAGAATCAAACGCTGGCGGAACGGTGTCTGACATCGTTCGGCTACAGCGCGGGTCCCGTGATGCTGCCGCTGCTGTACAACAATAACTACGAGATTGCACAGAGCAAGGACACGGTCGCCATCGTGGTTGAAATGGTGCACGACGTGCGCATCATTCATATCGGCGCCAAGCACCGCACCGACGGCGCGCGGCCGTGGATGGGCGATTCCATCGGCTGGTACGAGGGCCCGACTCTCGTGGTTGAAACCACGAATTTCCCGGAAGCCACGGCGCTGCGCGGTGCCTGGAAGGAATTGAAGGTTAGCGAACGCTTCACCCGCGTCGGACCGAATCGCATTCTGTATCAATTCAAGGCCGAGGATCCGACCGTGTGGGATCGGCCGTGGAGCGGCGAATACGAATTTACGCCGTCGAAGGGGCGGATATTTGAATATGCCTGCCACGAAGGCAACTATGCGCTGGAGGGAATCCTCTCGGGTGCGCGCGCGGACGAGGCAACGGCCGCGGAGAAAGCCAAGGCGGCGGCGGCCAACAAGACTGCGGCGGCAACGCCGGCGCCGAGCGGCACAAAGAAGCAATAGTTCGGCAGCGGGAGAAATTAAAATGCCGCGCACCTTTTGGCGCGGCATTTTTTTAGGACTGATGACGCGTGCTGACGATTGGGTGTGAGCTCGACAAGCCGCCGTCCACTGCAATGGCTTGTCCGTTGACATATGAGGCAGCGTCCGAGGCTAGAAATAGCGCGGCCTGTGCAATTTCTTGCGGCATGCCGTAGCGCTGCAGAGGATTGAGCTGGCCGATCTTGCGCTCCGTGCCGCGCTCGCGGGCGCGCTCGAACATCGGCCGCGTCATGCCGGTTTCGATCAAGCCGGGACAGATGGCATTGATACGCACGCCCGTGCCCGTCAGCTGATAGGCGACCGTTTGAACCAGGCTGACCACGCCGGCCTTGCTGGCGCTGTACGGGACGCCGCCCGCACCCGAGCGCAGGCCCGCGACGGACGCGGTGCAGATGATGGAGCCGCGTTTCTGTTTGACCATTTCCTTCGCTGCGTACTTTGCCAGGAGAAATGTGCCGATGAGGTTGATCTTCAGAACTTCCATCCAATGATCGACCGTCTCCTCGAGAAAGGGCACCAAGCCGCCGCTGATGCCGGCATTCGCATAGCAGGCATCGAGGCCGCCGAATTCCTTCAGCGCCGTGGCCACGGCGCCGGCGACATCGGCCTCGTTGGAGGAGTCCTTGATCAAGGCAATGGCACGGCCACCGGCAGCGCGAATCGCCGTTGCGGTCGCTTCAACTTCGGCGGCGCGATCCAGCGCAACGACCGCGGCTCCCTCGGCCGCGAACAGCATTGCGCTCGCTCGTCCAATGCCGCTGGCAGCGCCGGTAACGATCGCCGTCTTGCCTTTTAGTATGTTCATGCCTTCTCCTTGTTTTCGCAGCTTGGCGAGTATCGCCGTATGTTCCGCTGCGGGCAACCCGTGAAATCTTCGGCGCCGATGCGGCCGCTTTACCGGCACACCGAACTCAATCGAGTTCTCAGCCCACGCAATGTCTGTATCGTCGGCGCCTCTCCCAAGAGCGGATCGTTTGGGGAACGGGTGCTGGCAAATCTGTCCGGTTTCGGCGGCAACATCTACTTGGTGAACGCCAGGTATGAAAAAATTGGCGAGCGCCGCTGCTACCCATCGATGGCCTCGCTGCCCGAAAATCCGGACTGCGTCGCGGTGGTGGCGCCGCGTGATGCCGTCGAGGACATCGTGCTGCAAGCGGCGCGTCTGCGTGCGGGCGGCGTTATCCTCTATGCGTCCGGCTACGCCGAAACACGGCTGTCCGAGCGAATAGAACTACAGCGCCGCCTCGGCAGCATCGCGCTGGAAACGGGATTGAAAATTCTGGGCCCCAACTGCTTGGGGATTGCCAACTATCTGCGCCGCGCACGCATCTCCTTTTCCGATTATCCGGCGCCGCGGGAAATGGCCGGCAAATCTGTCGGCATTGCCAGCCAATCAGGCGCGCTGTCGCAGTCCCTGGCACAGGCCATGGAGTGCGGCGTATCGATCAGTCACGCCTTCTCCGCCGGCAACCAAGCTGACGTCGATGTGGCCGATCTGGTCGCGTATCTGGCGGACGAACCTTCCTGCCATGCCATTGTCTGCGTGTTCGAGGGAATGGCGCAGCCGCAGCGCTTGCTCGATGCCGCGCGGATCGCGTGGCGCAGCGGCAAACCCTTGTTGATTCATAAGACGGCCACGGGAATTCTGGGCGCCGAAGCGGCGATTTCGCATACCGGCAGCCTCGCGGGTTCGGACAGTGCGTATCGCGCCGCGTTCGAAAGAGGCGGCGCCATTGTGGTCGAGGAGTTCGAGGGATTGATGGAGGCGGCGGCGTTCTTTGCCAAGGCACCGGAACCGAAAGCGCGGGGAATTGCCGTACTGGCCGCTTCCGGCGGCGCCGCCATCATGGCCGCCGACAAAGCGGAAGTGCATGGCGTTTCATTGCCGCAACCCGGGGACGAAGTGCGGCGGATTCTGGAAGCGAACGTTCCGGATTTTGGATCGGCGCGCAATCCCTGCGATGTGACGGGTCAGGTGCTGAACAACCCGCTGTCAATGCCGGCCTGCAGCGACGCGTTGTTGTCGGATGAGGCATACGGTGCGCTCGTCGTACCGCAGACACTGGCATTTGAGATGTACAAAACGCGCTTGGAATCGTTGGGGATTCAATCTGAACGCCACGGCAAAATCGCCTGCAGCGTGTTGATTTCCAACTGGCTGCAGGGCCCGGGGACGCTTCAGGCGGAGAGCAACCCGCACGTTGCGCTATTTCGTTCAATGGATCGATGTTTCCGTGCCATCGCCGCGTGGCACCATCGGGCGGACCTGCAGCAGCGCGCCGAGCGCGTCACCCGGCGCGCATCGGACCCCGGCGCGGCACAGAAGGCCGCGCGATTGATCGCAGGCGCGCCGAACGATCGGCTGACGGAGCGGGAATCGAAGGCCGTACTGGAACTGTACGGAATCGCGACGGTGCGGGAAATTCCCGTGCACTCGCCGGAGGCGCTGCCGGGGGCGGCGGCGGAGCTCGGATTCCCATTGGCGCTGAAGGTAGAGTCGTGCGACATCGCGCACAAAACCGAAGCCGGGGGCGTGGCCCTAAATCTGCGATCCATGGATGAGCTTCGCGCCGCCTATGAACTCGTGCTGGCCAACGCCCGCAGCTTTGCGCCTCGGGCGAAGATCAGCGGCGTGCTGCTCCAGCCCTTCCTGCCCGCGGGCATTGAAGTGGTCGTGGGCGCGCGCATTGATCCCTTGTTCGGACCCTTGATTGTGGCCGGCTTCGGGGGCGTGCTGGTGGAACTGTTGCGCGATTCCGCGGTTGAACTCGCGCCCATCAATGCCGGTGAAGGCGCGCGCATGCTGCGCAAGCTCAAAGGTGCGCCGCTCTTCACCGGCTTTCGCGGCGGCGGCGCCATTGACCTGGATCGGCTCGCCGACATCCTCGTCCGAGTTTCCGAGCTTGCCGCGGATCAGCAGGCCCTGATAGCGGAACTCGATATCAACCCCGTCATCTGCTCCGGTTCGACATTGACCGCGGTGGATGCACTGCTCGTTCGCGCCTAAGTTTCAAGCGCAATGGGTTCGGCCTATACTCCAACGCCCCATCCACTAGAATTTTTCTTCTCGAGGGTATTTACATGACCGACGAATCCAACAAGATTTCTCGCCGAGAATTCACGGCGCTCTCGCTGGCCGCCGGCGTCACAGTTGCGGCCGGCGCTCCTGCCGCCGCCGACATGATGGACACCGACGTCGAGGTTAAAACCCCCAATGGCACCACCGAGGCTGCGCTGATTCATCCCAAGGGCAAGGGTCAGTGGCCGGGCGTCATATTGTTCGTCGATATATTCGGGCTGCGGCCGACGATGCGCGACATGGCAAAGCGATTGGCGGCAAACGGCTACACCGTGCTCGTGCCGAACCCCTACTACCGCACGACCAAGGCGCCGGGCCTGCCCATGAATCTCGACTTCAAGAGCCCCGATGATCTCGCGAAAATCGGCAAGGTGCGCGCACCGCTGACCGACGCGGCGGTGATGTCCGACGCGACGGCCTACGTGGCGTTCTTGGATGCGCAGACGATGGTCAACAAGAAAGCCAAGATGGGCGTCTTCGGCTACTGCATGGGCGGACCGATGACCATGCAAGCCGCGGCTGCGAATCCGACCCGGGTGGGCGCCGGCGCTTCATTCCACGGCGGCGGCCTGGTCACCGACAAGCCCGAGAGTCCGCATCTCAAAGTGCCGCAGATGAAGGCGCAGTTCTATTTCGCGATCGCAACGAACGATGATCAGCGCCAACCGGATGCGAAGACCAAGCTTGCTGAGGCATTCAAAACGGCCAACCTTCCCGAGAAGCAAGAAGTCTACGAGGGCTGCATGCACGGTTGGTGCGTCAAGGACATGCCGAACGGCGACGATGGCAAACCGCTCTACAATGAGGCCGGCGCCGAAAAAGCCTGGGGCGAGTTGGTCGCCCTTTACAAGCGCGCGGCCGTTTAGGAGCCTGTCCGAGCATTCCACGTGAGCCGCGTTGGCTCTGCAAGGGAGATGAAGGCTGGGCGCGCATGGCGCCCAGCCTTGCTTTGGGAGCCTGCTAGCGGATCGACTACTGCTTGTCGTAGACCGACACGTCGTCGAACTTCCCGCCACCTGCATGCGTGCCTTTCTGCGCGAAGGTCAGCGTCTTGCCGTCTTTCGAGACAGTGCGCACCGCAGTCCCGATGGTCGCACCCGCTTTCGTTTGGCTGCTGTGAACGGTCAACGCATCTACGCGTGTGATGGACACCATATCGAAGTCAGGGGAGCCGCTGGCCGGGTAGGATTTGCCGTCCTCTTTGAATGTCAGATTAGTGGTGGATTCCTTTCCGTCCGCCGCCGTGGTCTTGACCGTCACGGTCATGCCTTGTGCCGATTCTGCGTAAATTCGCGTCTGGCTCTTGGGAGCGGGTCCGGGAGAGAAAGTCGATTTCGCGAGATTCAGTTTCCAGGTTCCGACAACAGCGTCCGCGGCGAGCGCAGTGCCCGTCCCGATTGCGATGATGGCTCCGACGAGGAGAGTTTTGATTGTCGTTTGCATGGGTTCCCCCGAAATTTGATGTGTAGGGCGCCGTCTTAAGCGAGGTCGCGTTTCTTATTTGCGCCGCGAACGGCGAATCGATCAGCATGCGCGCCTCATACCGAGACCGCAACGCGTTCCGGCCTCCCCATTGACTTCTCAAACGGCACGCTGCGCTGTTACATTAGTCGGCCAAAACGACGGAACCCAGTTCTGCAGAGTGGAATCAAGAATGAGTACGAACAAGGCTGGCATGGAGATCAAAGACGGCATCGCAATTCTCAAATTCGACAATCCGCCGGTTAACAGCTTAGGGTTGGAATTACGTCAGGCAATCGTTGAGTGCATCGAGCGGGCGAACGCTGACCCCAAGGTCGAAGCCATTGTACTGATCGGCGCCGGCGCAGGATTTTCTGGTGGTGCGGATATCCGGGAATTTGGCACGCCACGCGCCGCCATGCAGCCGCATTTGATGACAGTCATCAGCACCGTCGAAGCCAGCGCCAAGCCCGTGATCGCCGCCATCGGCGGCGTGTGCATGGGGGGCGGTCTGGAGCTTGCTCTGGGTTGTCACTATCGAGTGGGCGCCGCCGGCGCCAAAATTGCACTGCCGGAGGTTAAATTGGGTCTCTTGCCGGGCGCGGGTGGAACGCAACGCCTCCCGCGGGTAATCGGCGCCGAAGCCGCGCTCAACATGATCGTCTCGGGTGCGACAGTCCCTTCCGAAAAACTCCGCGGTACGCCGTTATTTGACGCATTTGCAGAGGGCGACCTGCTCGACGCGGCCACCGCATTTGCGCGCAAGGTCGTGAATGAGAAGCTGGGCGTGAGAAGGGTGCGCGATTTGAAGGTCAACATGCCCAACCATGAGGCTTTTTTCCAGTTCGCACGCAATACCGCCAAGGCGGTCGCGGGTCACTACCCGGCGCCGGTCGCGTGCGTCGAAGCGGTGGCGGCCGCCTTTGACCGGCCCTTCGATGCCGGCATCAAGCGAGAGCGCGAATTGTTTACCACGCTCATGTTGTCGCCGGAATCCGCGGCGCTGCGTCACCTCTTCCAAGCCGAGCGAGCGGCATCGCACATTCTGGATGTGCCGAGCGACACACCGACCCGGCCGATTCGCAAGGTCGGCATCATCGGCGCGGGCACGATGGGCGGCGGCATCAGCATGACCCTCATCAATGCCGGCATTCCGGTGGTGCTGTTGGAAATGAAGCAGGAGGCGCTCGACAAGGGGCTTGCCACGATGCGCCGCAACTACGGGGGCGCATTGAAGAAGGGCACCATGACCGAGGCGGCACTCGACCAGCGCATGGCACTCGTCACGCCGACGCTCGACTACGCCCGGCTAAAAGATGTCGATCTGGTCATCGAAGCGGTATTCGAAAGCATGGACGTCAAGAAGGAAGTCTTTGAAAAGCTGGATCAAGTAGTGCAGCAAGGCGCCATTCTTGCGTCCAACACTTCCGCATTGAATCTCGATGAGATAGCCAAGTTCACGAAGCGCCCGCAGGATGTCATCGGACTGCATTTCTTCAGCCCTGCCAATGTCATGCGCCTGCTGGAGATCGTGCGCGGCGCCAGGACGGCGAAAGACGTTTTGGCCACTGCAATGCAATTGGCCAAGAAGATCGGCAAGGTCGCGGTCATTTCCGGCGTCTGCGATGGATTCATCGGCAATCGCATGGTGGCCCGCTACGGCGCGGCGGCGCACGATCTCATCATGGCAGGTGCCCTGCCCAATCAAGTCGACAAGGCGCTCGAGGATTTTGGCATGGCGATGGGTCCGTTCCGCATGAGCGATCTGGCCGGTCTTGACATCGGCTGGGCCGCACGCAAGCGCCGCGCCGTCGAGTTCCCTGATCGAGACTTGTCGAATGTCGCCGACGAGCTGTGCGAGGCGGGGCGGTTCGGCCAGAAGACCGGCGCGGGGTTCTACCGCTACGAGGCCGGCTCGCGCAATGCCATTGCGGATCCGACTGTGACCGCCATCATCGAGAAGTACCGAAAACAAAAAGGCATCACGCCGCGCAAGGTATCGAACGAAGAAATTGTCGAGCGCTGCGTTTACGCGTTGATCAACGAGGGCGCGCGCATCGTCGAGGACGGCATCGCGCAGCGCAGCTCCGATATCGACATCGTGTACCTCAACGGCTATGGCTTTCCCCCGTGGCGCGGCGGTCCGATGTTCTATGCCGACCAGGTGGGATTAAGTGAAGTGGCTCGCGCCATCAAGGCCATTGCCCTGCAGCCGAGCGCCGACAAGGCATTCTGGACACCGGCGCCGCTGCTTGCGCGCCTTGCCCAGGAAGGTAAAACATTCAGCGCATATAAAGGACCAGACAAGTGACCGACGCTGCCATCGTATCCACCGCGCGCACCGGGCTCGGCAAGAGCTGGAAGGGCGCATTCAACATGACCTACGGCGCCACCCTGGGCGCGCATTCCGTGCAGCACGCCGTCGCCCGTGCGGGCATTGACCCGGGGGAAGTCGAGGACGTGATCATGGGATCGACCTTCGGTGAAGGCACCACCGGCGGAAACATCGCGCGCCAGATCGCCTTGCGTGCCGGCCTGCCGATCACCACCGCGGGCTTGAGCATCAATCGGTTCTGCAGCTCCGGCTTGCAGTCCATTGCCCTGGCGGCGCAACGGGTCATGACGGAGGGCGCGGAGGTCATCGTCGCCGGCGGCTTGGAAAGCATTTCCTGCGTGCAAAATGAAACGAACATGCATATGCGCCGCGATCCTTGGATCGATGAGCACAAGCCGACGCTGTTCTGGAGCATGCTGCAGACGGCGGAAACGGTGGCGAAGCGCTACAACATTTCCAAGGAGTCTCAAGACGAATACGGCGTGCGCAGCCAACTGCGTGCCGCCGCGGGCCAGGCGGCCGGAAAGTTCAAGGACGAGATCGCGCCGATGACCACCACCATGGGGGTGGTGGATAAGAATACCGGCGCCATCGGTACGCGCGAGGTGACCATTTCGAGCGACGAGGGCATCCGGCCCGACACCACACTCGAGGGCGTCTCGAAAATTCGCTCGGCCATGCCGGGCGGCGTGATCACGGCGGGCAACGCCAGCCAGTTCTCCGACGGCAGCAGCGCCTGCGTCGTCATGGACGCCAAGCTCGCGGAGAAGCGCGGCCTTCAACCCTTGGGTATTTTCCGCGGCTTCGCGGTCGCAGGATGCGAGCCCGACGAAATGGGCATCGGTCCGGTGTTTGCGGTGCCGCGCCTGCTCAAGCGCGCCGGCCTCAAGGTCAGCGACATCGATTTGTGGGAGCTGAACGAGGCGTTTGCCTGTCAGGTGATTTATTGCCGCGACAAGCTCGGGATTCCGGACGAGCGCTTGAACGTCAACGGCGGCGCGATCGCGGTAGGCCACCCCTACGGCGTCAGCGGTGCGCGTCTCACCGGTCACGCGCTGATCGAGGGTAAGCGCCGCGGCGCCAAGTTGGTGGTCGTCACCATGTGCATCGGCGGCGGTCAGGGAGCGGCAGGTCTGTTCGAGGTGGCCTAATGGGATTACGGGATCTATTTGAGCTCAAGGGCAAGGTGGCGCTCGTCACCGGCGGCTCGCGCGGCCTCGGCCTGCAAATCGCCAAGGGTTTGGGGGAGATGGGGGCGAAGATTGCCATCAGCGCCCGCAAAGCCGGCGAGCTCGAGGAAGCCAAAGCCGATCTGAAGAAACACGGCATCGATGCACTTACCGTGACCAATGATCTCTCGAAGCAGGATCAGATTCCCGCGCTGGTCGATGCGGTGGTCAAGCACCTCGGCGGCATCCATATCCTGGTCAACAATGCCGGCGCCAGCTGGGGAGCAAAAGCCGAAGAGTATCCGCTCGAAGCGTGGAACAAGGTCATGACGCTGAATGCGTCGAGCGTATTCGCGCTCAGCCAAGCGGTCGCCAATCGCTGCTTCATTCCGCAGCGCTCGGGCAACATCATCGTCATCGCCTCAACCGCGGCACTGCGCGCCGGAATGCAATTGAAGGCGGTGGCCTACTATTCGTCGAAGGCCGCGGCGCTGCATCTGACGCGCGCGCTCGCGACCGAATGGGGCCAGTACAACATTCGCGTCAATGCGATTTGTCCGGGATTCTTCCCGTCGAAGATGGCGAGCGGCGTGCTCGAGGCGATGATGGCGGATGTCATTGCGCGGACGCCATTGGGCCGGATCGGCGGCGAAACTGATTTGCAAGGTGCGGCGGTTTATCTGGCCTCGGATGCTTCGCGGCATGTCACGGGGCAGTACATTGCCGTGGATGGCGGCGCCTCGAGCACATGACCATGGATATCCCCGCAGCGGGACTGCGGCAGACCCCGGCGCAGCACAGCTTCGATACGCTGCGCCTCAACGCATGGATGCAGACACATATCGCGGGTTTCTCCGGTCCCATCGAGGTACAGCAATTCGCCGGCGGCCAGTCCAACCCGACCTACCTGGTGCAGTCTCCCTCGGGCCGCTATGTGCTCCGGCGCAAACCGCCGGGCAAGCTGCTGCCCTCCGCCCACGCCGTCGACCGCGAGTTTCGCGTGCTCGCGGCGCTCAAGGACTCCCCTGTGCCGGTGGCGCGCGTTCATGCGCTATGCGAAGACCCCGACGTGATCGGCAGCGTCTTTTACGTGATGGACTACGTGGAAGGCCGCATTTTCTGGGACGCGGCGCTGCCGGAAGTGGCGGCGGCAGATCGGCGCGCCATC
>Ga0210402_10001369_pt1 | contig 25214 bp, 15 predicted proteins | sample IncBWC7MmetaG_FD_161055 | JGI IMG/M metagenome (GOLD analysis project Ga0210402, IMG submission 161055) | Forest soil microbial communities from Barre Woods Harvard Forest LTER site, Petersham, Massachusetts, United States - Inc-BW-C-7-M | ecosystem: Environmental > Terrestrial > Soil >... | reverse complement strand
GGGCGATTTGGAACGCCTTCGCCGCCTCAGCCAGTTCGCCCTTCGACCGCTTCAGTTCACCCTGCTGGATCAATTTGCGGACGGGGTCGGACGTATCAGTGTCGGCAGCCTGCGCGGGAGCTGCAGTTTGGCTTTGTGGCATCCCCGGCGGGCAACACACACCCAAAGCGGCCACAAGAGCGACGCTCAAAGGGAAGCATCTCCGTCTCATAAGCCCTCCAAAGCTGTGGGTGCCCAAGGTACTGGCAGGTCGAAGTTGGGCAGAGTGTACTTCTTTATATTCGCCAAATCCAGACGTCCGGCAAATACGAAACAGGTCCAGGCGGCACCTGACTCGACGCTCAGTAATATCGGCTCTCTCTGCACATCGTTTCTCCATATCCGAAAGTAGGGGCTTGGAGGGAGCACCTCGAACCCTGGGGAGAACACGATGGGAAGAATTAAGTGGTTGGCATTAGGGATTCTGAGCTTTGTCGTTCCGGCGTCTGCCCAGCAAGCGCCGAGGGCGGATATCTCACTTGGCTATTCCTATCTGCGCGAGGGCTTTTCCGGTGGATCGAATGCCCAGGGTGGAAACCTTTCAGGTGCCGGATACTTCAACAATTGGTTCGGGATCGCCGGCGATTTCGGTGCTTACCACGTATCGGAATCGGGTATCAGCGCGAACACTTATACGTACTTGGTCGGTCCGCGCTTTTCGGCGAACCGGAGCGGGCGGACGTCATTGTTCGTCCAGGCTTTGGTTGGCGGAGACCGGCTCACGGCGGGCGGGGGCAGTGCTCATGGGTTCTCGTGGAGCACCGGTGGCGGAGTAGAATTCGCCCTCTCGCAGCACATCGCTTTGCGGCCGGAGCTCGACTATATTGGGCTACGTTTTCAGAACAATACCACCCATTCGGCCCGCGCATCCGTGAACATCGTTTTCCGCTTCGGCGGGAATTAAGGAGCGCGAGATGTGTGACTGGGCCTCGCCTCGAGTTCGCAAGCCATGCAGAGTTGCAATGCTGTCAGTCGTTGTGTCGATGGCGATCGCGGGATGTTCCGTGCGCAAATTTGCGGTCAACAAGTTGGGGGATTCATTGGCCAAGGGCGGCACCGCCTACGCTTCCGATAACGATCCTGAATTTGTCGGTCAGGCGGTTCCATTCAGTCTAAAGCTGATCGAAAGTCTACTGGCAGAGAGCCCCGAACATCGTGGGCTTCTGTTTGCCGCGGCCAGTGGATACACGCAGTATTCTTACGCGTTCATTCATCTTCCGGCTGAGGAAATGGAAGCTACTGACGTCGGCAAATCAACTGCCATGCGTGACCGCGCTCGCAATCTATATCTGCGAGCGCGTGATTTCGGTCTTCGCGGGCTGGATGCCAAGCATGCCGGTTTTTCAGCCATGTTGCGGGAGAGTCCCACCGAGGCAGTTCGCGCTGCCAAGCCAAACGATGTACCTCTGCTCTATTGGACCGCGGCGTCCTGGGGGGCTGCCATCGCAATATCCAAAGATCACCCCGAGCTCGTTGCCGATCAGCTTCAGGTCCAGGCGCTGATTGATCGCGCTTACGAGCTCAATCCCGACTACGATCACGGCGCGATACACCAGTTTCTCATTTCGTATGAATCGGCTCGCCAGGGCGTCAAGGGCGATTTCGCCGAGCGCTGCAAAGCACATTTTCATCGTGCGGTTCAGTTAACAAATGGCGAAATGGCTTCGCCATACGTGTCTTATGCGGAAAACGTCTCCGTCCCGAAACAGAACCGCGCGGAGTTCGAATCTCTCCTCAGGCAAGCCCTGGCGATTTCTCCGGATGCGCGAGTCGAATGGCGTCTTAGCAATACGGTAATGCAGAAGCGCGCCGCCTGGCTGCTTTCTCGCGAGGACGAACTGTTCTTGGAACCCGTGGCAGGAGGGGCATCGCAATGAAAAATCGATCAACACGCGCTCGAGTTTCGCTCATGGGAGTAGCCATTCTCCTGTCCCTGTATTCTTCAACCGCCGTTCGGGCCCAGACGCGCATTCGTCTGGCCACGCTGCTCCCTCAAGGCTCATCGCAGTACCACAGCCTGGAGGAGATGGGCCAGCAGTGGAGGTCGAGTTCGGGCGGTAGCGTTGCTCTTACCATTTACGCTGGCGGGACCATGGGCAGCGAATTGGACGTGGTCCGCCGGATGCGCTTGGGGCAACTACAGGCCGCCACCCTTTCGGTCGGCGGTCTATCGGAAATTGACCCCTCCGTGGGTGCGATTCAGAAAATTCCGTTGCTATACCACTCGTTGGACGAAATGGAATATGTGCGGACGCGGTTGCAGTCGGACATGGAAGCACGGTTGGAGCAGAAAGGATTCGTGGTGCTTTTCTGGGCTGATGCGGGGTGGGTTTACGTTTTCTCAAGAAACCCTTACACACAGCCCGAGGAGTTCAAATCCAGGAAGAGCAAAATATTTGTCACCGCCGACGACGGCAACGAAATTGAAATCGTCAATAACCTTGGATTCCAGGCGGTACCACTCGAGTGGCCGGATGTTCTGCTAAGTCTCCAGACCGGGCTTGTCGATACCGTTCCGGTCACTCCATTTTATGCCTTGGCCAGCCAATTCGATTTGGTCGCCAAGCACCTGCTCGAGCTCAACTATGTTCCCCTTGTCGGTGCGACGGTAATCACCAGAAAAACCTGGGATGCCTTCACCGCGGATCAGCGTGAGGCTTTCAAGAAAGCTGCCCTCGAAGCCGGCAAACAGATCCAGTCAAAAAGCCGTGCTGAAAGCCAGGAAGCCATTGAGGCCATGAAAAAACGGGGCCTGCAGGTTCACGCGGTCACGCCGGAGCTCGAGGACCAATGGCGTCATTTTGCCGAGGGAGTCTATCCCAGGATGCGCGGAACGATGATTCCGGCCGATGTTTTCGATAAAACGCTGAGCCTGGTCGCGGAGTATCGCGCTGCGCAAAAGAAAGCCCACCCGTGAGCGCGGAATTCGTTTCTCTCTTGGAGGGTCCCGCCGTTTCCACGCGCGGCGTGGACAAGTGGGCCGGCCTGTTCGCACGTGGCGAAAATGCATTGGTCGCCCTGGCGCTAGCTGTCATGGTCATACTGCCGCTCGCTGAAGCGCTCCTGCGGCGGACGCTTCATGTTTCCATCCCCGCCTCCGTTGCCGTTGTTCAGCACATGGTGCTGGTGGTAGGCATGCTCGGCGGTGCGATCGCCGCCCGCGAGCAGCGCCTGCTGACCCTCTCGAACGTCGCGGAGACAAGCCTGAAAGGCTGGGCAAAAGTTGTTTCCCGCGTATTCACTAGTGGTCTCGCCGCTGCCGTCTGTGCTTTTCTCACCTTCGCGGCCTTCCAGTTCGTGCAGGCCGAGCGCGAGTCGGGAAAGCTCCTGGCGTTTGGAATTCCCATCTGGATCGTTCAGTGGATTCTGCCTCTGGGATTTGCCGCCATTGCTCTTCGCATCCTTTGGCATTCCGCGGAAAAATGGCAGCCCCGGCTTGCGGCTCTTTCTCTCGCGATGGTCCTGGTTGCATTCGTCTGGCGTTCTCCGCTTGCGGGCAGCCCTCTCGTCTTCGCCGCTCTTGGCTTGATGTTCATAGCCTCGATCCTCGGCGTGCCTGCATTCATCTCGTTGGGCGGCACCGCCCTGGTACTTTTTTGGAGCGTGGATCAGCCCATCGCTTCCATTCCCGTTGCGCATTACGCGCTGGTGACCAATCCCACACTTCCGACGCTGCCACTCTTCACTCTGGCGGGATATTTCCTCACCGAAGGCGGCTCTCCGAGACGTCTGGTACGCGTGTTTTATGCCTTGTTCGGACAATTCCGCGGCGGCCCGGCCATTGTGACCGTTGCGGTCTGTGCTTTCTTCACCTCGTTTACCGGCGCTTCGGGTGTCACCATCCTCGCTCTCGGAGGCTTGCTGATGCCGGTGCTGACTGGCGCGCGTTACAGTAACAAGGACGCGCTTGGCCTGCTCACCGGCGCCGGCTCCCTCGGATTGCTGCTTCCGCCGTGCCTGCCCCTGATCGTCTACGCGATTGTGGCCAAAGTCTCGATCGAAAAAATGTTTCTTGGAGGAATCATTCCCGCGCTGGTCATGATGGCGGCGACGGCGCTGTGGGGAATGTATCGCGGGCGCCAGGGTGAGCACACGGGCCGTCCGTTCAAGTTAAAGGAGGCGCATGAAGCGTTGTGGGATGCGAAGTGGGAGCTGCTGATGCCGGTGGTCGCTTCGTTCGCGCTTTTCAGCGGACTGGCGACTCCTGTGGAGGCTGCCGCCGTGACGGCCTTCTACGCCTTCCTCGTGGTCACCGTGTTCCACGCGGAAGTTAAAATGTTTCGCGATATTCCGCGCATCATGGCGGAGTGTGGCCTGCTGATTGGCGGCGTCCTCCTCATTCTCGGTGTCTCGCTCGGCTTCACGAACTATCTTGTCGACGCGCAGATCCCCGAGCGGGCCGTAGCCTGGACGACTCACACGATCCATTCGCCGTTTGTGTTCCTGTTGCTCCTGAATCTATTTTTGCTGATCGTCGGCTGCCTGATGGAAATCTATCCGGCCATCGTGGTGGAGGTTCCGCTCCTCGTTCCTCTTGGTGCCGCCTACGGGATTGACCCGGTCCGTCTGGGAATCATATTCCTGGCGAACATGGAGCTGGGATACCTTACCCCACCGGTCGGTTTAAACCTTCTGATGTCTTCGTATCGCTTCCGCAAGCCGGTGCCGGAGGTATTGCGTGCCGTGTTGCCGGTGATCGCCGTGCTTTCCATCGGGGTCCTTTTGATTACGTATATTCCGGCGCTCACCACGGCCCTGCCGAAGTGGTTGGGGCGTTGAGGAATTTCGGAGGTGTTATGAAATTGGGAAAATATTTCTGCCCGTTGTTGCTGCTGCTGTTCAATTCCAAACCGGCGATGGGATCCGATCCCGCCATGTTTTTGCAGCCCCTGCTTACGAAGAATGATTGCGAAACAGTCTCCGATCTGCTGGGCGATTGGGATTCGCATGGTGACCTCAGCGGAGTCTGGACGATTCAAGTACACGGCAAGAACGGCTACCGTCTTGTGGAGAAACGAGAGAAAAGTGACACCACTAAACGGCCTGTCTTCAACCTCTGTCTGGCTCACATTGGGAACGACTTGTTCTTCGATGCAACCGAGGATGTCTTGCAAGGACCAGACCAGACCTCTATTCTCGGCGACGATGGCGATCTCATATGGTTGCCGTTGCATCTGATTGGCAGGCTCGATATAGAAACCGACGCCTTGCATTTTCGGTTGTTGGATGACTCCTGGTTGCAAGCTGAGTTGGCATCCGGGCGCCTTCAGTTGACCCACACGCAATTGGCAGAGGGTGAGTTCCTCGTGACCGCTCCCCCCAAGGAATTGAAATCGTTCGCACTGCACTACGCGTCCGACCCCGATGCGTTCTCATTACTTGAGGAATTCGCCCGGAACTCGGACGATGTTGCCGCATTTTGCGTCCCTCATCCGTTTGCCCGTGCAGAACGAAAACTCGCAAATTTGATTGTGGCTTCCGTAAATCATCACTTCTTCTTGAGCGCTTGATTCGGGTCTCATAATTGACACTTTGGCTTATGCGGCGGATACTTCCATTCAATTATCGTTCTGCAAAATGCCCGCAGGCATTTCAGATCGCAGGTATCCCAATGCCAGCCCGCCCTGCATCCGCGCTATTCAGTCGCTTGGTTCTGCTCTTCCTCGTGTGCGCGATTTGGCCCGCCTCTCGTTTCTCCGTCGCGGCCCAATCCTCGAGCAACGCTTCTGTCCCCTCCACGGCCCGGGCTAAGGACCCGGACGATCCTGCCGGTCGCGAAGAATGGTTTTCCCGCGGACGCCAAGGAATCCCCGGGCACCCCGCCGCGGAACTTCGCCACCGCGCCTACGCCCAAAAAATGCAACTGCGCGCAAAAAATCGAGCCCAGGCGAATTTATCGCTGTCTCCCGCGCAGCCACTCTCTTCGTCCAATCCCGCGTGGGTTTCGCTTGGGCCCTCACCGATAAACCTCAACCCAGGTCCGGATTTCGGGGATTATGGATTTGTTGTGGGTCGCGTGACGGCGATTGCTGTGGACCCGACAGATTTTAGCGGCAACACTGTCTACGCGGGAGGCGCGTACGGCGGCCTCTGGAAATCCACCAATGCCGCCGCCTTAAACCCAGCTTCCGTCAATTGGACTCCGTTGCTGGATGATCAGGCAACTCTCGCGGTCGGAGCGGTTGCCGTAAAACCAGACAATGCGCAGATCGTGCTGGTGGGAACGGGGGAACCGAACAACAGCCCGGAAACGTATTACGGAGTGGGGATACTTCGGTCCGCCGACGCGGGCGCCACGTGGAGTCTGATCTCCATCGCGGATAACGGAACCTGGAATTTTCGTGGCGTCGGTTTTAGCCGCATCGTCTTCAGCGCAGACAATCCCAGCCTGGCCGTTGCGGGAGCAGCGCAGACCAACGGTGACCAGTTCGGGGCCAGCCAGCCAACAACCCGTGTCGGACTATACTACTCGCTCGATGCTGGGCTTACGTGGCATCTGGCTTCCGTGACCGATGCCGGGAATCCCATCGCGCAGGCGTCGGCCACGGATGTGGTGTACAACCGGTCCCAACATAAATTCTTTGCAGCCATCCGCTTCCACGGAATCTACTCTTCACCGGACGGCATCAACTGGTCCCGTCTGATTGTCCAACCTTCGGGCAATTCCATGGCGGAGGCCGTTTGTCCTCCAGCGAGGTCGGTCTCCTGCCCGCTGTATCGGGGAGCGATGACCGTCCGGCCCGGCGCCGACGAAATGTATGTCTGGTTCAACGACGGGGCCGTGGACAAAGGCATTTATCAAACAAAGGATGGGGGAAGCACCTGGACACAGATTGAAGGCCCGTCCTACTTTTCCTGTATCGACGATACCTCCGGCTGCATGGATTTCCTTCAGCTCCCGTACAACTTTACGATTGCGGCCGCGCCCACAAGTGTGGGAACGGATTTGTACATTGGCCACGTCAATCTCTTGAAGTGTTCTCTTAGCCCCACGAATCCTGTCTGCCACAATAACGACACCACCACTGGAAACTGGCTGAACTTGACACATGTCTACGGCTGCATGCCGTTCGGGACTCCGGCCCACGTGCATCCGGATCAACACGCGATTGAATTTGTGGCCGCGAATCCCAACATTATGTATTTCGGGAATGATGGCGGAGTCTACCGGACGTTGAGTGCGAGCACGGGGTTGGTGAGCGGGTCTTGCAGCGTCTCCAATGCGTTCGACAATCTCGATGCGAATTTTGGTTCCATGGCCCAGTTCGTTTCTTTTTCCGTTCATCCCACGGACTCCAGCACGTTGCTCGGGGGAACGCAGGACAATGGCTCGCCCGCGATCGACTCGTTGCACGCGGGCGCAAACGGCCTTACCTGGCAAGCCGTCGCCACGGGGGATGGCGCATACAACGAGATCAATCCCAATCAACCCGAAGAATGGTTTACCGCCGAAACCCGCGTCAGTGTCTTTCGCTGCCCTCTGGGAATCGCTTGTCGCCAGGCAGATTTCCAACCCGTGGTATTAGCGCCTCAAGTGGATTTTGATGACAGCGATTTTTACACGCCCTATCTGTTGGATCCGCAGAACACTAACAGCATCTTGCTCGGGACCTGCCGGGTCTGGCGCGGACCGAGTTCCGGTATTGGGTGGAGTTCCACGAATGCGTTGAGCTTTAATTTCGACACCTCCGTAGGCTCCGTCTGTTTGAACCCGGCGAACCTTGTGACGGCATTGGCTGCAGGAGGTCCTGCCACCGCGAACGGTTCTCAGGCAATCTATGCCGGAACCGCGACGGGAAACATCTTTGTGACCACGGATGCGGATGGGGGCCCCGACGCCTGGGCCCAATCGCTGCCCACGAATACCAGGAATTATCCGGTCTCCAGCATCGCGATCGATGGTCATGACTCTACTGGACGCACGGCATACGCCACGGTGATGGGTTTCGGCGTGGGCCACGTGCTTAAAACAACGGATGGGGGGGCCATCTGGACTGACATCAGCGGAGATCTCCCCGACGCGCCCGCGGATTCCGTGATTGTCGATCCCAATGACGGAAACATTATCTATGTCGGCACGGACGTTGGCGTCTTTCAGACTCAAAACGGAGGAGCTAGTTGGATCGAATATGGCCCTGCTTCCGGGCAGGGATCTTTGCCGAACGTGGCGGTTACCAGGCTTCGTATATTCGGCAAGCAGAAACTGCGTGCCTCGACATATGGGCGTGGCGTGTGGGAAACCGACGTTGCCAGTTCTCCCGATTTTGGCCTGGCGGTAAATGATCCGACGGCGATCACACTTTTCCCCGCTCAGGTTACTGCATTCCAGGGAACTCTTCGCTCCTTTAACAACTATGCAAGCAATGTCGCTATATCCTGCAGTTCATCAGGCTCTCCACTGCCCGCAACCTGCCAGGGCTCAACGCTAGCGCTCGGCGCGTCGCAAGTCCCATTCTCTGTTCAACTCTCCAATCCAACGGTCGGAGAATTTCCGTTCAATATCCGGGGAACCGGCTCCGATGCCAACTCAGTGACTCACGAACAGGCCGTGCAAGTTCATGTCGTTGATTTCGGATTGACTCTCTTGAATTCTTCCACAATTGCTCTGGCGCGTGGCACCAGTTCCCAGCCGGTCAGCTTGACCGTGAGCGCGTCCGGTTCCTTCAGAGGTGACGTGGCCCTCTCTTGTAGCGGTCTGCCTGCCGGAGCCGCCTGCAGCTTCTCTCCCGCGACGGTCTCCCCCGCCGCCGGATCGCCTGCCAACGTCACTCTTTCGATTTCCAGCTCACTCAATACACCGGCGGGAACAAACGCGGTAACGGTGAGCGGCAGCGCGAGCTCCACTGCCGGGCCCGTAACGCGGAGCGCCTCTCTGAATCTCAGCATCACGCTGAATCCACAGTTTCTGATCAGCGCCAATCCCGTAGCGCTCCACTCTCGTGTTGGCGAGACAGCAAGCGTGGCCGCAAACGTGAATCTCTCCCCGCAGGATGGCTACGCAGGCACAGTCGCATTGGCCTGCTCCGTTCTCCCGGCCGGCCCAACCTGCGGCCTGGCGCAAAATTCCTTCTCTACTTTCCCCTCGAGTACCACGCTGACCATCAAGCCGAATGGCCCGCCCGTCGGCACCTACACAGTCACAATCTCCGGCACCGACAACACCAACAAGCATCTTCTGAATGTTCCTTACTCGATCACCGATTTCTCTTTGAATGGCCCTGCAACAACCACAACCGATGCCGGCGAAATCCTGCCGCTTGCCTGGACCGCCATTCCGCTCAGCGGCTATACGGGCACGTTGAATCTTTCCTGCGATGCGACCTCGTTCGGCGCACAGGCGACCTGCTCGATTCCGCCAACTCTCGACATGACTGCCGGTTTCCTCACTGGATTCCTGGTCCGCGTTGCGGTTCCTGCCAGCGTCCCGGCGGGCACCTATCCGATCACCGTTCTAAGCAGCGACGGATTTTTGTCGCACAGCCAGATGTCGCAACTGGTGGTTGTCAGTGGCACCGCGCTCCGGGTCACCGGCATTACGCCGGAGGAGGAACAAGACGGCCGCATCCCCGTGGGCATGACCCTCTTCGGCAAAAACTTTACGCCTCAATCCAAAGTGTTGATTGACGGCGTGGATTACGGCGCGACGGTTCCGTCCTCCAGCACGGTGTTGGGAGTCGCCACGCCCACGCAGATCTTTAATCAAATCACAACTCACCAGTTCTCTGTGACGGACCCCCAGCTGGGTAATTCCAACTCCGTACCCTTCCGCATTTTCATTCCAGACCAAATCAGCCTTTCCCTTAACACTCCTGTGAATGTAACTCTTCCCCCATTCTTTGGAGGTGCCCCGGATGTCGTCGCTGGGGATTTTGAAAAGACGGGGCGCAGGGATCTCGCCGTTCTCGGCGCGCAGGTTCTCTTACTGCACAACGACGGAGTCGGAAATTTTACGCCCGCCGGAAGCACCGCTTACCAGGGTGCCGGCTCGCTGGCGCTTCTTGCCGGTGATTTGAACGGCGACGGAAATCTCGACCTGATCGTGGTGAACCAGTCCCAGATCGCCGGTGCAGACACTAATGCCAATTTCAGTGTTTTGCTCGGCGATGGCCACGGACATTTCACCGCCGGCTCCAATTTCTCGCTGCCCGTGAATCCTTTCCAAGCTGCCTTGGTGGATCTGAATGGAGACTCCAAACTCGATCTCCTCGTCGCCACCGGCACGGGACTTGTCCTTCTTCCGGGAAAAGGTGACGGAACTTTTGGCACTGCAACCAATATCGGTCCGGCGGTGAACTTTACGTTAGGCGACATCAACGGCGACGGCGCCACGGACATCATCCTGAATGGCCCCGATCAGATCCGCCTCTTGCTGAACAACGGCTTCGGTTCTTTCCAGGAGGTTGATCCGCCCTCGCTTCAGGGATTAACCGGGTCAATTGTCGCAGGCGATTTCAATGGCGATGGCCATCTCGATCTGTTCATCCAAGGCGCCAATGAGGTTCCCGGTTTTGCGAAGGTCCTGCTTGGCGATGGGAAAGGCTCGTTCACCGCTTTGCCCGAATTCCAATTCCTGCCTCCGGAGTGCCTCTCCGGCATCCAGTATTCCTACGTGGCCGCGGATTTCGATGGTGACGGAAAACTCGACCTGGCTGTGGGGAGCAGCGAAGCGCATCCCGGACGCATCGCATTTCTCTGGGGCAAGGGCGATGGAACGTTTGTCACTCAAGTCGTGAATGGTCTGCAAGCCCCTCTCATAAAAGTAGCGGACCTCACCGGAGACAACATTCCCGATCTGATCGCATTTGGCAACTCTCTGTCGATCATTCCTGGCGACCCCAATCGCAAAATAGCTTCCCCCCCGATTTTGACGGAAAACGGCGCGGGCGGAACTATCAGCACCGCGGACGTGAACGGCGACGGCCTTCCGGATATTTACCGCGGCGGTGAAGTTTTTCTCAATCGAGGCAACGGCGCATTTTCCGCGCCCATTCTCGCTCCAGGTGGATTGCGCATCGCCGACCTCAATGGCGACGGGCTCGCTGATCTCGTCGGTTGCACGGGAAATTCCATACAAATCTGGCCCGGCGACGGCAGCGGAACATTCAGCTCCTCGCCAATGAATATTCCCATCGGTGTCCCTTGTCCGAGCGATGTGAAGATTGTCGATTTGGATCGCGATGGGCGCCTGGACATTGTCGGAACTGGCTTTATCCTCTACGGAGCTGGCGGCTTCAATTTCGATCTCGTTTCCATTCCTGGGAGATTCGATGGACCGCTGCTCATCGGAGATTTCGACGGCGACGGCCACCTCGATATCATCGAGACAAGATCCGGATACACGCTCTTCGCACAGCCGGGACGTAGCTTCCGCGCCGTTTTCAGCCCTGGCGGCACCGTTCCGGTTGCCGACATCTCTGCCTACGCCGTCGCCGACTTCAATATGGATGGGAAAGATGACGTCGCCGCCGCTTCGCTGGACAACAGTGAGCCGATTTCTCTCTTGCTCAGCCAGGGTGATGGAACCTTCCTTACAAAATCCATCTTGTCCCCTGTGTTTCTAGGATTTGGCACCGACATGGTCGTTGGTGATTTCAATGGCGACGGCTTCCCCGATCTCGCCGTGGCGCCTCATCTCTTCCCGGCGCAGCTTGTTTTTCTCATCAACGACGGCCACGGCGAATTCCGCCGTGCTATCTATCCTTCGCCGCTCAGCATCAGCGCCATCGCCGCGGAGGATTTCGATCACGACGGCAAGAGCGACCTCGTTTTCGGCAACGATGTTAGTCTGTCCTGCCCGGCGCAAATGGCAGTCATCTCTTCGAGCGGCAATCCCTCCTCGTTCGCTGACTTCTCTCTGACCCGGGGCATGCGCACTTCACAGACCATCGACGCTGGCCAGGCAGCGGATGCTTACGATCTTTTCTTCACTCCGCGCGACCAGACTACCGGTCCTGTGACGCTTGTGTGCCAGGGTCTTCCAGCCGGCGCTATTTGCCAGTTTTCTCCCGTGTTGCCATTGGATTCTTCTCGCGGCGCAAGCCTGGTCAGCGTAAGCGTGCAAACAACTTTGGGAGTCACACCCCCGGGCGCCTACTCTTTTCTGGTGTTGGGCAAGTCGCCAAATGCTGTCAAGTCCGCGGATGGTCCCTTCACTCTGACGATCAAAACAACGCTGCCGGATCTCGTCGTTGCCATCTCGCCTCCTGGCTCTCCCCCGCCGGTCGGCAATCCGCATTCCTATCACATCAATATCAGCAATTCCGGCACGACTGCCACAGGCGTTCAGTTACAGGTGACTTTTTCTCTCATGGGTTCTGTTTCTTCGGCTACCCCGCAGCAGGGAAGCTGTGCCGTCGGTCCTCCTGTGAACTGCAGCCTTGGTTCCATTGGGCCGGCTCAATCTGTTTCCGTGGATATCACCGCTGTCTTTCTGCCCGATGGCGTCAGCCCTGTCAGCAATGGCTCCTTGACCGTGACCGCAACCGCGCGAGCAAACGAAATGAATGCCGTTCTCTCCGACAACACCGCTTCACTCATCGAAACGGTTGCTGATTTTCAATTGAATCCGGCGCCTGCTTCGGTGACTGTGCCCGCGGGACAAAACGCCAGCTACACAATTTCGGCGGCTTCCAGGCTTGCCGCCTTTTCCGCCGCAGTCCAGTTTACTTGTGCCAATCTGCCTGCCCATGCCGCATGTATCTTCTCACCCGCGAGCGTAACTCCCGGCGCCACGGCTTCCTCCACCGCCCTGACGGTCACCACCATTTCGAGTAACGCCGCCACGCTCGCGCTGCCTGCGCCGCCGGTTCTCTTGACCTTCCCGGGTGCGCTGGTTATTGCGCTCGCCGTCATGCTTTTGGCACTCGGCCGCAGAGAGCGCCGCAGCGCGTTCGCGACTCAATCTCTTCTGTTGATTGTTGTGGCTTTCGTACTGCTGCTGGGAGCTTGTGGCGGAGGTGGCTCCTCCTCACCGCCGCCTCCCCCTCCTCAGTTTAAGACGCCTCCGGGCACGTACACCATCACCGTGACCGGCACATCAGGCGCAGCCCAGCGCAGCGCGCAGATCACCCTAGTCGTCCAGTGAATTTCGGCCACGCTTGAATTGAGGGGAACGGAATTCAGTAAGCGGAGTTGACGACATTGGGGCAAAGGCTGTGAGTCACAGTGATCACAACACTACGCATATCACGGCTTGGTTGGTGGTCTATCTCTAGCCCTTGATCGGAGGTCAACGGGCGTCGCAGTGTAGCAGGGAGTTTGCGAACATGCTGACTCAAGGCAGCAACCACAGCTTCCGTTTCTTTGCTATTTTCGTGGTCCGGCAAAATGCCCAACGCCAAAAGGGACGGTTTGCTCCGGGAGTACTCACATGCACCGCTACATCCTCTTCACGTTTTTCACCTTGGCTTCGGCCTGTCTCACCCATTGGCAGGCAAGCAAGGGCGAGCCGTCATCACCGATTGCCTCGTCGAAACAAGTCGATGGGAAAGGTGCTGCTGGCGACGTTTGGTATTTGCTAGTTCGCCGGGCAGGCCGCCCAGAGAGGAACTACTACGAACTAACCCGAACCGCAAGGTTCCTCGAACCTCAACTCTATAATGATGACGAGATTAGCCGCTTTAAGCCGTCCCCTCGGAATTCCGGCTTTGATATGGAGACCGAACTGACGGTCCGCTACGGCGTCTATCAGGCTTGGAAAGTGCGGGTAGTCGGGGATTCGGACTCGCCTAGGGCTCCCACGTCAACCAAGGTTTCCATGTATGTCCTCATCTACCCCCGCAATCCCGATTGGAGATTCTGCGCAAAGAAATATCGGTTTGAGGCTCTAGATAATGGTGCGAGGAGGATTATTTACACTGACTTCCAAGATGGGCGTGAGTACACCTTTGGGCTGAGTCCCGAATGGCCACGCCCCTGGCAAATTTATGAGGTCGAAATCCTGAACTCAAATGCGTTTCCCGAAATATGGCAAGCGTCAAAACAACCAAACGTAAACGTCCGCTGACTTCAAATCTCACGAAGGTCCGCTACGAACTCTTTAACTCCCTGATGAAGTTTCCCGCCAAGAGCTGCAGTGGTGCTGTTGGGTTTGGCCGAGTCAGAGAAGCAGACACGCCAGTTCTTCCGACGGTTCCGGACGGGTGGTCGGCAAACCATAAGTGGCCAGAGACGGGGCTGTTGGTAGTGGCTATTGAGCCTTGGCGTCGGCGGTTGGCTTTAACCAGGTCTTGTGAGCTCCCGTCTTTAGCGTCCAACCTTCGGCTGGCATCCAGTCGCAGTAGAGCACCCTCCGCCAGAGTTTGTCATCAGGTGGATCCCAGGAACAGTGTGAATCGCGAGCATCCTTCTTCTGGCGGACTTCGATGAGTTTGTTAACAGTGCCGGGGTCCTTCTTGGTGGATTCGCGGCCCATGCGGATGACGACGATGTCACCTGGCTTCGCTGGTGCGTCGGGGGGAACATAGAACCACATGGCGGTCCCTTCGTCGGTGGAAGGGTGGCAACAATAGACGCGGCCCATGGCTAGGCTGCCATCGAGGAAGTCAGAATCTTTCAATCCCGAATCAAGCAGATGCTGCCGCTGCGTTGTGAGCTTGAGGATCTCCTCGCGGGTGGCGGTCTCTATCACCTGTGCGAGCCGCAAGGCTCCGGCTTCGTCCTTGCTGGGTGGGTACAGTTTGGAGGTTCCGGCGCTGCACACGACGCACGGAAGAAAGATCATCATGAACAATACCGTCAGCTGCAACTTGCGGAACGACCAGCGTGACGCTCGCGAATTCGATTTGTCCTTCTTTCCGATTCTTGCATTCCCCATTGAGTCTCCCCCCTGCCCAAGGGTACATGCTGCTATTTGCTTCGGAATTGTCAACATAACTGATTATAGCCGCTGCGTTCGGCCACTTCTTTTTGACCAAGATTCAATTCTAGGCGACGCCCAAGATGACGCTCGCGAACGCAGCCCTGACAACGGGATCCATTCTGTGGGGCTTCTTGGCAGTACTGGCGCGCTCCAACGGCCCGTCATCTCGTTGCGGATCTCGAGCCTCTACCATGACTGTGGCAAATACTGGCGTGTTGCAAAGCATAGTTCCAAGAAGTATACTATCCCTTGAAGGCCTACGCTGGTACTGAGCGCTCGGGGGGATATGCAGGGAGCTAACCCAAGCGAGTGTCGCGACGTCTTCTGCGATTTCCCGGCAATAGTTGTTCGACACGAGCGACTAGATCTGCGCCGGTCATGTTGAGGGCCTTCGCAATCTCTAAAATAGCTGTCAAGGAGGGGCTGTTGATACCTCTTTCGAGCATGCTTATATATTTTGGATGATAACCACTGTCGAAGGCGAGCGCTTCTTGAGTGAGGCCGCGTTCCTCGCGAACGGTAATCAGTACACGAGCGAATGCTCTTTTCTCAAGAGTCCCACGGTCGCGTGTACCACCATAAGGGGACATTGGCAGTACGAATCGTGAGTTATGTCAGCATATGATGCCACAAAGTATACTATCCGAACGCGTCTCATTCTCGCGGAATTGCTGGTGGCATTTGGTGGGTAAGTAGAAATGTCGAGTTCCTTCCCAGCCGCCCGCTTTCCCGCCATCCCGCTCCGCGAAGGCCGAGTGGCAACTGAGCCTTTAGATAAGGACACAGTTTCACTCAACGCAGAGCCCTCTGACGAAACCCTTATGGCCCGGATGTGTACAGACGATAAGGAGGCCCTCGGCCTTCTTTTCCGTCGCTATGGCCGCCTGATACATAGCATCGGAAAGAGAATACTCCGAGATCGAACGGAGGCAGAAGATTTTGTCCAGGAACTCTTTCTACACATCTTTCGGAAGGCACACCTCTACCATGCTTCGAAAGGACCCGCGCGTGGCTGGATCGTGCAGACGTGTTACTACCAAGCACTCCACCGAAGGGCTCAGCTCAGCACCCGCACCCACTATGAATCTGGCGAATTTGATGAAATGGAAGCCGTGAACATCGCGGCCCCTCCGATACCAGGATACGACCGATCGGGAGAAGGTCTCTTCGGCAGGGTTCGCTGGCGGGAATTGATCGAGTGCTTGACCGAAGACCAGTGGGAAACCTTCCGGCTGCATTTCTATGAGGGCTACACCTTTGACGAGATTAGTCAGATGAGGAATCAGACTGTAGCCAATGTGCGTCACCATTTCTACCGGGGGCTCGACCGGTTGAGAAAGCAGTTGTTCGCAAGTGAATTGCGCGATAGTTAAACAATGTGGTAAAGATGGAGCCGTCAACGGGAAGCCAGGGCGCGGTGCCTTATGAATCCGCATGAAGAGATTCTTGAACTATGCGCGGCTTCGACCGCCGGTGAATTGACCAAGGAAGAACGCCGCAAGCTCGACGAGCACTTGTCGAGCTGTGCCCCCTGCCGTGAAGCCCTCAAGCAGTTCCAGGAAACGATTAAAACGGCCGTCCCTGCCATCGCCGCGGGTTTGCCTCAGGATGAGCCGCAACTGGATAAGTCCTGGTCCCCAGACAAGGCGCAAGTGGCGCTGTTCGAGCGCTTGTCTAACGAGGACAGCAAGGCCGGATCCCGAAAAACCCCAAAAGACGTAATCGAGGGGGCAGAGCCATCGCACCACCGTGCCTATTTTCCCTCCCAGTTCGACTGGAGACAGATGTGGATGTCCTACGCCGCAGCTATTTTGCTGTTCTTAGCACTCGCGATTTCGGCGTACCGCGTGGGCATCCGAAGGGGCGTCGAAGTCGCGACGAATGTTCCGGCATCGCTTGGGAAGGGGAGCAATCCAATTGAAGAGCAGTTGAGCGATCTCAGTCACGACCGGGAAACTCTGCGTGCACAGCTTGCCTCGCGCGACAAAGCAATCGACGATCTAAGGCAGCAGGTCGAGCGGTTGAAAGCCGTGGAGAGCGAACGCGTAGAGCACTCCGCTTCGGCACAAAAGGAGCAGGAGCGCCATCTGGCGGAAGAGGCAGCGAGCGCGAACGCTCGCCTAACTGACCTGCAAAGCAAGCTTGATGTTGAGGAAAAAGCGCGTGCCAGCGAGTCATCCAGCGCAGCAACACTTGAGGCAAAGCTTGGAGAGCTTACCCAACAACTTCATACGCGTGACGAAGCCGTTGCGGCGGAGACCCGCAGGCTCGAAAGCCGCGAAGGGACCATCGAGCAACAGCAAGCCAAACTTGCCGAACAGAAAGAGCTTTTGGACCACGACCGTGACATTCGAGAATTGATGGGGGCGCGGGACCTCTATATAGCCGAGGTTCGTGACGTTGCAAAAGACGGAACAACCCAGAAATCCTATGGGCGCGTTTTTTTCACGAAAGGGAAGTCCCTGATTTTTTATGCTTACGACCTCGACCGGCAGCCAGGCTTGAAGAAGGCAAGCACGTTCCAGGCCTGGGGGCAGCGCGGGACCGACAGAGCACAGGCTTTGAGCCTAGGAGTTTTCTACGAGGATAACGTGTCAAAAAAGCGGTGGATCTTGAAATTCGACGATCCGCAGAAACTGGAGGAGATCGAAGCGGTGTTCGTGACCGTGGAACCAAACGGAGGTAGCCATAAGCCAAGCGGCAAGCCGTTCCTCTTTGCGTATCTTAAAGTGAATCCCAACCATCCCTGACCAGTAACTCCCCGGCCCTCTTGCAGAAGACCCTCCATCCAGATGCGACAAGCGGCACAGAAATTCCTTTTCACATGCAAACCTCAACAAGAGCGTGTCATTACGCGCTAGGAGGGTTTTCGTGCGAGTGAACCGGGGCATGTGGCTTTTGGTCTATCTACTTCTTTCCGTGAGATTGAGTGTCGGGCAATCACCGAATGGGACGATCAGCGGGATCGTTCTCGATCCTTCGGGAGGCGTGATTGTCGGCGCTGAAGTATTAATCATCAATAATGCCACGGGAGTTCAGTACCCCGGCAAAGCGAACAGTGAAGGCTACTACGTGGTGCCCAATATTTCCCCGGGAACATATCGCATTCAGGTTTCCAACAGCGGGTTCAAAACCATCATTAAACCGGACATTGTCGTCCATGTTGAGGATGCGCTCGCGATCAACTTTACGTTGCCGATTGGGGCCGCCTCCGAGATAGTGACGGTGGAAGGTGGCGCGCCAATCATCAACACGGAAAACGCTTCAGTAGGAACGGTGATTGACAGGAATTTTGTGGGAAGCCTGCCGCTCAACGGGCGGAGTTTTAATACACTTCTCCAGTTGACGCCAGGTGTTGTCATCGCCCCGGTTTCCAATGGCTTCGAACACGGGCAATTCAGCATTTCGGGCCAGCGTACAGACGCAAATAGCTTTTCCGTTGACGGAGTGTCAGCCAATTTCGGTGCCTCCTCCACGGCTTCGTCAGGTCAGTCAGGCACGGGAACGGCGCAGGCGTTTAGCGCTCTCGGAGGCACGAGCAGCCTCGTTTCGGTGGATGCATTGCAAGAGTTCAGAATCGAGACTTCTTCGTTTGCTCCAGAGTTTGGGCGATCTCCGGGTGGCCAAGTGATTCTCACCACGCGTCCGGGGACGAACGAGTTTCACGGCTCTGTATTCGACTATTTTCGCAACACCGCGATGGATGCAAACAACTGGTTTAATGACCAAGCGATTCCTAGGATTCCAAAGGCGCCCGAACATCACAACGATTTTGGCGGCGTGGTCGGCGGCCCAATCTGGAAAGACAAAACGTTTTTCTTTGCTTCTTATGAAGGCGCACGATTGGACCTCCCCTCGACACTTCAAATCCAGGTTCCTTATATTACTTCCGCCGTGCCATCTTGTTCGCCGTCCCCCGGGATCGCACAGTTTCTCGAAGCTTACCCGAAGCCAAACGGTTCTGTTTCGGCAGCTACCTGTACGGGCCTGTTTACGGGATCCTTCGCCAATAAGGCAACGCTTGATGCCGGCAGCCTGCGCATCGATCACACCTTCAACGGGCGCTTCTCGATCTTCGGGCGCTACAACGATGCTCCTTCCCAAATCGCAAACCATACCAGCAGCCTTTCTGAAATCGATACAACGATTGCGGACACGCAGACAGTAACTGTCGGTGTGAACATGACTTTGAGCAACCAACTGTTCAACGCATTGCGAGGTAACTATTCCACACAGCGTGCAGGCCTATCTCAGGCTCTCGGTTCTTTTGGAGGGGCCACTCCACCGAGTCCGGATGTACTTTTCGGCTCACTTCCCCCGGCGCAGACCGCGGCGTTCTTTCTTCCGTTGGATGGCACACAATCCTATTCCCTGGGACCAAATGCAAATAATCGAACCAAGCAGCTAAATTTTGTCGACGACCTCAGCCTCACTCTCGGTACGCACCAACTGAAGTTCGGGGGCGACTATCGAGCCATCTTTCTCGATAGCACTTCTTTCAAGAATCAGTTCACGTACCTACCCCTTAGTGTGCAGGATCTTATTTCGACGGGGCAGGTGCTTTTGTTTATTCCCCAAACGGTGCTTCCTGCACGGATACTTTCACAGTCAACATCACTTTATGCTCAGGACAGTTGGAAAGCCTCACGAAGACTTGTTCTGACCTATGGAGTCCGGTGGGAACTCAGTCCCGCACCTGAGGGTCTGGGTTCAACAAATTTGGCATCGTGGTTAAACGTCAACAATCCTCCGGCGATCACGCTGGCGCCCGCCGGGACCTCGTTGTGGCACACGAGATTCGGAAATTTTGCCCCGCGTCTCGGAATAGCCTACAGCCTGGATCAAGGGGGGAGCATGGTTCTCAGGGCCGGGGCGGGCGTGTTTTACGATCTGGGGGTAGGTGCGTCGGCGGGTCTTGCCGATACTTTTCCAAATCAGGCCGTCGGCGAATATTTTTTTCAAACTATACCGGTAGCCAATATCGGTTCCTTCGTGCCGGCAATTTCAACGGTGCCTCCCTATCCTGCCACCGATAGCGTTGGTTTTGACCCGAATCTGAGACTGCCTCGTTCCTACCAATGGAACGTCGCCTTGGAAAAATCGTTTGGAGGCCGGCAAGCGCTCTCTGTGACCTATGTCGGACAGGCTGGGCGCGATTTGTTGCGGCAAGAAGCCCTCTACCGACCAAACTCGAATTTCTCGGGAGGCTTTGAGCTGACGCGAAACAACGCCAAGTCCAACTACAGTGCGTTTCAGGTACAGTATCGCAAGCCCATTGCGTCCCGAGTTCAAGCACTCCTGAACTACACCTATTCACATTCTCTGGACAACGCCTCTAACGACGTGATCGCTGGCCTCGCGAACCAAGTGATTTCGGCCGCCAACGACTATGCATCCTCGGATTTCGACGTGCGGCACAGCTTTTCCGGCGCCCTGACGTTTGCTGTTCCTTCTGCAGGGAGGTCCGGGCCGCTGGCCATGCTGACGAGAGACTGGTCGCTCGACACGGTCGTCGTTGCGAGGAGCGGATTTCCCGTAAACCCGTTCGTTTCGGCGCCGTCGTCGTTGGGTGTTAGTTCAATTCGTCCCGATCGTGTGCCCGGTGAAACTTTTTATGTTTACGGTGCGCAATGCGCACAGGTTTTTGGGCCCGTTTCTCAAGGCGGGAATGGGGTTCTTGAGGCAGGGCAGGCGTGCCCCGGTGGGATGGGATTGAATCCGGCGGCCTTCGACTCAGTTGCCCCCAAGGCCGGGAATCGGCAGGGAACGCTCGGTCGAAATGCAATTCCGGGTTTCGGCCTGACACAAGTTGACCTTTCCGTCGGCCGGAAGTTTGCGATAACGGAACGGCTGAACCTGCAATTTCGTACTGACGCATTTAATCTTTTCAATCATCCCAATTTCGCGAACCCCGCTGGAAACCTCTCCGGAGGCCCCAGCTCCTTACTATCTCAACAGACACTCAACACCGCTCTTCGTGGCCTTAACCCTATCTTTCAGCTGGGTGGTCCCCGCTCATTGCAGCTCTCACTGAGGTTGGCGTTTTGATGTGCCCGCCGAGAACGGTCCAGTGTCCTGTGCGCCGTCTTGGATTCTCGATCAACTAAATCCTTGGGGGTAATTGGGATGAAGTACGCTCGTGGTGCGATCCTTTCTTCACTGCTGCTTTCGAGTGGAATTCTATCGGCTCGGGCTCAAGATTCCGATGTCGCCCGTTTTGACCCGGCGCCGGTGCGAATTCCACGTTTAGAGAAGGGTGAGCCCCGTCCGGTCACAAGCAGGGATTTGCTGGAGATACGAGATGAAAAAGGAGTGAGCATATCCCCTGACAGCAAATACGTTGCTTTCGTGGTTGGGCAGGCAGTATATGAAACGAATGGCTATCAGAGTGGTATGTACATCGTGGGCACCGCACCTGGCAGTACTCCCGTTTGCCTCGGAACAGCGGGTTCGCCACGATGGGATTCCATCAACCAATGGTTACCCGATTCGCCGCAGTGGTCATCAGACAGCAAGTACATAACCTACCTGACAAAAATGGACAATACAGCAAATCGACAAGTGTGGCGATGGAGTGTGGATGGTGGCGTTCCGGTACAGCTAACGCATGTGCCCGGCGATGTTCAGAATTACCACTGGACTCTACAAGGCGACAAGATCGTTCTGACGTTCGAGAAGCCTAGAGATGCGGGCCAGGTTCGGAGGTTATTTGAAGAAGGAATTGTATATGACGGGGGCTTTGATGCTTCGGCTGATCGGCCGCTGGTCAGCGAGGCACTTGCCTCAAAGCCGAAGGAGCTTGAAACGTGGATCCACGACATCACTACGGGTCTGGAGAGGATGCAGACAAAGGAAGAAGCGGACTCCGTTGGTCCTTGGGTCAGCGATATCGGAGAAGAATATTTCGACAGAACCACAAGTTTTGCAGGTCATCACTTGCTGGATGCCAAGATCTCGCCCGACGGTCATAGAGTCGCATATCGGATTTTCAGCGGAGATTCCCCTGGAACCAAGGTCTTGTATAAATTCTTTTCCAAGCCCGTGCGCGGAGGGACGCCTGTCGATCTGGCGCCAGGTGTTTACCTCATGGCCGACTATTGGTGGTCTGCCGACAGCAGCAGAATTTACTTTATCCAGAATGTAGGAGACGGTCGGCCTAACAAGCTCATGGTCGTACCGGCTAGAGGCGGAATTCCTAAACAAGTATTCAGTAGTTCCGACTCGCTGTATTTTTGCTCCCCCGACAAACGCTTTCAGTATATGGCGTGCGCAGGCGAGAACAGGGCTTCTCCAGCGCAAGTCGCTCTCGTAGACTTGGCCGCCGGCACCGCACGAACGCTCGTCGACCTGAATCCCGAATTTTCGAATCTGGAGCTTGGATCAATCACACGCCTGGATGGCGTCAACAGATACGGAGACCACTGGTGGGCACACTTAGTAAAACCCCTGAACTACGAACCTGGCAAGAAGTACCCTCTGATTGTCACGACGTACCGAACTCACGAATTCGAACGCGGTGCCTCGGGGGATGAGAATCCCATTCACGTTTATGCGGCGCATGGATTTGCGGTCTTGAGCTTTGACTATGGCCGGAGAGATTATGACAACAAGCCCGGAGACTTCGAGCGCTATCTATCGTGGTATGAATCGGTGGAAGCCAGCATGGAGATGGCCATCCAAGAAGCCTCGGAGATGGGAGTGGCTGATACTACGCGAGTTGGCCTAACAGGGTATAGCCGAGGAACGGAGATGGTGGCGTACGCTATCACGCACACGAAACTCTTTCGCGCAGTGAGCGGCGCCGCTGGGGATGATAGTCCGTACTTCTATTACATGGCATCGAGAGGTGTTCAGGACAACTTTTCGAAGGATGGGGTAGGAGGGTGGCCGGAAGGAAAATCCAAGGCGAATTGGAGGCAAATAGCCCCCGAACTAAACGCCGACCGAATAGATGTCCCGGTTCTGAACAACGATCCTGATTCCGAGTTTCTGGCGGATCTTGCCCTATATACATCGCTCAGGGAGCTTGGAAAGCCGGTAGAGTTGTTCATTTACCCGAACGAACTGCACCATATAAACCAGCCAAAACACCGCTACCAAATTTACGAGCGCAACCTGGACTGGTTCAGGTTTTGGCTCAAAACGGAAGAGAGCTCCGATCCAGCCAAAAGCGAGCAATACCAGCGTTGGCGCCAACTTCGCAATCTCCATCAGCAAGCAGTGGCGAGTGAGAGCGGTGCCGGGGAACGAAGGAATTAGCATGAGTCAGCAGGTGGTGTTTCTCGAGCGTTCCAATAAATTCACGCACATCCGCTTCGGCGGTGGCCCGATCGACCCCGAACTGACGCGCGAGTTGTTCTGCGATTTCGGGCGGTGTACAGCCTTGCTTTAAGAGTTCCAGGATTCTTGAGCCGACGAAATTGAGGCGGAACATCTGGCCGTGAAGTACATCGAGGACGATACCGCCATCTTGGTTGTGCGTGGACCGGACATTCTCGGCAACTCGCACGATCATGAATCCTCCCCGCGGTTTGCGGCTCGCTCGGATGTTCTGTACCTTGCCATTCTGAGCGTGTGATAGCCACAAACACGCCAATCTGTTCGCGATTCGGCCATGGAAAGCATATTCCCCTTGCTGGACTGCGAGATCGGAGAGGTGGAGACGAAGCGAGTTCCGAAGGAGTGTGCAGATTCCTGTCGAACTCCGAACGGCGATCGAAAACGGGTAAGTAGTTATTGATTGCGTGAAATAGCAAAATAGAGAAAATGCCGGCAAACGCCTACCGATATGTACAGGCGGGTACTCCAACTTGTAAGGAACGCGGAGCCTTTGGATTCACTTGCGGAAGAGATCTCCCAGAACTCCGTTTCTGGCTAGTCGTACTCTTGTTAGATACTGGAAGCGGTTCCCGCTTTCAAGTGGGTGGACGTCTTTGGAGGACATTTCGGACGACAATGCAGTTTAGAGAATTGCAGTCCTGGGGTTTTAGTAGGCTGGGTCGGAAAAAAGAACAAACTGAGGAGCGGGCAAGGCAGTTGGCTTGGAATGATCCCGCGGAGGAAGAGCAGGGTGAAACAAATCGGATTTATCCTTGCCGCAGTTGCACTGGCGGGGATTTGCAGTGCCACATCTCTGCATGCTGATCAAGCCGCCAATGGTTTTGTGCGTGTACAGGGCAAGTATTTGGTGTCGCCCGACGGATCCAGGCTTATCCTTCGCGGCGTCAATTTGGGCAACTGGCTCGTACCCGAAGGCTATATGTTCGGCTTCAAGGGAGGTCCACAGTCTCCACGGGAGATCGAGACCTTTGTCAACGAGTTAATCGGCCCCGCGGAAGCGGAATGGTTTTGGCGGGAGTACCGGAAACGGTACATCACGGAAGACGACATGCGTTTCATTGCTAGGACCGGAGTCAACTCCGTTCGCATTCCCTTGCACTACAAGTTCTTCCTCTCTGACCAGCAAGAGGGATTCCGATTGCTCGATCAAGTCGTTGGCTGGGCTGCAAAATACCACCTTTACGTAATCCTTGATCTGCATTGCGCGCCCGGCGGGCAGACCGGTGCGAACATTGATGACAGCTGGGGTTATCCGTGGCTTTACGAGTCGGAAGCAGATCAAGAGTTGACGATAGAGGTATGGAAGACGATCGCCAGCCATTACAGAAGCAACACCACCATAATCGGATACGATCTACTCAACGAGCCAATTCCTCATTTCCCGGAATTGCAGAAGTACAATCCGCAGCTTGAGCCACTTTATAAGCGGATTACCGCTGGAATCCGGACTGTAGACCAGAACCATATCGTCGTTCTTGGCGGCGCGCAATGGGACTCCAACTTCGACGTATTTGGCGCTCCGTTCGACACGAACCTGGTTTATACCTTTCACAAATACTGGACCGAACCCACGGAAGCGGTAATCCAGCCATATCTTGATTTCCGCGATCGCTATAAGGTTCCCATCTGGCTGGGAGAGTTTGGTGAAAACACCGAGGCGTGGATCCGTCAGTTTGTGGAGGTGGTGGAAAAAGACCAGGTTGGTTGGGCCTTTTGGCCATACAAGAAAATGGATTCCGGTTCCTCGTTTGTCAGTTGGTCCAAACCGCCGTATTGGGATGAGATAGTGACCTTTGCAAAGCTACCCGACAACACCGGTGGGACGGAGAAGCGGATCTCGGTTCGTCCGAGTTTGGAACATGCACGGGCGGCTTTTGGGGGTTTGCTGGACAGAATTGAACTGAAAGCTTGCGCCATAAACTCAGGTGAGTTGGATGCGCTGGGCTTAAGGGTTCCTGAAATAAAAGAGAAGTGA
>Ga0210402_10001368_pt1 | contig 25227 bp, 26 predicted proteins | sample IncBWC7MmetaG_FD_161055 | JGI IMG/M metagenome (GOLD analysis project Ga0210402, IMG submission 161055) | Forest soil microbial communities from Barre Woods Harvard Forest LTER site, Petersham, Massachusetts, United States - Inc-BW-C-7-M | ecosystem: Environmental > Terrestrial > Soil >... | reverse complement strand
GACAATCAGTTTTGCGGGACTTCCGCCGCGGTGCCCTCGATTGCCGCCGCCGCTGCGCTACTCGAGAGTGCGGGTTTCAACCGAGTTCAGGTGCTGAAGGCGCTGCGCAGCACGGCCGTTCCCCTGGGCACTGCTACGTGGGACCCTGCTTACGGATTTGGGCTGGCGGACGCCGCGGCGGCGCTGCACTCCGGCGGCAACTAGACCTCGGCACTGTGAAATTGAGCGGCTCGCGTGTCCTAGGTGGCCGGAAAAACAGGTGTTGCTCAACACGCGCCGGTAGCGTCGGCATGTGACATTGACTGCCTCGAGTATTCGCCAGGGAGAGTAGGAAGACTCAAGGCACTGCTGCCTTCGTGCCTTGAGTCTTCCTACGCTCCCTGAATTAGCGCCTCACCATCGTTCGCATCAGGTGTTCCAACGCCGCCGTGGGATCGGAACATTGACCCGTGTGAACGGGCGAGGTTTGCACGATCGTGCTTCGCGGCGCAACCAGCCAGTGAAAGCGCTCGCGTGCCGACATTCTGCCGAGATCTCCCGCAGCTTCTCCGCCGGCGCAAATCGCAGGAATGCTCTCGAGCACGCTCCTCACAAGATCCAAATCGACGCGCGCATCGAGGGCAAGCAGCGCCTTCTCATCAAGGTCGATGCATGCCAGCAAAATGCGCTCCACGTCGCAGGAGAGAATGATGCCGGCATTCAGGAACTCGCCGCGCTCGACGCGCGGTACGACGCGCACGACGGCATAGTCATACGTGCGAAGCGCGCGCATGTATGGCCTCCTTCACGAAGACGTCCGACGCTGCCAGCCGCGTCGTGAAATAATCCAGATAGGCATTCCGCTGGTGGGCCTTACTCTCGAAACCCGGATCATCCGCCAGCCAGGAATCGGGAATCAACTCGACGATACCTGCGATTTTATCGACGCCGATGCGCGCTCGCATCTCGGCATCGGTCTCCGCGAGCATGCTCGCGGATTTCAGCAGGACATGGTCCGCAATCCGCGCGAACGGCGCCAGGGCATGTTGGTCGCGTTGATTCCAAGCGTGATGGAAATACAGCGCAGCACCATGATCGATGAGCCACAGCCGCCGATGCCACAACAGCATGTTGACGTTGCGCGCGGTTCGATCGACGTTGCAAACGAATGCATCGAACCACACGACGGCCGAGGCCAGCTTGGCATCGGGCTGAAACACCAAGGGATCGAAGGTGACCGAGCCGGGCAGATAGTCCAAGGCTAGGTTCAAGCCGCCGCTCGCCCCAATGAGGCTTTGAATTTCCGCATCGGGCTCCGTACGCGCCAGATCCGGCGGCAACATCACGAAAACGATCTCGGGGATGGGCAGGCCCGCGAGGCGTCCAATCTCGCCTGCCAGCAATTCCGCGATTAATGCTTTCGGTCCCTGGCCTGCGCCTCGAAACTTGAGCACATACAAACCATCATCGTCGGCTTCGATGATGGCGGGCAGCGATCCGCCTTCCCGCAAAGGAGTAACGTAGCGGCTCGCAGTGACGGTTCGTGGGCTGCTCATGCCTGCAAGTCTACCGCGTCGAGCGCAGCCTGCCGGCGCGCGCAACCAAGCCGCTCACTCAAGCGGCGGCCGTGATGGAAGAAGCGAGGCCCCTGTCTCCGTCAGCGACTCACGGATGTCCGGACGGCGGCATGTCGGGTTTGAACTGCGTCGGCGAACCCTGTTGTTGAATTTGGTTGGTGTAATCCTGACCCGTGCGCTCGGCATCCTTCAATTCGTCGAGCGTATTGCAGCGCTCGCGCTGAAAATGCGTGCCGAGTTCGCCCTCGGGGCGGCAAAAGACCAGAATGCCTTTGCGGTTGACCGGTTTGTAGCCGCGCGCGCGCATTTTCTTGATCAGCGCATCGGTGTCGGCAACAGTGACTATTTCGCTCTTGTCGACTTTGGCGGGGGTCGCAGCGGACGCGGCAGGAGCCGGTTTCGCGCTCGTGATTGCATTGGCTGCACCGGCTGCGGCAGGCGCAGGAGCTGCAGCAGGCGCGGGCGATGGGGCGGCGGCCGCCGGCGGCGCCGCGGGGGATTGCGGTTCATCCGCAAAGGCAGATGAAAACGCCGCGACGGACAGCACCGCAAGACAGGCTGCTAATTTCATTAAAATCTCCCTGATGTAGGTTTGTGTATGCCATACGGCACATGGCCGGTCAACGCTACGGCTCAAACGGGACTGAGGGCGGCTCAACCGGCAATTTGCGCGCTGTGCTGATTTTCGGATCGCTGCTCGAATGATGCGCTCGGAACAGGCGGCCATTTTCGGCGAGCAGAACAAAGCAGAGACTGACAAACCCGCAGCACATGGCGCCCGCGGCCAGCGGCACGGTCGTGCCGTTGAACTGCTCGCCGATGAGAATTCCCACCAGCGCGCCGCTGAAGGTCGAGATGAAGCCCTGCAGGGATGCGGCGATTCCCGCGATCGAGCCCATCGGCTCCATCGCCATGGCGCCGAAATTCGACACCGACAGGCTGAAGGTCGCCATGGTCAGCGATTGCAGCACCACAAAGGTCCAGATCCGCTCCAGGCCCAGCGCTGCGATGAGAACGTGCAACCCGGTGATGGCAATGAAGAAAAGCAACGCCGTATGCGAGATCAGCCGCATTCCTAAGCGCTCCACGATGCGTGAATTCAGGTATGCGGCCATGCCCATGAAAATGGCGCACAGCGCAAACATGCTGGGCATCAACTTGGGCCGGTGAAACACCTCGGAGAAAATCTGCGCCACCATGCCGACGTAAGCCATGATGGTTCCGAACATCACCATCATCGCCAGCGTGTAGAAAATCGATGCGCGGGTGCCGAGTACCAGCTTGGCCGCGTTCAGCACGTGCTTGCGCGTGAGCGTCATGCGGTATTCGGGATGCAGGGTTTCCGGCAGGCGCAAGAAGCCCCAGGCCGCAACCAGCGCGGCAAAGAGCGCAAACACCACGAAAATATAGCGCCAAGGGGCGATAAATAGGATCAGCTGGCCCAAGCTCGGCGCGAGAATCGGCACAGTCAAAAATACCACGAAGGTCAGCGACATGACCCGCGCCATTTGTCGTCCGGAGTACAGGTCCCGCACCACCGAGCGCGTCACGGTGACGCAGGCGGCCGCCAGGCCATGCACGAAACGCCATGCCAGCAGCGCCTCGAAGCTGCCACTCAAGCTGCATAGCAGAGCGGCAATGACATAGAGCGTCAAGCCGCCGAGCAGGATCGGCCTGCGGCCGAATCGATCGGACAGCATGCCCCAAAATAATTGACCGATACCCATACCGGTCATGTAGGCGGTGACGATCCACTGGCCGTGATTCGGGTCCCCGACGTTTAGCGCACGGACGATGGTTGGGAAAGCCGGCAGCATCGCGTCGATGGCAATGGCCTGCGTCGACATGGTCGCCGCCGCCAACACCACAAACTCAAGAAACCCAAGCGAATGGGCGGCGCGCGGTTCAGCCATGAATATCGTTTAGCTCTTTGAAATGGCGGGCGGGCCGGCGGGCGGCGGCGAGCCTGCCTGGGGCTTGCGCGCGATGCTGGTCGCCATGGTCACGATCGAGGCCAAGTCGGTCAGATTCGCCGGCACCACCAGCGTTGTGCCTACTTGCGCGAGCTTGCCGAACTGCTTCACGTATTCTTCGCCGATCCGCAGCTGCATGGCTTCGATGCCGCCGCGATCGGACAACGCGATGCCCACTTGCCGCAAGCCTTCCGCCGTCGCCGTGGCGACCGCGAGGATCGCCTGGGCTTGGCCTTGGGCCTCGTTGATCTGCTGCTGCTTGTTGGCCTCGGATTGCTTGATCACGCGCTGCTTGTCGCCTTCCGCGGCGTTGATCTTCGCGTCCCGCTCTCCCTCGGAGGTCAAAATGACGGCCCGCTTCTCGCGCTCGGCACGCATTTGCTTTTCCATCGCCGAGAGCACGTCCTTCGGCGGTGTGATGTTCTTGATTTCGTAGCGCAGGACTTTCACACCCCAAGGAGACGACGCCTTGTCCAATTCACTCACGACGTTGGTGTTGATCTGCCCTCGCGCCTCGAAAGTCCGGTCCAATTCGATCTTGCCGATTTCGCTGCGCAGGGTGGTTTGCGCCAGCTGCGAAATGGCGAAACCGTAGTTGGTGATGCCGTAGGAGGCCAGGTGCGGATCCATGACCTGCATGTACAGCACCGCATCGACGCCCACCTGCACGTTGTCGCGCGTGATGCAAATCTGTTCCGCAATGTCGATCGCGATTTCCTTGAGGCTGTGCTTGTAGGCGATCCGCTCCATGAACGGCACGAGAATATGAAAGCCGGCCGACAGCGTGCGGCTGTACTTGCCCAGATGCTCGATCACGAAGGCGCTCTGCTGCGGCACCACCGTTGCGGTCTTGGCAATCACCACCACGATCAGTATGGCGATGATGATGGCTCCATAGCCCAGGGTCATATTCACTGGTTTTCTCCATGCACAACAAGGGTCAAGCCATTGACCCGATCAATTCGCGCGCGCTGACCGGCTGCGATAGGTGAAGCGCCGCCGTTGACCGCGGTCCACGAACTGCCGCAGTACTCCAGCCGGCAGGTTTCACCCGGCGGCAGGGCCGCCGGCAGCACCACGGTTTCGCCCACCGGCCCCTGCTTCATGTCGGGTAGTTTGCGGCGCATGCGAGCGTAGATCCGCCGCCGGAATGCAACCATGGAGAATGCGGCCAGGACGGCGAACAGCAGCCATTGCATCCAAACAGCGGGCAGCAATCCCGCGAGATCCAATACACCCACGACCAGCGCAGATGCCCCGACGAATACCAGATAGAACTGGGCATCCACGAAACCCAACTCAGAACCCAAAAGTACGGCGCCGACCGCAATCCACGCCCACCACTCCATGCCTCTACCCCCGGGATTGGTTCCGCGTTAGCGCTTCATTGCGTCGAAGAAATCCGTGTTGGTCTTGGTGTCTTTCATCTTGTCGAGCAAGAACTCGATCGCCGCCAGCTCGTCCATCGGATGCAAGAGCTTGCGCAGGATCCACATCTTGGACAGCTCCGAAGGCTCGGTGATGAGTTCCTCTTTGCGCGTCCCCGAACGGTTGATATTGATCGAAGGAAACACGCGCTTTTCAGAGATGCGGCGATCCAAATGGATTTCCGAATTGCCGGTGCCTTTGAATTCTTCGAAAATGACGTCGTCCATCTTCGAACCCGTATCGACCAGCGCGGTGGCGAGAATGGTCAGGCTGCCGCCCTCTTCGATATTGCGCGCCGCGCCAAAGAAGCGCTTCGGCCGCTGCAGGGCATTCGCATCGACGCCGCCCGTCAGCACCTTGCCGGAGCTCGGCACCACCGTGTTGTAGGCGCGCGCGAGGCGCGTGATGGAATCGAGCAGAATGACCACGTCTTTCTTGTGTTCGACCAGGCGCTTGGCTTTTTCGATCACCATCTCGGCCACCTGCACGTGCCGGCTGGCAGGTTCATCAAAGGTCGAGGAAACGACCTCGCCCTTCACCGTGCGCGCCATTTCCGTCACTTCCTCGGGCCGCTCGTCGATGAGCAGCACGATGAGGTACACCTCAGGGTGGTTGGCTGTGATGGCGGTAGCGATGTTTTGCAGCAGCATGGTCTTGCCGGCTTTCGGCGGAGAGACGATCAGTCCGCGCTGACCCTTGCCGATCGGCGCGACCAGATCGATGGCGCGCGCAGTCAAGTCCTCGGTCGAGCCGTTGCCGCGTTCCAATTTCAGCCGTTCGGTCGGATGCAACGGCGTCAAGTTTTCGAACAGCACCTTGCCGCGCGAACTCTCCGGAGAGTCGTAATTGATCTCGCCCACCTTGAGCAGCGCGAAATAACGTTCGCCGTCTTTCGGAGGTCGGATCAAGCCTGAAATTGAATCGCCGGTGCGCAGATTGAAGCGGCGGATCTGGCTCGGGGAAACGTAGATATCGTCCGGTCCGGCCAGGTAACTGGAATCGGAAGAACGCAGGAAACCGAATCCGTCCTGCAGGATTTCCAGCACGCCGTCGCCGTAAATATCCTCGCCCTTGCGGGCGTGCGCCTTGAGCACACCAAAAATGATGTCCTGCTTGCGCGAACGGCCCATATTTTCGAGACCCATGGTCTCGGCGAGCTTGACGAGGTCGCTGATCGGACGCTTCTTCAGCTCCGTCAGGTTCATCGAGCTGCGGCTGCGCGCAAGATCGGTCGGTGCAATGATCTCTAGGTCGTCGCCGCCCTCCGGCAGATCGCCGTAGTCCTCGTGCATCGGCCGACCGCCATTGGAGTTGCCGTTGCGATTGTCGTTGCGTGGCCCGCGGTTACGATTGGAACGGCCTCCGCCCCCTTGGCCGCCGCCCTGCTGACCGCCCTGGCCGCCGCCGCGCGATTGATTCCCTAAGTAGCCTCTCACAGGTTGCTGTCCAAAAAGGCGGCCAGCTGTGACTTGGTCACGGCGCCGACCTTCTGGGCCTCGACGGTCCCGTTCTTGAACAGGATTAGTGTGGGGATGCCGCGGATGTTGAATTTGGGGGGGGTGTGGGGATTTTCGTCGATGTTGAGTTTGGCGATGCGAATCTTGTCTTTGTACGTGTCGGCAATCTCATCGAGGATTGGGGCGATCATTTTGCAGGGACCGCACCATTCTGCCCAAAAATCCAACAATACTGGCTTCTCAGACTTCAGCACGTCCTTGTCGAACGTCGCGTCGCTGGTGTGAACGATACTTGGGTTACTCACTGCGGATACAGCTCCTTTTGGAGATTTATATGAAGTTAAAACGGGTTGTTTTTGGGAATCTGGAACCCAAACCATTACCGCGAAGTGACGATGCGCGGCCGTTCGGGCACAATACAGCGGGTTTAGCGGTCTTGATTACCTTAAAAGGGTACCGATGATACGGTTGGGGAGCGGATAGACCAGCTCCTGGTTGGCCATATTGTTATCCGGTCCCCATCATTTTGCAAGTTTATGCAATTCACAAAGCGAAAATGTCAGACGCCCATCTCAGTCAGCTTACTTTCGATTCCCTGATTATCCCTGAATCCGTCAAGCGCGGTATCGCCGAGCAAGGCTTTACCCGCGCCACGCCCATTCAGGCGCAAACGCTGCCGATCGCCCTCGCCGGCCGCGACGTGGCGGGCCAGGCACAGACAGGCACCGGCAAGACCGCGGCATTTCTCATTGCGCTGTTCAATCGATTGTTGACGACCCCCGCTGCGTCCAACCGCCCTGTCAATGCGCCGCTCGCCATTGTCATCGCGCCTACGCGCGAGCTCGCCGTACAAATTCATTCCGATGCGCTGGCCATCGGCAAGTACACCGGCCTCAAAATGGCGATTGTGTTCGGCGGCGTCGATTATGAGAAGCAGCGGCGCATCCTCGAGGAAGGCGTCGATGTCCTCATCGGCACGCCCGGCCGCATCATCGACTATTTCAAACAACATGTGTTTGACCTGCGGCACATCCAAGTGGCGGTCCTGGATGAAGCAGATCGTATGTTCGATCTGGGCTTTATCAAGGACATCCGCTTCATATTGCGGCGCATGCCCCATCCGACGCTGCGCCTGACGATGATGTTTTCGGCCACGCTGTCGCATCGGGTCATGGAGCTTGCTTACGAGCACATGAACAATCCGGAGCTGATCCGCATCGAACCGGACAAGATGACGGTTGACCGTGTCACCCAGGTGCTCTACTTCCCCTCGACCGAGGAAAAAATCCCGTTGCTGATGGGCCTACTGCGGCGCATCGATGCGCGCCGCACCATGGTCTTCGTGAATACCAAGCGCGTGGCCGAGGTGCTCGAACGAACGCTGACCGCGAATGGTTTTGTGGCGCAGGCCTTGTCCGGCGACGTCCCGCAGAACAAGCGTTTGAAAATGATGCGCGATTTCCACAACGGCGACATTGCCGTGTTGATTGCGACCGATGTGGCCTCGCGCGGACTGCACATTCCCGATGTAAGCCACGTATTTAACTTCGACCTGCCCAATGATGCGGAAGACTACGTGCATCGCATCGGCCGCACCGCCCGGGCCGGCGCCGAGGGCGATGCCATCAGTTTCGGCTGCGAGGAATACGCCATTTCGCTGCCCGACATCGAGCGCTACATCGGTCATCAGATTCCGCGCGCGGCGATCGAAGCGGTGGATCTTGCTGCCGTCACCGCGCCGCCTCCGGCCGTATGGCGCGAGCGCGCACCTCGACAAGGACAATCTCGCGGCGGCGGACGCTCGGGCGGCGGCGGACGCTCCGGCGGCCCGAACCGATCCGGCGGCGGCCGCCATGGCGGTGGTCCGCCGCGGCGCGGCCCGCCCTCTCGGCCCTCGCATTCCGGCGCGCCGCGGCCCGCTGCATCGGCCCCGAGCGCGAATGCGCCGGGATCCGGCGACGCACCCGGGAAAGACCCTACCCGGCGCCGGCATCGCCGTGGACGCGGCGGCGGTCCCGCCGGCGGCGCACCGAATCCCGGCGCAGCCGGCTCATAAGGCTCCAAGGAGCTCCGCCACGCCGTCGATCGCGGTAAAGTCCGCGGTCGATTGAGGCGGTGCGCCGCTGTCGGGCCGGCGTACGGCGCGCAGATGCGCAATGCCGTAGTCGCGCGCGCACTTGAGCACCCTGAGGCTGTCGTCGATGAATAAGGTGCGCTGCCTTGAGAAATCCTCGCGCGCCGCCAATCGCGGCCAAAACGCCGCGTGCTCCTTCGGCGCATCGAACGGCTGCGAGGAGTAGCAGGCATCGAAGTACTGCGTCAACGCCACGCGCTCGTTTTTGATGGCGAGCGTCGTGGGGTGCGAGTTCGTGACCAACACGAGGCGCTTGCCGCTCAAGCGCAACTTTCGCAGAAACATTTCCGCGCCCGGCAAGAATCCCACGCGAGGAAGCGTCTCGCGTTTCAGAGCCGGGATGTCGAGCTCGAGCTCCCGCGACCAGTATTCGACGCAATACCACTGCAAGGTGTGCGCAACGCTTTTGAACTTGGGAGCCAAGCGCTCTTGCGCTTCCGTCTCGCTGATGCCATTGGCCGCAGCGTACCGGCTGGGAACGAAGGTCAGCCAAAACCAATTGTCGAATCGCAGGTCCAATAGCGTGCCGTCCATGTCGAGCAACACCGTATCGACACCATCCCAGTCCACGGCAGAAGAAGCATTCATGTGGGTATGATACCTCGATGCGCGATCTAGCCAGCCTGGCCGAATCCCTGATGCCCATCGCCGCGCGCGCCGGCGATGCCATCATGCGCATCTACGACGGCGCATTTGCCGTGCAGCGCAAGGATGACAACTCGCCGCTGACCCTGGCGGACCTGGAATCGCAACGCGTCATCATCGATGGGCTGAAGCGCATTACGCCCGACATTCCGATATTGTCGGAAGAGTCCGCGGCGGCGCCCTGGGCGGAGCGGCGGACTTGGCGAGAATTGTGGGTCGTCGATCCGCTCGACGGCACGCGTGAATTCGTCAAGCGCAACGGAGAGTTCACCATCAACATCGCGCTGGTCGTGGAGCACGAACCGGTGCTCGGCGTGGTATCCGCGCCGGCTCAAAGACTCACCTACTGGGGCATTGCCGGCGTTGGAGCATTCACACGCCCGCAAGAAGCCGAGGCGCGCCGCATTCACACCGCGCCTCCGCAAATGCCGCTGCGCGTCGTCGGCAGCCGCTCGCATGCCAGTTCACAAACTGCCGCGTATTTGGCGCGCCTGGGTCCGCACGTCATGAGCGGTGTGGGAAGCTCGCTGAAATTCTGTCTGCTCGCTGAAGGCAAGGCCGAACTGTATCCGCGCTTCGGAGCGACCTCGGAGTGGGATACGGCGGCGGGACAGGCGGTGCTCGAGGCCGCCGGCGGCCAGGTTACCCGCTTGGACGGCCACCGGTTGCGCTACAACTGCCGCGAAAGCCTGATCAACGGCGACTTCGTCGCCTTCAGCGATGCGAGCGTTCTACCGTCTTAAAGGCGTGCCGCCTCAGGCGTGTCCCACCGGCTCGCACAATTGCAGGGTGGCATCCAACAAGGTTGGGATGTCGAATACCACTTCGTCCTCGGCAATCGTCAGTTTGGCTACGCCGGCCGCGGCGATGAGCGCCGCCGGCACATGAATCTGATCGCGCCGCTGCGGCGTGGTCCACGAACTGACCCGGGCGTCGCCGAAGGCCCGATTCAGCGCACCCCAACGCAAGTGAGCGGCACGAGCCTGGGGTGTATCACCGCCCCATTGACGCTGCGCGATGGCAATCGACGTATCACCCGATGCCGTGGGCGCCCGTGTCATCAGATCGTGGACGTAGCGCACCATCTCGTTGGGATCTACCCGCACCGCCAGTGCCGGTTGTTGATCTTGGGTCATATGGGCGAATCCTCCTGAGACCTCTGATTGGGGGTTAACTCCTAAAAACCAAGGGGCGGCAGCCTTAACGGCGAAGGGTTAAGATCCAAACCATGGATGATAGCTTCATTATGCCCGTGGCCATTGCGGGCGCCCTGGCGGGTGCCTACAAGGTCTGGGAAACCTCCCTGGATGCCCGAGAGGCCGCGAATCGCATCGCCAAGGACACCTGCTCCCGCGCCGTGGTGCAGTTTTTGGACGGTACGGTGGCCTTTGCCGGTTTTAGACTGAGCCGCGACTCCCGGGGAAAACGGCGCCTGCTGCGCACCTATACCTTTGACTACACGAACGACGGTTTCGAACGCGCGCAGGGATTCATCGTGCTTGCCGGGAACCGGCTCGAGGCGGTGGGACTTGCGGGCAATCCGTCGTGAGTCGCCCGCTCAACATCGATCTTCATACCCATTCGAATTGTTCAGATGGTTCCTTGAGCCCCACCGCGCTCATCGAGCGCGCGGCGCTGGCCGGCATCGACGTGCTGGCGCTGACCGACCATGACACCGTCGCCGGCCTCGATGAGGCGCAGCGAGCCGCCGGCCAACACGGCCTGCGTTTGGTGCCCGGGGTGGAGATCTCAGCCGCGTGGTGTTCGCAGGCAATTCATGTCCTCGGTCTTTGGATCGATCCGTCCTCGCCCGAACTGCGCGGCGTGCTGCACGCACAGGGCGAGTTGCGCCGCGTGCGCATGCGCAAAATCTGCGCACGCCTGGAAAAATTGCGCCTTCCCGGCGCTGAGTTGCTGGGCGCCGTGGAGAAAAATCCCGGGTTGCCGACGCGTGCTCACCTGGCGGCCGCCATGGTGGCCGGTGGGCATGCTGCTACACACGAGGCAGCATTTCGCAAATACTTGAGCAAAGGGAAGGCGGCACACATCGCCGCGGAGTGGCCGGCCCTCGAAGCGGTCGTAGGCTGGATTCGCGCCGCCGGCGGTGCGGCCTCCCTCGCCCATCCCGCGCGCTACGCCCTCTCAGCGGGTGCGCGGCGCCGCTTGCTTGCCGACTTCACGGCCGCCGGCGGCACCTCGCTCGAAGTGGTGACAGGCGGCAACGGTGCTCAGGATATCGATACGTGTGCAGCGCTCGCAGTGAAGCATGGTTTGTTTGGTTCCGTGGGTTCGGACTTTCACAGCCCGCAAGCTGCCTGGAATCCCCTGGGCCGCTCCCTTAAGCTACCGGATTGCGTCACGCCGGTGTGGCGCAGCTTCGGTCTATAAACGTGAGTGACGACAAGAACAACGTCAATACCGATTTATTCAAGAACATCGAGCGCCTGCGCCAGCTGCGCATCGAGCATCGCGATCTCGACGATGTCATTTCCCGGCTTAGCATGGATTTCAAGGTGGACGAGCTGCAAATGAAAAGACTCAAGCGGCGCAAGCTGATGCTCAAGGACCAAATCGCGAGACTCGAGAGTCAGCTCATACCGGACCTGAATGCATGAACGAGCTCTGGCTGCGCATCGAAGCGTTCTTCGATATTTTATCGACCCGCAATGTGCTGATCGAAATCGGTGTGCTCGCGGTGTGTCTACTGATCGGCGGCATCGTGGGGCTCGAACTGAACCGCCGCCATCAGCGCCGGACGGACAATCCGCCGATGGGCCTGACGTGGCAGTACTTCGCTACCCAGATCTACGTCGTGGTTACGCCGTTCGTCGTGGTTCTGGTTTTGGTGCTGATCGCCAACAGCTCGCTGCTGGCCGCGCATTTCGACGTGACCATACTCGGTGCCGCGGCGCGTCTGGTCCTCGCGTTTATCGTGGTGCGCACCGCGGTGCTGGTGTTTGCCGCGAGCCTCGGCAACAAATCCTGGATCCAAAATTGGGAGACCCGCGTCGCGCTGCTCATCTGGCTGGCGATTGCCGCGGAGTACCTGGGCTGGCTCGATCCAATCATTTCGACACTCGACAGTCTCGGCATCGCCGCAGGCAAAAGCCGCATCACCGTCTGGTCGGTGCTCAAGCTGCTGTTCACGCTGACATTGTTCATGTTGGTCGCCGCCTGGATCAGCCGATGGGTCGAGCGGCGGGTCAAGCGACTCACCAGCGTTGCGATGTCCACGCGCATCGGCATCTCGAAATTCGCCAATGCGTTCCTGATCGGCTTGAGCATTCTCATCGGCCTGAATGCCGCCGGCGTCGATCTGACCGCCCTCACGGTGCTCACGGGCGCCGTTGGCTTGGGTCTGGGCTTCGGATTGCAATCCATTGCAGCCAATTTCGTCAGCGGTTTCGTGCTGCTCATGGATCGCTCGATCAAGCCGGGCGATGTCATCAGTCTGTCGGGACAATCGGGCACCAGCACGGAGAATTTCGGCTGGGTGCAGGAGCTGCGCGGCCGCTACGTGGTGGTGCGCGACCGCGACGGCGTGGAGATGCTGGTGCCCAATCAGCAGCTCATCTCCAACGCCGTGATCAATTGGAGCTATACCGATCCGCGCATCCGCCTGAAGCTGCCCATTCGGATCAGCTACCGCGACGATCCGGAATTGGCGTTGAAGATATTGCTGGTCGCCTGCGAGGGACAGGCGCGAGTTCTGCGCGAACCCGCGCCGGTATCGCGGCTCATGCACTTCAGCGACAGCGGCATCGAGCTGGAACTGCGCTTCTGGATCTCCGATCCGCAGGAAGGCGTCAACAATGTGCGCTCCGAAGTCAACCGGGCCATATGGCGCCTGTTCAAGGAACACCAGATCACCATTCCGATGGCGCAGCGCGAGATCATCGTGCGCAACGCCACCTCGGAACTCGACTGACGATTCGGGTCTAAGTGCCGATCCAGATCACACCGCACATCGCCATCCCCGACGAGGAACTGGAATGGAAATTTATCCGCGCCTCGGGCCCCGGCGGTCAAAACGTCAATAAAGTGTCGAGTGCGGTGCAACTGCGATTCTTGCTGCCGCGAAATACCAGCCTGCCGGTATCGGCGAGAAACCGGCTGCGCGCCATCGCCGGACAAAAAATGGTCGATGACGGCAGCATCTTGTTCAACGCGCGCAGCGAACGCAGCCAGGAGCAAAATCGCCGCGCGGCGGCCGAGCGTCTGGCGGCCCTGATCCGCACCGCCCTGATCGAGCCGAAGATCCGTAAGAAAACGCGGCCGACCAAGGGGTCGCAAGAACGGCGGATCGAATCGAAGAAGCGGCGCGGCGCGACCAAATCGCAGCGCGGCCGGCAGGGCTGGGACTAGGGAGATGGGGCTATTGCCCCAAGGTCACTTGCAAAATGCTGTGCCGGATCTGCTCGGACAGCACGACCTGGGCGTCCGCGGCAACGCCGAGCAGCGGCTCGCCGAACAGCAGTGTCTTGTCGTCGGACTCTTGGATGACATTGCGCCGGCGCAATAGATCAATGAAATTGCGGAACAGGCTCTTGTCGACAAATTCAGGCGAGTTCAGTCCGTAGAGCACCGTCATGCGTTGCGCCATCAAATGGCAGCGCTCTTCGAGCGCCTCGGGCGTGATGTTGCCGCTCCCCGCCTGCAGCAGCAGCGCGATCGCCAAATAATAGCGCTCGAGAGTTTGAATCGTTGCCTGCGCCAGCAGCGACAGGCGGATCGCCTCGGGCGAGGTGGGCGGCGGACGCTGCCACTCGCTGCGATCGGCATTGCTCTGCAAAAGATTCAGCTGCACAAAGGTGTCGAGCAGCGAGTCCGCCACCGCGCTGACCTGCGCCTCGTCCCAACGCAGGAACAGTTCCGCAGAAATGTACGGATACACCCGCCACACCAGCCGTTGAATATCCACGGTGCGCATGCGTGCGTTGCTCACAAAAGCGCAGGCGAGAAGCGACGGCATCGCAAACAAGTGCAGGATGTTGTTGCGGTAGTACGTGGCCAGGACGGCGTTCTCCTCACTCATCCGCATGATGTCGCCGAGGGGATGCTTCTGACGCTCCAACATTCCAAACGCTTCGGTGTAAGCGACCATTTGTCGGCCGCTGTCGGGGGTCACGGTGACCAAAGGCGAATACGGTGCATCCCGCAGCAGCCGCTGATACAGCTCGACTTGACCCACCAGATCCAGCTCCGGCAGCGCTTGGCGCGGCGTCGCCAAAATCGCCATGGCCACCAAATTGATCGGCGTCACCGCGGCGGCCGAGTTGATTTCCGCATTGATCCTCACGGCGAGCTCGGAAATGGCGTCGCTGATCCACCCGGCACGCGAATCCTCGCCCTCGGCAGGCTCCGCCCGCCAATGCGGATTGTGCTTCTGCAGCAGCTCGTCGAGGTCGATGGGCTGTCCCAAGTTCACGTGGACTTTGCCGAATTTGCTGCGCAAGACGGAGACGATCGACTTCAATAGGACGAAAACGTTTTCCTTTTGCTTCGGCTGCCCCGACAGTTCGCCGATATAGGTCCGGCCCTCCACGATCCGTTCATAGCCGAAGTACACGGGCATGAATTTCACCGGACGTATCGGGTCGCGCATATAGCTGCGCACCGTCATGGAGAGCATCCCGGTGCGCGGCGAGAGCAGCCGTCCGGTTCGGCTGCGCCCGCCCTCGATGAAATATTCGAGCGGATGGCCGCGCGCCATCATGTACCCCAGGTACTTGGCGAAGACCACGGGGTAGAGCGCGTCGCCCTTGAAGCTGCGCCGCAGGAAGAACGCGCCGCCCTTGCGCAGCCAGCGCCCGATCAGCGGCATGTTGAGATTCGCGCCGGCGGCGACGTGCGGAACGGCAAATCCTTTGCGATAAATGATGTACGACAGCAGCAGGTAATCCATGTGGCTGCGGTGGCAAGGGACATAGATGATTTCAACCCCATCGCCAACGGCGCTCAAATTCTCGATGTGCTCGAGTTCCACGCCGTCGTACAGCGAATTCCACAGGCGGCCCAACGCCATGGCCATGAACGTGACGAAGGCCTGGGAATAATTCGCGGCGATCTCCACCGCGTACTTGCGCGCCACCAGCAACGCGGGGCGGCGCTGCAGCTGCCGAGCCTGCATTTCATTGCGCACGGCCTGGCGCACGGCCTGGGTCTTCAAAATCTGCAGCACCAGCGTGCGCCGATGCGACAGGTCCGGGCCGATGCTCGAGGCCCGCTGTGCGCGAAACACCATGCGCAAGGAACGCAGGACACGCCGCACGCTGCGCGCTTCGCTCAGTCCCTCGTCCAAGAGATCGCGCAGGCGCGTCGGCTCGCCGAAATACACCAGCGTGTTGCGGCCATTGAATATCACGCTCAAGAATTTCCGGAAGCGCCCGACCAGGATCCAGTCCTCCGTGAACGGCAGGCGCCACCAGCTGATTTCCTTGTGAGGCGCACGGCCCCAGAAAATCGCCACGGGCACCAGGTCGACGTCAAATTGCGGATGTGCGGCCGCCGCCTCGATCAACTGCTCCAGATAGCGCGGCGCGCGCGCTGCACTGCGGCTGCTGAACAGATTCGGCCGCCGCAACAGTTCGAAGTAGGCGCGATCCGCACGCCGGGCGCCCATTATCAAGCGCCGCGTGGGCCGCGGCAGGTTGTGTTCCGCGCAGACGCTGTTGAGTACCGCGAAGTCCGTGTGGCTCTCGCGTTCCAAGACATAGCACACGGGACGCGGCCGCGCCGCAATGACCGCAACGGCGTCCTCGGGTTTGATGGTCACCCGCACCCACAAGCCTAAAATCTTGCGAACACTCCAGCGCCACGCCTGGCCCAAGCCGACAAGAGGGTTCATGTTCGGTTAACAGTCAGGGAGTAGATGCGCCGCGTTCTTGATCGTCGATCGCTTTACGGGTTTTTGCCGCGTTTTCATCGACTGTCGCCTGCACCTCGCGTGCCTTGTCGACCGATTGGGTCAATGGATCGAAGACCGTCTTCTGCGGTGGCGGCGGCGGTGAGCAACTTATGGTGAACAAAACAGACAGCGCCATTGTCCAACATTTAACGTAACCCATGATGCACCTTAAGGTTGCCGGCCCCTCAGCAGCTTGAGTGTACAATACACACATGTTCCGCTTCGCGTTCCTCCTGAGTCTCGCCGGTCTTGCGCACGCCGCTGTGCCGCCGATTGACATCGACACCGCGGCGCGGCTTTATCAAGAGGCGGCCATTCGCGAGCAGGTGCGCGCATCGCTCGGTTCGATGCCGGGACATATTCGCAAATTGTTCCAAGGCAACACCTCGACGCCGCTGACCGACACGCAGCTGGAAGCGGTGAATGTGGCCGCCACGCGTGCGTTTCGCATCGATGTCTTCGAGGCGCCGGCCTTGAGCGCATTCGCGGCAAACCTCGATGCCGACACGCTGAAAAAAGCCGAGGTTTTTTTAGCGACGGATACCGGCAAGCGAATGGTAGCCGCGGATGTCGGTTTGGCATCCTTGAGCGATGCGGATGCCGACAAGGTCATGAACGGCGACATCTCCGCGCCCAGCACGCCGCAACGCGATGTGCTGTTCGAAAAACTGGAGCGCGCCGAGCGCTCTGCGGAATCCACGGTGCAGATTCTCTTGACCATGGGCACGGCCGTGGCGACCGGAACCGCAGTCGGCTCAGGTATTGATCCCGGACCTGTCGAACAACGCGCCCGCAAATCCGGTGAAGCCAGCCGTCAAACGCTGGAAGAGAACATGCGCGAGCCGACGCGACGCTATCTGGCATACGGCTACCGCGACCTGAGCGATGCCGACTTGAAGCGCATGTTGTCGTTTCTGCAATCCACGGCCGGAAAGCAATATATCTCGGCGTATCTTGCCTCACTGGGCGCCGGCTTCTACGCCATGGGCAGGCGCTGCGGCGAGCAGCTCGGGGAGAGCCTGCGCGAGTTGGCGATGGCGCAGCTCGCGACTGAAAGCGCCGAACAGGCCCACCCGGCTCCAGCCAAACCGCACCCTTAATGAACTCGCGTCCGGCCGTTGCCGGCACTCGCGCTGGCACTCGCGCGCTGGCGCCGCCGCCGACGCGGGCGTGCGCTAAAGCGCCGTCAGGAAATTTCGCAGCAGGATGCAGATGGTACTGATCTGGTCTTCCAATCGATGATTTGAGTCGAGTATGTGCAGCGTCGCTCGATGCTCTTTCGCCCAGCGGATGCTGTTGCCGACCGGCACCACATCATCGTGCCAGCCGTGCACGATGGCCGTGGGCACGGTCACGTCTTGCGGCGTGTATTGTTCAAATCCGGGCATGTAGAAGGCCGGCGCCAGCAAGAACAGGGCCGCGGCCTTCAGACGGGCCGCCGCCGCCGCGGACACATGGCCGCCCATGCTGGAACCCACCAGGACGACCGGCGCGGAGAATTCACGGCCCGCGGCCAGGAGTTTTTCGACCCGCAGCTTAGGATCGTCCATGCCGCGATAGTCCACCGATTCCACCCTCAAACCGAGGTCGCGGACCACCGCTGCCATGGCGGTAATTTTGGTTCCCCAAGGGCCGCTTTCCTTGCCATGCGAAAACACCACGGTATTGACGGTTCGACTCAAGAAACACACCTTTGCGGCCGCTACAGACGCATGGCATTGGAAGAAGAACAGTCGAACGCGACGCACGAAATGCAGCGCGCGATCGACTGGCTGCGCGATTGTGCTGATCTCGCGGGCGTTGACCCCCTGGCGCTGGAGTCTCTGGCCGCCGGCGCCGTGCACTTCTCGCTGCCGGCCGGCTATCTGCTTTTTGAGGCCGGCTCCAGTCCCGATGGAGTATATCTGCTGGCCAGCGGCCGGTTGGGCGTCAAAACCGGCCTGAAATCGGGTCTGACTGCCGAGATAGAGCGCGGCGAGCTGGTCGGTGAAGCCGGCTGGCTATTGGACACTCCGCGCAGCGCTACGGTTGTTGCACTGCGCGACAGCGAGTTGTTGCTGATTCCGAACACGGAATTGGACCGAATCGCGGCGCGATCCACGCACTTTTCCTTGGCCCTCGCGAGGCTCTGCGCGAGGCGCCTCAGACACAGCAATCGTCAGGAATATCGGCCGAAGCGGGCACACATTTTTGCCCTCGTTCCCAACAGCGTCGAACTCGACGTCGCGGATTTGGCCACGCGTCTGGTCGACGAGTTGAGCAAATCAGGGCGCACGGAACTGGTCTGGGATGCACGCGCCACCACCCACACCGCGACCTGGTTCAACCGCATTGAAGAGGTGAACGACTACGTGGTGTATGTCGCGAATTGGGCTGCATCAGGCTGGACCCGGCAATGCTGCCGTCAAGCCGATGTCATCCTCATGGCGGCGCCGGCCGGCGGCAGTGTCTTTCCCTGGCCTGCGGGCATCGTCGAAGCGGCCGTCGCGCGCGGCGCGCGGGTTGAACTGGCGTTGGTGCATCAGGGCAGCATTAGTCCGGGGTCCAGCGCCCCGTGGCTGAAATCCCTGCCGGTAGCGCTGCATCATCACATTGTCGAGCCCGCCGACTTCGGCAGGGTTGCTCGGCTGCTGATGCGCCGTGGCGTCGGATTGGTGCTCTCGGGGGGCGGCGCGCGCGGCTTTGCACACCTCGGGATCATTCGTGCTTTGCGCGAGGCCAAGGTACCCATCGATTTTCTGGGCGGCGCCAGCATCGGCGCCATCATCGCGGCAGGTGTGGCGATGGGGTGGAGCGATGAGGAGATGCAACTGCGCTATCGCAGAAGCTTCGTTCAAACCAACCCCGTCAATGACTATACCTTTCCGTTCCTCGCCCTGACACGCGGCAAGAAGGTATCGCGGCTGCTCGAGCGCGAGTACGGCAGCGCGCTCATTGAAGACCTGCGCTGCCCGTACTTCTGCGTGAGCGCCAATTTGACCACGGGCCGACTGTTCGAACACCGCTCAGGGGTAGTCGCGCACGCCCTGCGCGCCTCGGTCGCCATTCCCGGCGTGATGCCGCCGGTATTTCACGATGAGGGCGTTCTGGTGGATGGTGCCGCCATCAACAACTTGCCGGTCGATGTCATGCAGGGCCATGCGCCGGGTTTCGTGATTGGTTGCGATGTCGGCGCCGATCGCAATTTCGGCGAACGCCGAGTCAACATATTCGAGGTCTTGATGCATGCCGGTATGATCAACAGCACGGCGAGCGAACGCGTGCAGCGTGAACTGGCCGATGTGCTGCTGAAACCGCCGCTCGCGAATGTTGATCTTCTGAACTGGCAGGCGTTCGATCGCGCCATCCAAGCCGGTTATGACTACGCGCGCATGGCCCTCGGTGAGCTGCCGAACCTGCCGCGCATCCTCTCCCCGGCCGCGGCTACCCCCAAGTCGAACTCGGCGGCTGCGGAACTGGAGCGGCGCATCGCGGCCACGATTGCCGCCGGTTAAGGGGCGCCGATTAGTTGATGGAATGCTCGGCCAGGCTCCTGGCGATGCTGTCGACCCATTCGAGTTCCGCCGGGCTGTACTGCGAAATGGTGAGCCGATTGAGGCTGACCGGTTGCACCTTGCTGCCTGCCGCCGATTGCGACACGCGGAAGCAGTGAAACTCATGTTCGCGGCTCGCCGCGAAACCGATCACGAATTGAATCTCACCGCGGCTCAAGGCCGATGGATTGTTGACCCGCTCGTCGCAAATGACGAAAAAGGCATCTTCCACGCGTCGCGCCCCAAAAGTGCCCGCCTCGAGCAATCCTTCGAAGAAGGTCCGCACCTGCGCCGCAATGGCTTCGGAAACCTCGGCCGTCGACCCCGCCCGTATACCTGCGCGCGTGCCGTGTTCGATGCTGCCCAAGATAAACAGCGCCAGGCGCCGCGCGCACAGGTAGCGCCAATCGGCGTTGGCTGTGTTGCCCGCGGCCAGGGTACGCAGCCGCACATTCATGCGCGCCGGCGATCGGACCGACTGCAGGGTATTGACGCCCAAGCTCGCCAGCCTGATGCGCCGATCTTCGCTGACCATGCAAGCCGGCCTAAACCCGGGCCTCAGGATGGGTTCCTCTCGATCCGCGGACAGCCATACGGGAGAGCTTTCGTCGTAGCGCGCCAGCATCCCGGCCACCGCCCCGCTAGGGGCAAAGGATTCGAAATGGCCGCGCAGCTTGTCGTGCGCCAGCACGCGCGGAAAATACATCAGGGCGTTCTCATTGGAGAAATTCCAATCGCGCAACCCGGAGAGCGCATCGTCTGCGGTTTGCCAGACGGACGGCGGATCTACGATCAGCAGCGCGCGGCGCTCCTTGCAGTAGCGCGCCGCGACCAGCAAAGCGCTCGGGCCCACATCCTTGTCCCGCGACAAGGGCGGTATGCACAGAAAATTGAAATAATCGGCCTGATGCAGGGCGAAAAAGCCGGTGTGATCCTGGCTCGAACCGATCAGGTCGTAGTCCGTGAGCGGCGCACCGTCGTCGCCATCCGAGTTGGAATTCACGTATGCGGTGGCCAGGCCGCTGGCCGGATCCAAGGTTCGATCGGGCCGTTGCGTCGGCATCTCACCGGCGAGCCGGATCAGCGCGGACTGGGCGATCGCACGCGGGAAGTAGCGCTCATCGGACGACAGCACGGAGAGCCGCTGGAATATCTCCTGATCTTCGACTTGCCCGGTACCTTGGGCGCGCACGCGCTGTACTGTGAGATTGAAAACCGCAACTTGATCGCCTCCGATGTTGTCGAAGTCGACGCTGGCCCGTAAAAATTCACGTGTGCCGGGCTGCAGCGCTTGCAGCTTGAGCGCCTGATCGCCAGCCTTCAACGTCAACGTTGCCGAGCGCGCGCCATTGACCACCCGCACGATGAGGGCCTCGCGGCCGCCGTTATCAAAGAATTGCTCGATGGCATAGCCCAAGAGGCTCGGCTGCCAGAGGCCGCCGAAAACATGCTGGAATTCCGCGAAGCTCTTGATGAAGACCGGCCGGTTGACCGGTCCGCGCAACGTGCGGCCAACGAAGGCGGTGCGCGCCGTTGCCAGACGCGAGATGGATTGATCGGGGCCGCGTTCTTCGGCGACCTGTAGCGCTTCTTTGCTTGGTGTCACCAAATTCTATTCGTCAGTGCACTGCGCGAACTGTATCACAACCTCGATCGCTCGATCGGGCGCTCGAGGCCTCCTCGCGACGCCGCTGTTCCTCGGCGCGCCACTGTTCCTCTTCCGCCTTCTTGCGCGCGATTTCCTCGAGCATGACTTTCATCCACTCGCTGATCATGCCCTCGGCAATCACTCGCCCGCCTCCGCCTTCGGAGCAACGATGGCTTCGATGGCCTTGACGGTTTCGGGATGATATGCGGCGCGCGCTTTGGCGAAGACGCGCTTGGCTACTTCGGACCCCGCGGGTGTTTTCATCAGGGACTCATATAAGGGCTCGATGAGCTTGCGCCTTCCGATGGTCTGCAAATATTCCTCGAGGCGCGGAAAGCCGGGCTGGTAGTCGTTGAGGATCACGAGCTTGAACCAGCTATGCGCGATTTCCGCGTTCAAGCTCTTGCTCAATCCGAACGTCTTGTCGAGTTCCGCGAGTTGCGCGGCCGCGAGCGGCGGCATGCCGTCGAGAAAATACAGCCATTGCTGCGCGACCCAGCCTGCGCCGATCTTCTTCGCGGGGAGATTGCCGCGCAACCACGCTTCCCGCGCCGCGTCCACGGCCTGAAACAGGGTGGTCGCGGGCAGCACAGCGTCCGCGGGCAGACCTATGCCCAAAATCCAGCTGTTCACTTGAGCACGCGTGACGATGCCGGGAAAACGATCCAGCAGATTCTCCTGCAGGTACGCCATGAACTGTTCGCTGTTAATGCTCTTGAACGCAAAGTGATCGAAATAGCCGCGCAGGAACGTATCAAAGCGCTCGCGGCCGAATTTGGCATCGAGGTAATTCAAGAACAGCCGGCCTTTTTCATAGGGAACGTTGGTGAACCCGTCGCCGGGATCTCGATCACGCAGGTCGATGGCCAGAACCTGATCGGCAGGTTTGAGTCTCGCAAGATCGGCCTGCAAGGCCTTGACCCCCAGGACTGCCTCCATCGAGGCGCGCTGCTCGCCGTACACCTCGCTCATGATGCGGCTTTCCATGTAGTCGGTGAACCCTTCGTTGAGCCAGAAATCGCGCCAAGTGGCATTGCCCACAAGATTTCCCGCCCAGGAATGCGCCAGTTCATGCGCGATCACCGACACCAAGCTCTTGTCCCCCGCAATCACGGTGGGCGTGATGAAGGACAGCCGCGGATTCTCCATGCCGCCTTCCGGAAAGCTCGGCGGCATGACCAGGATGTCGTAGCGGGACCAACGGTAGGGTCCGAACATCTTCTCATTCGCCTGGATCATGGACTCGGTGTCCGCAAATTCTTTGACCGCTTCCTTGATCAAGGATTTTTCCGCATACACGCCGGTGCGCGGTCCGGTTTCCCGGAATTCCAGATCGCCTACGGCGAGCGCGATCAGGTAGGAGGGCACCGCTTGCGGCATGACGAAACTGTATTGCCCATTGCGCTTGGCATTGGGGTCATTTTCGGCGCTCATGACCGCACGCAGGCTGTCGTCGGTGTGTATTTTGGCCTTGTAAGGAGCCCGCACCTGCGGGGTATCCTGCAGCGGGATCCAACTGCGCGCGCTGATCGGTTCCGACTGGGTATAGAGGAATGGCTTGTGCCGCGAAGTCTGTTTCTCCGTCAGCCATTGCAGGGCGGACGAAGATTCCAGTGTTTCGTAGTCGATCTTGATCGATTCCGTGCCCTTCTTTGAAGGCGGCAGATCGATCACCAGCGCGCTGCCGAGAATCGGATCCGGTTTTTCCAAATGGAACGGCCGGCTAACCCATACCGTTTGATTCTTCGCGGTTGCGCCCAGCACATCCGTGGCCTTTTGAGTCACATCCAGAATCATCAGATCCTTGGTGTCCAGCACCAGCTGCGTTGAGCGCGGATCCAACCGCTTCAATTCCAGCGTCACCGAACCGGCGATGTTCTTGAATTTGAAATCGACCCGCAGATCGAGGTCCAGGTGCGTGGTGCGGAACTGATCCACATTCGCATAGGAATGATAATCAAACGCCGGGTCGATGGGCCCTGGGTTCGCGGCTGACGCGTCGCAACTGAGTACGCGGAAAATGGCGAGCGCGCCCGCCAGAATCCTAGGAGCCTGCCTGAGTATTCCGCGTGGCGTCACGGAATGCCTGCTGGCGCCTTGTCACGTCCATTGAGCAACTCGTTGAAGGTCTTTTCGTCGACCAAGATACCTGTCTGACCATCCCAATTGGAACCGTCGGGCAGGGTGTTTTCGACCAGCACCCCCTGGGCGATCACGCCATCGACACCGTCGTGACCTCCGGTCACCGGAACAGGTACCGCGCGCGGCGCGTGCGCCAGATCGCCAACACGCTGCCAATCGATTTCATCGTCGTGCTGCGCGATCTTGCCGCGCTCCTTGGGATGCAGCAATTTGGCCAGCAGCCGCTTACGATCCTTGGCCCAATTGCGCGAATCGTCTTCCATGACGGCGTAGGCCTGCAGATACAGCGTGCCGTCGCGCCAGCCGAACAAATAAGGTTGATTGACCACGGTCACCTTTGTGCCGATCGGAATGAGGTCAAAAAACACCGCGATGTCCTCCGGATACAGGCGCATGCAGCCGTGACTGGAACGCATGCCGACACCGTAGGGCTTGTTGGTTCCATGAATGAGGTAGCTGGGCCACGCCAGGCGGAACTCGTACTGTCCCAGCGGATTGTCCGGTCCAGCAGGCACTTGCGCAGGCAGCTGCTCGCCATTCTCTTGGTGTTCTTCCCGCACAGACTTGGGCACCACCCAAATCGGATCCTTTTGCCGGCTGACGATCTTGGTCGTGCCTTCCGGCGTCTTCCAGCCCACCTTGCCGATGCCGATGGGATGCGTATAGACGGTCTCCGGTTGACCCTTTTTATGAGGCGGATAATAGAATATTCGCATCGCGGCAACGTTCACCACGACGCCTTCGTGGGGAGCCGCCGGGAGGATGAACTGCGTGGGGACGACGACCTCGCGCCCAACACCCGGCAGCCACGGGTCGACGCCGGGATTTGCCGTGAGCATTTCCTCGTAGCCCACATCGAAGCGGCGCGCAATATCGGGCAGCGTATCGTCCTTGCCGATCGTGGTTTTTTGCACATAGCCGACGATGTCGCTGTTTGCATCCACATCGAAGTGATGTGTGGCCTTGGGCTTGGGCAGCACCGGCTTGGGCGGCGGCACCGCTTTGGCGACGGCGGGTGGTTCTTTCGGAACCGGGTGAAATAAGGAACAGCCGCCAATGCCAAGTGCGCCCGCTCCAATAGCGGCGCACAAGCCCAGGGCGGCCCTGCGAAACAGAGTAGTGAATAGAGCTGACATTGACTCTATCTACAACAAAGTTGGGCGGTCAGGCAATTGATTAGAAGGAATCGCCTTGCCGGCGGCTTGGGGAAAGTGACGCGCCAGCAGGTTGCCGATCGCATCGACGCCGGCAATCGCGCCGACTTGGAAGCGGCCCGCGCGAAAGTGCTCTTCCATGAGGCGGCACACGGCCTCCCACTCCGCCGCACTGACACGCCCTTGAAAGCCGCGATCGGCGATGATTTCCACATTGCGGTCCGCCAGCTGGACGTAGATCAGTACGCCATTGTTGGCCTCGGTGTCCCACACCCGCAAATGCGAGAACACATCCAAGGCATGCGCGCGCGGCGCGACATCGTTCAAGATGTGGCGCGGCGTCAAGGCAGTTTCGATGGCAAAACGAATTTCGCCGGCATGCGTGAGCTCCGCTCTCTTGATTGCCTGCTCGATGGCATCGAGCGTTGCGGTGGGGAATAGCATTCGCGTGCGCCAATGCATCGCAGTTGCATGCCGAATAAGACGTCCGATCCGCATTACCAGCCACCTGACGCGCCGCCGCCACCGCCACCACCGCCGCCGCCGCTGAAGCCGCCGCCTCCGCCGCCGCCACCGAAGCCACCACCGCCGAAGCCGCCGCCAAAGCCGCCCATGCCGCCGCCCCAGCCCCGGCCGGCCGCCCATCCGGC
>Ga0210402_10001367_pt1 | contig 25231 bp, 20 predicted proteins | sample IncBWC7MmetaG_FD_161055 | JGI IMG/M metagenome (GOLD analysis project Ga0210402, IMG submission 161055) | Forest soil microbial communities from Barre Woods Harvard Forest LTER site, Petersham, Massachusetts, United States - Inc-BW-C-7-M | ecosystem: Environmental > Terrestrial > Soil >... | reverse complement strand
CCACGTCAGCCACGGCTTGGTGTGAAAGAGCTTGTCCATCCCCCACCCCCAGGCATAGCCGATGCCCATGGCGATCGGGAACATGAGTCCGATCGAGGACGCCTCCAGGAGCTGTTCGTTCTGGCGGAGCTTCTTGCCGGGACCGCTGTCGTTATCGTCCGGCATGGGGCGTGAGCGCGGCGCGGGCTGCGACGTTGCTTGAAGAAGCGATGACCTGATCGATCATCGGCGCGGGAAGGATGCCCAGCGCCAGCGTGACGATGAGACAGAGGCCGGCGACGATCTTGAGCGGCGTCGTGATCGCGAATTCCGCCTCGACCCCTTCGCGCAGGTACATCGCCACAACGAGGCGGAGGTAGTAGAACATCGACACGGCCGACATCAGCACGGCGATGACGGCCAGCCAGCCGAAGCCGGCCTGCACCGCGGCCGCGAAGAGAAAGTATTTGCCGATGAATCCTGCCGTGGGCGGGATGCCGCCGAGGGAAAGCAGGAAGATGACCATGGCGAACGCCCAGAGCGGCGCGCGGCGGCTGAGTCCTTCGAAGTCATCGACCCGCTCGCCGGCGTACTGATGGCGGCGGAGCATCAGCACCGTCGACCAGATGCCGAGGTTCGCGAAGATGTAGACGATCGAGTAGACCAGGATTCCGCGAAGGCCGAGCGTGTTGAGCGAGATGATTCCGAGCAGGACATAGCCGGCGTGCGCGATCGATGAGTAGCCGAGCATCCGCTTGACGTTGTCCTGCGTGAGCGCGGCGAAGTTGCCGAGGATCATCGAGAGAGCGGAAATCGTGGCCAGAACGTAGTTCCACTCGAGATGAAAGTCGTGCAGGCCGACGTAGAAGATGCGCGCGAAGATGGCAAAGGCCGCCGCTTTGGAGCCGGTGGAGAGAAACGCGGCGATCGGCGTCGGCGCGCCTTCGTAAACGTCGGGCGTCCAGACGTGGAACGGCACCGCGGCGATCTTGAAACAAAGCCCCGCGCCGAGCAGCATGATCCCGAACATCAGCGCGTCGTTGGTGACGATCGTCGACATGGCCGCGGCGATGTCGAGCAGGTTGAGCGAGCCGCAGACACCGTAGATGAGCGAGATTCCGTACAGCAGGATGGCCGAGCTGACCGCCCCAAGGATGAAGTACTTCATCGCGGCCTCGGTGGACTTCAGCTCGCTCTTGTAGAAGCCCGCCAGGATGTAGCTCGAAAGCGACAGCAGCTCCAGGCCGATGTAGATGGTGATGAGGTGGACGCCCGAGGCCATGAACATCATGCCGCAGAGGGCGAACCCGAGCAGGGAGTAGTACTCCCACGGCGAATAGCGCGATTCCGCGAGAAAGTCGTCGGACATCATCACCAGCATGGCGATGGCGGCGATGAAGAGCAGCTTGAAGAAGATCGAGAAGGCGTCGAGGGCGAACATCGCCTGCAGTTGCCGCGACTGATCGATGGTCTCGACGGCGTGGGAACAGATGATGAGCGATCCCGCGGTGATGGCGAGCAGGACGAGCATCATCCATTTCGCGGAGAGCTTCGCGCCGCGCGCGCCAATGACCGGCACGAGCAGGAGTGCCGAGGCACCTGCCGTGAGAATGATCTCCGGCAGGAGATAAATCATGTCGTTCCAGGTCATCGCGTGGTCTCGACCGCGGTGACGACGACCGGCGCGGCCGGCGGATACGTCAGCGGCTGTCTGTCAAAGTATGTCGGATCGACCTTGCGGACGATGTAGTTGACCGGCTCCTCGATGACGTCGAAGAAGACGGCCGGCTTGATGCCGATCCAGACCATCAGGAAGACGAGCGCCAGGAGCATACCGAGCTCGCGGCGGTTGACGTCCGGAACGTTTTTGTTCGCGGGGTTGTCGAGCGGTCCCCAGAATACGCGCTGGTAGAGCCACAACAAGTAGGCAGCGCCGAGGACGATGCCGACGGCGGCGAACGATGCCCAGACGATCGACTTGTTCGCTGCGCCGAGGAGGATGGTGAACTCGCCGATGAACCCGTTGAGCGCTGGAAGTCCCATCGACGAAAGTGCGGCGATGAGGAACAGCGTCGCGTACACCGGCATCTGCTTGGCCAGCCCGCCGTAGTCCGCGATCATGCGCGTATGCCGCCGCTCGTAGATGATGCCGACCAGAAGGAAGAGCGCGCCCGTCGAGATGCCATGGTTGATCATCTGCAGGACGGAGCCTTTGAGCCCCATCGGATTGAGCGCGAACATCCCCAGCATGACGAAGCCGAGGTGCGAAACCGATGAGTACGCCACCAGCTTCTTCATGTCCTTCTGCACCAGCGACACGAGCGCGCCGTAGATGATGCCGATGATCGACAGGACCACGATCGGCACGATGAGCTGCTTCGTGGCGTCCGGCAGGATCGGCAACGCGAAACGCACGAAGCCGTAGGTGCCCATCTTCAGCAGGACCGCGGCCAGGATGATCGAGCCGGCCGTGGGCGCTTCGACGTGGGCGTCGGGCAACCAGGTGTGGAACGGGAACATCGGCACTTTGATGGCGAAGCCGAGGAAGAAGCCGAGGAAGATCCAGAACTGCAGCGTCGGCGGGATCAGGTGTCCGATGTTGTGGTACTGCAGGACCGAGAACGTCGCCGCGTTGCCGAGACCTTTGATGTTGAGGAACGGAATGCCGCCGTCGTTGAAGAAGTAGAGGGCCAGGATCGACAGCAGCATGACCACCGATCCGGTCAGCGTGTAGAGGAAGAACTTGATCGCCGCGTACAGCTTCCGCGGCCCGCCCCAGATGCCGATGATGAAGTACATCGGCACGAGCATGATTTCCCAGAAGACGTAGAAGAGGAAGAAGTCGAGCGCGCAGAACGTGCCGATCATGCCTGTCTGTAGAAGCAGCAGGAGGGTGTAGTACTCCTTCTGCCGGTGATTGATGGCCGAATACGACGAGACGACGGCGATGATGCCCATGAACGTCGTCAGCAGGATGAGCAGAAGCGAGATGCCGTCGATGCCGAAGTCGTACTGCACGCCGAGTGAGGGAATCCAGGTGTACGTTTCGCGGAACTGGAAGAGGTGCGCGCCGGTGCCGTGCGGATCGAAGTTGAACCAGAGATAGAGGGAGGCGATGAAGTCGACGACGGCGAAGATCGTGGCCGTATAGCGAATGGCCTTGCCATTCTCTTTTCGAACGAAGAAGAGGATGACGATCGCGCCGATCAGCGGGATGTAGGTGACAAGGTTGAGAATAATGCCCATCTTCCGTCGTTCCCCTTAAGGCTTCGTAAACAAATAAACCGCGGCGACAAGGACGATTCCAGCCCCCATCACCAGCGCATAGTTCTGGACGAATCCGCTCTGCAATTTGCGGAAGAGGCGCGAGCCGCCGCGCGCCGAGGAGCCCACCCCGTTCACCGCCCCATCGACGACGAAGCGGTCGAAGAGCCATGAGCCGTGGCCGAGAAGAATCACCGTCACATGGCGAACGCCGTTGACGATGCCGTCGATGATGTTCGCATCGAACCACGACAGCATCCGGCTAAAGGCAAGCGTTCCGCCGACGAAGACGAAGTTGTAGAACTCGTCGACGTAGTACTTGTTCTCCAGCAGGCGGTGGAGGAAGGCGAACTTCAACCGCAGCCGCGTTGCCAGCGCGAACGAGGGGTCCTTCTTGTAGAGGATGTAGGCGATGAACCAGCCCAGCGTTGCCACGGCGATCGAGGAGAGGATCAGTAGCGCATCCTGCATGTGGCCGGCCTCGGCGAACTCGAACCGCTCCCCGCCGAGCGGCAGCAGCACCGGCAGCAGCCAGCGCTGAAACCAGGTCGGGTGACCACCGCCGAACATCTCCGGCAACCCGACGAACCCGCCCACGACCGCCAGGATCGCCAATACCCACAGCACGCCGGTCATGCTCCATGGCGACTCGTGCGGGTCATGCGATTCCGGATCGTGTCCGTGCGCCTTGTCGGAGTGCGCATCACCGTCGTCGAGGTGCAGCATCGACGGGATGATGTCGTGGCCAGCGTGCTCGGGCTCCGATTCCGGATGGCCTTCGACATGCGCGGCGCGATAGTTGCCGGAGAAGGTCATGAAGTAGAGGCGGAACATGTAGAAGGCCGTGCAGGTCGCGGCCACCATGCCGAGGAAATAGAGGAAGCCGTGATGCTCGAACGTCGTTGCCAGGATCTCGTCCTTGGAGAAGAAACCGGCCAGGGGCGGGAAGCCTGCGATGGCGATACAGGCGATGAGCATGGTCATGCGCGTCTTGGGCATGTACTTGCGCAGGCCGCCCATCTTGCGCATGTCCTGTTCGCCGCCGCAGCCGTGGATCACCGAGCCGGCGCCGAGGAAGAGGCAGGCCTTGAAGAAGGCGTGCGTCATGACGTGGAAAATCGCCGCCGTGTAGGCGCCGACGCCGGCGGCCAGGAACATGAAGCCGAGCTGCGAGACCGTCGAGTAAGCCAGCACCTTCTTGATGTCGTTCTGAGCGATGCCGATCGTTGCCGCAAAGATCGCCGTCACCGCGCCGACGGTGGCCACCACCAGCATCGCCGTCGGAGAGAGGCGAAAGAGGACGTTCGAGCGGACGACCATGTAGACGCCGGCGGTGACCATCGTGGCGGCATGAATGAGCGCGGAGACTGGCGTTGGGCCGGCCATGGCGTCCGGCAGCCAGACGTACAACGGAATCTGCGCCGACTTGCCGCAGGCACCGACGAACAGAAGGATGCAAATCACCGTGGCCACGCCGGTGTACGCGGCCGGATTCGCGCTGGCGAGCGCGAAGACTTTGCCGTAGTCGGCGGTGCCGAAGGTATTGAAGATGTAGAAGATGCCGAGGATGAAGCCGAAGTCGCCGATGCGGTTGGCGACGAAGGCTTTCTTACCGGCGTCGGCTGCGGAGTTCTTGTCGTAGTAGAAGCCGATCAGCAGGTACGAGCAGAGCCCGACCCCTTCCCACCCAACGAACATGACCATGTAGTTCGCCCCGAGGACCAGGAGCAACATCATGAACATGAAGAGATTGAGGTAGGTGAAGAAGCGGGTGTAGCCCTCCTCATGCGCCATGTAGCCGGTGGCGTAAACGTGGATGAGGAAGCCGATCCACGTCACGATCAGCAGCATGGTGCAGGAGAGCGTATCGATGCGGAAGGCAAAGTCGACGGCGAAGCTGGCGATGTTGCCGGCGCCGACGTGCCCGAGTCCCGACGGGATCCAGGTGTACCAGGCGTGCTGGAACGCGGAGGCCATCCCGCCGCCGACGTATCCGATCACGGTCCAGGCGGCGAGCAGCGCCGAAAGGCCGGTCGATCCGAGTGCGACGATGTTCGTGACGGTGCGGTTCTTCGGCGTGTGCGGGTTTGCGGCCGCGCGCAGTCCGTTGATCAGCGCGCCGAGCGCAGGCAGAAGCGGGATGAGCAGGAGGATGGTCGGGTTCATGCCTGTTTCCCCCCCATGCTGCGATGCGCGCAGCGCATCGTCAGCATCTCCGGTGGCACCGCGAGACCTGCGCTGGAACCACCGACTGCGCGGCGCCGCCGGAGATCCTGACGGATCGCTTCGCGCTCCGTCAGGATGAAATTCCTAACCATTCAGCGACCTCGCGTCATCGACATTGATCGAGCTCTTGAGACGATACAACTGGATGATGATGGCCAGGCCGACAGCGGCTTCCCCCGCCGCGACGGTGATGATGAAGATCGTGAAGATCTGTCCTTCCAGCGATGCGAAACGATGCGAGAAGGCCACGAGGTTGATGTTGACCGCGTTCATCATCAGCTCGACCGCCATCAGGACGGTGATCATGTTGCGGCGGATGATCACGCCGACCAGGCCGACGGCGAAGAGTGTCCCCGAGAGCATCAGATAGGCCTCGGTACTTGGAATGGCGTCAGGCACCCATGCCCCCCTTCACCGCGTGCTCCGTCTCGACGCGCTCGAGCATGTACGCCGGCACGTTCTCCTCTTCGATCGCCGACAGCTCGCGCTTGCCGATGACGATCGCGCCGATCATCGCCACGAGCAGGAAAAGCGAGGCCACTTCGAACGGGACCAGGTAGTCGGTATACAGCGCCATCCCCACGGCCTCGGAGTTGCCGACCACCTTGCCGCGGCGGATCAGCTTCCGGACCACGGTGCCGTCCGGTTGCTTCACCTTGCGATGGCGATACGTGTACGTCGAGCGCAGCGCCTTATCGCTCGAAACAGGATCGTGGTAAACGCCGGGCCTCACCAGCGTGAAGAAGAGGATGAACACCGCCAGGCCGACGGCGAAGCCACCCTTCCAGAAATTCGAGAGGACCCGCTCGTCGGGCAGATGGCGGACGTTGATCAGCATCACCACGAAGAGAAAGAGCACCATGATGCCGCCGGCGTAGACCAGCACCTGCACCGCGCCGACGAATTCCGCGTCCTTCATCACGAAGAGCACAGCCACGCAGAGAAACGTCAGGAGCAGAAAGAGCGCGGAGTGCACCGGGTTCCTCATGGCCACGACGAGGATCGAAGCCGCAACCGCCACGGTTCCGACGAGCGCGAAGACGAGCAGGGCTGGACTCATGCCGTCCCTCCCTCGATCTTCTTCTTCTCCAGCGACTCATCGGCCGGGAGTCCGGCATACTCCGGCCGCCCTTCCCAATACTCGAGTTGCTGCATGTTGAAGTAGAGATCGCTGCGGTCGTACGTGGCCAGCTCGTAGGTCTTCGTCGTCAGCCAGATCGACTTCGGCTTGGTCGGGCAGGCCTCTTCGCAGAGCGAGCAGAACATGCAGCGCTTCACGTCGATGTCGTAGCGGTCCAGAACCTTCAGCTTCCTCATCTTGCCGTCGACTTCGCGCTGCTCGTCGTGGACGTCGATGTAGATGATGTCGATCGGGCAGGCCAGCGCGCAGAGCTTACAGGCGATACAGCGGTCGAAGGAAAACTTGAACATGCCGCGGAAGCGGTTGGCCGGCTCGAGCCGCTCTTCCGGATAGCGGATCGTCACCTTCGGTTTGAACAGCTCCCGAAAGGTAGTCTTCAACCCCTCGAGCATGTCGAGGAGAAGAAACTTGTCGGTCCACCTAGGCTTCGGATACTCGACGTGCATGGGTCACCTTTGCGCGCGGCCGGAGCAACAGAAATAACGTGAATGCGATGATCGCCGCCCCGGCGATCGACAGCACGACCTCTCCTTGGAAATTGAGCTCCTGCCCGAGGAGCACCACGATGGCGGTGACGGCGATGTTCGCCAGTGCCAGCGGAATCATCCACTTCCAACCCAGATCCATGAGCTGATCGAAGCGGAAGCGCGGGAAGGTGGCCCGGAACCAGATGTACATCAGCATGAAGACCATCACCTTGGTGATGAAGATCAGCGCACCGAGGATGCCGCCGGCCAGTCCCATGCCCCGCAGCACGCCGGTGGTCAGGCCGTACCCATTGATGGCCATGGTCCAGCCGCCGAAGAAGAGGCTGACCATGAGACAGCAGTTGACGATCATCGACGAATATTCAGCCAGCATGAAGAAGGCGAACTTCATCGCCGAGTACTCGGTGTGATAGCCGGCCACGAGCTCCGACTCCGCTTCCGGTAAGTCGAACGGCGTGCGGTTGTTCTCCGCGTTCATGGCCACCAGGAAGATGAACGCGGCGATGAGCTGCGGGAAGAGATTCCAGATGTGGTCCGCCTGGTAATTGATGATGTGCACCAGGTCGAAGCTGCCGCAGAGCATCAGCACGCCGACGATCGACAGGCCGAACGGCACCTGGTACGACACCATCTGCGCGGCGCTTCGCAGGCCGCCCATGAGCGAGTACTTGTTGTTCGATGCCCAGCCGCCGAGGATGATGCCGTAGACGCCGGTCGACGTCAGCGCCAGGATCAGCAGCAGACCGACGTTCACATGCGTCACCACGAACGTCGGCGGCGGACCGTACGGGATCAGGCAGAAGACCAGGAAGGCCGGAATCAGCGGCAGCATCGGCCCGAGGAAGTAGGCAACCTTCTCGGAGCTCGAGGGAACGATGTCTTCCTTCAGGATGAACTTGATCGGGTCGGCCACGATCTGCGCCAGTCCCCACGGAATCCCGAATTCACGTCCGACGCGGTTCGGTCCGAGCCGGGCCTGCATCAGTCCAAGGAGCCGGCGCTCCACCCAGTTCATCGCCGCGACGATGACCTGCACGATGATGAACGCCACCAGGAACTTGACCAGAGGCCAAATGAGGTAGCGCATGAGGAGGTCGAGCGTCATTGGCGTACCTCCAGAGTCAAAAGCGAATGTTGAATGTTCAACGTTGAATGTTCAATGTTGAATGAGGGCTTCGCCACGCGGTGGTTCCAGCGGTTCCATTCAACATTCAACATTGAACATTCAACATTCAACATTTCGCTTTTCTGAATCACCGATCCACCTCGCCCAAGACGATATCAATGGTCCCAATCAGAGCCACCAAATCGGAAACAAGGTGTCCCTTCGCCATCGCCGGCAGCGCCTGCAGGTTGACGAATGACGGCGGGCGCACGTGGCAGCGATAGGCGCTTTGCGATTTGCCGTCGGAGACGATGTAGTAGCCCAGCTCCCCTTTCGGCGATTCGATGGAGTGATAGACCTCGCCCTCGGGTGGCCGCACCACACGCGAGATTTTCGCCTTGATGTCGCCTGCCGGCGTCGCCTTCACCAGCGGAATGCACTGTTTGAGGATCCAGTTCGACTGCCGCATCTCTTCCATCCGGACCAGGTAGCGGTCGTAGGTATCGCCGTTCTTGCCGATCGGGATCTCGAACTTCAGCTCCGGATAGCACTCGTAAGGCTGCGCCCGCCGAAGATCCCATTCGACGCCCGAGCCGCGCAGTGGCGGGCCGGTGATGCCCCAATCGATTGCATCCTCCGGTGAGATGACACCGATGCCGACGGTGCGCTTTTTCCAGATGCGGTTATTCGTCAGCAGCGACTCGTACTCGTCGACGGCATCCTCGAACTTGTCGACGAACTTCTCGACGCCATCGAGCCAGTCCGGAGGAAGATCGTCCGGCATGCCGCCGATGCGCATGCAGTTCAGCGTCAGGCGCGCCCCGCAGTACTCCTCGAAAAGATCGAGGACCTGCTCGCGCTCGCGGAAGCAGTAGAAGAACGGCGTCATCGCGCCGATATCGATGGCGTGCGTGGCCAGCCAGAGAAGATGCGATGAGATCCGCTGCAGCTCGCTGAGCATCACGCGCATGAGCTGCGCGCGCTTCGGAATCTGCTTGGTGATCCCCATCAGCTTCTCGACCGTCTCCACGAAGCCGAGGTTGTTTGTGGCCGAGGCGACGTAATCCATCCGGTCCGTATGCGGGATGCACATCGGATAGGACATGGCCTCGAACAGCTTTTCGGTACCGCGATGGAGGTAGCCGATGATCGGCTTGGCGTCGATGATGCGTTCGCCGTCAATCTTCAGAATCACCCGCAGCACCCCGTGCGTCGACGGATGCTGGGGACCGAAGTTGACCTCCATTTCGTGAACGTCAAACACGCCGCCGACCTCCCCCCGGTTGCGCGGTCTCGGGGTCGCGCAGTCGCGCGGTTTGCCGCTCGGCGCAGCACCGCGAGACCGCGCAACCTCGAGACTTCGCAACCGCGCTCATCACGGTTTCCCCGCCATCAACTGCTTCAGCATCGACTCGGTCTCGTCTTCGCCGGGGACGCAGAGCGTGATGTCGTTGGTTTCGCCGCTTGCCAGCGCGGCGGCGTAGCCCTCGCAGTCCCAGCCGCAGGCGGTGCAGTCGGTCTGGGCCATGGCGGCGAACAGCTTGTCTTTCAGGCTGCCTTCTTTGGCCAGCTCCATCCGTTCCGGAAGCGCCTTTTCCGGATCGTGCCACGGCGCGTCCTCGGTTGGCTGGGCCGTGTCGGCGACGACGCCGGCAAGCTCCGGCGCCGGGGCTTGTCCGCCCTCCGCTGCACGAGCGGCGATCTCGGCAACCGGCCACGTGCCGTAATGCGTCCATTCGCCCTTGTAGATGTTGACGTCTTTGACATCCTTGCCGGTCGATCCCGCCCTAGGTCCTCCACCCTCGGGGAAGACCTCGGGATAGATGCGCGCGCCGGTGTCGATGCCGCGAATCGGAAAGTCTTTGCGTAGAGGGTGGCCGTTGAAGCCCTCCCACATCAGGATGCGCTCGAGGTTCGGGTGACCTTCGAACACGATACCGAGCATGTCGAAGGTCTCACGCTCGTGCCAGTTCGCCGTCTTCCACACCGAGGTCACTGAAGGGATCGGCGTGTTCTCGTCGGTCGTGACCTTGAGCCGGACGCGGTTGTTCTTCGAGAAGGAATAGAGCGTGTACGACACGCCGAAGCGATCGCCGGTCCAGGACGGATAGTTCGAGTAATCGACTCCGGAGAGATCGACGAGGTAGTTGAACCCGTCGTCCTTGAACACCTGCGCCACCTCGGCAATGCGATCGCGATCGACCGTCAGCGAGATCTCACCAACGAACTCTTTCGCCCCAATGATCGCGTCGCCCGCGCGCTCGCAGGCGCGCGCAACGAGCGGATCGCGCTTGATCTCGTCGATGCTCCGTGCCGCCGGAGCGGCGGGCGCAATTGGCTTGGGCTGTTCGGGAACTTCAGTCATGGTGATGGTCGGTGGCCGAGGTCAGCGGCCAGCTAGTTGATCTCTTCCTCTGTTTCGGGCGTTTCGGGGGCGACTGCCTCGGCAACCGGCACGGCCGCGGCAGCAACGGGCGCCGGCTTCGCCTTCTTCTCTTCGACGATCGGTGTCCGCTTGATGCCCGAGATCGGAGCCTGCTTGAGCTGCGCCTTGGCCTGCTCCGCGCGAAGCGCCGGTCCTTCATGCACCGGCCGGAGCGAATCGCGCACGGCCGCACGGGCAAAGTCGTACGACTCCCCTCCCTTGCGGATGACGTGCATCTTCTCGATCTTCTTCTGCAGCTCCATCAGTCCCCAGATCAACGCCTCGGGGCGCGGCGGGCAGCCGGGGATGTAGACATCGACCGGGATCAGCCGGTCGACCCCCTGCGTCACGGCGTAGGTGTCATACGGACCGCCGCACGTCGCGCAGGAGCCCATGGCGATGACCCACTTCGGATCGGGCATCTGGTCCCACAGCCGGCGGACGATCGGCGCCATCTTTTCCGTCACTGTGCCGGAGACGATCATCAAGTCGGACTGCCGCGGCGTGGCGCGAAAGACCTCGGCGCCGAAGCGGGCCATGTCGTGACGCGGGTCGAGAACGGCCATCATCTCGATGGCGCAACAAGCCAGCCCGAACTGCATCGGCCAGAGGGACGACTTACGTGCCCAGTTGAAAAACTTGTCGACGGAAGTGGTGAGGACGTTTGGATCGAAGCGGTTTTCGATCAGACCCATGAAAGAACCTTCCTCTTCCACGCGTACACATACCCGACGAGCAGGATCGCCAGGAAGACCCCCATCTCGACCGCGCCAAACCAGCCGAGCTGTTTGAAGCGGATCGCCCAGGGGAAGAGGAAGACCGTCTCGACGTCGAAGACGATGAAGAGGACGGCGATCAGAAAGTAGCGGACCGAAAACCGGTGATCGATGGCCAGCGAGCTGGCCGGAATGCCGCACTCGTACGGCTCCAGCTTGACCTTGCCACCCCGTGAGGCGCGGACGAGCGGGGTAATGATGAACAACGTCAGTACGGGGAGAGAGATAACGATGGCCGCGGCCACCAGGAGCACTGAATAGTTCGCCATTTTTCGCCCGTCCGAAAGACCGCCGGTATTGTAAACGCCGACTGACAGGAGTCAACCATTCGTTGAGGTGCCCGCGAGTCAGAACAGTTTCGTTTGAAAAACCCACTCCTCGCGCCCCATCCCCCGCTCCTGCGCGAGCACGCGGATGTCGGCTCCGATCCCATCCGGAAGGATGAGCCTCCGGGCATCGTCGCGGGCTTCGAGCAACGCCACGCCGTCCTCCGCGTTGTCGACGGTAACCTCTCCGACCGGTTTCAGCAACTCGTGCTCCGCCGCGCCGAGCGCCAGGAGGAACTTCGCCTGGATATCGAAGAAACGCGTGGCGAATCCCTGCCTCTCGCCGGTAAGCCGGAGATCGTCGAAGTTGATGTGCGCCGTCAGATCCTGTTCGCCGGGATTGACGAGAAGGTCGCGGCTGACGCGGTGCCGCGAATACGCCGCCGCCGTTCCGAAACGCCGCATCCGCCCGCGAAAGAGCTTCGTCTGCGGCAGCCCATAGTCAAAGGTGACGATCAGCCCCCGCTGCACGAAGCGGCAAAGGTCGTCGTAAAGCGCTGGCCATTCGAGCGAGACATCGGCAAACTGACCATCGTCCAGCTCGATGCCGCGCTCCGCGAAGTATTCGTCATACCGCGCATCCGCCTCATGCTCGGTCCAGTCGAGAGCACCGTCCCGCTCCGTCACCCACAGTTCGTGCAGCTCCTCCCCCCGCTGAACCAGCCGGGCGAAGGGCAACGCATCGAACAGCTCATTATTAATGATGAGGCGGGCCTCGGCTGGAGGGATATCGCTGAGAGAGATGGCGTAGGTGACGCCCGGATGCGGTTGGGCGCGGCCGAGGTTGCGGTCGACACCGAAGAAATCGCACCGCCCCCCGGCCCCCTGGGCCAAGGCACCGATTAGCGTGCCATCTCCGCATCCGATGTCCACGACCTGCGACACGGCGTCGCCAGCGCGGCTCATGAATTCATCGACGAGCTTGCCGAGAGCGAACGAAAACACCGGGCTGAGCAGAGGGGACGTGATGAAGTCCCCTTCCCGTCCGACCGGCGATTCCGGCCGCGCGTAGTAGCCGAACTCGGGGTGGTAGAGAGCGAGCTCGACGAAGTCTCGAAACGGCAAGTCACTATAATTCAGCGAGTTGCGCAGAACGTCGGACAGCGATCGCTCGCCGGGCATCGGGGCATCCTACACCGGCAGCACTTAGCGCTCCCCAGTGTTACTTATTCAACAGCCCGTTCACGCCGCGGGCTACGTAGATATCGCCGCTCCTCGGCTTGACATTTGTTCGGCCGCCTCGACTTATCTAGCCCGGAGACGAGCTCTCAGGTGTGCGAAAACCTCATCCGCAGGTATCGCCTCGACATTGCCCGCCTTATAGTCCGCGAACCTACGCTCCGCCTCTTCCGCCCAGAGCCGATCGCTCTCTTCCTCCGAGAGGTCGTCGAGACTGTCGAGAGGGTCTGCGCTCATGACTCCTGATTCTCCCACACGCCTCCCCCCAGAAACCGCGAGACTCCACCATTTCCGCTGGAAACCAGAAACCAGAAATGCTCCGCTCAGCCGCCATTTCTGGTTTCTGGTTTCTGTGGCGCCTCGGCGGCGGGACGCCGGCGCTCCGTTGCCCCCACCCCCATCACCTCCGTCTGTTACAATCCGCGCCCTTACCCGAACCCCCGGGTTCGCGGAACTCACCGCATACAAATCTTTGGAGGACCCTATGAAGTCATGGATCACGCGCACGCTGGTCCTGGCGATGCTGATGGTCTGCATCGCCGGCGTTGCGCAGGCGCAAAGCGCGACCACATCACAACCGGCCGGCAACGCGCCGGTAGCGGCACAGGATTCGAGCCTGGCCAGCCAGCCCAAGGAAGCGCAGACCGAGGCCAATCTCGTGCTGCCGGATCTCAGAACAGTCTCATTTCTCGGGGTCAGCGGGCGGAACTTGCTCCTCTTCGGGCTGATTGTCTGCGTGTTCGGCCTGCTCTTCGGCTTCGTGATGTACGTGAAGCTCAAGAAGCTCGAAGTGCACAAGTCGATGCTCGAGATCTCGGAGCTCATCTACGAGACGTGCAAGACCTACCTGCAGACGCAGGGCAAGTTCATCCTGCTGCTGGAGCTCTTCATCGGCGTCATCATGGTCTTCTACTTCGGCGTGCTGCGGCACTACGGCGTCACGAAGACCTCCATCATCATCGTCTTCAGCCTCGTCGGCATCGCAGGCAGCTATGGGGTGGCCTGGTTCGGCATCCGGGTCAACACCTTCGCCAACTCGCGCTCGGCCTTCGCCTCGCTGCGCGGGAAGCCGTTCCCCACCTACGACATCCCGCTCAAGGCCGGCATGTCCATCGGCATGCTGCTCATCTCCACCGAGCTGGTGCTGATGCTCTTCATCCTTCTCTTCGTGCCGCGCGACTACGCCGGACCGTGCTTCATCGGCTTCGCCATCGGTGAATCGCTCGGCGCCGCGGCCCTCCGCATCGCCGGCGGCATCTTCACCAAGATCGCCGACATCGGCTCCGACCTGATGAAGATCGTCTTCAACATCAAGGAAGACGATGCCCGGAACCCCGGCGTCATCGCCGACTGCACCGGCGACAACGCCGGCGACTCGGTCGGCCCCACCGCCGACGGATTCGAAACCTACGGCGTCACCGGCGTGGCCCTGATTACCTTCATCCTCCTCGCGGTGAATAGTCCTCAGGTGCAGACGCAACTCCTGGTCTGGATTTTCGTCATGCGCGTGCTGATGATCATCACCTCGGCCCTCTCGTATTGGATCAACGGCGCCGTGGCCTCAGCAAGGTTCAAGAACGCCGACACCATGAACTTCGAGGCGCCGCTGACGTCGCTGGTCTGGATCACCTCGATCCTCTCTGTTGGTGTCACGTACGCCGTGTCGTACCTGCTCATCCCCACGCTAGGCGGCGACGCCTCGATGTGGTGGAAGCTCTCCACGATCATCACCTGCGGCACGCTCGCCGGCGCCATCATCCCCGAGCTGGTGAAAGTCTTCACCTCGACGGAATCGCGGCACGTGCAGGAAGTGGTCACGGCATCGCGCGAAGGCGGCGCCTCGCTCAACATCCTGGCCGGCCTCATCGCCGGCAACTTCAGCGCCTACTGGATGGGCATCACCATCGCCGCTCTGATGGGCGTCGGCGCCTGGATCAGCAGCATGTTCCCGCTCAATGCTCACGGCGATCCGTTGCTCATGATCGCCCCGGCCATCTTCGCCTTCGGCCTGATCGCCTTCGGTTTCCTGGGTATGGGTCCCGTGACCATCGCCGTCGATTCCTACGGCCCGGTCACCGACAACGCCCAGTCGGTCTTCGAGCTGTCGACGATCGAATCGATCCCCGGCATCGAGGGGGAGATCAAGCGCGACTTCGGCTTCACCCCGTCATTCGAGAAGGGGAAAGACTTCCTCGAGGCCAACGACGGCGCCGGCAACACGTTCAAAGCCACGGCCAAGCCGGTCCTCATCGGCACCGCCGTCGTCGGCGCCACCACGATGATCTTCTCCATCATCGTCATACTCACGAACAAGCTGACCGTGAACGTGCCGAAGCTGTCGCTGATGAACCCGCAGTTCCTGCTCGGCCTCGTCGTCGGCGGCGCGGTGATCTACTGGTTCACCGGCGCATCGACGCAAGCCGTCTCCACCGGCGCCTACCGGGCCGTCGAGTTCATCAAGGCCAACATGCATCTCGATGCCGGTGCCACGCGTGCCTCGGTCGAGGATTCGAAGAAGGTCGTAGCCATCTGCACGCAGTACGCGCAGAAGGGGATGTTCAACATCTTCCTGACGGTCTTCTTCTCCACGCTCGCCTTCGCCTGCTTCGACCCGTTCTTCTTCATCGGCTACCTGATCTCGATCGCGCTCTTCGGTCTCTACCAGGCCATCTTCATGGCCAACGCCGGCGGAGCCTGGGACAACGCCAAGAAGATCGTCGAGGTGGAGCTGAAAGAGAAGGGGACGCCGCTGCACGCCGCATGCGTCATCGGCGACACGGTCGGCGATCCGTTCAAGGACACGTCGTCGGTGGCCATGAACCCGGTCATCAAATTCACCACTCTCTTCGGCCTCCTCGCCGTCGAGCTGGCCGTCGAGATGACTAAGAACGGGCAGCAGGGGCTGACCCGCATCCTCTCCGTCGTCTTCTTCATCATCTCGATGATCTTCGTCTACCGGTCGTTCTACGGCATGCGGATTCATTCGCAGACCACGGGACATTCGTGATCCGGTGATCAGTGGATCAGGACGCAGTGCGGTCCTGATCCACCTATCCTGTGGATAGTCGACTAGTGGATCGTGGATTAAGTAGAGAACCAATGTGACACAGACACTCTTGTCTGTGCCCCGCGCCGCAGCGCAACCAACCGACAACCGACAACGCGGCGAAGCCGCGGATTCACGACCCGTTCGCGCGCCTGGGATCGACCTCGGCGCTCTGCTGCTGGATGCAACGCACGATCATCGCCAGCAGTGCCTCATGATTGACCGGCTTTGGCAGGACGCCGTAGATGCCGTATTCCGCCACCCGCTCCTGGTACTTCTGTGGCAACCCACTGGAAATGATCGTATGAGACAACACCTCAGGCTGGCAGCGATCGAGATACTCGAGCACGCCGAAGCCGTCGATGCCGGGCATCAGCAGATCGAGGACGATGGCGTCGAAACGCGTGGTGGCAAGCTTCTCGATGGCCTCGCGCCCGTTCTCCGCGAGCTCGACCTGCATTTCCAGACGACGGCCGAGCGCGGCCACCAGCTCGGCGGACATCCGGTCATCGTCGACGATCAGCAGCCGCCTCTGCATGGCCTCATCCAGACCGTTGTCCGGCCGCACCGCCGCAACGACGGCCAGGACGAGCTTGCGGTAGCTGAACGGTTTCCGGAACAGGCGCGACACCAGTTGCGGGGCGGTGTTCATCACCGTCTGCTCCGACATCCCGGTCATGAGAAAGACGCGGTCCAGCAGCTCCGGCTGCTCCATCTCGATGAAATTGAGGACACCGAATCCGTTCAGCCCGTGATGGATGATGAGATCGAGGATGGCCGCGGAGTACTCATGCGAGCGCAACTTCTCGATGGCCGCATAGCCTTCTTCGACGAAGTCGACCACGAACCCTTCCCGTTCCAGCGGGATTCGCAGGATCAACTCGGCGGCGCGATCGTCTTCGACGATGAGTACGCGTTCTTGCTTCACTACGGCTGTAAGTATATGCTGCAACTCTTCCAGACAATACAATTCGGTTCGCGGTTCTTCCGGCAGCAACCGCGCAGGTCTGATGTTCGGCGCTGAGACTTTGATTGACTCCATCTCCCAGGCGGTCATCGCAACCGACCTGGAGGGGAAGATCGTGTCCTGGAATCACGGCGCTCAGGAGTTGTACGGAAAGAATGCCTCCGTGGTTATCGGCCGGCCGCTGGGCGAGGTTGTGCCAAAGGACGACCCTCTCGCCGAGCCGTCGCGGCTGTTCGAAGAGTTGCGCGCCGGGCGCTCGTGGTCGGGCGCACGCCGTGTGGATCACCACGGCGGACTGGTCTTTCTGACCGCGGCTCCCATACGTCAGAACACCGCGGTTTCCGGATTCGTGATCGTCGGAACGCCGCTCGACGGTTTTGAGCCCCCGGTGGGCGAGAGCGAACGGCTGCGGCAGCGCGAGGCGCAGCTTCGCCAGGCGCAGCAGACGGCGCGCATCGCCAGTTGGGGCTGGCACATCCCCAGCGACGCCATCGAGGGGTCCGCGGAGTTGCTGGAGATCCTCGACCTCGACCCGGTCGGTGGCCTTACGCTCTCGGAGCTGCTGACGAAGTACGTCCACCCCGACGACCGGGATCGCTTTGCCGCCGCCTGCGAAACAGCACGGGCGGAAGATCTGCCGCTCGATGTCGAGCACCGTTTCCGCACGCCGGGCGGCAACGAGCGGATCCTTCATCTGCGCGGTCAACGCGTTCTCGATCAGCGCGGAAACGCAATACGGATCGTCGGCGTCGTCCAGGACGTAACCGAGCGGCGGCGGCTCGAGAACAGGCTCCTGCAGGCTGAGCGCGTTTCCAGCCTGGGACGCCTGGCCGCATCGGTCGCCCACGAATTCAACAACGTGTTGATGGGAATCCAGCCCTTCATCGACCTCCTGACCAGAAAAGCCGGATCGGAGCCGACGGTGAAAATGGCCGCCCCGCGCATCGCCGACGCCGTGGCGCGCGGCAAACGGATCACGCAGGAGATCCTACGCTTCACGCGCATCGCCGAACCGTCACGCGTGGCCGTGAACGTCGCTGAATGGCTGCTGGCATTCCAGTCGGAGCTGGAGCAGCTCGCCGGTACGGCCGTTACCGTAACCGTCGACGCCGACCCGTCGCTGACCATGCTCGCCGACGCCCATCAGCTCCGGCAGGTCTTTGCGAACATGGTCGTCAACGCCCATCACGCCATGCCGAACGGCGGCCGGCTGGAGGTTCGCGCCGTGGCCGATACCCTGCGCAACGGCAATGATCGTCCCATCGATGCCGTGCATTTCACGATCGCTGATACCGGCATCGGAATGCCGCAAGACACGCTGCGCTATATTTTTGAGCCTCTCTTCACGACCAAGAAGTTCGGAGGAACTGGCATCGGTCTGGCCGTGGCGTCGCAGGTCGTGCAGCAGCACGAGGGACATATCTTCGCGGAGAGCATCCTGGGCGAGGGGACCACATTCCACGTCATCCTTCCCGCTGCCGAGCCGGCCGCGGTCACGCCCCCCCGGCAACCGGAGGAGCGGCAACCCGGCCACACGCTCCCGGCCGGAACACACGTGATGATGATCGAGGACGACGATTCCGTCGGAACCGGCCTGGCCGCGCTCCTCGATTACGAGGAAATCTCCGTCGACTGGGTTCGCCTCGGTGCCGAGGCCGTCGCCAGGATTGCCGCCCGAATGCCAGACGCCGTGATCTTCGACCTCGGCCTGCCCGACGTCGACGGCCTCACGTTATACGACGAGGTTGCCTCCCGCTGGCCCAACCTCCCCGTCCTCTTCTCCACGGGCCACGGCGACGAGAACCTTCTGAAGAATCACGTCGTCGGAAAACACGTCGGCTACCTCCAGAAACCGTACGAGTCGGATGCGCTGCTTGCGGAGCTGGAGAAGCTGCTGGGGTGACGGGGTTGCGGGGTCTCGGGGTTGCGCGGTCTCGCGGTGTGTGGTTGCTGGGTTGCTGGGGATTCTTGCCGCGTTAGCGGCGACAAGACGGTAGCCAGGGGTGCGAGCGTTTTTTGCGAGCACCCCTGGTAACGAGATGCATAGTTTGGTGCCGCGTCAGCGGCACTTGAGCAATCGGACTTCGTCCAGTGCCGCTGACGCGGCACGACTTCAGATCGCACCGGGTTCCAGGGGTGCTCGCAAAAAACGCTCGCACCCCTGGCTACCTTCTTGAGCCGCTATCGCGGCGTCGTACATTGCAACCTTGCGCCCCCAACCCCGAGACTGCGCAACCGCGCAACCGCAGGCCTACCGCCCCTTCACCTTCTCGAAAAACGCCACGAGCTTCGGTGACCATGACGTCGGATCGAGGTGCAGTGAGGGATTCAAACGCAGTGCGGTTGTCATATCCGCGGTCGCGCTGGCGAGGAGCGGGGCACTGTTCCGCGAGAGCATCGCCTGCGTGTAGCGGGAGCAGCCGCGAAGAAGGTACGCCTCCGCGCTCTCCTTCGTCGACAGGAGCTGCGTGAGGGCGCGGTCGGATGACGCCAGATCGCCCGCGGCAAAGGCGCGGTATGCCGACTCCAACTGTTCGCGCGACGGATCGGGGGCGGTCACGACTTCGGCCGGCTTCCGGGCATCGAGCTCGCGCTCCTTCGCCGCAACCTGATCGAGGACCCGCTGGATCGTCCTGGCATCGCTCTGCGGCTTCAGCTCTCCGTCGAGACGCTGCGCCTCGGATGTCGACAGATTCAACGTCACCAGCCGCCGCCGGTACTGCTGCACCGCCATGCGCGCGGCAACCATCGCCTCGCTCTCGGTCTCCGGCTGCGGCTCTGGTTTCTTCACCTCCGGCTTCGGCTGCGGCGGCGGAACCGTCTGCGTGACCGGCACCGGAACAGGAACCGGCGGGGGAGGCTGCGGTTGCACGGTCTGCTTCGGCTGCGGCAGGTCGTCGAACGGGATGATCACCTCTCCCGGCGCCGGCTTTCGCTGCGGCAACGGATTCGGCCTCACCGGCCGCGATGCCCGCTGCTTCTTGGCATCATCGGCGGCGTTCGCGAACAGATCGCGCGCTTCCTCAGCCAGCTCGGCCGATCGCTTGTATACGCGCACATCGATGCCCGCCTTCGCATTGATGTCCTTCGCTTCCGCCAGCCTCCGCTGCGCGGCGTGATAGGTCTCGCTGCGGTCGCCGCCCGCGGTCACGGCATCCATCTGCGCCGAGAGCGCCCGGCCGATGGCGCTGTTCGCCTCCTGCTTGCTCGGCGATGCCGCCGCTTCCGCGCGGCGCTGCTTCTCCGAGTTCGCTCTCCCGATCAGATCGCGCAGTTGCGCGAAATACGGCGTGTTCTGAATCGCCCCTTGCTCCTCGGAAACCTTCCACTCGTGCAACGCCCCGTCGGGATCGCCGAGGTTCAAACGGGCGATGCCGAGCCAGAAATGGGGCGTGTAGGTGAAGATCTGGTCGCGCACGCGTTGCGCCGCATTCTCCTGCGGCATCTCCTCGATGGCGCGCTGCAGCAACTGCGCGCCTGCCTGGAAGTTCGAGGCCCGCACCTGCGTCACGCCGCGGTTGTACGCCTCCACCCACCTCTCCGCGGCCGCCGCCGGCAGAGCCACCGCGAGCAGCAGGGCAATGGCCACGCGCTTCATGGCGCTCCTCCCGAGAGTTGCGGAAGCGTGGCCGTCGCCGGATCGGCAAACTGCACGTTGACGACCTGCTCCTCGCCCGCCTTCACATCCACCTTGCGGATGATGGACGAACGATAGGCCGGGTTCGACAGGGTAATCTCGTATGTCCCCGGCGCCAGATCGACCGGCGCCGGCGTGACGAACGGCGCCTTCAGATCGACCGTCGCGCCGTTGGCGACGTTGCGGATGCTCGTCACCTCACCCCAGGGAAACGCGTTCAGCGCCACCCGCCCCTGGGCGGCCGGAACCACCGGCGCGGCAACCGGCCGCGCGATCGTCTTCTTCACCCCCGGCTCCGGCTTCCGTAGCATGATCACCGCCGCCGCGGCGATGACCACGAGGGCCAGCACGATGGCGATCCACATCCCCGAGCGCCACCGCCCCGGAACCGGCACGACATCCGTCGTCGACACCTTGCGCAGCTCGCGCGCCATCGGCTCGCCATTCGCCGTCAGCACCGTCGATGCGTTCGGATCGACAACCGGTGTTTTCAACGGCACGCCGCTGCTCGGCACCGTCGGCGTGCTCAGCTTCGTCGGCTCCTCGGTCACCTCGTACGCTTTCGGCAGCGGCGGCGGAGCCCCGATCCGATCGTCCAGCGACGGTTCGAGCACTTCCAGCGCGCGGGCCATCTCCCGCGCCGAGGCGAAACGCTTCTTCCGGTCCTTCTCCAGCGCCTTGAAGATCAGCGCCTCCAGCTCCGGCGAATCCGGCATCGACGGATTCACCTCGCGCAAAGGGCGCGGCTTCTCCGACGAATGCAGCATCAGGTAGGCGTGCGGCGTCTCCGCCTGGAACGGCGGCACGCCGGTCAGCATCTCGTAGAGGACGATGCCGAAGGAGTAGATGTCGGCGCGGCCGTCGATGCGCTCGCCGGCGTCGAGCATGCCCAGGTGCTCGGGCGAGCAGTACTTCCACTTGCCGACGAACATCCCGGTCTTGGTCTTGTTCCCCTCGGTGCCATCCCCCTGTTTGGCGATGCCGAGGTCGATGAGCTTCACATGCTGCTCCCCCTCCTCATCGCGGGCGATCATGATGTTCTCGGGGGAGATGTCGCGATGGACGATGCCGGCGCGATGGATGGCCTCGAGCCCGTGCAGCGCCTCGATGGCCAGCCGCGCCGCGTACTTCGGCGAGAGCGGCCCATGCGTCTCGATCAGCTCGTGAAGGTTCGTCCCCTCGATGTACTCCCACACCATGTAACGCGAGCCGTCTTCGAGGGTGGAGAAGTCGTAGAGCGCGGCCACGTTGGGATGGTTGATGCGTGTGGCCAGCCGCGCCTCGCGCAGGAAGCGGTCATCCGCCCCCACCTCACCGGCGATGCTGGTACGCATCAGCTTGATCACCCGGATCGCGTTCAGATGGAGGTGGAGGACCTTGTAGACCTCCCCCATCCCCCCGATGCCGAGACGCGAAAGGATCTTGTACTTCCCGTCGAGGGGCTGCTCGAGGTGTTTTCGGAGGAAATCGGTGATCGGCTCCCCGCAATACGGGCACGCCTTGAATTTCGAATCGATTTCCGACCTGCAGTGGATGCAGAAGAAGGGCATGGGTTCAGACGGGTGCGCCGATTATAACTGCGCCTTCGGCGCGTTGTCGGTTGTCTGCCTTCGGCGTTGCCGGTGGTCGGTGGCCGAAGGCCGCCGGCAATGTGGCACAGACACTCTTGTCTGTGCTGGTACTTGGCAGCTGCTGCGATCGGTAACCGAGCACCCCAACGCCGAAGGCAGTCTCAGTGACGCGCTGCGCGCGAACGCTGCGCCAGCGAGGCGATGTACGCCGCGGCTGACGAGGGCCGCTTGTACGCTACGAGCGGAATCGGCGTCAGGGCAACGGCTTCCACGGCGCTGGTCCCGGAAAAGACAATCGTTGGAACCGACGTCGCCACGCCATTGGCGTCGATCCGAGTCAGGGCAAGACCGCGGCCAGCTCCATGCGGGCCGTATCCCTCATGTCCGGCAACCGTCCAGCCCTCTGACGCCGGTACGAGAATCGGGTTGTCGTAGAATCCCGGGAGTTGTTGCCCATTCAGCGGATCGAGGCGGGAGGAGCTCGTGTCGATCCGGGCGTATCTGGTCAGGCCCTTGGCCTTGTCGAGCCAGATTACGAGCCAGATGCCTCCGGCGAAAGAGACGTCGTCGTCCTGCACGTCGAGCAGGTAGTCGTCTTTGTTCGTCGTGGTGGCCAGATTGATTTCCGCGCTGGCGGGAGTGAACGATGCGCTGAACCGCTGCGCGAAGAGCTCCGCCGGCAGCGGAGGTTGCGGCGGATAGCACGTCTCTCCGATGTACGTGAAGGGGTCATACCAGCGCTGCCAGACCAGCAGATAGTCGCTGCCGTTCCATGAAAGGCGGGGACTCTCATCGCCGACTCGCGCCGGCGTGAGCGGGATCGGGTCGGGATCGACGACATTGCCGGAGCGGTCCACGCGCAACGCTGCCAGGTCGGTACTGTGAGCTCTGACACGCTGATACACGACCGTAAACGTCTGGCCGTTCCAGGCCACGGCGACGTCGCTCTCGCCGCCGGCGTCACTCGCAAGTTGCGTCACGCTGACCGACGGTGATCCGCTGAACGAGACCACCGCTCCGTACAGCACGTGCGGCACATACGATGGGTCGCCCTCGGTCCATGCAACAAAAAGCCGCTCGCCGTCGGTGGCGATTGCGCTGTGTCTCTGATCGTAAATCGATTCGCGAAGGCGCAGCCCGGCTCCGTCGATCGGCGCGCCTGCCGGCGTCACACGGCCGACGGAAAGACGATCGTTGGGCGCGCTGTCCGTCCAAAGCGCTGCCACGCCACCGGCGAACGGCAGGAACTTGCGCACGTGTTGCTCCACCGGCTCGAGCGAGACGATCGTTCCCGCACCGATGCTGCCGTCGATGGCAATCGGCTCGGCAATGATCTCGCCTCCCTTACTCGTCGCAAACCGTCTGTCGCTCCAGATCGCGACAGTCCGATCGCCGTTCTGGGCCGCCGCCGGCTGGAAGGTGATGGCGGGGTTGTGATGCACGGATTGCAGAGCTCCATCGAACGAGACGCGAAGGGCAGCGATCTGTCCGGCGCCGATCGTCACCTCGCGAAGGAGGATTTCGTATCCGTCACCGACTCCGATGATGGCTGGCGCCTCGACCGGCGAGAACGTTCCGAGCGATATCGGTGCTCCCATCGGTTCTCCCGAGGTCGAGAGAGGAAGCACGCGGATCTCGTGGGTACCCGCGTCAAACCAGGACGCCATCGAATGGATCCCGTTCGAGGCAAGCCGGAAAAAGGTCCCGCTTGACGTACTCAGGATGGCCGGCGTGCTCGGAATGCTGTTCGCCGCGACGGCGTCCGCCGAGACGCGTGTGACGTGGATTCCATCGGCGCCGACCCAACCGAACAGGAACGCGCCACTGGCAGCGATGAAATCCATCACCGACGCGTTATCTCCGACGATCGTCACACCGCTTCGCACAACCACCCCCGCGCGGTCGACCAGGGTCACCGTCAGCGGGTCGCCCAGATTGCTCCGCGAACCGAGAAAGAGAACGTTGCCATTGCTGGCTCGCATATTGACCGCACGGGCGATGGGAACGGAATCCGATAGTTTCGTCACCGTGCCATCGGCACTGACGCGCATCAGATGCGCGCTGACCCCATAGGACCGCCAGGCCACGTACGCATCGTCACCATCCGCCGCGGTGGCGATGAGGCTCGTCTCGTAGAGAGCCGGCGCCACGAGGAAGCTGGCCTGATCGCGCGGTTGGGCATCGCGATCGAGACGGATGCCGTGCAGCTCCGGATCACCACACGGCGGACCCTCCCCCCAGATCGCCAGAAAACCGTCGCCCAACCGCACGATGGACATGCCTGCGTCGGTGCCGTTCGTAGCCGGACCGAACGCCGGCATGCTGATCGGAACGTCGGCCGCATGCGCCGCACTGGCGACGAGGAGGATGACGAGGATCGTGAAGTAACGAGGGGTCAACCGGATCTCATTATAGGTTGCTGTGGCGTTAACGGCCTTCAGCGTTTCGGTTGTCGGTTATTGGTTGCAATGTGGCACAGACACTCTTGTCTGTGCCGGCTCTTGGCACGTCAGTGACCGATAGCCGCGATAACCGACAACCGACAACGCGCGCGCAGCGCGCTTATCATTCACCATGCTCCGCGAGCAGACCTTCTCCCTCCGCACCACCGCGCGCGAGCAGATCCTCATCATCACCTCCGAAGTGCAGAAGGCGCTCGGATCGCTCACCGGCGGAGACGGCATCGCCACCATCGTCGTCCCCCACACCACCTGCGCCATCTCGGTCAACGAAAACGCCGATCCCGACGTCCCGGCCGACCTGACCAAGGCCCTGCGCGCTCTCGTGCCGAAGGTCCGCTTCGAACATGGCGAAGGGAACTCCGACGCTCATTTCCTCTCGCTCCTCATCGGCTGCTCGCTCTCCTGGCCCTACCGCGCGGGAAAACTCATCCTCGGCACGTGGCAGGGGATTTACTTCGTCGAGCTCGATGGTCCACGATCCACGAGAAAGGTAACGGTCTTCGTCAATGAGTAAACCAATCATCCAGGTCGTCGCCCATCGCGGCATGGGTCAGGGATTCGTGCAGCCGGACGCGCCTCCCGAGAACACCCTCCCCGCGTTCGCCGAGGGATGGAAGATCTAGATCTTCCATCCCTCGG
>Ga0210402_10001365_pt1 | contig 25244 bp, 23 predicted proteins | sample IncBWC7MmetaG_FD_161055 | JGI IMG/M metagenome (GOLD analysis project Ga0210402, IMG submission 161055) | Forest soil microbial communities from Barre Woods Harvard Forest LTER site, Petersham, Massachusetts, United States - Inc-BW-C-7-M | ecosystem: Environmental > Terrestrial > Soil >... | reverse complement strand
CGCCATATCGCCGTTCCAGGGCAATTTGCGCGCCATCCCGGTCACGGCGCGTCCCTGGAACGTCACCATCAGTTCCAGGTAGCGCATGCGCTGGCGCCCGGCGCGATTGACGACATCGGCTGCCATGTCGCCCATGCTCGCGGCCCCACTTAACTTGGCGAAGGCGGCGAAGAAGTGGTCATGCCCGGTGACGCCACTGCTCGGCACGAATCCGCGCATCGACCAGGCATCGACCAGGGCGCTGCGGAACTCGCTGTCGTGCTGCGCATCGGCGATCTTGCGCGTCGCCTGGCCGCACGGTGCGACTGCGGACTTTGCCGGATCGATGCACACGCCCGACACAGCCCCTGCATCGATCAACGCCTCGGCGTAGGCTGCACCACTCAGGTGATTGTGCAGGTCACCGCCCTTCGGCATCCGATACAGGAAGGCACGCAATTGCGGGGGCGATTGTCTTGCGTCCTCGAACCGCTGGGCGGCGCCATCCGGGACGGCGGCCGTATGCGGCGCGCAGGCGGACAACAGCAGCGCGAGGAAAACGCGCGCAAACGTCGTGGCACGGAACACGGACGCTCCCCAGACCGTTGCCTCGCTCGTCAGACGGGGCGGAAGTTGTTAGCGTACCACGCATTCGCCGCGAGGAGGAACCGCGATGGGCTATCCGACGCACCTGCTGCCGACGACGGTGGTCGGCAGCTATCCGCAGCCCGATTGGCTGGTGAATCGCGCGGCGCTGGAGAAGCACGGCGTGCCGCGCACGCATGCGCACGAGATCTGGCGTATCCCCGAGGCGCTGCTCGAACAGGCGCAGGACGATGGGACGATATTGGCGATCCGCGAGATGGAACGCGCGGGGATCGACATCATCACCGATGGGGAGATCCGTCGCGAAAGCTATTCCAACCGGTTCGCGCTGGCGCTGGAAGGGATCGACGCCGAGCGTCCGGGTGAAGTGCGATCACAGACGGGCCGCGTAACGCCGGTGCCGCGTGTCGTCGGCAAAATCCGCCGCCGCGCGCCGGTGGAATTGCGCGATGTCGAGTTCCTGCTGCGCCAGACCGATCGTGCGACGAAGATCACCGTGCCCGGTCCGTTTACCCTGTCGCAACAGGCTAGAAATGAGTTCTACCGCGACGAGGAAGAGATGGCGATGGACTATGCCGCCGCGGTGAACGAGGAACTGCGCGATCTCAAGGCAACCGGCGTTGATGTTGTGCAGCTTGACGAGCCGTGGGTGCGCACGGCGCCCGACAAGGCGGAGCGCTACGGCGTGCGCGCCATCAATCGCGCGCTGGAGGGGATTCCGGGCCCCACCGTGGTGCATCTCTGCTTCGGCTACGCGCACGTCGTGCACAATAAGCCGAGCGGCTACGCATTCCTGTCGCAGCTTGCCGACACGACGGCGCAGCAGATCTCGATCGAGGCGGCGCAGCCGAACATCGACCTCGGCGTGCTGGCCGATCTGTCGGGCAAGCAGATCATGCTCGGCGTGCTCGACCTCGACAGCGCGGACGTTGAAACCGCCGAGCAGGTCGCCACGCGCATCCGCCGCGGGCTGCGGCATGTCGATGCGGAACGCCTGATTCCGGCGCCCGATTGTGGCATGAAGTACATGCCACGCGAGCGTGCATTCGGAAAGCTGTGCGCGCTGGCTGCCGGCGCCGCCATCGTCCGGCGCGAACTCGCCGGCTGACGGGCGCTCCTGGAGCGCTTCCGGCGGCCAGTAGCTTTAGCGGCTGGCAGTGACCGGCTGGTGCGGCTTCAGTCCGGAGAGGATGGCGCGGGCGAGTGACTGTGCCACGCAGAGATAGCCGTGGTCGTTGTGGTGCAGACCGTCCGCTGCGATGAACTCGGCCATCGGCTCGCCGTCACGCGCCCAGGAGCGCATCAGCGCCCGGCGCGAGAACAGCGTCGCACCAGTGTCCGTCGCGACCTGTGCCAGCGTCTGATCGAGCAGCGACTCCTCGGGCGCGGCAAGCAAGCGCGGCGACTGTTGGTTGTCCATCAGGACTACATCGATGCCGGCGGCCTCAAGTCTGTGGACGCCACCGCTCACTGTGCTGCGGAAGATCGCGGGATCGGCGTTGCGCAGCGCGCCGTTGGCGCCGACCTGCCAGATCACGACCTGCGGGCGTAGCGCGATGACATCGGAATCGAGCCTGGCCAATTCTTCGGTCGCATCCTGGCCGCCAATGCCACGGTTCAGCACCGCGATGTGAGCCTCAGGCAGCCCGGCGGACAGCAGTTGCTGCAGCAGCGCCGGGTAGGAATGGGCAAGGTCGGAGGCCATTGCCCCCTGGGTCGAAGAGGAACCGAGCGCCACCACGATACCTTCGATCCCATGAATGACGGCGGAACGCAGGTGCGGCAGCTCGATCGCCGGAAGGATCGGCGCCGCCGGACAGGCGGGGTCAACCGAGGCATGTGCGGCAGGAGACAGCAGCAGCCCGAACGCGAAAGCGGCGAAGCACGCCGTGCGCGCGATCCTATGGAGGGCAACGTTTTTCATGACTGTCTTCGACTATACGCGAGAATGCGTGTCCAGTCCCTTAAATTCGTTACCCAGTCGGCATGTCGCCGGATTCGGCGGCACGGCGCTTCCGCGCCGCCGCGGCATATTGGCCGCGCGGGCGGACCTCCTGGACGTGCGGGCGCACCACGGTGTCGTAATAATCATCCCAGTCGGCGGGTGTCAGTTGCGCTAGATCAGGGACCAGTTCGTAATTGTTGAGCGTCGCGTCCTCGTATGCCTGCCGAGGCAGCGGCTGCACCTGGAGCAGCGGGAAGTCTGCCCGGAAGTCGATCGGCACGTCGGTCTTGGTCAGCCGCATATTGGTGATCAGCGGGCCGAACCAGCGATCGGTCTCGATGATGCCCTCGAACAACTCGTAGGTGCCACTGCGCGCAATATTGGCGGGCGCGCGCACCAGCAGGCTCCAGCCGGGTGCTGTGCGCACGACGATGCCGGTCCAGACCTGGATAAGGCCCGGTTCCTGCAGGACGCCGAGGAATGGCGGCGCATATTCGCGGATCTCCTCGGGCGCCACCTGATCGAAGAGATCGCGGAAATTAGGGAATTGTGCGGACCTGAGCGGAAGCCACGTGCCGGCGCCCTCCCAGGTCCACATAACGTCACGTCCGTCCCACTGCAGGCTGAAGCTGATCGGGGGGAAGATGTAATAGCCGTAGCCGGAGGCACTGGTGGCAGGTTCGCAGTACCGGAATGCGCGGGTCGGCAGCGAGCCGGCAGCCGAACGGTCAGCGCGCTGCGGCAGGCGGGCTGACGGAATGAAGCGATGGAAGGAGACGAGCGGCGTCTTCTTCTGCTGGGACTGTTGCGGATCGGGGCGAGGCGAGGTGTTTGTGGACACTTTTGCCGTTCGTTCAGGCTGCCGTGCCGCCGATCGTGAGACCGGCCAGCTTCAATGTCGGTTGGCCTACGCCGACCGGAACGCCCTGGCCGTTCTTCCCGCAGGTGCCGATCCCGGGATCGAGCGCCATGTCGTTGCCAACCATGGCGACCTTGGTCAGGGCATCCGGCCCGTTGCCGATCAAGGTGGCTCCCTTCACCGGTGCAGTCACCTTGCCGTCCTCGATCAGATACGCCTCGCTCGCCGAGAACACGAACTTGCCGGAAGTTATGTCCACCTGCCCGCCACCGAAATTCACCGCATACAGCCCGCGGCGCACCGAGCGGATCATCTCATCCGGACTGTGTGGACCCGCGAGCATGACGGTGTTCGTCATCCGCGGCATCGGCGTGTGCGCATAGGATTGCCGACGACCGTTGCCGGTCGCCTGCATGCCCATCAGCCTGGCATTCAGCCTGTCCTGCATGAATCCGACCAGCACGCCGTCCTCGATCAACACCGTCCGGCTGGTCGGAGTGCCTTCATCGTCCACCGTCAGGCTGCCGCGACGATCGGGCAGCGTGCCGTCATCGACCACAGTCACGCCGGGCGTTGCGATCCTGGTGCCCAGCAGTCCCGCGAACGCCGACGTCTTCTTGCGGTTGAAATCCCCCTCGAGCCCGTGGCCGATTGCCTCATGCAGCAGAATGCCCGGCCATCCAGGGCCCAGCACGACCTCCATTTCCCCCGCTGGCGCCGGTCGGCTGTCGAGATTGACCAGGGCCTGGCGCAGCGCCTCGTCCACCGCGCCGCGCCATGTCGCCGGCATGATTATCCTGTCGTATGCGAACCGGCCGCCGGTGCCGTAACTTCCCGTCTCCCGCCTGCCGTTCTGCTCGACCACCACCGAGACGTTGAGCCGCACCAGCGGTCGAAGATCGGCCACCCTCGTGCCGTCCTGGCGCATGATCTGCACCGCCTGCCATTCGCCGCCGAGCGAGGCCATCACCTGGACGACGCGCGAATCCTTACCCCGCGCATAGGCATCGATTTCGGCGAGCACCGCTGTGCGGGCAGGAAAACCCGCCGCACCCAGGGGGTTCGCGTCGGAATAGAGCCGAGCGTTGGTGGCTCGGGGCGGTTCAGCGGCAACGCCGGAATGACCGTGCGCAACCGCGGACACACTTGCCGCCGCCCGGCGCAACGCCGGTTCGGACAGTTCGGCGGCGTGGGCATAGCCGGTTGCCTCGCCGGCGACGGCGCGCAAACCGAAACCAAGTGAGGTATCGAAGCCAGCCGTGCGAATCCGGCCATCATCCAGGCTGATCTGCTCGCTCTCGCGGTATTCCAGATACAGCTCCCCGTCATCGGTGCGCGCCAGTGCCGATGCAAGCACGCCTTCCGCAGCCGCGCGATCAAGTGCTGCGTCCGCGCGGTCGAAGAACAGCCGGTCAGTTTCGGCGAGTGGGGTCATGACGGGGTCCTCGGAAGTGGTCGCTACTCAATAGAGTGGTGCGCCGGCGGGCGTTTGGCTACTGACCGCGGGTGACCAGCCGATCGGCCGGCAGGCGGACCTCTGCCGTGGTTCCTTCGCCCGGGGCGCTCCGCAGGACAAGCTTGCCGCCATGCCCTGTGACGAATGCCCGCGAGACGTAGAGCCCGAGGCCGGCACCCTGGAAACGCCGGGCGAGGCTGCTGTCGAGCTGGGTGAAAGGCTCGAAGACGCGGTCGAGGTCTTCTTCCGAAATGCCGATCCCGGTATCGCGCACGAACAGCACGGGACTTCCGCCTGGCTCAATCGAGGCGCCGATCGTCACCGTGCCACCCGCTTCCGTGAACTTCACGGCGTTCGACAGCAAATGGTTCAGCACCTGCTGCAACCGCCGCTCATCTGCCGTGATCGGCGGCAGATCGTCCGGCACCTCAACGGTCAGTGTTATCTCAGCCGCCTGCGCGGCCATATCCACCTGGCGCGCGCTGATGCGTACCAGACGCCCGACGTCCACTTTGTCCGAGGCCAGATCGTAGCGGCCCGACTCGATGCGTGCCACGTCGAGGATGATGTTGATCAGCCCAAGCAGATGCCGGCCAGCCTCGTTTATTTGCTGGGCGAACTCAGCCACCCGCGCGCCCGACGGTTTGGCCGCCTCGCGCAGCAGCGTGTCGGAAAAGCCGATCACGGCATTCAGCGGGGTACGCAGCTCATGGCTCATCGTGGCGAGAAAGCGCGACTTTGCCTGGTTGGCCGCCTCCGCCGTGTCCTTGGCCCGGCGCAGCTCGGCCTCGGCGACCCGCGCCTCGGTCACATCCGTCAGTGTGGTGACCCAGCCGCCGCCTGGGGTTGGGTCGGATCGTACATCGAGCACACGTTCGTCCGGGGTCACGATCTGCCGCAGATAAGGCTCGAATCGGTCCAGGTTCGCGAGCGTGCCCGCGCGTTCCCGGCCCTCGTCGCCTTTGCCGAAATGCCCGCGCGCCACCAGATGCTCCAGTATTTCATTCTGGGTGCGTCCCGCTTCCAACAGACCCGGCGGGTGACGCAGCAGTTCGGCGGCAATCGCGTTGCTTGCCAGCAGCCGGTGATCCGATCCCCAGAGCATGACGCCGTGGCGGATGCAGGACAGCATGACCGCCAGTTCCTCGGCGCGGCGCGATACCTCCGCCTCGGCTTCGGCGAGCGGCGTGATGTCGGTCACCACGCTGATGTAGCCACCGTTGGGCAACGGGGTGGTACGCACGTCCACCGTCATGCCGTTCGGCCGGCGCCGCTTGCGCGACTGGGCCCGCGACACGTCAAACGCCATTTGCTGCGCGAAGATCTTGTCTGGATCGCCGGGGCCGTACTCGCCGGCCTCGGCCCGGCGCCTGATCACAGTCTCCAGATGATCGCCGATGCTCAGTGGCGCGCCGGTCATCGCCTGGTTGTAGGCGCGGTTGAACATCGTGACCCGCCGATCCGCACTGTAGACGCAGACCCCATGCGGAATGGCGTCCAGGATCGAATGCAGAATGGCGGCGCGCCGCCGGGCTTCGTCCTCGGCGCCGGCAAGCGGGCTGATGTCGGTCGCCGCCATTGTCCAGCCGCCATTGGGCAGTGGGTCGGAGCTGACATCGATGACGTCGCCGTTGGTACGGACGCGGCGAACGGCCATGGGCCGGGAGCGGTCGGCATTGCGCTGGTCAGCAATGAATGCCTCGCCTTCCCGGCCAATGAACTCATCGCGGATCGCAAGCGTCGCGAGCAGATCGTCAAACGCCCTGCCAGGCTGGAGACGCTCGGCCGGAAATCCGAGCAGTTCCGCAAAGCGCTGATTACCGAACAGCAGCGTGCGGTCCGGCGTGAAGGCCGCCAGTCCGGTGCGCAATGTGGCAAGCGCCGAAGTCACGCGCAGCAGCGTGGCTTCGGCTTCATCGCGCGCCGACAGCAGCGACGTTGTCTCGACCGCGCAAACCACGTGGCCGCCTTGCGGCAACGGCGCGCTGATCAGCTCGTAGCTCCGGCCCATGAAGCTGCGCTGGCGGAGGCGCCCGTACCGCGAGCGGTCGGCAGCCAGCAGCGCGGCAAGCTGCGCCTCCGGATCGCCCGGCCCATAGACGCCCTGATAGGCGGCGGCGCGCATTACATCTTCCAGCTTCATTCCACTCGGGAAGCTGTTCGGCGGCAAGCCCAACGAGGCGCAGTAGGCTGAATTGACCACCACGATCCGCATATCGGCATCGACAACCGCGACGCCGACAGGCAGCGCATCCAGCACCGCGTCGGTCGGCACGATCTGGGTTGTGACATCTGTGTTCATGCCGCGGACACTCGGGGCCGCGCCGTCGGGTCCGGACGCAGCACATGCAACAGGACGAGCGAGGTTGTCAGCGCCAGCACTGCGTTGGCCTGGTGCGCGCTCGCCAGCCGTACCGGCACCACGAACAGCAGCGTTGTCACCCCCAGAATATATTGCGCCGCGACCGTGACCCCAAGCGCAATCACCGCGAGGCGCGCGAACCGCGGCAAAGGCACCGCCAATCCAACCGCCACAGTGATTGCAGCAATGAGCATGGTCACAGTTGCCAGCAACCGGTGGTCGAACTGCACCGCGGCAATGTTCTCGGTGATGTTGCGCAGCAGCGGCTCCAGACGTGCGTATCCCAGGGGCACGAGTCGGCCATCCATCAGTGGGAAGGTGTTGTAGTCGAAGCCGGCGTGGGTGCCTGCGACGAAGCCACCGGTCACGATGGTCAATGCCAGTGATCCCCAGCACAGCAGGGCCATTGCACGCAGCCTGCCGGCGTGGACGCCCCGGGCCGGCGCCTGCCGCAGCACTGTCATGCCGGTCCACACGAGGGCAGAGTACAGCATCAGGGCGAACACCAGATGGATCACCAATCGATACGGCGATACGGCGGTGCTGTCCGGCAGGAAGCCTGAGGCGACCATGATCCAGCCGATCAGGCCCTGAAGTCCCCCAAGCAGGAAGAGCAGGGCAAGCCAGCCGCGCAGCCGAGGCTCGATTCGACCGGTTGCCCAGAACCAGACCTGTGGGCCAAGGAACGCCAGTCCGATCAGTCGGCCCCACAGACGATGGACCCACTCCAGCCAGAAGATCTGCTTGAACCCGGCAAGACCGAACCCTTCGTTCACCAGGGCATACTGCGGAACCTGCCGGTAGAGATCGAACAACCGCTGCCACTCGGCATTGCTCGACGGCGGCAGCGCACCCCGGACCGGGGCCCATTCCATGATCGAAAGTCCCGAGCCGGTCAGCCGGGTGACGCCCCCGAGCACGATCATCACCAGCACCATGCCGGCGACGCCAAACAGCCAAAGCGCAACCAACCGGCGGTTGCGTCGGCTTTCCGCGCGGTCTTGCGGGAGGGCACCAGAGAAGTCACGGACGTCGAAGGGCATGGTGCGCGATATAAGCATATCCGGCGCGGCATATGCATATCCGCGAGTAGAAGCTTAGCGCGAACCTCCCGACATCGCGCCGGATTGTCCTGCTTCGGGCGCAGTCGCGGCGTGGCTAGTGCAGCCGCATATAGGCGCCGGGGTGTCGAAACGATGGGGGCTTGACCAGGCTGGCGGACGCGACTCGGACTGAATGCAACCGTCCATCCAGTTCGCGATGCCAGAAGTCGAGGAACTTGCGCAGCACCGGAAAGCGCGGGGCGATGTCGAGGTCCTGCCAGACATAGGTCTGGAGGATCTCCGGATGATCCGGCAGGTGATATAGGATCTCGGCCGTGGTCAGCCGATAGTCCCGCAGTTGCAGCGCCAGGCTCATAATCGTCTCCGTTTCTGTCGGGCCCTTCTCGCCCTTGCTTCCATTTTCCGCCGGGATGGCGATGTATTCGGAAGGATAACAGAATGACACGCCATTGGGTTCTTAATTTCAGCCTGAAATCGCAAATATTTCAAAGGCTTGGCACTCGTGTTCGCAAAGTGCTGCCGAACGCTTGACTTCACGCTCGCGTGGGCCTAGATCGCTGGCACTCCCAGACGGGGAGTGCTAACAGCCCTGCCCGCGGTGCCCATGATGGGGCCGCGGCTGGTGTTGGCAAATCCATTCATCTCATTGACTGAGATCACTCAAGGAGCGATCGAATGAAGTTTCGTCCCCTGCACGACCGGGTCGTGGTCCGTCGACTTGAAGCCGAAGAAAAGACCGCGGGCGGCATCATCATCCCTGACACGGCAAAGGAAAAGCCGATGGAAGGCGAGGTCATTGCCGTAGGCCCCGGCGCCCGCGACGAAGCCGGCAAGCTCGTGCCGCTCGACGTCAAGGACGGTGACCGCATCCTGTTCGGCAAATGGTCCGGCACCGAGGTGAAGCTCGACGGTGAGGAACTCCTGATCATGAAGGAGTCCGACATCATGGGCATCATCGAGGGCCAGCCGGCCGCCAAGCGGAAGGCCGCTTAACCCGGACTGCAACTACGCCAGACTGAAACTACGAAGGACAAAGATACATGGCTGCCAAAGACGTAAGATTCGGCGGTGACGCTCGTGCGCGCATGCTGCGCGGTGTGGACATCCTGGCCGATGCGGTGAAGGTCACGCTGGGCCCGAAGGGCCGCAACGTGGTGCTCGACAAGAGCTTCGGCGCACCGCGGATCACCAAGGACGGCGTGACCGTCGCCAAGGAGATCGAGCTGGCCGACAAGTTCGAGAACATGGGCGCGCAGATGGTGCGCGAGGTCGCGTCCAAGACCAATGACATCGCCGGCGACGGTACCACGACCGCGACCGTGCTTGCCCAGGCGATCGTGCGTGAGGGCTCCAAGGCGGTGGCCGCGGGCATGAACCCGATGGACCTCAAACGCGGCATCGACAAGGCGGTGATTGCCGTCGTCGAAGAGCTCAAGAAGCGATCCAAGAAGATCACCACGCCCGCCGAGACCGCACAGGTCGGTGCCATCGCCGCGAACGGCGAGGTGGAGATCGGCAAGATGATCTCCGAGGCGATGCAGAAGGTGGGCAACGAGGGCGTGATCACGGTCGAGGAGGCGAAGGGCATCCAGACCGAGCTCGACGTGGTCGAGGGCATGCAGTTCGACCGCGGCTACGTGTCTCCGTATTTCATCACCAACGCCGAGAAGATGGTTGCCGACCTTGCCGACCCCTACATCCTGATCCACGAGAAGAAGCTGTCCGGCCTGCAGCCGATGCTGCCGCTGCTGGAAAGCATCGTGCAGTCCGGCCGTCCGCTGCTGATCATCGCCGAGGACGTGGAAGGCGAGGCACTTGCCACGCTGGTGGTGAACAAGCTGCGCGGCGGGTTGAAGGTCGCAGCGGTGAAGGCGCCCGGCTTCGGCGATCGCCGCAAGGCGATGCTCGAGGACATCGCGATCCTCACCGGTGGCCAGGTGATCAGCGAGGATCTCGGCATCAAGCTGGAGACCGTCACGCTGAACATGCTCGGTCGGGCGAAGAAGGTGCTCATCGAGAAGGAGAACACCACCATCGTCGAAGGCGCGGGCAAGAAGCCCGACATCGTCGGCCGCTGCAACCAGATCCGCGCGCAGGTCGAGGAGACAACCTCGGACTATGACCGCGAAAAGCTGCAGGAGCGGCTGGCGAAGCTGGCCGGCGGCGTGGCGGTGATCCGTGTCGGCGGCTCGACCGAGGTTGAGGTGAAGGAGCGCAAGGACCGCGTCGATGACGCGCTGCATGCGACCCGTGCGGCAGTCGAGGAAGGCGTCGTGGCGGGTGGCGGCGTGCCGCTGGCGCGTGCATCGCTCATCCTGTCGAAGCTGAAGGCGGACAACGACGACCAGCGCTTCGGCATCGAGATCGTGCGAAAGGCGGTGCAGACCCCATTGCGCCAGATCGCCGAGAACGCCGGCGAGGATGGTGCGGTGATCGCCGGCAAGATCCTCGACCGGGACGAGTACAACTGGGGCTTTGACGCGCAGACCGGCGAGTTCAAGGACCTGGTGAAGGCCGGCATCATCGACCCGACCAAGGTCGTGCGGACGGCGCTGCAGGACGCGGCCTCGGTCGCCGGCCTGCTGGTGACCACCGAGGCGATGGTCGCCGAGAAGCCGGAGAAGAAGTCGCCGGGGATGGGCGGCCCGAGCCCCGGCATGGGCGACATGGACTTCTGATCGGAAGTTCTTCGCGACAAGAAGGAGGGGCGGGCCGCAGGGTCCGCCCCTTTCTATGCATGGGCAACGGCTGTACCGAGAGTAACTAAGTTGTGATTGGAAACGTTACGTTCTACAAACCCAACAATACTATTTACCATCTGCTGGGCATCGGTTGGTAACAGCTTGTATTGCCTCAAAATTGGCCAAACTGAGCGCAACGGGTACTTCGCCAGCCAACCATTGGGAATACCCAGTTTCTGTTCGATTGCCTGCCGCTCATGCCCAGGGAGTTGTCTCCTCCTACGGGAATTTCCAAGCAGCTGACTGATCATGGGCTGTGTCGGCCCATTTGGTGCGATTTCCTGCGCCAGAGCCGTTTGCGATTTGTAGATATCTTCTACAAGAAATTGCAGATTTTCGCGCGTGAAGCTCTTCTTTCTAGTTCGTCCGCCGGGGCCGTACTCCGCCGTCAACCTCACCCCAAGCGCGCGCGCAACGCCCAGCAAGGTGGTCAGCCGAGGATCGCCGTTCTCACTGAGCGCCTTGTACAGCGCTTCTCGCGTCACCCCGGCCTCGCGCGCGACCTCTGTCATGCCGCGGGCGCGCGCGATCACCCCGAGCGTCTGTGCCACATAGCTGGCATCGCCGCTCGCCAGGGCGTCGTTCAGCAGTTCCGCCTGCGACTCTGGCGAAACGAGGTAACGCGCCGCATCGAATGGTTCGGTCCTGACCATCACTCAACCTCCAACTCCGCTGCCAACACCTTGGCCTTTGCGATGTCCCGTCGTTGTGTCCGCTTGGCGGCCCCGCACAGCAGGATGTTCAGAACCTGCCCTCGCTGGACGAAATACACCAGATATCCAGGCCCATAATCGACTCGCAGTTCCGACACGCCGCCGCCGACCGGTTTCGCATCGCCGAACAGGCCAGTCTGCAAGTGCACGATCCGCTGCGCGATGCGCGTGGCTGCCCTCTGGTCTGCCAGACCGTCGCCTCGGAAGATCTCGTCTGGCGAACGTCGACCATGTGTGAACTATAAGATACAATCCGCCGGAGTTCAAGCTGCACCGGCGGGGAGGGCAGCCCAGGGATCGGTGACTCGGGCTTCCCAGCGTACCTTTGGGCTTCGGCGGATCAGGCTGGCTGGAGACTCGCCTGCCGGCGCTCGAAGAACGCGGCCTCTGCGCTCTTCCAGGTTCTGTCCGGGCTCCCGATGGAGCGGACCATCAGCAGGGACATTCGCGTCCTTGGCTTCCAGTAGTCGCCCTCGGCTACCGCAAGCCAGACACCTCCAATGCCTTGACGGCCGAGTTCGGCTTCGAGGCGGGCGATGTCGGTCTCGCTTGGGTCGGAGTGGCAACCCTGGGCGATGTGACGGCCGTCAGCGTCAAGGGCTATCCAGCGCCGGTTGCGAATGCGTTGCATGGGGCTAGCAAATACGCTGTGGCACACAAGTTCCAGGGCCGAAGCGCGGTATGGAGTGCCAGCCAGTTCAATATCAACCACCTCGGTTGACGAGGGCAGGTTGGACCAAACGTTGACTAAGTGGATACAATTGACGACGCTGCCCAAAGGATTTCCCAAACACAAGGCTGTGTGGCGCCTTATGGCAAAGGCGATATTCACCACCAAGGTTGATCCGACCTACGACGACCTGCCCGAATTCCGGTACCATTTTCCGCGCACGTATTTGCGCGCGGTAGAGGCGACGGTGGGTGACTGGATTATTTACTAGGAACCCCGACGTACCACTGGGCAACTCAGCAGTCGAGGAGGCCGACAAGCTTACTTTGCCACCGCAAGGGTCGCCGCCGTGCGGCCCGATCCAACCTTACCCGACCATTTCTACGCATTTGTCGAAGACTTCCTTCAGTTCGCTCGCCCCGTGCAATTTAGAGACGGTGACCTTTACTATGAGTCCGCCCTGCGTAGGAGCGACGGCGGTACCAGCAAAGGAGCTTTCGGGCGGGCTGTACGGCCCATTTCCGATAGTGAATATGGCTCGATCCTGACAGCCGCGTCATCCGAGCTTCTTACACCAAGTACCTTCAGTAACGTGATACCGCAGGGGTTCGCAGAAGAGCCGGCAGTCTTCGAACGTCCCATTGTGGAACGTATGACCAGTCGGCCCTTCCGTGATGCGGCATTTTCGTCCGCGGTCCGATCTGCTTACGGCAACACGTGCGCTATGACGGGGCTGAAGATTATCAACGGCGGAGGCCGCCCGGAAGTGCAGGCTGCACACATCCGGCCTGTCGCGGACTCAGGCCCGGATTCCGTCCGCAATGGACTCGCGCTATGTGGCACTATCCATTGGATGTTCGATCGTGGGCTGTTGTCGCTGAACGATGATCTTACAATTCTTATGGCCGCCGGCCGTGTGCCAGACACGGTCAAGCGGCTGATCAACCCAGAGCGCAAGCTGTTGCTCCCGGAGCGGCCTGAAATTAGACCGCATCCGCAGTTTCTAAAGTTTCACCGAGAGAGCGTTTTCAAAGGCTAGGGGGGATTGCGCCATCGGACGGGACGCGACTGATGCCGGAACTGCCGCAGCATGATCTGGGTCCGTCGCCAAGGGGCTGCGCCTGCGTCGCGAGGACATCTACGGTGGCGACGGCCGTTGAGCTTCATCGACACCAACCCAGAAAAATGTCAAGACTAACACGGATTACACAGATTAAGGGCACAGATTACACGGATAAGAGATTTTGGGCGCTGCGCGCAAGGTCATTGGCCTAAGCCGCGCGAAGCGCTTCGACTTACTTTCTGTGTAATCTGTGTGCTTAATCTGTGTAATCTGTGTTGATTCTTGCTTCCTTTCCCACACCCCTGAACGCCGCCGGATTAACCCTGGATCAAGCCAATCGAGCGCACGCAGCGTCCTACGTCATCGCCAAATGACCTCTTCGGGCCGTCTCGCCTCTTGGTGCACGCATCCGCGTTGGCCGTGGACATAGCCCGTGCTATATTGCAGTCATGGACAGAAAATCGCGCTTCCCAATCCGTCGTTACACAAGCCTGGAAGCCATGAAGGTCGATGAATACGAGTATTGGCAGGCTCGACCCGCTCATGAACGCATGACAGCCACAACAGAGGCCACAATGGAGGCCTACGGCCTCAGGAATTCACCACCCCATGAGTCCCGACTTCAAAGATCTCTTGTCCATCTTAAACGCTGACAAGGTAAGATACCTGGTGGTTGGCGGCTATGCCGTTTCACTGCACGCGCAGCCGCGTGCCACCAAGGACCTCGATATTCTCATCAAACCAGACCGCGCCAACGCCGCCGCACTTTTTCGCGCGCTCGCGAAATTCGGTGCGCCGCTTGAGGGGTTGGCGCCGGACGACTTCACTCAGCGTGGCTCTTTCTTTCGCATGGGCACGCCGCCCCTGATGGTCGACATCCTGCCGGAGATCGCCGGAGTCGATTTCAATCGCGCGTGGCGACGGCGCGTCGTTGAGACGATCGACGCCAACACGGGTCTCAAGGCGAGCTTCATCTCCGCAGACGATCTGATTGCGGCAAAGGTGGCGTCCGGCCGCGCGCAGGACCTCGCCGACGTGGAGGCCATCCGCGAGTCCCGCGCCCGCGCCGGCACCGTAACGAAACAGGAGAGCCCCAGCCGCGCGAGAAAAGCCGCGCGCAGGCGGCCGCGCGAATGAAAATTCTGCTGCGCGGGTGGCGTCGTGGCCCACTGCGGAGGGGACACTGGAATGGCGGTAGGCACCCGTCTGGCGAGGCCAGACCAACCGAACTGCCTCGCCGCCAGGAGTGTCCGGGAATCCTTCAAATCCGTTGACAGCATGCCCACGAACTCCGCGCCTCAGACCGCACCGTTTGGCACGACCTGTTCTGGCCTGCCTGGGTTCCCGCTTTCGCGGGAATGACGACTGTACGTCGGCGGGTCAGGGCTCTTCGACCTCGCGCATCCGTTCCGCCTCGCGCTGCAGGCGGCGATAACTGCGGACGCTGAACGGCAGCATGCCAAGGTAGATCAGGCCGCCGGCGGCCAGCGCAGCCCAGGGATCGGCGACCAGGACGGCGGCGAACGTCCCGGTGCCCAGCAGCATGGGCAGCACGAACTCATGCGGCACTTTGAAGTTCTTGAAGCTCCAGACCGGCAAGGTGGACACCAGCAGCAGCGCGGTCCCGATCAGGACGAATGCGCAGAACAGCGGATGCTGCGCGGCTGTCAGCAGCCAGACCAGTCCGAGCGATTTCGCCTCCAGCCCGAGGAACAGCGGGAACAGGGCAAGCCCGGCCCCGGCCGGAGCGGGGACCCCGGTGAAGAAGTTGTAGGCGTAGGCAGGGCCCGGCGCTCGGTCGAGCGCTGCGTTGAAGCGGGCCAGCCGCAGCGCCATGCAGACCGCGAACATCAGGCACGGCGTGTAGCCGAAGCCTCCGGCGCGCTGCAGCGACCAGATGTAGAGCGTGAAGGCCGGAGCGACGCCGAAGCACAGGAAGTCGGCCAGGCTGTCGAACTCTGCGCCGAAGCGGGACTCGGCCTTCAGTAGCCGCGCCAGCCTGCCGTCCAGCCCGTCGATCGCTCCGGCGACCAGGATTGCCACCGCGGCGGAGCCGAACCGGCCCTCCAGCGCAAAGCGCATCGAGGTCAGGCCCGCGCAGAGGCCCAGCAGCGTCATCAGATTGGGGATCAGCCGGTTGAAGGACGGTCCCTTGAAGCGCGGCCGGGCACGGGGCCGGAGGCGACGGAGCCGGTTGATCGGCGAAACCCGGCCGGAACTGTCCGGCCAGTCGGGGCGGGGAAAGCCGCTCATGCCGCAAGCTCCGCGATCACCGTCTCGCCGCCGACCATGGTCTGGCCAACGGCGACCAGCGGGCGGACGGCCTCGGGCAGATAGAGGTCGGTCCGGCTGCCGAAGCGGATGATGCCGAGGCGCTGGCCGGCGTGGACCGCGTCACCCTCGCGCAGATCGCAGACGATGCGGCGGGCGATCAGGCCGGCGATCTGAACCACGGCGATCTCGCGTCCGTCGGGCAGGCGCAGGGCTATGGCGTTGCGTTCGTTCGCCTCGCTGGCTTTGTCCTCGCTGGCGTTGAGGAAGGTGCCGTGGCGGTAGGCGATCCGCGTGATCATGCCATCGGCCGGGACGCGGTTAACATGCACGTTCAGAACGGACAGGAAGGTGCTGACCCGCCAGCGCGGCATCTGGCCAAGTCCGAGTTCCGACGGCGGCACGGCGGGCATCACCGAAACCACGCGGCCATCGGCGGGCGCGACCACGGCGCCTGGGCGGCCAGGCGGCACGCGCTCGGGATCGCGGAAGAAGAACAGGCACAGCAGCGCGAACAGGAGGCCGAGCCAAGCCAGCCACGGACCCAGCGCCAGGCCGAGCATCACCGCGACAAGGCCGCCCAGGATGAACGGCCGCCCGGCAGGGTGGGGCGGCGCCAGCACGTGGCCGAGGTCTTCGAGGAGCGGCATTTCGGGGCCGGTTTATGGATGCTTCATCCCGGAGGAGCAAGACTACGGGCAGACAGGGAGCAGGTGCCATGCCGTTCGGTGCGCCATTCAAGCTGGGTCCTTTCGTGGTCGATTCCGGCGGCCGCCTGTCACCCTCGGAACCGGAGAAGATACCGGCCTTCCTGTTCCGCTGGCGCAACCGCGTCGTGCGTGCTCAGCTCGCCGAGGCCGGCCCGACGGACGGCCGCCTGGCTCTCCAGTCCACCCTCGGCCGAGTTCCGAGTACCGCCGGCATATCGGATGAAAAGCGTCGGCCACGGAGTTTCGCTGCCATGCGTTGGCTGCCACGGTCGGTGCCACCTGGCTGGCGGGTGACGCTCCTGGCAGACCATCGCGTGTGGCTGGAGACCGAGACCCGCATTGCACTGCCCATCACCGCGGCGGCGCTGATCACCGAGATCACGCAGTTTCTGATGGTGCTTGCCCCCTTTGTCGATCTGCTGGACGAGGAGGGACTGACCGCGCCCGGCACGGGCGTCGATGGCGTCGGGGCGGACTAGCGCCCAAGGGCACGCATCGCGATCCAGACGACGCCTGTGGCGGCCAGTGCCGCCAGCACGCCGGCGGTCGCGGTGGCTGCGCGTCCGGCGAATTGGAGCCGGCCGGTCAGACGCGGGGTGAGCCAGAGCGCCAGCAGGGGCGCCGCAGCAGCGACATCGACCGCCCCGACCCGCAGGTGGGGCAATCGCCCAAAGTCGATCACCGCGAGGCTGCCGACGGTGGCGATATCCGCGGCGATCGGCAATGCCGCCAGTCCAGATATTGCAGGCAGCGCGAACAGCGCCAGTGACCCGAGCGCCGGCACCAGAGCCAGTTGGGTCCATATCGCCGGTAGCGTCACGATGTAAAACGACGCCGCCATTGTCAGTCCGGTCAGTGCGAGGCGCAGCGGGTCGGGCGCATCGGTTGCCAGGCTGCGTACGTATAGCGCCACAGCGACCGCGACACCGAGACCGATCGGCCAGGCCTGAAGCAGGTCCGGCTGATTGCGCGGCGCGCCGCACAGCCACCAGCCGATGAACACCGCGGTCAGCAACAGGGCGAACAGCGCGCCGGGGTTCCGGCCCAGCCACGCACACAGGATGGCAATAGCCAGCACCACTGCCGCGGCGAAGGCCAGATGGTCCACCGAGGGCCGCGCATATGTCACCCACAGTCTGCCGCCGATCGCATACCAGCCGGCAACCACGCCGGCGCCTCCCGCCGCGGCACCCAGCAAGCCGGAGCGCATGAACCGCGCGGCGACGGCCAATGCCAGTGCGACGACAAACCCGATCAGCGGGCCGCGCAAATCATGTGGAACAGCGGCCACGCCAACTCTGTCCCAATCGATATGGATCGGCATACCAACTGGGTGACGCGCCGCCCCCGGTGCGTCAAGCTGGCCGGCGACCCGTCATCACCAGGACAAGGACGCAACCTTGCGTGAAACGAAATTGCCGATGCAGGTCTGGGATGCACCGACGCGCCTGTTCCACTGGGCCATCGTCATTCTGCTGTGCACGGCCTGGCTGACGGAGCGGCTCAACTGGATGGAGCTGCACATGCTGAACGGCTGCACAGTGTTGTCGCTGCTGCTGTTCCGCATTGCCTGGGGCATCGTCGGCAGCGAGACGGCGCGGTTCTCGCGCTTCCTGAAGAGCCCGCTGGCGGCCTTGCATCACCTGTCCCGTCTGCACCGGCGCGAGCCCGACACCGAGATCGGCCACAATGCCGCCGGTGGCTGGATGGTACTGCTGATGCTGGTGCTGCTTGCCGTGCAGGCCGGCACGGGGCTTTGCGCCAACGACGACATTGGTACTGAAGGGTCCCTGGCAAAGTATGTCGGCAAGGACCGGAGCGACTGGTTGTCACACATCCACTCGGTCAATTTCAGGCTGATCGAGATCGCTGTCGTGCTGCATATCGCAGCGATCGCCGCCTACGCCGTGATGAAGCGGCATGACCTCGTGCGGCCGATGATAACCGGGAGGAAGCTGCTGCCCGACAGGACACCCGCCCCGGCCATGGCGAGCCCGCGACTGGCGCTGGTGCTGTTCGCGATCGCCGCGGGAACGGTCGGGTTTCTGGTAAACTGGCTGTAAACAGCGCCTACGGGGCCAGACGGCGTGCGAAACGCCGGCGACGCCACTGCAGCAGACGCCAGGCGCCCTTCGCGGACAGATCGGACAGCCGCCCGCGCGGCGGCAGCCCCACGGCCTTGAAGATCATGCCCATGCCGCGCTCGACGTGGCGGAAGCGATAGAACGCCATCGCGCGCCCCATGTAGGCCGCGGTGCAGCGCGCGTGCTCGTAGGCCTGCCCCTCGGGTTCGTTGCCGCAGTGCCAGGCATAGGCCAGTTCGTCGTCCTCGCTTTCGCCGATGCGCCCGGCGGCGATGCGCAGGCGACGCAGCAGGCCCAGGTTCTCGCGCGCCAGATACCGGCGCATGTGATCGTAGAACAGCTTGAAATGGCGGTATTCATCGGCCGCGATGTGGCGGCAGATCTGTTGCAGCACCGGCTCCTTCGTCGCCTCGGCCAGCGCCGTGTAGTAGCTGGAGGTGCCGGTCTCGACCATGCAGCGGGCGATCAGTTCGCCGGTGCGCGAGCCGCGGATCGAGGCTTCGGCATCGAGCGGCAATGTGTAGCCCGCCCTGTAGCGGGCGAACGCGGCCCGGTAGTCCCAGGCGGGGTCGGCGAGCATTGCCCATCGGCCAAGCGCGTCACCGTGCTGCACTTCCTCCTGGGCCCAGAGGTCGGCGGCCTGCTGGAAGTCGGGGTCGTCGCCGAACACGCGGTTCAGGTAGATGGCGTAGTCGGTGCCGTTCCGCTCCACCATCGCGGCGGCCTTCACCAGTGGAAGCAGCGTTGGGTCCACTCCGGCGGGATCGAACCGGTCCCAGGCAACTTCGTCGATACGCCAATGCTTCATCGTTGGATCCGCACTGTCCGACTCAGTGGCGCCAAGGTGCCATTGAATGGGGGAATTCGGAAGGGCGGGTGCAGGGGGGCGTGAGCCATCGCAAAAGCCATGCTATCGTGGCGCAGCAGGAGGGTGAGATGCAGCAGCGCCTCAGCCGTGAGGAATTCCACCGCTGGGCCGAGCGTCAGCCGGCCCGCTATGAACGCGTGTGCAGCGAGCCGGTGGCGATGGCACCGGAGCGCATCCAGCACGTCCGGGTCAAGGCCCGCGTATGGGCGGCACTTGACCGCGCGATTGCATCGGCGGGCGTGGACTGCGAAGCGCTGAGCGACGGCGTGACGATCGAGGTTGACGACGACACCGATTACGAGCCGGACGCCATCGTGAACTGCGGCCCACCCGCGTCGCCCGACGCAATCGCAGCGTCGAACCCGGTCATCGTCGTGGAGGTGCTGTCGCCCGCCACGCAGTCGATTGATACCAGCGACAAGTTGGCCGGCTATTTTCGACTGGGCAGCGTTCAGCACTATCTGGTTGTCAGCACGCGGCGACGAGAGGTCGTCCATCATCGTCGTGACGGCGATGCAATTGCGTCGCGCATCGTCAACGTCGGCATGATCGAGCTTGCACCGCCGGGGATCGCGATCGATATCGCTGAATTTTATCCGGCACAGCGCTAGCGGGGCGCCCGCCCCGCGCCTGCGCCCATTGTCACGCCGGTGGGGAGATGGAAGCATACTCCTCGGTAGAAGCTGCATTCGGGCAGTATAGGCCCGGCGGTTCGGAATTGAATCAGGAGAAACCGAATGGACGTCGGCATTCAGATGATCTTCTCCACCTATGGCTGGCCCGGCATGAGCGATCGCGAGGCCTGGCAGGAGGAGATCCGCCTGGCCCGGCTGGCCGACGAACTGGGTTTCGACGTGATCTGGTCGGTGGAGCACCACTTCTTCGACTATTCGTTTTGCCCGGACAATACGCAGCTGCTGTCGTATCTCGCCCCGCTGTGCACGCATGCGGACCTGGGAACCGCGGCGATCATCCTGCCGTGGAACGACCCGCTGCGCGTGGCGGAGAAGGTTTCCGTGCTCGATCTGCTGAGCAACGGCCGGGTCAGGTTGGGGATCGGGCGGGGTCTGGCGCGTCGCGAGTTTGCTGCCTTCCGCGGCAACATGGACGACTCGCGGGAGCGGTTCGACGAAGCATCGGCGATGATCCTCGAGGCGTTGCGGTCCGGCTTCATCGAGGGACGGGGAAAATTTTATCCGCAGCCGCGGATCGAGATCCGGCCGCGCCCGGAACGCAGCTTCGAGGGACGCACCTATGCGGTCGCCTCCAGCGAGGATTCGATCGAGGCGGCCGCGCGGCTGAAGGCGCGGATGCTGATGTTCGCCGATCGGCCGTGGCCGGCGCGGCTGCCGGGCATCGAGCGGTACCGCGCCCTGTATCGGCAATATAACGGTGTCGCAGCGGCGCCGGTGGTGACGGCCGATCAGTGCGTCTGCGCGGCGACGTCGGACGAGGCGAAGGAACTGTCGGAGCGGCATATGGCGAGCTTCGTCGACAGCAACCTGGAGCATTACGAGCTGATGAGCACGCATTTCGCGACCGCGAAGGGCTACGACGCGTATGCGAAGAAGTCGGAACTGGCGCGAACGGCGGGGCGGGATGGGCTGGTGAATGCGCTGTTGCAGGTGGCGGTGCGAGGGACACCCGATCAGGTGCTGCGGGCGTACGAGGCGCGGCGCGAGCTGCTGGGGGATTTCGAGCTGAACAGCTCGTTCCGGTTCGGCGGGATTCCGCTGGCGAAGGCGGAGGCCTCGATGCGGCTGTTCGCGAAGGAGGTGCTGCCGGTGCTGAAGGGGTGGGGGCCGGTGGCGGCGCCCAAAACCGCAACGGCGGCGGTGCACGCCTGAGGAGGCGCGTCGGGCTGTCTCGGGAGCGTCTCGTTGCCCGTGTGATGAGACGGTGGGTGAGCCCCCGGTGTGGACTCCCTCTCCGCCCCGCGGGGCGGAGAGGGCCGGGGTGGGGCCGATGCCGCCGCGACAACGGACCGTCGCTGCATACCGCCTGCGCCGCGATGCCACCGGTGCGGAGCAGCGTCTCTGGCATGCCCTGCGGGCTAATTGCCGGCCCTGGAAGTTCCGCCACCAGCATCCGACCGGACATCGCGTGGTGGGCTTTGCCTGTCCGGCACGGAAACTGGCGATCGAGATCGATGGCGGCCAGCATGCTGTTTGACAGGCGTCCGATGGCACGCGTTCCGTCGAACTTGCCGGTCATGGCCACCGGGTCATCCGGCTCTGGAACAACGAGGTGATGGAGAATATCTACGGCGTTTTGCTGGTTGTGATGCGTGCGCTGGAAGAGCCGAGTCGGCCCGGGGAATTTCACCCCGAGCCGCTCACAGAATCGGACTTGAACCTCTCGATTCATCCGGCTCGTGCCACTCACTGAAAACTGCCGTCTTCCACCAATACCAGCAGGCTCCTCCGGTTTCCCGTTGGCCCATCGATGTCGGCGCGAGTGACCCGCCCCTTCGCTCCATCCCCATTACAGGGACTTCATCACTACTACGGGGCAGTCCGCCCCTGCCCGCCGCATCGGTAATTTCAGCCTCGCGGTTTCGCCCACTTGTGCCTTTTCCCTTGGCATCGACAGACAGGTTCTCAAGTTCCTTGCGTTAGCCTGGATGAGATTCACGTCCTCTTTACACCGGACACCGCGTGAACAGTAAGCAGGCAACCTTTCACGCCCTTATCCCAGGACAGAGTCAAGACCCTGGTTTGCATGTCGCCATATGAGTTTCGATGCTTCATCAGAGGTTCACTTGCGTTCGTCTCTCTCAACCATAGCTGACGCGATCTAGTCGCGCCTTTTGACCATGACGTTCACGACCACCGCCATTAAACACTAGCCGCCCATGGTGGTTTGAAGTCTCCTCCTGCAAGGCGACTCCGAGGGGCCTACCCTCATCTAACGCACAGCATGGAGCTACTTCTCTCCTTCTTGACACACTGCCCCCACCTCACCCTGACCCTCTCCGCCCCCGAGCGCGGAGAGGGAATGGGCGGCCAGTTCCGCCTCCTCGGCGTTGGCGCGTAGCAGGCAGGCAACCGTACCGATGGCGGCGTTTTCGCGGCGGGCGAGGTCCTCGGCCGAGTCCGTGAGCGGCGGGGGAGCGCGACGCGGAGCGTGTGGATGAGCTGGTAGTAGGTGTTCCGGGGGAGTTGGTAGGTGAGGTCGGGCGGTTCGGGTGGGGAAGACTGGTACATGGCAGGAGTATGGTGTTAGTCAAGGTGTCTGTCAATGTGATTTATCCTATCAGGCGGTTAACACCTCGGCCGCCATCCACCACTTACTCGTCGCAGCTCCGCATCAGGTTGCGCCAAAAGCTGCGCGACGAGTTGGTCGCACATGGCGATTACGGATACCCGCTGATCACCATTCTAAGCCCGCTGGATTGGGAGAAGCGCCAGGTTGCCTGATCCGGCCGAGCTGCTCGCGGTCGCTCGACTGCTTACGGATGCCGGTGGGAGCCAACCGCCATCGGACGGACAACTGCGGCGGGCCGTTTCGAGCGCTTACTATGCCGTCTTTCCTCGCGTGCTGCGGGCGGGAGTTGAGCGGTTCGTAGGAGGCGAGGATGCCACGCGACCTGCCTATACCCTAACCACGGGCTGCGTTGCCGCCAAGCTAACCCGTCTTCGCGGATTCGCTCCTCTGAAGCGTTCATTTTGGCCGCTCGGATCTCGTTAGGTATTTGATATTCGCGGAAAGTATTTTGCGATAACGGCTGAACACGGCTGTAGTGAAGACCTACCCTATTCCCAGGCTCAGATTCCCACCGCTAGATTCTTGGGGTCATGTTTCTGCGGAAGACCCACGCAAGAAAGACGGCAAGACGCACGACTGAGCGTCGTCGAGAACAAGCGTGTTGCAGGTGGCCGCGTCGTGCAGCGCCACGTACTATACTTGGGGGAGATCAATTCTTCGCAGGCTGAGGTGTGGCGCAAGGCTATCGAGGTGCTCGACGACGACGCGGGGCATCCACGAACGATGGCGCTGTTCCCCGAGGATCGCTGCGCCGGCATCGCGCCCGACGCGTCAGTTGTGCAGCTTCGCCTGTCGGACCTGCGGCTATGCCGGCCGCGCCAATGGGGCGCCTGTTGGCTGGCTGGGCAGTTGTGGCAGGCGTTGCAGTTGGACCGCTTCTGGGCCGACCGCCTGCCACCGAGCCGCAAAGGCACGCGATGGGACCAGGTCCTGCAGGTGCTGGTCTCTGATCCGCGGCGACGCTTACGCACCAGCCCATTCGGTAACCGATTCAAATGATTCACGATCCTTCCGGACGGAAACTGAGCGAGGCGAAAAAACGGTTCTGGTCGAATCATGGGATCGTTGGTTGCGGGGGCAGGATTTGAACCTGCGGCCTTCAGGTTATGAGCCTGACGAGCTACCGGGCTGCTCCACCCCGCGTCCATGGCGGAGCCCCCGGCGTTGCACCGGGGGTCTGTGTCGGATGGGCTGGAGGACCTGGCAGCGACCTACTCTCCCGTGCCTTGAGACACAGTACCATGGGCGCTGGGGGTTTTCACGGCCGAGTTCGGGATGGGATCGGGTGCAGGCCCCCCGCCAAAGCCACCAGGTCGTCCAGCCCATCCGAAGTCGGGCTGAATCAAGGTTCTGGCTTGCCCTCGGGGTTGTCCCGAGGGTGTGTTGCGTGCCGATCCCCGGGTCAAGCCCCGGGGACAAGGCTGAGGATGATTTCCATGCATGGTGTCATCTCGAGCTCTATCGGGCGATTAGGACCGGTCAGCTCAGAGCGTTGCCGCCCTTACACACCCGGCCTATCAACGTGATGGTCTATCACGGCCCTCGGGGAGACCTCGTTTCGAGGTGGGTTTCCCGCTTAGATGCTTTCAGCGGTTATCCCGTCCGCACATAGCTACCCGGCCGTGCCGCTGGCGCGACAACCGGTGCACCAGAGGTGCGTCCATCCCGGTCCTCTCGTACTAGGGACAGATCCTCTCAAGTCTCCTTCACCCACGGCAGATAGGGACCGAACTGTCTCACGACGTTCTAAACCCAGCTCACGTACCACTTTAATCGGCGAACAGCCGAACCCTTGGGACCTGCTCCAGCCCCAGGATGTGATGAGCCGACATCGAGGTGCCAAACCTCCCCGTCGATGTGGACTCTTGGGGGAGATCAGCCTGTTATCCCTAGAGTACCTTTTATCCGTTGAGCGATGGCCCTTCCACGCGGGACCACCGGATCACTATGGCCGACTTTCGTCTCTGCTCGAGCTGTCACTCTCGCAGTCAGGCGGGCTTGTGCCATTGCACTCAACAGCCGATGTCCGACCGGCCTGAGCCCACCATCGCGCGCCTCCGTTACATTTTGGGAGGCGACCGCCCCAGTCAAACTGCCCACCATGCAGGGTCCCGGACCGGGCTGACCGGTCTCGGTTAGACGCCAGAAAAACTCAGGGTGGTATTTCAAGGTTGACTCCACCAAAGCTAGCGCCCCGGCTTCAAAGTCTCCCACCTATCCTACACAGAGTTTTCCTGGCGCCACTGCAAAGTTGCAGTAAAGGTTCATAGGGTCTTTCCGTCTGACCGCGGGTACCCCGCATCTTCACGGGGAATTCAATTTCGCTGAGCCGATACCGGAGACAGTGGGGAAGTCGTTACGCCATTCGTGCAGGTCGGAACTTACCCGACAAGGAATTTCGCTACCTTAGGACCGTTATAGTTACGGCCGCCGTTTACCGGGGCTTCGGTTCGGAGCTTGCACCCCTCCCCTTAACCTTCCGGCACCGGGCAGGCGTCAGACCCTATACGTCGTCTCTCGACTTCGCAGAGCCCTGTGTTTTTACTAAACAGTCGCCACCCCCTGCTCTGTGCCACCCGCCACCGG
>Ga0210402_10001364_pt1 | contig 25249 bp, 19 predicted proteins | sample IncBWC7MmetaG_FD_161055 | JGI IMG/M metagenome (GOLD analysis project Ga0210402, IMG submission 161055) | Forest soil microbial communities from Barre Woods Harvard Forest LTER site, Petersham, Massachusetts, United States - Inc-BW-C-7-M | ecosystem: Environmental > Terrestrial > Soil >... | reverse complement strand
GGGCTCGTCGAAGTGGCGGAGGGATTCGTCTCGTTTCCCATGATGCCGAATTCCGGAGAACTGAAGCTACGCGCAGGTGGAAAGGCGATCGCGCAGTCGTTCACTTCTTCAGAGCAGTTCGGGGAGTTGCGCGCGGAGTTCAATGTCCCGGAATGGAAGGGCGAGCAAAGTGCGACGCTGTCTGTTAAAGCTGCAAAAGTGTCCGAGGATTTTCCCGTGTTCCTGACGTCGCAGAAGAAATGGACGGTCTTCATCGTCCCGCACGAACACCTCGATGTCGGATTTACCGATTACCCCGACAAAATTGCGGAGCTTCATTCGCAGGCCGTGGATGGAGTGCTGGACGTTTTCAAGAAGCGTCCTGAATTTCGTTGGACGCTGGATGGCTCGTGGGTGGCCGAACAATATCTCGCGGGCCGCTCGCCAGTAAAACAGGCAGAATTTCTACAAAGCATTCGCGACGGGAAAATTATTCTGCCGAGGCAGTACGCGAACCAGCATACTGGCGCTGCTTCGCTCGAAGGGCTGATCCGTTCGCTCTATCCGAGCAGTGCGCTCGCTAAGCGATTTTCGCTGCCGATCGGCGCCGCCCATATTACGGACGTCCCGTCGTACAGCTGGTCTTATGTCTCGGTTTTGCATGATGCGGGCGTGAATTATTTTGCGGCGGCGAGCAATTCCTGGCGCGCGCCCATACTTTTGCTGGGGCGCTGGAATGAAAAATCACCGTTCTATTGGGAAGGACCGGACGGTGGGCGGGTGCTGATGTGGTATTCGCGGGCTTACCTGCAACTGTCGTCGATGTTCGGCACGCCGCAGCGGCTGGAGGCAGTGAAGGACGCGCTGCCCGTTTTTCTGCAGGCGTATTCGCGGCCAGAATATACGGCGGACGCCACGATTCTGTTCGGGAGCCAACTGGAAAATACGGCGCTGAATGTGGAGCAGGCAGACCTGGCCCGCAATTGGGCGGCGCTGTATGCGTATCCGCGGCTGGAGTATTCGAGTTTCGCGGAAGCGATGTCCAAGATCGAGAGCGAATTTCACGGCGACATCCCGGTGTTTCGCGGTGATTTGGGGCCTTACTGGGAGGATGGTTTTGCGTCGGGTAGCGCTTTTACGGCAACACACCGGCAGAATCAGCAGCGCATTGTGACGGCAGAGAAATTTGGCGCAGCTACTTCGGCTCTGGATCCAGTCGTGCGGCCGAATGAACTCTTGTTGGACTCGGCTTGGAAGAACATGCTGATGTTCGACGAGCATACCTGGACATTCGTGGGCGCCACCACGCAGCCTGACAACCAGCAGACAACGGAGCAACTGAGGCTTAAAGGTGCGGAGACGACCGCAGCCAGCGAAGCCATCACGCGTTCGATTCATCGCAGTTGGGCGCAGCTTGAATATCTGCTGGGGCCGAAAGAGGCTTCAATCGTGGTTTTTAATTCGGCGAATTGGACGCGCAGTGGTTTTGTGGAAGCGGACATTGCAGAAGGTTCAGTGCTCTTTGACGTAACGGACGATCGCGAAGTTCTTGCCGAGATGATACAAATCGGAAGGAGCACCCCGCTACCGGGATTTGGCGGCGGTTATCGGCGCGTGCGATTTCTGGCCGAGGAGGTTCCAGGGCTCGGTTACAAACTATTTGCGATTCGCCCGAAGAAAAATGTACCTGGAAAGGAAAAGCCCTTGCCTTCAGTGGACGGCGAGCGTGCGTTTGACAGTCCGTTCTACCGACTGACGATTGACGTGGCGAGTGGCAGTATCCAGAGCTTGTGGGATAAGGAGTTGAAGAGGGAATTGGTGGATGAGAAGAGTCCGTATGGATTTGGCGCGTACATCTATGTTCGTGGTGCAGACGATATGCCGAATAACAGCCTGTACCGGTATGGCGCCTCGCTGAAACCTCCCGCACTTTCGCCCGTTGCGGCGAGTGGCGGGAAGATTGTCAACGCGCACCATGCGCCTTACGGAACGGTGATTACTTTGGAGTCGTCAGCGCCAGAAACGCCGATGATCCAGACGGAGATCACCTTGCTCGAGAAAGAAAAGCGGATTGAGCTTCGCTATACGATCCGAAAGAAACCGGTCCTCACGAAGGAAGCTGTTTATATCGCGTTTCCGTTTAAGGTGCAGAATCCTGAATTTCGATATGAAACACAAAACGGTTGGGTGAATCCCGCGAGAGACGAGTTTTTGGGCGGCAGCCGGGAATGGTATGCGGCAGGGCAGTGGGCGTCGGTTTCTGGCGACGGGGTATCCGCGGCAATTATTCCGCGGGATGCGCCGCTGGTTGCCTTCGGCGACATTGTACGCGGAAACTGGCCGAGCAAATTCGAACCGAAAACAGCAAGCATTTTTTCCTGGCTGATGAGCAACTATTGGGGCACGAACTTCGCTCCGCAGCAAGGCGGCGAGTTTACTTTTCGCTTCGACATTGTCAGCAGCGCCGCATTTGATGGTCCGCAACTAACTCGAACAGGTTTGAGCACGATGACACCGCTGGAAGCGGATCAGGCGTACGCCGCATTTTTCCCCGGGGCTCTTCCCGCCACGCAGGGAAAGATTCTTGACATCGATAACCCAAACGTGACGCTCTCCACCTGGAAGCGCGCCGAGGATGGCCAAGGCACAATTCTCCGCTTGGTGGAAATTTCCGGAAAAGAGCAGTCCGTCCGGATTGCGAGCCCCTACCTGAAAATCGGCGGGGCTTGGAATTGCTCGGCGCTTGAAGAGACAGGAACTGTAGCGGACGTTTCGAATTCCGCGATCAATGTGAAACTGCGGCCATTTGAGATCAAAACCATTCGCCTGCAGACCACCAGCTTGCTTTCTCTCCCATCGGAGCACTCTGCGGCGTCCAGGAGTGAAAAATGAGCATTCGGTTCGATAACAAAGTGGTGCTCGTTACCGGCGGCGCGATGGGCATTGGGCTGGCCACGGCGAAGAAATTTTCGGAACTCGGGGCGAAAGTAGCGATTCTGGATCGCGATGTTCGCGCGGGTGAGCAGGCCGCGAAGAACGTCGGCTCTAGCGGGAAAGTGGCGCGTTTTTTCGAATGCGACGTGGCCGACGAAGCCGGGGTGGCGCGAAGCATCAAGGCGGTTGGCGCGGAGTTTGGTGGGATCGATGTGCTCGTGAGCAATGCGGGGATCCAGCGTTATGGCGATGTGCTTGGCACGTCCGAAGAGTTGTGGAACGAAGTGATGGACGTAAACCTGAAGGGTTGTTTTCATGTGGTGAAGGCGGCGCTGCCACTGATGATTCCTCGTCGTGCGGGAGCGATCGTTGTGGTGGCTTCCGTGCAGGCGTTTACCGCGGTCGGAAACTCGGCCGCGTATGTTACCGCGAAACACGCACTTCTGGGGTTGGTCCGTGCGATGTCGCTGGACTATGCATCGAAAAATATTCGCGTCAATTGCGTGTGTCCGGGAGCGATTGATACGCCGATGCTGCGCTGGGCCGCCAGCCTGGATGCGCATCCCGAAAAGGTAATTGAGACGTGCAATCACATGCATCCGCTGGGCCGGATCGGACGGCCGGAAGAGGTGGCGAACGCGATTGCATTTCTGGCTAGCGATTGGGCGTCGTTTATTACTGGCACGGCACTGCTTGTTGATGGCGGGATGCTTACGCCGACGGGTGGAATGGGGTTTCAGGAGGGCGGGACGGGCGCGGCGACGAAATCTTGAATCGAGAAAAATTGTCAGGAAGTTTTCATCTATGCATGACAAGGATGGACGGAGAGCGTAAATAACGCATGAAACTCAGCGGAAAAATTGTCATCGTGACTGGAGCGGGCGCGGGTATAGGACGCGCCACGAGCCTGCTGTTTGCGCGCGAAGGAGCGAGCGTGGTGGCAGTTGACCTTGTTGCGGATGGCATCCAGTCGCTGGTGAAGGAAATTCATTCGATTGGCGGAACTGCTGAGGCTATCGTTGCGGATGTTTCGAGCGCGGCGGACGTCGAACAGTGCATTCAGAAGGCACTGGGTAAGTTCGAGCGGATCGACATTTTATTCAACAACGCGGGAATCGTGATTCCCGGGAAAATTCACGAGATCAGCGAGCCGGATTGGGATCGCAGCATGGACGTAAATGTGAAGAGCATGTACCTGATGTGCAGAAACGTTGTACCCGTTTTTCGGAAACAGGGCGGCGGCGTGATTCTGAATACCTCTTCGGCCGTCGTGTTGCGAACGGTAGTGGACCGTGCTGTTTATACCGCCGCGAAGGGTGCGGTGCTGGCGATGACGCGCAGTATGGCGCTGGACTATGTGAAAGACGGCATTCGCGTGAACTGCCTTTGCCCCGGAACGGTGGATACTCCATCGTGGCAACACAGATTGGCTGCACTTGGGGGCGACCCGGTTCTGGCGCGCAAACAGTTTGAAGCACGGCAGCCGATGGGGCGGCTCGGAACAGCGGAGGAAATTGCGGAGGCGGCGTTGTACCTCGTTTCAGATGCCGCAGGATTTATCACCGGCGGCGTGTTTCCGATTGACGGAGGCTTTTCGCTTTGAAGCGGAGAATTGGGACATCGGCGAGCTCGGATGGCGCCAAGCGCGTGAACTGGCGAGGACGGCCGGCGATTCGATTGTCGAATGGGGTCGTGGAAATGATGGCGCTGCAAGGGGGCGGCCACATTGCGGGGTTTTGTTTTGTGGGTGACACGCCAAGACCGAAAACGAACGTACTCTGGGAATCGCCTTGGGAAGGCGCTGCGCCGGGAACGGCAAAGGCGCGACGGCTTGCGGCAAAGTATGGGCCCAGAGGAGTGGGAGAATTTCTGGCGAGTTATACCGGGCACGCGCTTTGCCTGGATTATTTTGGAATGCCTTCTGCCGAAGAAGTGCGGAAAGGATTGCCGCTCCATGGCGAGGCGGCGACTTCGAATTGGCGCTCGATTCAGAAGGCGACACGATCTGCCGATGCGCGTGCTAGTTGGCGAGTGAAACTTCCTTCGGCGGGTTTGGAGTTCGGGCGGGGAATTGAGATTCATAAAGGCGAAAGTGTGGCGATCTTCCGGGAAAGCGTTACGAACCAACGTGACGCGGACCATTATTTTCATTGGGTGCAGCATGTGACGTTTGGGGCGCCATTGCTTGATCCGGAGTGCAGCCAGGTATTTCTTTCCGGGACGCGGGCAAAGACCTGGCCGCTTGGCTATGAGGGGAAAAACCTGGTTTGCGCGGACCGTGAATTCCAGTGGCCGCGTGCTCCCCGAGAAAGAGGGGGAGAGGCGGATTTGTCCGTCCCTTTCCAGGAGCGCGGGACAGGGTTTGTCGCGTCCGTTTTACTCGATGCGAATCGGGACATGCAGTTTGTGGCGGCACTGAACTGGCGGCTCGGCTTGGTGGCCGGATATGTTTTTCGCGGGCAGGATTTTCCGTGGGTGGCGGTGTGGGAAGAGAATTGCGCGCGGGAGTACGCTCCGTGGAACGGCGGGACCCAGACACGCGGGATGGAGTTCGGCAGCACGCCGATGCCGATTGGAAAAGAGGCCATGTTTCTGGCGGGGAAACTTTTTGACACGCCGGGCTGGAGAAAGATTCCGGCGAGAGGCACTCAGCGGGTGGTGTATGCGGCGTTTCTGGCAGTGGCGCCGCAGAGTTGGCGCAGTATTGGCGATGTTCGAAGCACGGACACTGGATTGGTCATCACAGATGGGAATGCGCGAGAGACGATCACCGTCGCGGCGCGCGGCATCGCGGAGTTGCAGAAATAAAAACTTTCCGCTGTTAGACGAAGAGGAGCGTAACTGTTCATGTCAGAAACCACGTTAGGATTGGCGCTCCTGTTGGTCGCAGGCGTCATGAATGCGAGTTTTACGCTGCCGATGAAATTTACACGGTCGTGGAGTTGGGAAAACACCTGGCTCGCTTGGACGATTTTCGCCCTGATTCTTCTCCCTCCGGTGGTCACGGCCTTGACGGTACCGCATCTAGGGGATGTTTATCAGGATGCTGGAATGGGGCCGACACTGCTTGCAGCCACGTTTGGCGTGGGATGGGGCGTGGCGCAGGTTTTTTTTGGGCTGGCGGTGGAGTCGATCGGGATCGCGCTTACCTTCTCGATCGTTTTGGGAATTTCCGCGGGGGTTGGCAGTTTGTTTCCGCTGCTTCGATTGCATTCGGGCCAGCTTTTCACGGCTGCGGGTGGCGGCGTGATCGCTGGCGTAATTCTCGTGGTTGTCGGAGTAAGCATTTGCGCGGTGGCTGGTCGACGGCGTGAGGCGGTGCTGAGCGGGGCGGCGGGACGCGCCAGTGCCTCCATGGGAAGAGGATTGGTTCTTTCGATTTTGTGCGGGTTGGGTGCGTCATTCGTAAATTTTGGTTTGACGTTCGGGCATCCGCTGCTGGTGAGCGCGGAGAAATTCGGAGCGTCGCCGTTGTGGGCGCCAAACGCCGCGTGGCTTCCGTTGATGCTGGCGGGCAGCATTCCGAATATTCTTTATTGCCTGTACTTGCTTTCGAAAAACAAGACGGCTGGGAAGTTCGCTACGGGAAGTTTTGTGAGTCATGCGCTGCTGGCGCTGGTGATGGCAATCTTCTGGTTCGGCAGCACCCTGCTTTACGGAGTTTCGGCCGGAAAGATGGGTGTGCTGGGCCCGATTCTCGGCTGGCCCCTGTTCATGTCGCTGATCGTGATTACTGCCAGCGTGCTGGGCATTCTTACAGGCGAATGGAAAAACACGGGAAAGCAGCCACTGCGAATTCAGTTGACGGGGGTGGCCTTTCTGGTGGCCGCCGTTTTCGTGCTGGCCCTTGCCAGCCGCTGGGTTTAGGAAAGTTCAGGAGCGATTGATGAAGGCTCTCGCGATTGATCTGGGCGGGACGCACGCCGCATTTGCCCTTGTGGATGGAGCGACGCTTGTCCATACGGAAACGCTTGCGACGGACCGCGCCAAGGGACTGAAACCGCTGCTGCCGAAGTTTACGGAAATGCTGGGCGCAGCGCTGGCAAAGACAGGAACCAGCGCGAAAGAATGCGCCGGCATTGCACTGGGATTTGCAGGTCTTGTGGACACGCGCACGGGGCGCGTTTTATCCACGAATGCAAAATATGATGACGCGTTGAGCGTTGATCTGCCTGCGTGGAGCCGCGAGGCGTTCGGGTTGGCGTTCCGCATCGAGAACGATGCGCGCATGGCTCTGCTTGGTGAAAATTATGCGGGTGCGGCTCGCGGTTTTTCCGACGCGGTGATGATCACGCTGGGCACGGGAGTCGGCGGCGCTGCATTGATCGAAGGAAAATTGCTTCGCGGGAAACATATGCAGGCAGGGTGCCTGGGCGGACACATCCCGGTTTTGTTTTCGGGAAGAAAGTGCACATGCGGCAACATTGGTTGCGCGGAGGCGGAGGCGTCCGGATGGGCACTGCCGCTGATTGTGAAGCAGTGGCCAGGCATTGAGAAAAGTTCGCTGGGGTCGCATGCGGAGATCGGGTTCAAAGAATTATTTGAGGAAGCGCGCCGGGGTGATGCGATTGCAGTGGCGATCCGAGACCGCTGCTTGAATGTTTGGGCGGCGGATGCGGTTGGTTTGGTGCACATGTACGACCCCGAAGTGATCGTCATCGGCGGCGGAGTGATGAAGAGCGCGGACGTGATCATTCCGTATGTACAGGACTATGTTTCGAAATATGCGTGGACGCAGTGGGGCAAGGTGCAGGTTCGTGCCGCGGAACTTGGCAATCACGCGGGGTTGTTGGGTGCGATTCCACTGCTGACTGAGAAAGCCTGATGGCCAGACGCTCGAACTACGACAAATTTCCGTCTGTGCAGATTTCCGATCGAGATGAAGATTGCCAGGTGGGCTGGGCGGAAGTTGCGAAGCAGCTGAACATCACCGCGCCTCGCAAACGTTCTATCTTGTGCGTCGAGTGCTATCCCGGCGCAAAATTGCAAGAGATCGAATCCGGGCTGGTTTCCCAGCTAAACCCGCGGCTTGTGATTCGCGCGGAATTCTGCCTGAAGAGTCCGCAGGAACTCGACGCCATGCTCGCGCCGTATCTTGGCGGCGACGATCCCGTTTTCGGCCGGATGAATGGCGTGACGTTGCAGGATTTTCTGGATCCGCGAAAAGTGGCTGACGCGCGAAAGTTGATTCGAACAAGCGCCGCAGAAGATGGCCGGATTCTTGTGATTGGGACGGGCGCTGCTCTGATCGCGGAGAGGTTTGATTTGCTTGTTTACTCGGATATGGCGCGGTGGGAGTTGACGCTGCGGCAACGCCGCGGAGAAATAGGGAATCTTGGCGCGGGGAATCTCGCCGAGCTTCCAAATTTGAAATATAAACGTGCTTTCTTTGTGGATTGGCGGGCTGCGGACCGTTTAAAGAAAGCGCTACTTCCTAAGATTGACTTCCTTCTGGATACGAATGCCCGCGATGCTCCGAAACTCATCGCTGGTGAACTGTTTCATAGGGGGTTGGCGAAGGCAAGTGTGCGGCCTTTTCGTGTGGTTCCTTATTTTGATCCCGGCGTTTGGGGCGGGCACTGGATGGAAGAGGTCTGCGACCTGCCGAAAGATCAGCCGAATCATGCCTGGTGCTTCGATTGTGTTCCAGAGGAGAACAGCTTGCTGCTGGGATTTGGATCGCGGCGCGTGGAAATCCCGTCAATCGATTTGGTTTTTTCGCACCCGCGAGAGTTGCTGGGCGACGCGGTGCACGGACGTTTTGGGACGGAGTTTCCAATCCGGTTCGATTTTCTGGACACGATGGGCGGCGGCAACTTGTCGCTTCAGGTTCATCCCCTTACCGAATACATTCAGGATAAGTTCGGGATGAATTACACGCAGGATGAAAGCTATTATCTGCTGGATGCCGGCGGGGACGGAACGGTTTATCTGGGCCTTCGCGATGGCGTGGATCGCGATGCGATGTTCCGGGAATTGCGAGTAGCGCAGCAGGCTGGGGCACCCTTTGCGGCGGTGAAACATGTTGGACGTTATCCGGCGAAGAAGCACGACCACTTTCTGATTCCGGCGGGGACGATTCATTGTTCGGGCAAGAACTGCATGGTGCTGGAAATCAGCGCCACGCCGTATATTTTCACTTTCAAATTGTGGGATTGGAGTCGCGTGGGGCTCGACGGGAGGCCGAGACCGATTCACATAGATCACGGAGAAGTGAGCGTGCAGTGGGAGCGGACGTCCGAATGGGTGAAGAAGAATTTGATTGGGCAGGTGTCGCGCGTTGCGGAGGGGCCCGGCTGGCGCGAAGAACGAACAGGTCTTCACGAACGCGAGTTCATCGAAACGCGGCGACACTGGTTCCGTGACGTTGTCACCCATGAGACCGGCGGCGGGGTAAACGTTCTGAACCTGGTGGAGGGAGAAGAGGTGATTGTCGAAAGCCCCGGCGGAAAATTTGCGCCGTTCGTTGTGCATTATGCGGAGACATTCATCGTGCCTGCGGCCGTGGGAAGTTACACGATTCGTCCGCACGGTTTATCTGCGGGCAAGGAATGCGCCACGATCAAAGCGTTTGTCAGGATCAGGCCATGACGCGTAAGTCGCCGCTTAATTCTTTTAGAGCGCGAATCACGCTCGCAGCGATTTGCAAGGCGGCCGTATTGATGGCGGCCGTTCTGTTTTGCCGAAGAGCTCCAGCTTTCGCCCAGGACACACCCGTCGCCGCGCCATCAACCGCGAACAAACACTCGAACCTCAACCTAAGAGATGCCACCTTTCATAGCGCTAGCCTGAACCGTGAAATGCATTACCGGGTCTTGCTACCGGCGAACTATGACGCATCGGCGGAGCGCTACCCCACGCTCTTTCTTCTGCACGGACTCTACGGCGATTACAAGAACTGGTCGACGCTCACCAGCCTTGCGAATTACGCCCGAAATCTAAAACTGATCATCGCCATGCCGGACGCTGACAGTTCCTGGTATGTGGATTCGGCAACCGATTCGGAGGACAAATACGAAGACTACATCGTGCAGGATTTCATCAAGGAGATCGACACGCATTACCGGACGCTGCCGCAACGAGCCACGCGGGCCGTCGCGGGCCTGTCGATGGGCGGTTATGCGGCGGTGAAATTCGCGCTGAAATATCCAAGCCTTTTTGCCGACGCGGGCGGCATCAGCGCGGCTCTTGACGCTTCCGCCGATCTGGACGAGACGCATCCCGAATTTCGCGGCAGCCTGCGGAAGGTTTTCGGAGAAGCCGGCAATCCGGTACGCGCCCAGAATGATGTGTTTCTGTTGCTTGATAAGGCGGAATTAAAGGAACTGCCGTACTTCTACCTGGATTGCGGTTCGGACGACATGTTCCTCGGCGTCGACCGAAAATTCGTGGCGCGCTTGCAGCAACTGAAAGTTCCTTACGAATCTCACGAGTTGCCCGGCGGACACGACTGGAAATATTGGAATGAGGCAATCGAGCGTTTTCTCGGCGTGCTGGCGAGGCATAACTTTGCCTCTCGCGCGATGCGCTCCAGCGCGGCCGGAAAACTCGAAACTCATCCCTGAAATTCAACGCCAGCAGCACGCTCACAACGGCTTCCAATTCCGTCGTCTCGATCATCAATCCTGGCGCGAATGACAGCTTGTTCTGGGAGGTGGGCAGTTCGGCGACGCTCGGCTCGACACGGACTTCGAAGGGAATCTGGTCGACCTTACCAGCATTACTATGAACAACGGCGCGACGGACGATTGCGGCAGGGTGTTGGCACGAAATGGCGCAGTCACACGCTGAATAACAACACCATCTCGATCGGCTGCGGGGACCTTCTCGGAGAAGGCAATAGCGGTGGACTGAGCGGCGTCAGCACCACCAGCGGCGGCACCGGCGGAACTGGAGGCGGTGGTGGCAACACATCCGTCCCAGAACCCTCGACGTTTGGAATGCTCCTGGCGGGATTGCTCGCACTCGGGCTGCTCACGCTTCGCAAGCTGCAGGCAGGTCGCTAGCCCGGAGACGTTAGTTGGAGATTATGCGGTTTCCGTGGAGCTGCGATTACGCTATTCGTTTTGCGAAAGACGGCGCCCCGGAGGCCGCACCCCATCGAAACCAAACTTGAAGTACTTGCTGTACCTCCAGGCGTTCGCGAGAAATGTTGAAGGAAATGTCTTCCCGCGACCGCTTCTTCCGTGAATCCAAATTGTTTAGGGAACTGACCAGCCCCCGAGCATAGACGTTCGGGGGGTTCTTCTTTGATTCCAAAAACGCACCGAGATGGAACGCCATTCTGGAGAATGGCGTACCCAGGGTGACTAGAAGGTTTTGCTCCAGCCCTGAATGGATTCAGGCCGAATCAGGGTGGGATTGTGCTTCTCCGCTTTGTTGCTCATCTCCAGGGAATAGCCATTGGCCAAGTAGGAAGGAATGTCGCGGGAATCGGTGATTGGAATATACGGCCCCTGCTTGCCCAAACGAACGTGATAGCGTTCGTCCTTAAAGCGGTGCGGAAGCAAGCGAGTTCCAAGTTTCTTGCCGCGAGACACTGTGGCAAACAGCATCGAACGCCTCCCTGAGCCTAGTGATGGAGGAATTCTATGGTGTCGGCATGGCGCGGGTAAGTGGCGTTTCTGTGGAAATGTGTGCATGGCCTGTGGATTGTGTGAAACCGGTCTGCCACGCTGATTTCAGGGGAGTTATTGTGCGGCGGCAGCGGCGCGGTGTTCGCCTCGCGCATCCAGCGGCATCCAATCGTTAGGGAGTCTCGCTGCGCGATCTGATCTGGCAAACCGACAACGCCGCCGAGCTCAAGGGCGACTTCCCGGCACAGCCAGCACGTGCGCATGCCCCGCCGCGCACACTTACCAGAGCGATGTCGAAACCATGCATTGCCTCGAAGAAGACGAGTTCTTCGATCTGGGAGACTTCTCCAGTCGCGGTGAGTTCCAGGGGAAAGTACAAACCTACCGGCTGTGCTTCAACCTCGCCCGGCCCAACTCCCACAAAGGAAATCAAAGCTCTTGGCAATTCATTGAGCGGCGCGCTCCTCGCTCGCCGCTCGCACTGTGCTTGCTTCCACCCATCTTTCCTGGATTACTACCTCAACGACTCAGGGGGATATGATGTGGGTAGGCTTCCCTTTGCGGGAACGGATGCTTGCAGCCCAGCAGGAGACGGGGTTCAGTCGACTTCAGGTTCCTGCGTGACGATGTGGATGTCTACAGCGGGAGACTCGCGCAGGAAGCGGTGGACGACACTGAGGTAGAGAAACTTTTTCCAGTCACGGACCAGCGCGCGGCCGAAAATAACCTGGGTGATGTGCTTTGAGCGGACGAAGTCAGCGATAGCGTCGGCGACGCTGCGGCCCTTGAGGCGCACGACCTGCGCGCCGAGGTTTTCCGCAAAGCGCAGATTGGCTTCCATAATTTTTGGATTTTCCTCGCGCGTCGCGAACTCGCGCAAAACATGGACAACGTAAAGTTCCGCATCCAGGCGCCGGGCCATCCGCGCGGCGCGCGCGATCAGGTATTGGCCGGAAGGGCTGCCCGAAACGCAGACGGCGATGCGTTCCCGCACGCCCCAGTTTTCGCGAATCTGCTTCGCGTCCATATATGTTTCCAGGCTGCGGTCCACCTGTTCGGCAACCTGGCGCAGGGCGAGTTCGCGAAGAGCGATAAGATTCCCACGGCGAAAAAAATTCTTAAGGGACTGCTCGACTTTTTCCTTGCCATAGACATCTCCGCGGCGCATGCGATTTACGAGTGCCTCGGGAGTCAGGTCCACCATCACCGTTTCGCTGGCGCTGAGCGGAACCCAGTCGGGCACGGTTTCGCGGACCGTGACGCCAGTAATAGCGCGTACAGTGGGCGCGATGCTTTCAATGTGCTGAATGTTGAGCGTGGAAACGACATCAATCTTCGCGGCAAGAAGGTCCTGCACATCCTCATAGCGCTTGCGATGCCGGCTGCCGGGGATGTTGGTGTGGGCCAGTTCGTCCACCAGGACGACTCCGGGCCGGCGCGCGAGGATGGCATCAATATCCATCTCTTCGAACGGCGTGCCCTTGTAATCGATTTTCTTGCGCGGAACTGCTTCGAGTTGGCAGGCAAGGTCCTGGATGCCCTTGCGACCGTGGGTTTCAATGATGCCGATGACCACATCTTCGCCGCGGCTTTTGCGGCGGATGGCCTCGCTCAACATGCTGTAAGTTTTACCGACCCCGGGAGCATAGCCAAGAAAGAGTTTGAAGATCCCGCGCGAACTGGGTGAGGGAGAGGCGAGTTCCAGCCACTCTTCGGGGTTCTTGGGCAAGTTGAGCTGTTCTCCAGTCTTCGAAATCGTCCCGGGTTACAATAAGAGCATGGCGCGATTCATCTCGGGCCGCGGAATCGGATTCGTCGTCGCCGCGATCCTCTTGCTCTCCATCACCTACGGATACTCACGATTTTTGCACGTCAACCAGACGACGGTGGCGCTGTCGTTTCTCCTGGCAATTTTAGCAGTTTCCGCGGTGTGGGGCATGGTGGTGTCGATCTTCATGTCGTTCAGCGCGATGCTACTGTTTAACTATTATTTCCTGCCGCCGATAAGGACCTTCACGATTGCCGATCCGCAGAACTGGGTAGCGCTGGCCGCATTTCTGATTACTTCGATCGTGGGCAGCCAGCTTTCTGCGCGCATCCGGAAAGAAGCGGACGCGGCGCACAACCGGCGGCGTGAAGTGGAGCGGCTGTACTCCTTCAGCGAGAAATTGCTGGGAGAGGGCAACGTCATCCAGTTGATGAATGCGATTCCGAATCACATCGTGGAATGCTTCGAGGCCGGCGCGGCGGAGCTGTTCGTGCCGCAGAAGGACAAATTTTACCGCTCGGGATACGGCGCGGCGCAAATTGACGAAGAAAAGATGAAGGCGGCGTACGTGCTCGATGAAACGAACACGGACCCAGCGCGGCTTTTGCATTTCGCGCCCGTGCGGCTGGGCGTGAAGCCGATCGGGAGCCTGGGCATTTCCGGGGCGGTCCTTTCCCGGCAAATGCTCGACGCGATTGGGTCGCTGCTGGCGATTGCGATGGAACGCGCTCGGGCCGTGGAGCAGTTGAGCGAAACCGAAGCGGAGCGGCAGGGCGAGCGGCTGAAGTCCGCGTTGCTTGATTCGATCGCGCATGATTTCCGCACGCCACTTACGGCGATTAAAGCCGCGGCGACCGATTTGCTCGATTCGTCGAACCGCGACCCGAAGCAACTGAAAGAGCTGTTAACGATTGTGAACGAGGAATGCGACCGGCTGAATCACCTGGTGGAGGAAGCGGCGGAAATGGCGAAGCTCGAATCGGGCGAATTCGAACTTCACCTGCAGCCAGTGGCGATTCCCGCGCTGGTTGAAGCGGCGCTGGGGCACTTGCGGAAAGTGCTTGGGGAGCGGCGAATCATCGTGAATGCGAGCGAGAAGCTTCCTTTGGTGCGCGCGGACCTGGAACTGGCTAAGGACATTCTGGCGCAGTTGGTGGACAACGCGAATCTTTATTCGAAGAAGGAACATCCAATTACCATTACGGCGGAAGAATCGGGCGATATGGTCACGGTAAGCGTGGCGGACCGCGGCCCGGGGATCGATCCCTTTGAACAAGGCCTCATATTCGATAAATTTTATCGTGGCAAAGACCAGCGGTATCAGGTGCGAGGCACGGGGATGGGATTGCCGATTGCGAAGGCGATTGTCACGGCGCATGGCGGCACGATCTCGGTGACCAGCCAGCTGAACTCCGGTTCGGTATTTTCGTTTACGCTGCCGATTGCTTTGCGGAGAGAAGAACGATGAATTCAGCGAGCATCCTGGTTGTGGACGACGAACCGCAGATCCGGCGTGTGCTGCGCTCCACGCTGACGTTTCGGGGGTACGAGCTGGTGGAAGCGGGGAGCGGGGAAGAAGCACTGGAGTCGGCGAGGAAGGTAAAGCCGGACCTCATTCTACTGGATGTGAACTTGCCCGGTATATCCGGCATCGAAACTTGCCGCGAACTGCGGCGCTTCACCGCAGCGCCGATCATCATGCTTACCGTGCGCAACGCGGAGCGCGACAAAGTGGTGGCGCTGGACGCGGGCGCGGATGATTACGTCACCAAACCGTTCGGGATCGAAGAGCTGCTGGCGCGCGTGCGGGCTTCGCTTCGCCGGCATTCGAGCGCCGAGGCGATTCCCGTGTTTCAGTCCAAGGAACTGTCGGTGGATTTTGAATCGCGGCGGGTATCCGCATTGGGAGAAGAAGTGCATCTTGCGCCAAAAGAGTTTGAGGTGCTGAAGCACCTGATTGCGCAGCAGGGGAAACCCGTTTCGCACCGGCGGCTGTTACAAGCCGTTTGGGGGCCGGAGTACGGGGAAGAGACGGACAATTTGCGCGTGGTGATTAACCAGTTGCGGAAGAAGATCGAGAAGGATCCCGCGCAACCAAAATTCATTTTGACAGAGCCGTGGGTGGGATACCGGTTTCAGCCGCCGAAGACGATGGCGAAGAGTCCGGGCAGAGGAGCGAAGTAGAAACATTGGGCGTCGCGGCCTCCCCATGTCGGCGAGCCCTACACGGGCCCGGGTGCTTTCTTACTTCAGGGAATCGAGTTGCAGGTTCAATTCGACTTCCAGATTCCGCGCGCGGCCAAAGTCCGCGGCCTCGGCGTTGACCTGCTAAAAAGGCTCGTCGCTCGGCACACCCGGGCTCGACCCTGGGGCATTTTCGGCGAACCCCGGGTGAACGGTGGCTGCGGGAGAAATTTCAGGATCTAGGCCGGAGCCAGAAGCGGTCACGAGGTCGGCGAGAATGGCTACGCCTGGATTTTCCCGCTGGAGTTTCGTGACGTCGGATTTCACGCGGTCTACCAAAGCCTGATTGGTTGGCGCTGGATTCGAGGGACTGGAGGCGACATTAGGCAGCTTCTGCGGATTCCACGGCAGCCACCGCTGGGTGCGCTCGATCCCATATAGAAGGAAGAGCGAGAAGCCGCTGAAAAGAAGCATGGAGAAGCCGTAGCCTTTCCAGCCCATTTCGCCCGTGTCATCGCCGCCGCAAATTCTATAAATAAGTCGATGGGGCGCAACACGGGATCAAAACGAGAAAGGTTGGTTTGCGCTCGTAGACGCGATAAAGGAACGTGCCGAGCGGCTTGGTTAGCAACAGCACGAGACACAAATAGAGAAGGATCTGGAACCACCCGTTGCCGGTCATGATTAAAAGTTCTCCGGTTTCAGCAGGGCGTAAAGCAGATAGCCGCACAGCGAGGGTGAAATCAGGATGAGCAGAATATTTCCAATCATGGGTTTACCGGATCACTTCAGACGCTCGCAGGCGCGCAAGTAGAGGATGCTGACAGCAACAAACAACGATGGTGCAAATCGCAAAAATAAGGCCACGCATGCATTGCTCCGGGGTTCTTAAATGGCGTAGCCGAAGACTCTAAGAAAAAGGTGGATCCCAAGTTAATGAATTGTAAGCGGGGGCAAATTCTAAGAACCGCCTGCCTTGTTGGGATGTACCGGGCGTGGGACACTTTAACCTCGTGCCGCAAATGACCGATCGCACTCCTGCTTCCCCGGCGCAAGCTGCGGCTCCCCCTGCTGCACGCGCGGAATGGGCATTTCTGCATACCGGATTTGTGCTGATTGGGATCAGCATGACGATGCTCGGCCCGGTGCTTCCCTATTTCATCCACCGGTGGAATTTGACGGACGGCCAGGCCGGACTGTTTTTCTCGACGCAATACTTCGGTAGCTTTCTGGGAACGGTGGTGACCAGTTGGCTGTTGCCGCGCCTGGGGTTTTCGAAGGTCATCAGCGCTGGGTATTTCTGTTTTGCGCTGGGATTGGCGTGTCTGGGACTTGGTCCCTGGTTTCTCTCGACCATATTCGTGGCGATTTATGGGATCGGCTACGGGCTGGCCACTCCGTCAATCAACCTGCGCGCGACGCGCTTGCCATCTTCGAACGTTGCGGCGGCAGTGAGCTTGCTGAATTTTTCCTGGGGAGTGGGTGCAGTGTCGAGCCCGTTCCTGGTGCCATTTTTCCTGGGGCGTTTAAGTTTGCGGGCGCTGGCAGTTTCACTCGCGGCATGCTTCCTTGCTCTTGCGTTGGCACACTTTGGGCACAAGACGGATCCGGTTGCTTCCTCGAACCCCCGCCCAAAACGATCGATTACCGTATGGCGCGTGACACTCCAGCCTGCGCCGTGGATTTCGCTGGCCCTGCTCTTTTTCCTTTACGTCGGGATCGAAATATCCGTTGGCGGCTGGGTGGCGTTGGATGAAAAACGCATGGTGGGATTCTCGCCTGCGAAAATGGCGGCAGCGCCCGCCTTTTTCTACGGATTTTTGCTGCTGGGACGCCTGCTGCTTCCCATCGCCCTGAAATATTTTTCGCAGCGGACGCTTTCCGTTGGAGGTCTGGTGGTGACCACAGCCGGCGTCGCCCTGGTCGCGTTTGCCCAGACACCGACCCTGCTTCATGTCGGGGCATTGCTGGCGGGTCTCGGTTGCGGGCCGCAATACCCGATTTATGTGACGTGGCTGGCGGCCAGATTCAAGGACGATGCAACGTGGCTGGCAGCGCTGTTTTTCGGCGCGGCAGGGCTCGGCAGCTCGATCATTCCGTGGCTCGTCGGCGTGGTGGCGTCGCAGACGCATTCGCTGCGTTTTGGATTCGTCTTGCCGCTGGCTTTGGCGCTGCTGATGATTCCATTCGCCCTTCGGGCGTACCCGAACGCGGCAACTCTACAAACTCCTGCCGCTTGAGCCGGATTCGTTGAATTTGGTTTTTCACCTTGCCAGAAAATCAAATGGCCCCCGACTCGTGCTGATCGGAGGTCCGGATTCTTACAATTCTCAAATACTCTAGGGTTCGATTGTGACAGACTCAGTCAGCTTGAATGTAATGCGGGATTCCGCCGGAAATTCCACATTCTTGCCTCCGGTTGCCCCGGAAGCGGCGAGTCCGCCTCCCGCGCCGACTCCGGCACCAATTGCGGCTCCCTTGCCGCCCCCGGCAAGTCCGCCAATCAGCGCGCCGACCGCTGCACCGCCGCCAGTGACAACCGCTGTGCGCTTGCCCTTGCCCTTTTGTGTTCCGCCGTACGCGCTGGTCGCGATCATGTAGCCCTTCCCGTGAACCTCAATTCGCGTCAAACGAATTGACAAATTGGCTTCACCTTTAAAGGCGCCCTGTTTTTTGGCGTTGACGACGGTTCCCGCGACGTGCGTCCCCTTGGGGATTGCGACTTCGCCGCCAACGATCACGGGCTCAGCAACGGTGGCTTCAAAATCATCGCCAGATTTGGCGACGCGCGAACTGATCGTGGTGGACAACACCACGGTGACGGGCGTCCCCGTGGGAACCACGATTGGCTTCGGAGGTTCCGGAGCGGGAGCAGGTTGCTGCGACGCGGCGGATTGGCCAGCGCCCTGTTGTGAGTTGTCGGTGGATGATGGATTCGTCGAGGTATCGCCCTTGTTGCAGCCGGCGGCCAATCCAAGCACCACCGCCAGTCCGAGTGTTGCCCATTTATTATTCATGCTTCCCCCATTTTTAGATTGAGAATAAATGTGATGCCGCGCAGGTGTTCGCTTGCCTGGGTATCCGCTGGGCTTCGCGGCTTGCAATGACTTGAATACTATCATCTCTCACACAGGGTGAGTAGGGAAGGCGCCAGAGAATCGCCGACTGTCCATTACCAACGCCTTCTCCTGCAATGCATTGCGCAACGGCCGCGCGCATTTGCCGAACTACCAACGGGCCATTACAATTTCGCACATGATGCCAGAGGCAAGAGTTGCAGCGCCGGTTACGGCGGAGGTGGTCGCGCGCGTTGCGGCGGAATTGTACGGCTTGACGGCCACGGTCCGCGCGTTGCCTGGGGAATACGACGACAATTTCCATCTCCGGGCACCGGATTCCCGGGCGTTCGTGCTGAAGGTGATGCACCCGGCGCGTGAAGACGCGTTTGTGGACTTGCAGTGCCGGGCATTCACGCATTTGGCCGGCAAGGCTCCGCACCTCGCATTGCCGCGGGTGATTCCGACCTTGAAGGGCGAGCTTTACCGCCGAAGCGTGCTGGTGGACGAAGCTTCACGGCTGGTCTGGATGCTGTCGTATCTGCCAGGTACGATGCTTGTGGAAACGAAACCGCATACGCCGGAAATGCTCGGCTCGCTGGGACGTTTACTGGCCGAAATTGATTTGGCGCTAATGGATTTTTCGCATCCGTGCGCGCAGCGATTCTTGAAGTGGGATCTTTCCCGTTCCAATTGGGCGCGTGATTATCTGGGGCATATCGCGGATCCGGAGCGCCGTGCACTGGCGAAGAAATTTCTCAATTTGTTTGAAGAGGAGGCGGTGCCGCGGTTTCCCTTGCTGCGGCGCAGCATAATTTACGGGGATGCAAACGACCACAACGCGCTTGTTGATCCGAAGACGAGGCGCGCGGTTTCGGTGATTGATTTTGGCGACATGCACGAGGGATTTACGGTCGGTGAGCCCGCGGTTGCGGCGGCCTACGCGATTTTGGGCAAGGACAACCCGCTGGCCGCAGCCAACTCCGCGCTTACGGGATACCACGAAGTTTTGCCGCTGACGCAAGAGGAAATTGCGGCATTCTTTCCCCTTATGGGCGCGCGGCTCGCGGTGAGCGTGGTGAATTCTGCGCACCGCAAGTCCCTGGTGCCGGATGATCCCTACGTCACCGTTTCCGAGGAACCGGCATGGGCGGCGCTCGAGCGGTTGGCAGCGATTGATCCGCAGACGGCGCTGGAATATTTTCGAGCTGCGGCCGAAAAGGTGGCTCCGATCCCTGGAGGGAAATCCGTGAAAGGTTCGGGTGCTGAACTGATAAGGGGATTCACATTTGAAGAGTCGCTGGCGGCGCGCAAACAGTTACTTGGGGCAAATCTTTCGCTTTCGTATGAGAAGCCGTTGAAAATTGTTCGCGGTTTGATGCAACATCTGTTCGACGAGACGGGCCGCGCCTATCTCGACGTATATAACAACGTGCCACTGGTGGGGCACTCGCATCCGCGAGTGGTCCGCGCCATTCAAGAACAGGTGGCGCTGCTGAATACCAACACCCGTTATCTGCACGACAACATCCTGCGTTATGCGGAGCGATTGACGGCGCTGCTGCCGGATCTCCTGCAGGTGTGCTACTTCGTGAATTCGGGAAGCGAAGCCAATGAGTTGGCGCTGCGGCTGGCGCGGGCGCACACCGGACGCGAAGGCTTGATTGTGCTGGAGCACGCCTATCACGGGCACACCTCGACGCTGATCGATATCAGTCCATACAAATTTGACGGACCCGGGGGACGCGGGCGCAAGCCCTGGGTACACGTCGCGCCGATTGCGGATGACTACCGCGGAAAGTATCGGCGCGGCGGAGCAGAAATTGGAAAGAAATACGCGACGCACGTCGGTGAGATCCTGAGTGACTGTAAAAAGAAGGGGCAGCGCGTGGCGGCATTCATCGCGGAAACTCTGCCGAGCGTCGCCGGGCAGATTGTGTTCCCCGCGAATTATCTGTCGGAAGTTTATACGCAGGTGCGGGCGGACGGCGCTGTGTGCATTGCGGACGAAGTGCAGGTGGGTTTTGGCCGTCTCGGCGCACACTTTTGGGGATTCGGTACGCAGGGTGTGGTTCCCGATATCGTGGTCTTTGGCAAGCCGATGGGGAACGCGTTTCCGCTAGCAGCGGTGGTGACGACGCACGAAATTGCGGCCTCGTTTGCAAACGGGATGGAATTCTTCAGCACGTTTGGAGGAAATCCCGTGGCGTGCGCCGCGGGGCTGGCAGTGCTCGATGTGCTGCGAGATGAAAATTTACAGCGCAACGCGCTGACGGTCGGCACGCAATGGCTACACGAGCTGCGAGATTTGCAGGCCAAGCACCAGCTCATCGGAGATGTTCGAGGCTTGGGACTATTTCTAGGGATTGATCTGGTGACGGACCGCGAGGCGCGCACCCCCGCCACTCGACAGGCTTCCTATGTGGTGAACCGGTTGCGCGAGGAGGGCATCCTGGCGGGAACGGACGGGCCGCATCACAACGTGCTGAAGCTGCGGCCGCCGCTGTGTTTTACGCCAGCCGACGCGAATCAGTTTGCTTCGGTGCTGGATTCCATACTAGCCGAACCCGGTGCCCAGCCCGCTCTCTAAACCACGACCGGGAGCTTAGGAAAAATCCAATTCGAGTTCGTCGACGAAGCACCAGCCCCAGTTTTCGCCGGGTTCCAGCGAGCGCATGATGGGGTGCTTGCTCCGATGAAAGTGTTTGGTCGCGTGCTTGTTTTTGGAAGAGTCGCAGCAACCGACGTGCCCACATTCCATGCACAGTCGGAGGTGTACCCAAGTGTCGCCCATCTTCAGGCACTCTTGGCAGCCTTTGGTGTGCGGCGTTACTTTGTGAATGTGGCTTAAGTGCGTGCAAGCGCTCATGATTTGCCCACCCCTTATCCCCCGCAAGCATCCGTGATTTGGCGTATTGTCAGCCCACCGCCCGGATGGAAGGCCACGTATTTAATGCGCAAGCCCGCCCAAAGGATGCCTGAAAGCGCGTCTGTGCGCCAATTCCTTTTTTTCAGAAAACCGAAACTTTTGCAGAGCCAGGCACTCGAATAGATGCATCAAAAGTGGTCACTGGCTTGAAATTGCCAGCCTGCCGTGATGTTGTAAGGAGACCATGAACAACCCCATTGCTGCCTACACCCAGTGGCTGCATACCCGCTGGCCAGCTGGAACGGTTGAAAAGTTGCCGGTAACCGGCGAGAACGGAATCACCAATCTCCCGGGCGTGCGGATTGCGGGCGATCTCTCCGGAATCCCGCTGCTGAAATTTTCATCGCAGACAGCGACCAAGGCGGTGCGGGCGATCCTGAACGAATCCGACTTCCAAAAGCGCGATACCTCGCAAACCGATGTGTTGGACATCGCCATAATCGGCGCCGGCGTAGCAGGAGTTTCCGCGGGTATCGAGGCGAAGAAAGCGCAGCTTCGCTTTGCGGTTTATGAAGCGACGCAGCTTTTTTCCACCGTAGTGAATTTCCCGAAAGGGAAGCCGATTTACACGTATCCCACGGATCTGAAGCTCGATGGGGGATTACAGTTTCGCGCCACCGTAAAAGAGGCCCTGGTGGAGGAGATGGAAGTGCAGCAAACGGCGGCGGGCATCGAACCCGTTGCCGCGCGAATCGAGCGGCTGGAGCGCACTGGAAACTTGCTGGTGCTGCATCACGCGGATGGAAAGACGACACGCGCGCATCGCGTGATCGTGGCCATCGGGCGCAGCGGAAATTTCCGGAAGCTCGGATGCCCAGGAGAAGATCTCGACAAGGTCTACAATCGTCTATTCGATCCCCAGGAATATGCCGGTAAGGAAGTGCTGGTTGTGGGCGGCGGCGACACGGCGCTGGAAACGGCGATTGCAATCGCAGCTTGCGGGGGCAAGGTGACACTCAGCTACCGGAAGAAAGAGTTCGCGCGGCCGAAACCCGAAAATGTCGAGAAATTGCAGATGCTGGTGAAGGACCCCGCCGCACATGTGGCCGTGGAGCGTCCCACTTCCGAGCGGGTGACCACGGCGGCAAGCTCCTACATGCGTGGCGACAAGGCTCCAGGCTCCGTTCGGTTGATGATGGAAACTTCGGTGGTGAAAATCGAGCCGGCATCCGCCACCATCCGCGATGGTTCTGGGAAAACAGAGACACTTCCAAATGACGTCGTGTTCACAATGCTCGGCCGGGAAGCCCCGCTGGATTTCTTCCGTCGCTCGGGGATTCCAATTCGCGGTGAGTGGTCGGCCAAGACATGGATCAGTTTTCTGGCGTTCTTCGCTTTCTGCTCGTTCCTGTATATCTGGAAAGCCAGCAGCCATCTGAATCAGGTTTTCCAACAGCGGCACTGGTTTCCATTTAACGTGCCGGGTTGGCTGACCGCTGTGGGCGGTACGATTGCGGCGGCTTCCGCCGATCCGCGCACATTCTTGGGAACGCTGACGATCGATCTGGCGCAACCGGGGTTTTATTACTCGCTGGGCTACACATTGGCGATCCTCGCGTTCGGCTTGCGGCGGATAAGACGGCAGAACACGCCCTACGTGCGGTTGCAGACGTACTCGCTGATGGCGTTTCAATTTATCCCGTTATTTTTGCTTCCTTACATTGTGTTGCCGCTGATGGGGCACAACGGGTGGTTTGACTCCGGCGTGATGAAGACCATCGCGGACAATCTGTTTCCGGTGGCGAACTACGACCACGGGCGTGAATACTGGCGCGCCTTCGGATTGGTGCTGGCGTGGCCGCTGTTCATCTGGAACGTGTTCACTTCCCAGCCGCTGTGGTGGTGGTTGGCGATTTCGTTTGTTCAGACATTCGTGATCATTCCGCTGATTGTGTACCGGTGGGGGAAGGGCGCGTATTGCGGCTGGGTCTGCTCGTGCGGAGGCATGGCGGAAACCATGGGCGATACGCACCGCGAAAAGATGCCGCACGGGCCGTTCTGGAACCGGCTGAATATGATCGGGCAGGTGATTTTGTTTGCAGCATTGCTGATTGCTGCGTTCGGATTCGTAAGCTGGATGGCGCCGAATTCGGGGCTTGGCCGCACGGCGGCGCGACTGTTTTCTGGAATGTTGAGCCAGTGGTCGGTGCTGGGCGTGGAGCTGAATTATTACCACGTGGTGGATATCGGGCTAGCGGGAATCATCGGGTTGTGCATGTATTTTTGGTTCAGCGGGCGGGTGTGGTGCCGGTTCGCGTGTCCGCTGGCGGCCCTGATGCATATCTATGCCCGATTTTCGAAGTACCGGATATTTCCGGAAAAGAAGAAGTGCATTTCGTGCAACGTGTGCACTTCGGTTTGTCACCAGGGAATTGACGTTATGAATTTCGCGAACAAGGGATTGCCGATGGAGGACCCGGAGTGCGTGCGGTGCTCGGCTTGCGTGCAGATGTGTCCGACAGGAGTGTTGACCTTCGGACGGCTGGACTCGAACGGGAAGATTGTCTACGACAAACTGGTTGCGTCTCCAGTGCATATGAGAGAAGCCCACTAGGGCCTGTACTGGCCGACCTTCAGGTCGGCTTGTAGATCTTACGCTAGCGCGCCGGTACAGCTGGAGCCCGCGCCGGCGGTGCAGCCAAAGCAGTGACCCGCCGTGGCGATACGGCGGCCAGCCCAGCCGGTGAAAGTTTCTACATCCCACACGGTAGCCGCACTACCGGGTTGCCCCAATTCCATGTCCAGCATCTGGTTGAAATCGCAATCATACAACTTGCCGTCGTAGCCGATGCTGACCAGCGAGCGGCACATCAAGCCGTGCAGCGTGGCAGAATTGAAATTGTTCTCCAGGAGTTCCATGTACGCGTTGTGCTTGCCCTGGCGTTGCAAATCTTCCTCGAACCGGTGAATCGGCATGTTGGTGATGGTCAGCAGATGGTGGAACTCGATGCCCTGCTCCTCGCGCAGGTGTTGCTTGTAGTCAGATTCAAGCTTTGCCTGTGGCGGAGGCAGCGACGGGCCGACCGGATTGTAGACCAGGTTCAACTTCAGGTCAGAGCCGGGCATGCCATACCCCAGCCCGTTCAGTTTGCGCAGCCCCTCCATGCTCTTCTCAAAGACGCCCCTTCCGCGCTGCTTGTCTACATTCTTTGCGGTGTAGCAGGGCAGGCTGGCGATAATCTCAACGCGATGCGCCGCCAGAAATTCGGCGAGATCCTGCTGTCCGTCTTCGAGGAGAACGGTAAGGTTGCAGCGATCAATGACGTGGCGCCCGAGGTGCTGCGACTCTTCGACGAGCCAGCGAAAATCTGGATTCAGCTCGGGTGCGCCGCCGGTGATGTCCACGGTGGTGATGCTCGGGCTTGCGGCGAGAAGACCCATCACGCGGTGCGCGACATCCGCGGGCATTATTTCCGTGCGCTTCGGGCCGGCGTCCACGTGGCAGTGATGGCATGCCTGATTGCACAGCTTGCCGACGTTAATCTGGAGCGTGGTCGTTTCCGCCCGCAATAATTCTGCCAGACCATTTTTGCGCAACGTTTGCGTGAATCCTTCGGCATAACCGCTGCCCCGGGGAAGTATCGGAAATGGCGAATTCGCTACGGCCATCAGCAGCACCCGCTCTTTCGATCGCCCGGGGAGCAGCAGTCCGCCGGCGCTTCGGTCGTAAGAGAATACTCTTCACCCTTCGTCTCGCGCGGATTTCTCATCAGTGTCCCGCTGGTGCACGGAAAGGGCTTTGCGCCCTCTTTGGCTACCGGCACAAGCGGCGGAACAAGCGCGAAGGAATCGCGATAAGGAGCCTTCGAATAAAGATTGAACG
>Ga0210402_10001362_pt1 | contig 25257 bp, 23 predicted proteins | sample IncBWC7MmetaG_FD_161055 | JGI IMG/M metagenome (GOLD analysis project Ga0210402, IMG submission 161055) | Forest soil microbial communities from Barre Woods Harvard Forest LTER site, Petersham, Massachusetts, United States - Inc-BW-C-7-M | ecosystem: Environmental > Terrestrial > Soil >... | reverse complement strand
TGGCATTGCCAAATACCTCGTTGGCGGTATCGCGTCCGCGGCGCAGGGACGATTCATCGACGACATCGTCGTGCAACAAGGTGGCGGTGTGGATGAACTCGATGATGGCGGCGGCGTCGATGTGCCGATCCCCCTCATGGCCGCAGGCGCGGGCGGCCAGGAGCACCAAAAGGGGGCGCAAGCGCTTGCCGCCGGCATAAATGATGTAGGTAGCGACCTGGTCCACCAGCGCTACTTTGCTGTGTAGGCGTTCTTTGACGACCCTGTCGACAGCCTGAAAATCAGCAGTTACCAACCCACGAATCTGTTCTAGTGTCATGAAGCGCTCAAACCAATGGGCCATGGTACCTAAGATCGGCCCGACTGGCGCTATCCCCGCGGCTGAAGCCGCAGGCTGGTGGTTTGACCTCCTGCCGTCCGCCCGCTACAATTCGCGGCTCTTTTGCGGTCGTTGACCGCCTTCGGAGTTGCAACAATGTACGCCGTAATCACCACGGGCGGTAAACAATACCGCGTTCAAGAAGGTGCCGTGGTGCGTGTCGAGAAGCTCGATGCCGACCAAGGTGCCAGCGTCGAATTCAATCAGGTTCTGCTGGTCGGTGCCGGGTCCTCCGTGACCATCGGCGCGCCGTATGTCGATACCGCCAAGGTGGTCGCAACCGTGGAAAGCCACGGCAAGGGCGACAAGGTTCGCATTGTGAAATTCCGCCGCCGCAAGCACTACAAGCGCGAGAAGACCCATCGGCAGCCCTATACCGATGTGAAGATCACGTCGATCGTTGCATAAAGGTCCGGAGACACTCACATGGCACACAAAAAAGCCGGCGGCAGCACTCGCAATGGCCGCGACTCGCACTCCAAGCGATTGGGCGTCAAGAAGTTCGGCGGCGAGGATGTTCTCGCCGGCAATATTTTGATTCGTCAGCGCGGCACGACCTATCGGCCGGGCGTGAACGTCGGTATCGGCACCGATCACACCTTGTTTGCCAAAGCTCACGGCGTGGTCGAGTTCCGGGTGAAGGGCCCCGAGCAGCACACCTACGTCAACGTGATTCCGAAGTAACGCTAGCCCTCAAGACTCCGTTTGATTCCTTAAAGGGGGCTAAAAATTAGCCCCTTTTTAATGCGCGCATCGCGCGCTGCGCTGGATCCTCCATGAAATTCGTCGACGAAGCCAAACTCAAGGTGCAGGCCGGCAACGGCGGCCGTGGCTGCGTGAGTTTCCGGCGCGAGAAATTCGTCCCGTTCGGCGGTCCTGACGGCGGCGACGGCGGCCTCGGCGGCAGCGTTTATTTGCGGGCGGTCGAGGGGATGAACACGCTGGCGGACTTTCGAATTTCTCGCGCCTACAAGGGTCAGAACGGCGAAAGCGGCAGCGGCAACGATTGCACCGGACACGGCGGCGACGACACCTATGTCTCAATTCCCATCGGTACCGTGGTTACGGACAAGGATACTGCCGAGACCCTGGGCGATCTGACGGTAGAAGGACAGACTCTGCTGGTGGCCAAGGGCGGCAAGGGCGGATGGGGCAACACGCGCTTCAAATCGAGTACCAACCGCACCCCGCGCAAGTCGGGCCTGGGGCTCCCGGGCGAAAAGCGCGAGCTGCTGCTCGAGTTGAAGCTGATCGCCGATGTCGGCCTGCTGGGCCTGCCCAACGCGGGCAAATCGACCTTGATCCGCGCCGTATCCGCCGCGCGGCCGAAAGTGGCGGACTATCCGTTCACGACCTTGCACCCCAACCTGGGCGTGGTCGCCGTGGGTCTGGGGCGTAGTTTCGTGATGGCCGACATCCCGGGTCTGATCGAAGGGGCCGCCGACGGCGCGGGCTTAGGGCTACGCTTCTTGAAACACCTGCAGCGCACCCGGGTATTGTTGCACCTCATTGATATCGCGCCGCCGGACCCGGATGAGGATCCGGTGAAGGGCGCACGCACGATTGTCGCCGAACTCAAAAAATTCGCGGCGGATCTGGCGGCGAAAGAGCGCTGGCTGCTGTTGAATAAAATCGATCTTTTGCAGCCTGTGGACGCCGAGCGGCGCGCCAAGGACATCGTCCGACGATTGCGCTGGAAAGGGCGCGTGTTTCTCATCTCCGGCGCCACCGGCGCCGGTACCGACGAACTCAAGCAGGCGGTGATGCGCTACCTCGAAGAGAATCCGCGCACGCCATCGCCGGCAGCCGTAACGAGCTAGTCGCCCATAAAAAAAGCCGGCGATGCCGGCTTTTTTTGCGTGAGCAGCACTTATTTTGCGAGCGCGCGAACCTGCTTGGTCAGGCGGCTCTTGTGGCGCGCGGCCTTGTTGCGGTGAATGATGCCCTTATTGACCATGCTGTCGATCACCGGTGTTGCATCGGCAAGTGCGGTCGCGGCTTCCGCATGCTTGCCGGCTTTGAGCGCCAGGGTCGCTTTGCGTATGGCAGAGCGCAGCTGCGAGGTGAGTGCATCGTTCCGGGCGCGGTGCATCGTCGACTGGCGGGCGGCCTTTTCTGCAGATTTGGTATTCGCCAAGCTTAGGGACTCCTCGCAAAATTCAAGGTCCCATGGGACCCAAAAAGAGCCGCGTAGCTTGCCGATTGCCCCCGCGCTTGTCAATCAGCGGGCGGCCCTGCGGGACTGGGCTTGTTATAGTGCAACCGATGAAAAGCCGGAAACCTGAGTATAATCACAGTCTTTCGCCATGGAACTAGTCCGCGGTCTTCACAATATCTCGCGCCGACATCAAGGCTGCGTACTCACCGTGGGCAATTACGATGGCGTGCACTTGGGCCACCAGCAGATGATCGGCGTGCTGAAATCGCGCGCCGCCGAATTGCGTGTTGCGGCAACGGTGCTGGTGTTTGAGCCAAGCTCCAAGGAATTCATCGATCCCGAGGGCGCGCCGCCGCGCCTCACGCGTTGGCGCGAGAAATTCATTGCCCTGGCGGCGCAGGGTGTCGATCGTCTGGTGACCCTGCGGTTTGACGATTACGTGCGGGCGATGACGCCGGAATGCTTCGTCGATGAGCTGATCGTCGATGGCCTGGGAACGCGGCATATGGTGGTGGGAAATGATTTTCGCTACGGTTGCAACGCCGTCGGTACGATTGCAAGCCTGCGCGCCGCCGGCGCCGCGCGCGGATTCGGCGTCGAGCAGATCGAGCCCTTTGTTTTCGACGGGGTGCGCGTCAGCAGCACCGCGGTGCGCGAGCGGTTGGCGCAAGGCGATTATGCAGGCGCCGAGCGGCTCCTGGGACGACCCTACCGAATGTCCGGTCGTGTGATTCACGGGCGGGAATTGGGCCGCACGCTGGGATTTCCGACGGCCAACCTGCGGCTCATGCGCCGCAAGCCGCCGGTGCGCGGCATTTTGGCGGCGCGGGTTTATGGCGTCGAGCCCAGGGGCATGCGGGCGGTGGCAAGTTTAGGGACCCGGCCCACGGTCGATGGAACCGACATGCTGCTCGAGGTGCATGTGTTTGACTTCACCGGTGATCTTTATGGACGCGAAATTGAAGTGGAGTTCGTGGCGAAGCTGCGCGATGAAGTCAAGTTCGATTCTTTGGATGCGCTGACACGGCAGATGCAGATCGACGCCGCGCACGCACGCAAGCTGTTGGCGAGGGTGAATAGTGGCTGATTACAAAAATACGATAAATCTGCCGAACACGGGTTTTCCGATGAAGGCCGATCTTGCCAACCGCGAACCGCGGATGTTGGAGGCTTGGGAACGCGACGGTCTGTACCAAAAGATCCGCGACGCGGCGAAAGGGCGGCCGTCATTCATTCTCACCGACGGCCCGCCGTACGCGAACGGCATCATTCATCTCGGTCACGCGGTCAACAAGATTCTCAAGGACATCGTCGTCAAGTCGCGCACCTTGGATGGCTACGACGCCCCGTACGTGCCGGGCTGGGATTGCCATGGGCTGCCGATCGAGATGCAGGTGGAGAAGACCCATGGCCGTGTCGGACAGAAAATCGACGCCAAATCGTTTCGCGCTGCCTGCCGCGCCTACGCGCACAAACAGGTCGATGCACAGCGCAGCGATTTCAAGCGCCTGGGTGTGCTTGGCGATTGGGAGCGGCCGTACCTGACGATGATGCCCCGCTACGAGGCCGAACAGCTGCGCGCTTTTTCCCTGATCATCAAAAATGGCCATCTCTATAAGGGCTACAAGCCGGTGCACTGGTGCCTGAACTGCCGCTCGGCCCTGGCCGAGGCGGAGGTGGAATACGAGGACATCACTTCGCCGGGCGTGTATGTGGGCTTCGAAGTGGCTGATCGCTCCGACCTGGCGCAGCGCATGACTGACTCGCGCGCCGAGCAGCGCCTGATTGCGGATGGGTCGGCGTCGCTGGCCATTTGGACGACGACCCCGTGGACCCTGCCCGCCAACCGCGCGGTCGCCGTGCATCCGCAATTCGAATACGCGCTGTTGGAATTTGATTTGGGAGCAGGGCGCGCGCGGCTGCTGCTGGCGGCCGAGCTGATCAAATCCGTCATGCATACCCTGTCCGTGCCGGAGTGGACCGTGCTCGCGACCGCCAAGGGCGAGGCGCTCGAACATCTGGCGCTGCGGCATCCTTTTTACGATCGCGAGGTGCCGGTGATTCTCGGCGAACACGTCAATCTCGATACCGGCACGGGAGCGGTGCACACGGCGCCTGGACACGGCCTTGACGATTACATTGTGGGCCAGCGCTACAACCTCGAGATTGACAATCCGGTTGGCGGCGATGGGCGCTTTCTGCCCTCGACCCCATTATTTGCGGGCGAACAGGTATTCGACGCCAACGCACATGTGATCAGGGAACTCATGGAGCACGGCCGGTTGCTGAAGGACGAGCCGTACCATCATTCCTACCCGCATTGCTGGCGTCACAAGACGCCGGTGATTTTTCGCGCCACGCCTCAGTGGTTCATCAGTATGGATCAAGCGGGCCTGCGCAAGGGTGCGCTCGAGGCCATTGAACATGTCGACTGGATGCCCGCCTGGGGTGAACAGCGGATTTCCAGCATGATCTCCGTGCGGCCGGATTGGTGCGTCTCCCGGCAGCGAACCTGGGGAGTGCCGATCCCATTGTTCGTCGACAAAGCGACGGGCGAGCTGCACCCCAATACGCACGAACTGATCGAAGCAGTGGCCAAACGCGTCGAGCACGATGGCATCGATGCCTGGTTCGAACTGGATGCCGAGGCGCTGCTGGGTGCGGATGCGGGCCGCTACGACAAGGCCACCGATGTCATGGATGTGTGGTTCGATTCGGGGGTGGCGCATCACTGCGTCTCGCAGATGCGCCCCGAGATCAGTTCGCCCGGGGATCTATATCTCGAGGGCTCGGATCAGCATCGCGGCTGGTTTCAGCTCCTTGCTCTCCTCGGTGGCGATGCATGGGCGCGCTCCCTATCGTGCGGTGCTCACCCACGGCTTCACGGTGGATGAATCCGGCCGCAAGATGTCGAAATCGCTCGGCAATATTCTCGCGCCGCAAAAATTGACCAGCACGCTGGGCGCGGACGTGGTCCGATTGTGGATCGCGGCCACCGACTACGCCAACGAGATGAGCGTCTCGGAAGAGATTTTCAAACGCATGGCGGATTCCTATCGCCGCATGCGCAATACGCTGCGCTTTCTCCTCGGCAATCTGCACGGCTTCGATCCCGAGCGGCAAGCGGTGGCCTTCGACGACATGGTTGCCATCGATCAATGGGCCATGGCCAAGGCCTTCCACCTGCAAAATGAGGTGGTGACCGCGTATCGCAACTATGAATTTCACGACATTTATCAACAGATCCACAATTTCTGCGTGGTAGAACTCGGTGGCTTCTACCTGGACATCATCAAGGACCGGCTCTACACCACGGGTTCTGCGAGCGCGCCGCGGCGCTCGGCGCAGACCGCGCTCTATCATCTGGCGCAGGCGATGGTGCGCTGGATTGCGCCAATTTTGAGCTTCACGGCCGAGGAGGTTTGGGGCCATCTTCCCAATGTTCCGAATGAATCGGTGTTCATGAATGTCTGGCATCAGTTTCCTGCCGGAGTCGAGCGGGCTTCTGTCATCGATTGGCCGGCACTGATTGCGTTGAAAACGGACGTCGGACGCGAACTTGAACGCCTGCGATCGACCGGGGCATTGGGCTCATCGCTCGAGGCGGAAGTGGCGGTCTTCGTCCCCGAAGCGCTGGCGCCGCGCTTCGAGGCGATGCGCGACGAGCTGCGATTCTTATTGATCACGAGTTATGCGCACGTGAACCCGGGCCCGATTCCCGCAAACGCCGTCAAGGCCAGTCACGAGGATGTTTGGATTCATGTTGAACCCAGCGACGACCCCAAGTGCGTGCGCTGCTATCAATTGCGCGCCGATGTCGGCAGCGATTCGCGCCATCCCGACATTTGTGCGCGCTGCGTGAGCAACGTTGAAGGTCCCGGCGAGGAGCGCCGCTTCGCATGAGCAGGCTGGATGTCCGGGGCAGCGCGGCGATCTGGCTGGTGTTGTCGGCTCTCATTGTCCTGGCCGACCAGCTCAGCAAGAGCTACATCGCCCTGCACTTCGGTGAATTCGAATTCATAACCGTGCTGCCGATCCTCGAGATCACCCGAATGCACAACGTCGGCGCGGCGTTCAGCTTTCTGGCCTCGGCCTCCGGATGGCAGCGCTGGGTGTTCATCGGCCTCGCAGGTCTGGTCAGCGTCGGGATCATCGTCTGGTTGCTGCGGTTGCGGCGCGGCGCGCACTCGTTGCTGGCCTGCGGGCTGGCGCTGGTTCTGGGGGGCGCGCTTGGCAACGTGATTGACCGCATTCGATTGGGACATGTCATAGATTTCATTCACTTTCACTGGGATCGGGCGTATTTTCCCGCATTCAACGTGGCGGATTCGGCCATCACCGTCGGCGCCGCCTGTCTGTTGTTGGATGCACTGCTCGAAGGAAGACGGAAAACCGATGCAAATACTACTGGCTAACCCGCGCGGATTTTGCGCCGGTGTGGACCGCGCCATCGATATCGTCGAACGGGCGATCGCCCTGTTTGGCGCGCCCATCTATGTGCGGCACGAAGTGGTGCACAACAAGCATGTGGTGGACCGCTTGCGCACGATCGGCGCGGTATTCGTCGAGGAATTGAACGAGGTGCCCGACGATGCCACCGTGATATTCAGCGCCCACGGCGTTCCGCGCGCGGTGCAGGAGGAGGCCCAGCGCCGCTCGCTGAAAGTCTTCGATGCGACCTGTCCGCTGGTCACCAAGGTACATATGGAAATCACCCGCTACGCCCGCGAGGCGCGCGAGGTGTTCTTGATCGGACACGCCGGACATCCGGAGGTGGAAGGCACGATCGGGCAATTCGACGCGTCGCTCGGCGGTTCGATCGTGTTGGTACAGACGGTCGAGGACGTGGCGACCTTAAAGGTACGCAACCCCGAACAGGTCGCTTTCGTCACGCAGACCACGCTGTCGGTCGATGACACCGCCGCAATCGTCGCGGCATTGCGGGCACGGTTCCCCGCGCTCAAAGCGCCCGTCAAGGAAGACATCTGCTATGCCACGCAGAATCGCCAGGATGCGGTCAAGGAATTGATCGGACGCTGCGACGTGCTGGTGGTGGTCGGCTCCAAGTCCAGTTCGAACTCCAATCGCCTGCGGGAAATGGCCGATAAATGCCACAAACCCGGGTACTTGGTCGATGGGCCTGAAGATCTTAAGCCCGAGTGGTTTGCGGGAGTCAACAAGATCGGCCTGACGGCCGGCGCTTCGGCGCCGGAAATCCTGGTGCAGGGCGTGATCGCGCGGCTGCGCGCGTGGGGCGGCGAGGTGGCGGAGGAGTTGCAGGGGCGGCAGGAACACGTGATCTTCGCCCTGCCCAAGGCGTTGCGCGGCGTCGCCAAGCACGGCGTCAGTCTTTCTTCGATCGAGCCCGCGAGTTAACCCCGCGGTCCTAGGTGTCCGCGCACGCCGTCCCACCAGCCTTGCGCGACGGCGGCCATCTTTCGGGATTTCATCTGCTCATAGAGGGCGATCCGCTTGCACAGGCGAATGCAGCGGCTCAAGCTCTTCAACGCCCACAATCCCAACGCGTATTGCCCGTATTCACGCAGCAACACGGTGTCGTTTCTCGCAATGTAGTAGCGGCGATCCGGAGAATGGTTGTACGTCCACTTTTTGAAGCCTAACAAATTGTGCCGCGTGATTGCCCCGATCGAATGCGACATGAGGGCAGCCCGCGTTTTGATCACCCGGAAGCCTCGCGCCCGCGCTCGATAGCAATACTCGATATCGACATAGTCGATGAAGAACTCTTCTCTGAAGGCTCCGACGGCGGCGTGCACCGCGAGGGGAATCAACGAGCCTGATGTGATGACACATTCGACTTCCACCCAACTGTCACCGACCTTTATGGGCGTCGATTCCTTGCTGTTGACGTCCCTGAAACCGGATCCAACCACCGCCAACCGGTCTTTGTCGGGGAAGTCGGCATGTACCGCCAGCAAGGTCTGCACCATGTCATCGTCGGGGACGCTGTCTTGATCGAGCAGCAGCGTCCACTTGAATCCCATGCTAAGCGCGCGCTCGATGCCGATATTGAGCGCACGCGCAATGCCGAAATTGTCGGGATTTAACACCAGGCTGATCATGGGATTGGCCGCGATCTCGCGCAGCATCCCGACTTCGGCTGTGGCCGAGCCGTTGTCGACGATCACCAGTGCGCCGACCTGCGGCAGAATACGGCTAATGCGTGCGGGAAACTCCCCATCCGGATGATAGGTCACCGCGATGGCGCACACTTGCTTCCCATTCGGCAGACCGGGCACGATCTCTGGACTCATATATCATTGTATCGGTTCGGGGTTCGGGTTCTCGATGCTCGGTTTTGGCCATTGTGGACCTCGCCGAGACCAAGACTCACAATGCACCCCTGCGGCGGCTCACTCGGACACCCACTCGGCGATCTTGCGAAATGTCGGAAATATTCATCTATCAGATTCTTCCTCATTACGCAAAGCGCGAAGATTTGGATCCTGGCTTTCTGGTCCTCGACAATACGTCCCAGGAAAGACTGGACTGGTACGAATACTGGCCGATCAGGAAGTTTCTGCTCAAGGAGCCGTTGCAGGCTGATTCCTTTTACGGATTTCTTTCGCCGCGGTTCAATCAGAAGACGGGGCTCGGCGCGGCCGCAGTCCGCGAAATCGTGAGCTGCGATCGCAACGCAACCGATATCGTGCTGTTCAGTCACAGTCCCGAAAAGACCGCCTACTACTGGAACGCGTTCGAATACGGCGAATTTTGCCACCCAGGTCTCTTCAACCTCGCCACGCAGTTCTTTGAGCGCATCGGCCAGCCCACTGATCTCAAGGAACTGGTCACCCACTCGGGCAACGAGGTTTCTTCGAATTTTATGATCGCCAAGCCCCGGTTTTGGATGGTGTGGCTCGGCATCGTTGAGCAAATGATCGCGATCGCCGAATCGCCGACCGACCCACTGGGCGCCGAGCTTCGCAAGCCGACAACGTATCGAGGTGAGCGCGACGCGCAGATGAAGGTGTTCGTCTTGGAGCGCATCGCCACCTGGATTCTTGCCCGTGACCCTGGATTCGCGGTGCGCGTGCGGGATCCGATTGTTTCGCGTACTCGTCTTTACAAGCTGCCGGGAGCGATTGTCTGCGATGCGCTGAAGGTTGCGTACCTTGCAGACGGCCGTCAGGAGAAATTCAGGATCGTATTCAATCTGATCAGCAAACTGGGCAGAGTGTTCAGTTTGCACATACGGCTGGGAAATCTGCTCGGCATCAAGGCCGTCCGGCTGTGCCTGGAGAGTCTTTCATCCCGATGGACGAGTTCCGAGCGGTCACGATAACCCCCACGCGTTCAGGCTTGCCCGCCGATCAGGCGCACTTCCCGCTGCGGATACGGAATGCTGATGCCGCGCCGTCGCAACCCTTCGACCAGCGCTAAATGCAGTTCACCGGTCACGGCGCCGAAGTCGGCCACCGCGACCCAGGGCTGGATCGCGATTTGCACTTCCGACTCGCCAAGTCTCGCCACCTGGATCACGGGCGCCGGCTCGGGTAACACCCGCGGATTGGCGCGCACCAGGTCGCGAATGACGCCGAGTGCGGCGCCAAGATCCGACTCATAGGCAACGCCCACTCTGACGTCCGATTGCCGAATGCGTCCATAATTGTGCAGAATTTCGCCCACGATCTTGCGGTTGGGCACGATGATTCGCGACCGGTCCGGATGACGGAGCGCCGTGTTGAATAGCGCGATGGTTTCCACCTCGCCCTCGACCCCGACGACGGCGATGTATTCGCCGACCCGGTAAGGCTTGGTGAAAATTATGGTGAGACCGGCAACCATATTGCTCAACACGCCTTGAGTCGCAAGCGCGATACCGGCGCCTGCAACCCCGAGCCCCGCAATCAGCGGCAGCAGTTCGACCCCCAGATTCTGCAGCGCCATGAGCAGGAACAGTCCGATCACCAGAATGCGCGTTACCCGGGTCAGCAGCTGGCGCACCGGTGGTTCGAGGTCGATGCGGCTCAAACCCCGGCTTGCCGCGCTGGCAATCCAATTGGCCACGAACACACCCGCCGTGAGGATGAGGATCGCGGTCAGCAGTTTTGGCCCGAACCCGATCGCCAGATCGATCAAGGTGTCCTTCGCATGTCCCAAAGGCGTCAGTTCCTCTTTCATGATTTTCTCCTTGCGCGCATTGCGCGTCGCGGGTGAAACACCTGGATCGCAATCTATTGGCGCCGGCCCATGAAAAGCAATATCACGCCGATCATGACGACCCCGGCGGACAGCCACTCCCACATCGAAATCGTCTCGCGGCCCAGCGTCACGCCCAGCACCAGCGCAACCACGGGATTCACCAGCGAATAACTCGCCGCCAGGGTCGCCGAGGTCCGGGACAGCAGCAGCATGTAGGCATTGAACGCGATCAACGAGCCGAATGTCACCAGATACGCCCACGCAAGCCAGGCGCCTGGCTGGTCGGTCAGGTGCCATGATTCGCCGCTCAAGCTTGATATGACCAACAGCGCCAACCCGCCGCCCAGCATCTCGGTGGCAAAGCCGGTGGCGCCGGGCGCGAGCGTGAAGGTCTGCCGGCTCAAGACGGTGCCAAGCGCCCACCCGGTGCTGCCGAGACTGACCGCAATGAGCCCGGCCGGCGATGCGTGCATTCCCGTGCCGCGAGTGAGCATCAATACGCCTGCGAATCCGACCAAGACCGCCAGCAGTTCACTGCGGCTGGGATAAATCCGAAACGCGAGATTGATCACCACCAGCAGCAAGGGCAGCACGGCGATGAATGCGACCACCAAACCCGACGCTATGGTTTGCTCGGCGTAAGCGGTGCCGCCCATGCCGGCGCCAAGCATCAGGGTGCCGATCAGCAGCGCATTACGCCACTCCTTTGCGCGGGGCAGCCGCGCGCCGCGCGCCAGCTGCCAGGCCATCAGCACCATCCCCGCACACAGGAAACGCGTGGCCATCATAAAGAATGGCGCGAATCCGACCAGGGCGAATCGGATCACAAGATAGGTCGAGCCCCAGATCAGCCAGGTGGCCGCCAGGCAACTGAGCACCAAAAGCGATAGCGGGCGGGGCGGGGCTATCGTGCCCTTGCTATCAGCCGCCAAGTGCTTGTTCGACAGCCCTTTTGAAGGCCGTTTCACTCAAAGCGACATTCCGCTCCCACTGCATCTCGATCATTTCCGCCTGATCTATCGTGATGGGAGCAATTTTGAAGCACATGACCGTCCTGCCGTCGCTTTCCACGAAGCGGGCCGTCCAGGTCTCATCCTCGTATGCCCGGGTGGATACCGGCTTTCTATCATCGAGAACCTTGGCGAGTTCCTTGCTGTCGGGAACCGAGGCCAGGAACCTGGTCATTTCCGCCACGTCATCAAGCCGCGCGGTAATAGTCTCTATTTCCGCATCCATTTGAGCGTGATTCCTCCGCTAGCGCGAGTGTAGACTATCCGTACACCAGCGTGCCGTCGTCGAGGTTGGCCGCCGGTATCTGGTCCTTTTCCGCCCAGTAGTCCTGGGAATGCTGCCATTCCGGCTTGTCGAGCCGCTGTGGCAGCAGGTGCATGCCGCGCATCACATAGCCGGGATTGAAATTCTGCGGATCGATCCAGGACTGCGGCGGCATGTTCTCCTCTTCGGGCCGCAGTTTCGGCGTGACCTTGCGGGCGCCAATTTCATGCATGTGATTGAGCAGCCGGCAGGTGAAATCGGCGACCAAATCCGTGCGCAATGTCCAACTGGCCCGGAAATATCCGAACACCCACGCCATGTTGGGCACCCCGGTGAACATCATGCCGCGATAGGTGACCGTTTTTGAGAAAACCAGCGGCGTCTCGTCGATGGTGAAATGGATGTCGCCGAGGACGTTGAGGTCGAACCCGGTGGCGGTCACGATGATGTCGGCGGCCAGCAGCTTGCCGGACTTCAGCAAAATGCCGTTCTCTGCAAATCGCTCGATCTCATCGGTGACCACCGATGCCTTGCCTGAGCGGATCGCCGCGAACAAGTCGGCATCCGGCACGAAGGCAATCCGCTGTCGCCACGGCAGGTACTTGGGCGTGAAGTGCTGTTCGATATCGCAATCGGGGCCAGCTGCGGCGCGCACGCCTTCGAGCAATTCCCTTTTCACGACTTCGGGCTCGGTGAAGGCTCGGTGGGTGAACACGTCCTGCTCGCGAAGGATCTTCCTGCGCACAATCTCGTGGATCCAGCTTTCCTCCACGCCCAGATCGCGCAGTTCGTCGGCGATGACGATGGCGTTGCGGCCGGTAATGAAGTACGTCGGCGAGCGCTGCAGCATCGTGACGTGGCCGACGTCGGCTGCAATGGCCGGTATGAGCGTGGCCGCGGTGGCGCCCGACCCAATGACGACGACATTCTTAGCCTTGTAGTCGAGGTCCTGCGGCCAGGTCTGCGGATGAACGATGCGGCCTTTGAAGCTCTCAACATCCTTCCAGGCGGGCGTGTATCCCTTGGAGTGCCGGTAGTAACCCTGGCACATCCACAGGAAATTTGCCTCGATGCGAACCTTCGCACCGCTGTCCGTGAGAACGGCCTCGATGGTCCAAAGGTTCTCCTTGCTCGACCAACTCGCGCTTAAAATGCGGTGGCGATAGCGGATGTGCGGTCCAAGATCGTTGTCCTCGATGACTTCACCCATGTAGCGCAGGATTTCGGCAGCGGACGCGATCGGGGCGCTGGTCCATGGCTTGAATCGATAACCGAAGGTGTAGAGGTCGCTGTCGGAGCGGATGCCGGGATAGCGGTGCGTGAGCCAGGTGCCGCCAAAACCCGCCTGGGTTTCAAGAACCACGAAACGGGTTCCCGGACACTGCACGGTGAGATGATAGGCGGCACCGATCCCGGAAATTCCAGCCCCGACGATGAGCACGTCGAAGCGCTCGGTCGCCCGATGTTGGTCGCTCTTGGATCGGTCTTGGCTTATCGATTGCTCTGCAGCGCTCATTCAACGCTCCTAGTCGAGCGGCCAGGGCAACTCTGCGGGCAGCGTGTCCGGCGAGGGTTCTGGAGCCGGCTCCGGGCGCGCGCTGGTCTCGACTTCACGCCACCAAGGCTTGGCGCGTTCTCCATGTCCAGGCTCGACGGGCTCACCGAGGCGCGGCATCAAAAGTTGCGCGCCCGCTTTCGGGCCCAACTCCAGCAAGGCTTCCGCTGGCTGGTCCCAGGCATGCATTGCGAGGCTGAACGTGCCCCAGTGCACGGGCAGGAAAGCGCCGCCGCCAAGCAATCCCAAGGCTTTGAGCGCGTTGTGCGGCCCCAAGTGGATGTCGCCCCAGGCCGGATGGAACGCACCCACCTCCAGCATCACTAGATCAAAGGGCCCGAGCCGATCGCGGATGACCTGGTATTCGGTCGTGAGGCCGGTGTCGCCGCTGAAGAACACGGCATGGCGTTCGCCCCGGATGACGAACGAAGACCACAGGGTCCGATTGCGGTCCTTCAGCCCGCGCCCGGAAAAGTGCTGCGAGGGTGCGGCGGTCACGATGAGACCGCTGTTGGGTACTTGATGCGATTCCCACCAATCGAGTTCGACTATGCGCTGCGCATCGACGCCCCAGGCTTCGAGATGGGCGCCGACACCGAGTGAGGTCACGAACGGCACGTCAAGCTTGGCGAGTTCGCGGATGGTGGGGTAGTCGAGGTGATCGTAGTGATCGTGCGATACGATCACGAGATCCAGCGGCGGCATGGCGCGAAGCGCTACCGGCACGGGCTGGAAGCGCTTCGGGCCTGCAAGAGTCGACGGCGAGGCCCGCGGTCCCCATACAGGATCCGTGAGCACGCGCAGACCGTCGATCTCGATCAACACGGTCGAATGACCGAGCCAGGTGGCGCGCAGCCCGCTCTCGGGCGTCTTGGTCCAGGTCTCGAGTGGCTTCATCGAGGGCAGCGGACCTCGCGGCACGCGCCGCTCGCCGCCGCATAGGAATTCGCTCAATGTCGGCATCGTTGCATTGGGGTCGCGCAATCCCGCCGCGATCGGATGCACGTTGCGAAACCGCTCGCCCGCCCAGCGCGGCGATCCCTTGATGCGCTCGAGCCGCGCGCCCTGCGGTTTGCTGCCGAGCGATCTCATCGTTACCTCCGGGGTTGGGTCTCGAAGCTTACCAAGTGTTCGCCGGATGACGCTAGACTTGTGATTCCATGATCAAGCTCTTGTCGCGTATTCCGTGGGCCCTGCTGTATGGATTTGCGGCCTTTCTCTACTTCCTCGCCTACTACGTGGCGCGCCACCGCCGCCACGTCATTCTGGAGCAGCTCGAGAAGGTATACCCGGATGCCGGTGACGCGCTGCGCGCGAGGATACACAAGCAATTCTTGAAGAACTACTGCGATGTTATGATCGAGGTGCTGAAATCGGTCTCGATGAGCGAAGCCGACATGCGCCGCCGCATGCGCGTCACGAATGTGGAACTGGCCCGTCAGTACCTGGACGCCGGCCAGTCCATCATGTTTGTCACCTCGCACCTCTGCAACTGGGAATGGCTGCTGCAGGGTGTCACGCTGCAGCTGGGTTACCCCGTGGACGCCGCTTACAAGCCGTTGCGTGATGCCTGGGCCGAACGCTTGATGCTCGGAGTGCGCTCGCGGTTCGGTGCGCGGCTCGTGCCCGCCAAGGAGTTGCTGGCGGACTTTCTGCGCAGACGCGGTATTGCGCATGCGCTCGGCGTGAACGCCGATCAGGCCCCGGCATCGACCGATCAGCGCTATTGGACGAAATTTCTGGGTCAGGAAACCGCGTTCTACGTCGGCGCGGAACAGATGGCGCGCGCAACGCGCCTGCCCATGATGTACGCACGCGTGCGGCGCGTACGGCGCAGCTACTACGAGGTCGAGTTTCGGCAGTTATGGGACGGGCGCGAAGTTACCGAACCCAATCAGATGACGGAACGCTACGCGCGCGCCTACGAGGCTGATGTGCTGGCAAGTCCTGCCGACTGGCTGTGGTCCTACCGGCGCTGGCGCTTGAAAAAGCCGCTTTACGGCAGCGGCTAGTGCGTAGATCGCGCGATTTTTGATTCCAGATGCCTTGCCAGCTGCGCAATGGTGGGGTGATCGAAAAGTTCGGTCAGATCGATGAGGCCGGGGTAATCGCGGTCGATGCTTTCATGGATCTCGATCAATTTCAGCGAACTCGCGCCGATCTCAAATAAATTATCGTTTACATCGATTCGCTTACCCGGCAGCGCGGCCTCGCAGATCGATTGCAAACTGGTTTCCAGGCCCACGGCGACGCGCTCCGAACCGCCGTGAGCCGCGCGCAGGGAGTTTAATTCGGCGAGTTCCACATCGAACTCGCCTTCGATATAGGCCTGCTCCAGCAGGTGGCGCTGCACCTTGCCGCTGGTGGTCTTTGGAATGCGTTTGGTCGGTATGACCTGCGCGACCTCCAGGCCGGTGTGCTCGTTGACCAGGCGGCTGACCGCGGATGCGGTATCCACGAAATCCGCCATGCCGCCGCGATGGAGCACGAACACGACCAGTTCCTCGCCCTGCGAACCCGGCTTCAAGACGCCGGCCGCCACCACCTTGTTGAGCTCGAGTCCCGGCGCGCGCTGTGCAATGTTCTCCAGATCATAGGGGTAGTAGTTCTGCCCGTTGACGAAAATGATTTCCTTGGTGCGGCCGGCGATGTAGAGGCCGGCCTCGTGCACCACCCCAAGGTCGCCCGTGTCCACCCAGCCGTCAGCGTCGATCGCGGCGGCCGAGGCCTCGGGGTCGGCGAAATAGCCGCGCGTGACGCTGGCGCCGCGAATCAGGATGTGACCCACCATGCCGTCGGGTAGACCGGTGCGCGCATCGTCCGCGATGAGCAACTCGGTGTTCGGCACCACGTGGCCGACGCACATGAGTTCGAGCGCATCGCGACCATCCGCCGGATTGAGCTCGATGGGAACGCCGACGTTCACGCGATGCCGGTTCACGCGTATCCAGCGATAGTCCGACCCCGGGGGCGGCAAGGTTACGGCGAGCGATGCCTCCGCCAATCCGTAAACCGGATACATGGCGTGGCGCTTCAGACCCGTGTAGGCGAGTGAGTTCATGAATTCATTGCACAGCGGCACCGAGATCGGTTCCGCACCGTTGAATATCAAGCGGATCGCCGACAAATCCACATTGTCCAGGCGCCGATCGCCCAGTACCTTGAGAAAATGACGGTAGCCGAAGTTCGGGGAGCAGGTGACGGTGACGCGCTTTTTTGCCGCAATTTGCAGCCACAATAGCGGCCGCCGCACGAACAGCTCGGTCTGCATCAGATTGACGTGCACGCGATTCGCGAACTGTATCAAGTAGAACCCGATCAAGCCCATGTCGTGCGTCAACGGCATCCAGCTCAAGGAAACATCCCGATCGCTGAATTTATCGACAGCCGTCGTGCCCTGCACATTCGCGATCAAATTTCCGTGGCTGAGCATCACCCCTTTGGGCTCGCTCGTCGATCCGGACGAAAATTGGATGAACGCGAGATCCTCGGGTTGCGGGCGGTGCAATTTGCCCGGCTTGGAGATATCCGCGATCGATTCGACCAGGAAGGAGCGCGATTTGATTTGCTGGAACAGCTCCGACTCGCCCGCCTCTGCGGCCAGGTGCCCCAGGCGCTCGAGACTCTTTGCGTCCGTGTACAACAGCGGATTGCCGAGCTTGCGCGCCACCCGCAGCAGCTTGTGCCGGTGTTCATCGCTGATGCCAACCGCCAGCGGCACGGGCACGATGCCGCCGCAAACGGCGGCCCAAAAGCCGTCCATGAACTGCTCGTTGTTGTTCAGAAAAATGATCATCTTGTCGCCGCGCCGGGCGCCGGCGCTCTGCAGGAAATATAGAATTCCCAGCGCGCGCGCATAGACATCTTTGAATGGCACACGCCGTTCGGCGTTCTCGCCTTCGATGAATGTGACGCTGCCGTCCACGCCCCGATTGCTTTCGAGGACGTCCACCAATGTCGCGTAGCCCATTGCCCGGTTGTGATCATTCATCGCGTTTCTACCGTCATCATGAGATTTGATCGAGGGCGTAGATTGATTTGCGCCTCGAGTTCGATGGGCTCGTTGGTGGCGCGCCGCAGGCGAAAGCGACGCACCATGGTGTGCATATGCACCAGCATCTCGAACATCGCGATATTCTCGCCGATGCAGTGCCGCGGACCCACCGCAAAGGGAATATACGCGAATCGATGCCGCTCGGCGGCGTCGGCGCCGGCGAAACGCTGCGGCTTGAATTCCTCCGGTTCGCTCCAAAACTCGGGGTGCCGGTGCAGCATGTAGGGACTTATGAACACGTCGGTGCGCGGCGCGATCGCGTAGCCGCCGAGTTCATCGGCCTCGATTGCGCGGCGCGTCAGCAGCCACCCTGGCGGATACAGCCGCAGCGATTCCTGCAGCACCTGGTGCGTGAATGCCAGGGCTTCGGCGGCATCGAGTCCAAGCGCGGCGCGCGACGGGGTGCGGTCGGCCTCGGCCTGCAGCTGCTCGGCGGCTTGCGGGTGGCGGCTGACCAGGTACCAGGTCCAGGTGAGCGCCGCCGCCGTGGTTTCGTGACCTGCGACGATCAGCGTCAGCACCTCGTCGATCAATTCCTTGTCCGACATGGGTTCATCGCTCTCGCGATCGCGGGTCTGCATGAACATGCTCAGGAAGTCGAAATGCTGTTCCGGTTGCGCACGCCGCCGTTGGATCAAATCTCCCACCAACCGCGCCAGCGACCGGAATTGGAAGGCGAATTTCAAATCGCGGTTCGATTGTTTGGCGACGACCTCGAAGGGATTGGCCCCCATCTGATGTTCCAATCGCGCGAGGTCAGTGCCGAATATGGACTTGAGGACGATTTCCAGCGTCAATTCGCTGGTGTCGCTCGACAGATTGACCGGCTCCCCGCGCGCCGCCTGCGCCGACCAGCGCTCCGCGTATTTCTCGTTGACCTCGCCGATCAGCGCGCTGAATTGATCGATAACGCGCCGGTGGAACGAGGGCTGCAACATGCGCCGCTGCCGGCGCCAAAAAGCCCCTTCGCTGGTCATGATGCCGTTGCCCAGCAGGATCTTGACCCGATCCATGCCCTCGCCCTTGGTGTAATTGCGGTGATTGGTCAACAGCACCCGTTTGATGTCATCGGGGTGATTGATGACGTAGTTGTACACGCCGCGGGCCGGGGCGAAAACGCGATAGATATCGCCGAAATTGGCGAAGTATTCCCGCAAACGTGCCAGTGATTCATCGCTGCCGCCAAGATCGAAGCCTGCGGTCGGCCCCGGCGGAATTGCTGTGGTCTGCATAGCGGCATTGTAACGTAGGGATTGCGCCCCACGGAGGGCTTCCCGACAATACGAGCCGTGCAGAAAAAACGCGAAAAGGGTGGACTGACCAACACCATCTATACACAGCAAACCAGCTCCGGTCGCCGCCTGACGGCGGGGCGACTATGGCTGTACAAAGCCGCCGCGCCGCCCTGTCTGGCGCTGATGCGCATGGTTTGGGGCTGGTCCCGCGTGGTGAAGATCATCGGCGGCGAGCACATCACGGCGAGCCTGGCACGCGCACCCGCATTCATTCCGGTGTACTGGCACCAGCATCAATTATTCTGCGCCAAGTATCTGTTCGAGTTGCGCGGCGCCGGCGTCAAACTCGGCGTGTTGATCAGCCCCTCGGTCGACGGCGAGTTCGGCGCCATCATCGTGCGCAGTTTGGGCGGCGAGGTGATCCGCGGATCATCGTCGCACACCGGTGCGCGCGCGCTGCGCGATTTCTATCAGGCGTTGGTACACGAGGGCATTTCGCCCGTCATCGCGCCGGATGGTCCCCGCGGACCGCCATGGAAGTTCAAGCCCGGCGCATTGCTGCTCGCACAACTCTCGCAAAGGCCCATTGTTCCGCTGAGCTTTTTTGCCTCGCGCGCGTGGAAGATCAGCTGGGATCGTTTCGTGATCCCAAAAATCGGCTCGCGCATCGTCATTGCGGTGGGCGAGCCCATCTATGTCGCCAAGGGTCTGGATGCGGCAGCTCTCGAGCGGCTGCAAGCCGATATGGAACAGAGGCTTATCAGGCTGTTCGAAACAGCGAAGGCGGCCATCAGTTAAGATCGCGACGTGGCGGTCCTATCGTGCGAGGCGCCCTTGCGATGGCCCATTTCAGTAGTCGTTGAAGCTTTTGGCTGAAGCCCCATTAATACAATCGCTTAGCTTGTATTCCTTATAACTTGTGCGAGAATCCGGTCGTATGTAAGCCCCCCGATGCCTTAAGGAACTGTGTGACGCATTCGATTTTCTCGATGGATTGAGTGGCAAACTATTGATCTACAACCGTAACTTCACCTCTGGGACCTGTGACGGCGCATGGCAATAGCTCCAAACGATCCCCGCCATCCAGACCTGACCGCCTCGGACATATTGTCCCCGCACACATGGCCGCCGCGCGGCGGCGTGCGACCCGCCGCCGGACTTGACGTAATTTGCACCAAGATCGCCGTCGATTTTCAAACGATGACGGCAGCCACAGCACTCGACACCATCATCGTGAATCTGGAATTGCTGCGCGAGGCGACCCGGGCGGACGCGGCTTTTCACATCAGTCTGGATGCGGAACTGGGCGTGTTCAGCGAAGCCCAGGTCGCGCGCGGCATGCTCGCCACCGGCAATCCGGAACAATTGCGCGGTCAGTCGTTGGATGTGATGCCGTGGCTGCGCTCGCGGCTCGCGCCGTTGCGGGTATCGGAACTGCGCGATACCGCGGCGCCGCGCGCCGATCAGCGCGACGACGCCGCGCTCTGGAGCCACCTCGGCATCGGATCGGTGTTGACGATCGGTTATTTCATCAAGGACAGAGCGGCGGGCGTGCTCGGCATCGCCAATGCGCGTCCCCGCGATAACTCGGATGTGCAGCTGCATCTGCTCATGAAGCTGGTGGGCAGCAGTCTTGCCACCGGACTCGAGCGCATCGAGATCCAGAGTCATCTGGACGATTTGGAAGAGCGCAATGAACTGGCCCTGTATAGCGCCAACGATGGTTTATGGGATTTCGATACGCTCAACAATCGCATTTACTATTCGCCGCGCTGGAAAGCGATGCTGGGATACGATGAGAGCGACACCGGACAAGTGCCCGACTGGCGCACTCTGGTGCACTCGGACGACATGTCGCGCGTGCAGGCCGCCATTCGCGATCACGTGGCCGGTAAGACGCCGATTTTCGAAAGCTTGCATCGCATGCGCCACGCCACCGGCGAATGGCGGTGGGTGATCAGCCGTGCCAAGGCCAAGGTCGACGACAAGGGCCGGTTGCTGCGTCTGGTCGGCGTCGAGCTCGACATCACGGAACGAAAACTCTACGAAGAAGCGCTGTTTCGCGAGAAAGAGAGCGCGCAGATCACCTTGCAGAGCATCGGCGACGGCGTCATCACCTCGGATGCGAAGGGCGTCATCGACTACGTGAATCCGGTGGCCGAAGCGCTGACCGGCTGGCGTCTCGAGGACAGCCAGGGCCGAGCGATCGAGGAGATCTTCCGGGCCTTCCATGAAGAGACCTGTGAGCCGCTCGAAAATCCGCTCGCGGTGGCCATTCGCCGCACCCGCTCGATCAAATCGGTGCGCCCGATGCTGCTCATCCGCCGGGATGGCAACGAAATCTACGTGGAAAGCACCGCATCGCCGATCCGCGACGGCAGCGGCGCGGTGTCGGGCGGCGTTCTGGTGTTCCATGACGTCAGCGAGGCGCGCGAGCTCAACCGGCGTCTGAGCTATCACGCCAGCCATGACGTGCTCACCGGGTTGGTGAACCGGCGCGAATTCGAGAATCGGATGGAGCGCGCGCTGAAGAGCGCCAAAGCGCGGGAGACCTCGTACGCGCTGTGCGTGCTTGACCTCGATCAATTCAAAATCGTCAACGATACCTGCGGTCACAGCGCCGGCGATGCGTTGCTGGGGCAGGTGGGCGCGCTGCTGAAGTCAAAAGTGCGCTGGCGCGACACGCTGGCGCGCTTGGGCGGCGATGAGTTCGGCATTCTGCTCGAAAGCTGCTCCCTCGATGAAGCCATGCGCACCGCCGAGGCGCTGCGCGAGGCGGTGCGCAACTTCAAGTTCACCTGGGAGGAGCGCACCTTCCGACTGGGCGCCAGCATTGGCGTCGTGCCGATATCCGCAGACAATGCCGATGTCGCATCGGTCCTGAGCGCCGCCGACAGTGCCTGCCAGGCCGCCAAGGAGGCGGGACGCAATCGCGTCCACAGCTTCGAGGAAAATGACATCGATTTGATGCGCCGGCGCCGCGAAATGCAGTGGGCGGCGCGCATCAACAATGCGCTGGAAGAAGGGCGTTTCGAGCTTTTCCGGCAGACCATCATGCCGCTGCAGAAGACTGAAGCCGGATCGCACTACGAGCTGCTGCTGCGCATGCGCGACGAAACCGGCAAGATCGTCGGGCCGGACAATTTCATGACAGCCGCCGAACGCTACGGCATCACCCCCAGCATCGATCGCTGGGTGATCGAAAACGCGTTTCGGTGGCTGGTGTCCGAAGCGGACGAGCGCGAAAAACTCACGATGTGCTCGATCAATTTGTCGGGACAGAGCCTGGGCGACGACAAATTCCTGCCATACGTCATCGACCAGTTTCATCGCAGCGGCTTGGATGCCACCAAGATCTGCTTCGAAATCACCGAGACCGCGGCCATCGCGAGCTTCTCGCAGGCGAACAGGTTCATCCAGGCGTTGAAGGAACTCGGTTGCAAATTCGCGCTCGATGACTTCGGCACCGGTTTGTCATCGTTCGGCTATCTCAAGCATTTTCCGGTCGATTACCTGAAGATCGACGGCAGTTTCGTCAAGGAAATCCTGCATGATCCCATCGACCGTGAAATGGTCCGTTCAATCAACGAGATCGGCCATTTGACCGGCAAGCAGACCATCGCCGAGTTTGCGGAAAATCAGGAAATCATCAACATGCTGCAGAGCCTGGGCGTCGATTATGCCCAGGGCTACGGGGTCTCGCAGCCGCAGCGCGTGCTGAAGGCCGCGAACAGCGTCTGATCTTTAGCGGCCTAGGCGCGCCATTCGAACCGCATCGACAAATCCACGGCGCGTACGTGCTTGGTGATGCCGCCGACCGAAATGAAGTCGACTCCGGTGGCGGCGATCTCGCGGATCGTCGCGGAAGTTATTCCGCCCGACGCTTCCAGCTTCAAGGGAGCGTCGGCGCGTGCGTTGATCGCCACCGCCTCGCGCATCGAAGCCAGCGAGAAGTTGTCCAGCATGGCGATATCGGCGCCGGCTTCGATCGCCTGCTGCAATTGCGGGAGATTTTCCACCTCGACTTCGACGGGTACTTTGCGCCTCTGCAGCCTTGCGGCGGCGACCGCCGTCGCAATCGATCCCGCGGCCATGATGTGGTTTTCCTTGATGAGGATACCGTCGAACAGCCCCATGCGATGATTGTGCCCGCCGCCGACGCGTACCGCGTATTTTTGCGCCGAGCGCAGGCCCGGGATCGTTTTACGTGTGTCGAGCAGCCGGCAGTTCGTGCCTTCTAGCAGCACCGCATAGGCATGCGCCGCACTGGCCGTGCCGGAGAGCAGCTGCAGGAAATTGAGTGCGCAGCGCTCGCCGGTCAATAGCGTGCGCGCCGGGCCGTCGACTGCGAACAAGCGTTGATTGATTTGCACGCTGTCGCCTTCGGCCACCAGCCATTCGAAGCTCACCCGGGAATCCAATTGCCGGAAACTCGCTTCGACATAGGGAATGCCGCAGACGATCGCCGCCTCGCGCGTGATCACGGAGGCACGGCCGTTTCTATCGGCAGGAATCAACTCGGCGGTCAAATCGCCGCTGCCGATATCTTCCGCCAGGGCCGCGGCGACCTGCTGCGGCAGATCCGCAGGTGTAGGCACCGATGAGCGCACCGGGCCTGGCATTGCCGCGCCCCAAGCCCTCAGAAGGGCAGACCGTGCATCGGCCCCACCATGCACATCAACATGGGAACGGACAGCAAGAAGTTGGTCCGCGAGGCATACAAAGCGACTTTGCGCGCCTTGGCCTTTTCCTCATCGGTGGCCGGCACGATCCCCAAAATCTTCTTCTGATTGGGCCAGATCAATCCCCACACATTGAACAGCATGATGGTACCCAGCCATGCGCCAATGCCAATGATGAGATTCGGGCGGGAAAACTGCGCATCGGACAGACTCAAGGTAAAGGCACTGATGAAGCGGCCGTGACTTTGCGACAGCAAGTAGGCGCCCAACAGCCAGGTGCCGAGCGCCGACCAGCGAAACCACAGCAACGCGCGCGGCGCGATGTACTTGTTGACCCCGGCGCCGCCCGGTCCGCCCTTATCGGCAGCCGCTGCGGCCAGGCCGGGTGTCTGTACGGCATTGAAGTAGTACAAGAGCCCGATCCAGAAGATGCCGAATATGATGTGCAGCCAGCGAGTCAGGGCGGCGAGCGTGATGCTGTTGAAGGTAAGTCCGCCTTCCACCAAGGCTGCAATCACGACTGCGAGCACGAATCCGATGATCAGAGGCCACTTGACGGTTGTTAACGGGTTCATACGATGCCCCTCCTTAAAGTTGTGCGTCCGACCCCTCATTGGGCGGATCGTGCGTTGCGGCAACCTTGAAGAATAGGTGACTGACCTCAATAATTCAACGAGAGGGGTACCGTCGGGGCGGTTATCGTACAATTGAGTATTGTCCGCGGATCCGCCGCGTTGATTAATGTGGAGATTGTTGACTATGGATGCCATTGAACGAATCAAAGCGCAGCTTTCCGCCGCCCCGGTGGTGCTGTACATGAAGGGTACGCCCGATTTCCCGCAATGCGGGTTTTCCGCGCAAACGGTGGGAGCGCTCCGCGCCTGCGGGGCCCAATTTACGCACTTCAACATATTTGAAGACCCGGAAGTACGCGAGGCGCTGAAGGTCTACTCGAAATGGCCCACGTTTCCGCAATTATACGTCAATGGCGAACTGATCGGCGGCTGCGACATCGCGTTGCAGATGTACAAGAGCGGCGAACTGAAGCAGCTTCTGGCCGAGGCGGGCGCGGTCGCAGCCTAGGGCTCCTGGTTCAAGTCCATGGAGCCGTCCGACGGCTCCACCTCCAGCGGTCCCATCGACGCCAATCGCCGGCGGCTGCTCTCAAAGACGCCTTGGAACTGATTGCACACCGTGCAAAAGAGATCCGCGGTCCGCTCGGCATCATAGGCGGCGGAATGCGCGGAAGAGGTGTCCCAATCCAGCCCGGCGGCCAGCGTCGCCCGCATCAGCACGGTTTGTCCGAAGGCAACGCCGCCGAGAGTGGCGGTATCGAAGCTCGAGAACGGGTGAAACGGATTGCGCTTGACCTGCGCGCGCGCCACTGCCGCATTCAAGAAATTCAAATCGAAAAATGAATTGTGGCCGACCAGCACTGCGCGGCTGCAATCCGCGGCCCGAATGGCGGTTCGAACTTCGCGGAATATGCGTTGCAGCGCGTCCTCCTCGGAGATTGCGGGCCGCAGGGGATGATGCGGATCGATACCGTTCACGGCGAGCGAGGCGGGCTCCAGGTTGGCGCCGGGGAACGGGACGACGTGGTAGCGATGGGTCTCGCCGCGCGCCAGGGTGCCGTCGCTGCGCATGTCGATGAGCACCGCCGCGATTTCCAGCAGCGCGTCGGTCTGCGAGTTGAACCCGCCGGTCTCGACGTCGACGACCACCGGAAGAAAACCGCGGAAGCGCGTGGCGA
>Ga0210402_10001361_pt1 | contig 25260 bp, 17 predicted proteins | sample IncBWC7MmetaG_FD_161055 | JGI IMG/M metagenome (GOLD analysis project Ga0210402, IMG submission 161055) | Forest soil microbial communities from Barre Woods Harvard Forest LTER site, Petersham, Massachusetts, United States - Inc-BW-C-7-M | ecosystem: Environmental > Terrestrial > Soil >... | reverse complement strand
CGGTGCAGTCGGGTCCGGCTTGGCGACAAGTGTTTCTGTTTTCATTAGCGCGCGTGTCATCGGCGGCCTGGGCATCGGCATCTCCACCGTCGTAGCTCCGCTTTACATCTCGGAAATTGCGCCTCCCAAATACCGTGGACGACTCGCCGGTATGTTCCAGTTCAACATTGTTTTTGGTATCCTGATCGCTTTCGTGTCCAATGCGCTCCTTGCAGGCATCGGTGAGAATGCCTGGCGCTGGATGCTTGGTGTGGCCGCGTTCCCCTCGCTTCTCTATGCTCTGCTCTGCTTCGGCCTTCCCGAGAGTCCGCGCTGGCTTCTGGGCAGGAAGGGCGATCGCGCGGGCGGTCTCGAAGTCCTCGAACGCATCCAACCCGGTGCCTCGAAAGCCGAGATCGAAGCCGAGGCGGACGAGATTATGGCTGCGTCCTCGGAAAGAACATCCTCGGCACATTTCTGGACACGCCGTCTTCGCAAACCGATTCTGCTCGCCATCTTGATTGCATTTTTCAACCAGCTCTCCGGCATCAATGCGATTCTCTATTTCGCCCCACGCATATTTGAACTTACCGGGCTGGGCGCGAAAGCCGCGCTGCTGCAATCCATTGGCATCGGCTTCACCAATCTCATTTTCACGTTTGTCGGCCTCTGGCTCATTGACAGGCTGGGTCGCCGCACGCTTCTCTTTATCGGCTCTTTCGGATACATCGGCTCGCTCGGTCTGGTTGCCTGGGCTTTTTTTACGGAGCATTACAGCATCGTGCCGGTTTGTGTCTTCGCCTTCATCGCCGCGCACGCCATTGGCCAGGGAGCGGTCATCTGGGTTTTCATCTCCGAGATATTTCCCAACCGTCATCGTGCGGAGGGTCAGGCCCTCGGCAGCTTCACACACTGGATCTTCGCTGCTTTGCTTACGACTTTCTTCCCGAAGATGGTCTCCGCCTTTCCGCCTGGTTACGTTTTCTCGTTCTTCGCCAGCATGATGGTTCTGCAACTCATCTGGGTGAAGACGTCGGTTCCGGAGACCAAGGGCGTGCCGCTGGAGCAAATCCAGAAACAACTCGGCATCGAATAGGCCATGACCTTAGCCATGAACTTTAATGTCATCGGCGTGGGAGAAGTGCTGTGGGACTTGCTTCTCACCGGACCGCAGCTCGGCGGAGCGCCAGCGAACTTCGCCTATCATGCGCACGCTCTGGGGGCGCAGACGCAAGTCATCACGCGCCTGGGGAAGGATGCCTATGGACGCGAAATCATTCGCCGCTTTCATCAGATGGGCCTGCCCGAAGCCACTGTGCAAATTGATGACACCGTACCCACGGGGACTGCGATGGTCGCGCTGTCGGGCGATGGGCTTGCCCATTTCACCATTCAGGAAAATGTGGCTTGGGACCATATTGCGGTAACACCGGAAGCCCTTGTCGCCGCCAGCGAGGCGCACGCAATCTGCTTCGGAAGTCTGGCCCAGCGCAGCGAGCCCTCGCGCAATGCAATTCAGCAACTGGTCGCGGAGACTCCAGCAGACGCGCTGCGCGTTTTTGACATTAATCTTCGGCAACGGTTCTATTCGCGTGGTTTGATCGAGCAGTCGCTCCAGCTGGCAAACGTGCTCAAGTTGAATGACTACGAACTGCCGACCCTCGCCGACATGTTTGGCTTGACGGGTTTCGCCGAGCATCAGATCAAGCATCAGATCGAATGGCTGGCGCATACATTCAGCTTGCGATTGGTTGCCTTAACCCGTGGCGCAAACGGCAGCCTGCTTTATCAAAAGGACAATGACAATAATGAAGTTCGGTGGTCCGATTGCCTCTCTCGCCCGGTGAAGGTCGTCGATACCGTGGGTGCCGGCGATTCCTTCACGGCCGCGATGGTGTTGGGACTGCTCCGGAAAATGGGCCTGGACGAAATCAATACCATCGCCAGCGAAGTGGCGCGATACGTTTGCTCGCAACCGGGGGCAACGCCGGCTTTGCCAATAGAATTTGCGCGAAGATTTTCGATCTGACCCCTTAGGGAGACGACAAAGACAGTGCCAGCAGCCGATCACTTCCGCGTCACCGCCTCCGCACTCCAGCACTGGGCCATCGCTCAACTGCAGGACTCGCTCGCGGTCGGCCTCCTCTGGCTCATCGGCCTGTGGATTCTCCGCGTCCCCTGGGCACCGCTGTGGGCGCTGCTAGCCGCTATGCTGCAGATCATTCCTCACTTCGGGCCCATCCTCGGATTGCTCGGCCCGGTCCTGTCCGCCGCCCTGCAATGGCAAGACTGGCAGCATCCGCTCTACGTGCTCATTCTTTATGCGGTGATCGTCGTGGTAGATGGATTCCTGCTCCAGCCCTACATCATGCGGCGCGTGGCGCGAGTGCCCATGTGGGCATCGATTCTCGCCCCGCTCGTTCTCGGATTTGTGATCCCGTTCTGGGGATTCCTGCTCGCGCCGCCGCTGCTGGCGGTCATCTACGCCTTTAAGGCAAAACGGATCTCGCCGTAGTGGAGCGCCGGGTGTCCCCGCCCGACCAGACGTGCCTTAACCCCGTCGCCAGGGTGGCCCGTCTATCGCGAAGCGAAAGGGCAGGGAATCCCTCTACGACCCAATCCCCAGCAGCGCTTTGCGCAGCCGCTCATGCCTCTGCGTAAGACGCAGGTAGAGCATTTCGTCCTGCTTGGCTTTGGCGCGGATGACTCGGACGAGGTCTTCTTTTTCTTCTCGTGTCCACGCACGCCATCTCCGCATGTCGGCCAGCACGAGCGCAAAATTCTCCAAGGCTGCCTTCTCGAGCGGCGTCCACGAAGACGTGCTGACACCGCTGCTTTTCGGAAATAATATCCGTTCCAGGCCACGCCTCGAATGCTCGCGCATGAAGGCGGCATCTCCGCCAAAGTCGCGAGCCATCAGCCGGTTGACTCGCAATCCGATGTTGCGCGTTGAAAATTTGTCCCACGCTCCCACGTCGCTTCCCGGAAGCTCGTAGAAGACGTGGCCCGCGGCCAGTCGCCTCAGCGTGCGCGCGGGTGTTCGATATTTTTTCTCGGCGGCGATTTTCTGCTCTTCGCGCTCCGCTAGTTGTTGCAGATCGGCGCGTCCCGGCCTGAAGCCGAGTTTGCGGTAGAACCAGAATGCGCCCGACTCAATCGCTTCCTCGTTGTCATGGCCCAGTTGATACGGATAGATCGAGACGCACGTCGCACCCATACGGTGACACAGGCAGCGCAGCACTTGCGCATAGATCCATCCCGCTTCGCCGCCGCGGAACGTGTAGAAGGTGTTGAAGCCAACCTCCATCCACTCGCAGAGTCCGATGGCTTCGATATAGTTGATCGGTACTCCATTCTTCAGCGTCAATCCCGCGACATACGCGCGCAGTGACAGACGGCGAGCTGGCGGCAGGTTCCAAAGATAGATTGTCACGCCGCGGCCGACCTCGGTCCGCACCACCGACCGCGGATCGCCGAGCGTCGTGCCGTAAAGTTCGCGGTAACGCACCAGCATGACTTCGCGGATCATGTCCATGACCTGCTCGCCCTGCTTCGGCGAAAGCCGTGTCAGTCGCGGTGGACGCCGTGCCAACTCGGCAGCCAGCGACACCTGGCTTCGGCTAATGAGCGGCGTCGTGTGAAAAAAAAAGTTGCGAACCGGCTTCCAGTTGCGCGTTCGCGAGATCACGGAGTTATCGAGACTCCAGCGCAAGGGCACGCGCAGTGATTCGTAGAGCTCAGCTTTTTGTGGAGCGGGCAGCGGCAACTGTTCGAAGCGTGAAATCAGCCACGCCGGAACGCGCTTCTTGCCGGCGGCCGCCTCAAGCCATCGGCGCCACGGCGTGTCGGCCTCGACATACGCGTCGTCCTCGAGGAAGGGAATCAAGCGCGGACCGGTGGTGCCCAGCTCTCGCCCCGTTTGGTAGTTTTCCCAGGCGATTTCAACCTTGCCAGGCATGCGCTCGATGAGCCAACTCGCAACATCGAAGCTGAGCCTGTCTTCCATCTGCGTGCCGGCGATGCCGGAGACTTCGAAAGTGTCGAAGTCGTCCATGTCAGCGTCGCCTTCGCGTAGCGCTTCAACTTTCTTGCGGAAACCGTTCAGAATGTGTTCTGTGACACGAACCACGGATGGGCCTTGGGGAAACGCGCGCAGGAAAAGTAGTGCTTCGTGGAAACGGATCAGCGACGGGGAATTGGGAAAACGCGCTGCGTCGAGCCGCTTCAGCAATTTCACCACGCGAGGGGCTTCATGAGGGCCGAAGCGATGGCGGAAGGCTTCGAGGTGGGTGAGTTGGCGATCGAGAGCGTTCGCAATCATGTGAGATTCCCGACAAGAGTACCTTATGGCTGATGTGCTTAGCTGTCTGATGAGGGCAGGTCAGGGGCGGGACGCCTGCCGCTCCACCTTAGGATCGTTCATCTATTTTTAACACGCCGTTCATCTGCCGTTAACCCCTCCGAAATGCGCGCGCAATAGGCTTCTCGCTCAATTTGATTTTTCCAGGAGGCCTTTCCGTGACAGTTCGTCGCATTCTCCCCGCTCTGCTTGCCACAGTCATATTTGCGAGTCTGCTTCCAACAACTGCCGCCGCGCAATCCGGCAACATCAAACATGTGCTTCTTATTAGCGTCGACGGTATGCACGCCCTCGATGTTGCGAATTATGTCGCCAAGAATCCCGGGTCGGCTTTGGCCGAGCTCGCCGGTCATGGGATCACTTACACGAATGCCCGGACACCTGCAAATTCAGACTCTTTCCCCGGCCTTCTCGCGCTGGTGACTGGAGGCTCTCCCGTCAGCCACGGACTGTTCTACGACGTCAGCTACGATCGCACGATCTATGATCCCACCAATGTCACCTGCTCGGGTCCCGCAGGCAACTTGATGGTTTTTGACGAAAGCATCGACGTGTACAACAAGAAAAACGTCTCGCAAGACGTGATTGACCCGGCCAAGCTGCCGCGTGTCCGCGACAAATTTGGCAACTGCGTGGCCCTCTATCCGCACAGCGCTCTGCGTACCAACACTATTTTTGAAGTGGCAAAATCGAAAGGCTGGCACACGGCATGGGCGGATAAGCATCCCGCCTACGATCTGGTGAATGGGCCTTCGGGCACGGGAGTCGACGATCTTTATACGCCTGAAGTCACCAACGTCGGCGGACTCGACAACACCCATAGCGTGGTCTGCACGGCGGGGAACGATCTGAAAAAGGTTCACGGGATCATCAACGAGATCCATGGCCTGACGCACGACGGCAAACCTGCACCGGGCGCTCCGGTGATTTTTGGGATGGACTTCCAGGCGGTGAGCGTGGGACAGAAGTTGGTCACCGACAATTACGACCACAGCTGTGTCAGCGACACCGACCCAACGATCAATCAGCAGCCTGGCGGCTACGCCGACGGCTCGGGCACGCCGAGCGCGGTCCTCGCTTACGGCTTGCAGCAAACCGACGCGGCATTGGCCAGCATGATTGCCGCGCTGAAGAACCAGGGCCTTTACGACTCGACCTTGTTCATCGTCACCTCCAAGCACGGCCAGTCGCCAATCAACCCGGTGAAGGTCAACAAGCCGGGCCATTTCGCGGATCTGGTCGCGGCATTGCCGGATGCGGGCAGCAATCCCGCGGCAATCGCGATCGCCAACGCGAACAATTGTTCGACGGGTTCGTGCGGTTTCGTGCAGGACGATGACATCGCGCTCATCTGGCTGCAAGGACAGAATGCCACCGGCCAGCAGGTTACCGACTACCTGAATACCAACGCTGTTCCGTTGTTCATCGACGAAGTGATGGGCGGGGCCGAACTGACTCTCAAATTCAACGATCCAGCCGGCGACAGCCGCACTCCCGACGTCATTGTGGAGCCGACGTATGGCACCACTTACACTCACTCCACGGCGAAGAACGCCGAGCACGGGGGATTCGCCTACGGTGATACCAATGTTGGTCTGATCGTCTCCAACCCGGCGTTCAAATCCAGCGTGCTGAAGACTCTCGTTTCCACCGCCCAGGTCGCACCCAGTATTCTGCACGCGCTCGGAGTCAGTCCGAGTGCGTTGAAGTCAGTTCAGATCGAGAAAACCGAGGTGCTGCCAGCTCTGCCCTAAGTACCGCCAAGTGCCTTCTTCGCCGCGCCAGCAGGGGGAGAGAGTGATAGTGGAAAACGACGACGGGCTGCGCCATGCAGCCCGTCTTTTCATGCGATTTTCCCTTAACAATTGACGCTTCAGGGATACGCTAGCGAACCATCGTCCGCACCAATCCTCCGCTTTCCTCTTCTCCGCGGTGGTTCGACCGAGGTACTAGACTCTTGGCCCGGTTCGTGGCTGGTGACGCGTGAATCGCAACAGGTAATAGGCGGATCGGTCTTCCCTGGGGAATCCTACGTCGGATGTCGCCTGACTTCCTCACCGGCCGTGTCAGGTTGCGCTGAAATCGCAAGGAGAGGCAATCGAGGAGGCAACATGAAATCAAGGAGGTTGATGTGCTTTACCGCGCCTTACGTTATTCGCCGCGCTGGCGATTCCGGTAGTTGTGGTGAGCCCATCCCGATCGATCTTGGGCGCTCTTGCTATGGACTAGGGATGCGTTCTTTGAGGTTCGGTGCTCCGGTTCGGTGCTCTGCTCGTAGGCGGTAGGCCATTGCTTGCCGCCGCGGTGTCTCAAGCAAGTCCTCAAGCATCGAGCCGAGGTGTGCCGCCTCATCTCCGGCGGCGGCGTCGACTGTACATCCCGTTCGGTGTAACCCGTCCAATCAACCGAACGTCCCGATGGCATAGATGGCATGGGGCGAGGGAGGAATGCACCTTTCGTCCCATGCTATAATCCGTATTCGCCTGAACGTTTTTACGTCGAGGCTGATCTGTGATTTCCTCCGCGGGCGGATCCAAAATTCCGAGAATCAGCGCAATCAAGTTCTAGTTTTATAGATATGAGGTATCGCTATGTCCGGCCATTCGAAATGGGCAACAATCAAGCACAAGAAGGGCGCCCTTGACGCTAAGCGCGGCAAGATCTTCACCCGTCTCATCAAGGAAATCGCGATGGCGGCGAAGGCCGGCGGCGATCCCGACATGAACCCGCGGCTGCGAACTGCGATTCTGGCGGCGAAGTCTGAGAACATGCCGGCCGACAACATCAAACGCGCCATCCAGCGCGGCACCGGCGAACTTCCGGGCGCGACCTATGAGGAATTTGTGCTTGAGGGCTACGGCCCGGGCGGCGTCGCTTTGCTGGCGGAGATTTCGACTGATAACCGTAATCGCACGGTGAGCGAAATCCGTCACGTGTTCGGGAAAAACAATGGCAACATGGCTGCGGCCGGCTCGGTCGCGTACATGTTCCACAAGAAGGGCGACATTATTATCCCCAAGTCTGCTGCCAAGGAAGACGATTTGATGAACATCATCCTGGAGGCTGGCGGCGAAGATTTAAAGGATGATGGCGAGAACTGGGAAATTCTCACGGCCCCTTCCGCCTATGAGAGCGTGCTCGAAGCCGTCAAGAAGGCCGGCATTACGCCCGCCTCCTCAAGTGTGAGTATGGTTCCGGATACCTACATCAAGCTGGAAGGGCAGCAGGCGGCGCAGATGATTCGCCTGATGGAAGCGCTCGAAGATAACGACGATGTGCAGAACGTGCATGCCAACTTCGATATCGACGAAAAACTTCTTGAAGAAGTGGCGGGCTGAGAAACGATCGGGTGTCTGGTCATCGGGTGATTGGGTCATCTGAGTTCCGCAGCCGCTTCGTCTTTGAATTTAGATCCTGAATTCGATCACCTCATAACCCCGGTCCACCTCGGGTCTGACAGCAATCCGATCGCCGCTAGATACGCCGCCCTTTTCAACACCGCTGAGGAAAAGTTTGTGGAAAAGCAGCAGCTTATTCCTGTAACCTCCTGTCAGCGAACCGCTTTCAACACTCTGCACAGCCTAGGGTGCTTGCTGTATTGCCCCGATGCGCGGTTTTGGCCACGGCTTCTTCGTAGAGACGCGGCGTGCCTCGTCTCCCGGCAGCGAGGGCAGTTGGCGCGAGCAAGACGGGGCAAGCCCCGTCTCTCCACAAGCGAGTGAAGTATTCATCCCCGTGAAGACACGTCTCGACAAATTGCTCGTGGACCGTGGGCTGACGCCATCGCGCGAACGAGCACAAGCCCTCATCCTAGCCGGAAAAGTTCTCGTCAACGAGCAGAAGATCGAGAAGGCGGGCGCATCGATTGATCCGGACTCGAGCTTGCGCCTGCTCGGCGGGGATCTTCGCTATGTCAGCCGCGGCGGGCTCAAGTTGGAGAAGGCTCTCGAGCACTGGCTAATCGATCTCGGTGCCAAAGTCTGTCTCGACATCGGCGCCTCCACTGGAGGCTTCAGCGACTGTATGCTGCAGCACGGCGCCGCCAGAGTAATTGCCGTCGATACCGGGTATGGTCAGATGGATTTTGGATTGCGCAACGATCCACGCATTCGGCTTCTGGAGAAGACCAACGCCCGCTATCTCGCGCCCAACGACGTCGGCGAGCACATTGACTTCATTGCCATGGACGTCTCGTTCATCTCTGCCACGCTCGTGCTGCCGGCAGTGATTCGCGCCGCTTCATCTTGCGCCAGCCCGCCTTCCAAACTCGCTCGCCAGATTGTGGTGCTGGTGAAACCGCAGTTCGAAGCGGGCAGGGAACTAGTCGGTAAAGGCGGAATCGTGCGCGACGAATCGGCTCAGCGAGGCGCCGTGGCCAGGGTAGAAGCGAAGCTCGTGGAACTGGGATGTGTGCGCTCCGAATGGATCGAGTCTCCAATCCTCGGCGGCGAAGGCAATCGCGAATTCCTGCTCCACGCGGAGTTTTCGCCGCGAGCCATCGAGTGATTCTGTACAATCGGAAGTCCGATGTCAGAATGATGTCAGAATCGAAATCAGAAGACATGCCCGAGTCTCCACAAAACCGCCAGAAAATCGTTGCCATCATTTCGAAGCCGGACCGTCCCGAGCTATCCGAAGCGCTGCCGGCGCTAGAAAAATGGTTCCAGCAGCACAACTACATGGTAGTGGTGGACCAGGAAAGCACCGCCTACTTCTCGGCGTCCAACGTGGTGCCGCGAAGCGAGTTGGCCGCCCGGTCGCCGAATCTGGCACTGGTGCTCGGCGGCGACGGTACGCTGCTTTCGGCGGCGCGCGCGGTTGCGAAAACCGGAACCCTAATCCTCGGCGTCAACCTCGGCACTCTCGGATTCATGACCGAACTTTCACTGGCTGATTTGTACCCCGCTCTAGACGCGATCGAGAAAGGGAACTACATCGTCGACAACCGGTCGATGTTGAGTTGCTCGCTGGTGCGCGGCGGCGGGATTGTCGCCACTCACACCGCCCTGAACGAACTGGTGGTGAGTAAAAGCGCCATCGCGCGTTTGAATCACTTCGAACTTTTCGTGGACAAGGAGTTCGTTTCCAGTTACAAAGCCGATGGCCTGATCATCGCGACCCCGACCGGCTCTACCGCATATTCTCTCGGAGCGGGTGGGCCGATCCTCGAACCGGACGTGGACGCTTTCGTTATTACACCGGTCTCGCCCCACGGATTGACGCACCGTCCGGTAGTTGTGCGCGATACGGTCGAAATCGAAATCCAGGTTATTACCAGGGGGGAAGAGGCGTATCTGAGTCTCGATGGACAGGTCGGCATGCCAGTGCGAGACGGAGATATCGTGCGCTGCGTTAAAGCGGAACACCCGGCCGGACTGTTACGTTTTCAGAAAACATTTTTCGAAACGCTCGCCACCAAGCTCAAGTGGGGAGAGCGCTGAGCACGTGGCTCCGAAGGCTGGCCAACCGCTCCCTGTAGAGACGCGGCTTGCCGCGTCTCTACAGCAAGTCACCGGAGAAACCATGAAGCGATGTTTCCTGCAAATCGTCGTCGTCGTTCTCGCTTGCGCGCTGTGCAGCTCTGCGCAAACTGGCCCGGCCGCGGACATCATCATCCAAAACGCGCACATCTGGACCGTCGATTCGTCGCGACCGGAGGCAGAGGCGGTTGCCATCCTCGGCGACCGCATCGTTGCCGTCGGATCGAGGCAGCAGGTGGATGCGTGGCGCGGGCCCCACACCCGCGGAGTCGATGCAGCCGGGAAGCGCCTGCTGCCGGGCTTCAACGACGCTCACGTGCATTTCATGGATGGTGGATCGCAACTCGACAACGTGGAACTCAACGACGCCACCAGCCCGCAGGAATTTGCCCGTCGCATTCGTGAGCGGGCCGTTAAAACTGCCAAGGGCGGATGGCTGCTCGGCGGCGATTGGGACGAAACGAAGTGGAATCCAGCGGAACTGCCAACCAAAGAACTGATCGACGCGGCAACGCCCGAAACCCCGGTGGCCGTGAATCGCTATGACGGCCACATGATTCTGGCGAACTCTGTCGCGTTAGAGTTGGCGGGTATTACCGCGCAAACGCCAGACCCCCCGGGCGGAGTGATCGTGCGCGACCGGCAGGGAAATCCGACGGGCGCGCTGAAAGACGCGGCGATGGATCTGCTGTTCAAAGCCGTGCCACCTCCCAGCCACGATCAGCGCCGCCACGCCATCGAGCGCGCACTTGAACACGCCGCCTCACTCGGCGTGACCAGCGTGCAGAACATGAATCCCGACTATGCCGACATCGCGATCTACTCAGAGTTGCTGGACGAAGGCAAACTCACCACGCGCATCTATGCCGCGCCGCTGATCACCCAGGTTGACGATCAAGTGAAGATCGGCATCCGGCGGGCGTTTGGCGGACCGTATCTGCGTATCGGCGCAGTGAAGGCCTATGCGGACGGTTCGCTCGGCTCGGCCACGGCGTATTTCTTCGAACCATTCTCGGACCAGCCCGGCAATCGCGGCCTGCTCTCTGACGAAATGCAGCCCGTCTCCCTGATGCGCGATCGCATGATGCGGGCCGACGCCGCGGGATTGCAGATCTGCGCCCACGCCATCGGAGACGCTGGAATTTCAGCGATCCTCGACATCTATGCCGAGATCGAAAAGGCGCGGGGCAGCCGCGATCGTCGCTGGCGCATCGAGCATGCTCAGCATATGGCCGCCAAAGACTTCGACCGCTTCGCTCAACTGCACGTCATCGCGTCCGTCCAGCCGTATCACGCCATCGACGATGGCCGCTGGGCTGAGCGCCGCATCGGACACGACCGTTCCAGCCGCACCTACGCTTTCCGCACATTCCTCGATCACGGCGTTCGCCTCGCATTGGGCACGGATTGGAATGTCGCGCCGCTCAACCCCATGCTCACGCTGTACGCGGCCACAACGCGCGCGACGCTCGATGGCAAGAATCCGAAAGGATGGTTTCCCGAGCAGAAGTTGACTATTAAAGAAGCGGTTGAAGCCTACACCATGGGTTCGGCCTACGCGGAATTTCAGGAGAATGAAAAAGGTTCGATTACTCCAGGGAAACTGGCGGACATGGTATTGCTAAGTGACGACGTACTCGCGATCGATCCGGTCAAGATTCGCGACCTCAAGGTGCTCAAAACGTGGGTTGGCGGCAAACTGACTTACGACGCAGGCGCCATTCCCTAACCAATGCCAATAGCAACTAACCTAATCTAAGGATGGGACCGGAAAACGAACAACCATAGAAAAAGGCCCGGGATAGTAAGCATGAATCCGCTGCAACAAATCGAGATCACCGAGACGAGGGCACGCACTGGGCGGCCTCCTGAGAATGTGCGCAGCAGTAGGGTGATTGCCGCCACTTCGAATACTAGGGGCGGCAGCCAGACCGAAGGTGGAGAAGAACTCCACTAGGCCGCCAGCAACTGCTGCCAAACCAGTTGCCTTTTCCCTGGAAATTCCACAGAACGCGCTGAAGGCGCCGACGGCCGTGGGAATGATGAGGAACAGAAACGGAGTCCAAGCGAGGCACACGCCGCATAGAAAGCGCTTTCTCTTGATGTCATCGGTGTGGATGCCCGTTCAGGACACCTCCGTTCTCAGTTGATCGGCAAGGCTCTCTCGTCGCCGTATGACTCTCGCCTTCTCACCATCCACCAGCACTTCCGCAGGCCGGCCGCGCGTGTTGTAGTTCGATCCCAGCACCGCCCCATAAGCGCCGACGTCAAGAATAGCCAGTAGATCTCCCTCGTTGACCAGAGCAAGTTTTCTGTCGCGCGCGAAAAAGTCGCCCGTCTCGCAGATGGGGCCAACCACATCGGTGACCTCCGTTTCCCGAGACCGGCGGCTCACTGGAACGATCTCGTGATACGCGCCATACAGAGAAGGACGCAGCAGATCATTCATCGCCGCGTCGACAATTAGAAAGCGTTTGCGATTGTTCGTCTTCCGGTAGAGGACGCGCGTCAGCAACACGCCCGCCGGTCCCACGATGGAGCGTCCAGGCTCGAGCAGCAAATGCAGCTTCAACCCGCGCAATGGACCAAGTACCGCTTTCGCGTACGCGGAAATTTGTTTTTCGAAACTCCCCTGCGCTCCCTCGTAGGAAATTCCCAAGCCGCCGCCGGCGTCGATGTAGCGAATGTCATGGCCCTGCCCCCGCAGCACGCGAACCAGATCGGCCACGCGTTCGAGCGCCGCCTGAAAGGAACCGACATCGGTAATCTGCGACCCAATGTGGACGCTCACACCGGACACTGTCAGATAAGGTTGCTCGGCGGCCTCCGCGTAGAGCATTCGCGCCTCGAGAATCGGCACGCCGAACTTGTGTTGATGCAAGCCAGTTGAAATATAGGGGTGAGTTTTCGCCGAGACGTCGGGATTGACCCGCACCGCTACCGCCGCTCGTTTCTTCAGCCGGGTCGCGGTTGCGGAGAGCAAATGCAACTCTGAAGCGCCTTCCACATTGAACAGCAAGATCCCCGAGCGGAGGGCGAGTTCCATCTCCGCGGCGGTCTTGCCCACGCCCGAAAACACAACCTTGCTCGCGTTCTTCCGGCTCACGCGCAGAACTCGCTGCAGTTCTCCGCCAGAAACCACATCAAAGCCTGCGCCCTCGGCGGCCACCAGTCGCAGAATGGCCAATGTCGAATTGGCTTTAACCGAATAGCACAACGTGTGAGGAATGGAACGAAACGCGTGGGCGAAGGCGTTCAAGCGCGCACGAATCATCGCCGCGGAATCAACGTACAGCGGAGTTCCGTGGCGCGCGGCAAGGCTTTCAATCGCCACGCGCTCGCAATAGAGTTCGGTTGCGCGGCCGCCCGCAGCTGCGCCGTGATATCCAAACGCAGGAGGGCGTAACGCAGGCGATTCGGGGGCACGCCTCACTTGCGTTTGCCCGGCCCGGCCTTCACTTTGATGGCGACCACCGTCTGATCGTCGAACGTGTCTACTCCGGCGGCATGTTCGGTGACCGCGTTGAAGATCTCGTTCACCACGCAGTCCGCCGCCTTGGTGGCGCAGCCGGCGACGATCGCTGCCACACGCTCCGGCCCGAAGGAATGGCCATCGCGGTTGCGCGCGTCTAGAATACCGTCGCTGTAGAACACAAATAGGTCGCCCGGCTTCGCCTTGAAATTGAGTTCGTCGTAATCGGCTTCGTCGAACAGCCCCAGCGGAAGTCCGGTCGCCTCGATAAACTCAATCTTGCCGTCATGACAATAGATGGGTCGGGGCAGGCCCGAATTCGCCACCAGCAGCGTCCGCCGCTCGTCGTCCCAGACGGCGTAGATGATCGACACGAACTGCGCGGCAATCCTGCGTTCCGCGAGCGACAGATTCACCGCCGAAAGCATCTCCGCCGGGCCCGGCTCAATCGGCGCGTGGGAACGCAGAATGCCGCTGACCAAGGCGGCATAAATGGCAGCCGGCGCGCCTTTGCCGCTTACGTCTCCAATGGCGATACCGAGGCGTGACAAAGAATAAGGAACGAAGTCGTAGAGATCGCCACCGATGGCGCGGGCCGGAACAAACTTCGCCTCGACGTCGAGATGCGGCATTTTCGGAAGCGAATGCGGCAACAGACGAAATTGCAGTTCTCGCGCCAGCGCCAGATCGCGTTCCAGGCGTTGCTCTTGCCGCGCAATCTCCTCGTACAAACGTGCGTTTTCAATTGCGATCGCAAGCTGCGCCGCGAGCGTGGTCAGGGTCCGCTTGTGATCCTCGGTGAAATAGCCGCGGCGCGTGTGCTCCAGATCGAGGACTCCGATTACTCTCTCCTGGTAGATCAGCGGGACCGCCAGCTCCGAGCGCGTCTCCGGATTCACCGCAATGTAGCGGTCACTTTTGGCAACGTCGGGCACCAGGACCGCTTCCTTGGCCTGCGCCGCAAATCCCACCACGCCGCGTCCCATCGGGATGTCGTGCTTCAGATGCAATCGCTCCTCGAAGCGCTGCGAGAACCGGTGTTGCAGTTTTTCTCCCGTCTCATCCAGTAGAAGGATGCTGAACATCTGGTAGTCAATCAGCCGGTTGAGCAACTCCGCGATGCGCCTGAGCAGTTCGTCCAAGTTCAGAATCGACGTGAGTTCGCGTGCAATCTCGTTCAGCAGCAGCAGCGTTCGAGCCTGGCGGGTTGTGCGCGTGTGCAGTCGCGCGTTCTCGATGCCGACCGCCATGCGCGACGCGATCAGCGTCAGGAGGCGTTTGTGCTCTTCGGTAAAATACCCCTTCTCGCGCGCCTCAATGTCGATCACGCCAATCACCCGGTTCTTAATGATCAGCGGGATTGCCAGTTCCGAGCGCACGTTGGGCACGGCCTCAAGGTAGAAGCTTTCCTGCGTTGCATCGGCGACCAGCACTGCTTGCCGGGTCTGCGCGGCGCGTCCCGTAACGCCCTGACCCATTTTCACGCGCAGGCGGTCGGCGACCTCTGGTGGATACCCCACATGGAAGCGGACGTACAACTCCTGCCGCTGCTCGTTCAGCAGCAGGATGGCGAAAATTTCGTAGTCAATGACCTTACGGACCAGTTCCGCCACACGCTTTAGCGTGGTTTCCAGGTCGAGCGTGGTATTGACCACGTCGGCCACTTCCAGCAGGAGGGGTTCCACCTCGGAAGCAAGGCCAGTTTGCGAGGCAGTCGTATTCACAAGCTTCATCATAGCAGCCGACTGAAGCGGCTCTACCACAGGTTTCATTGGTAATTTGTAAATTTGTGATTTGTAATTGGCAATCCGAAAATCAACCGCGCAGGCCCTCACAATTACAAATTGCCCACTACAAATTTTCCAGCACGCAGATATCCGGAAGGTTGCGGTAGCGTTCCGCATAGTCGAGGCCGTAACCGACCACGTAGGCATCGGGAATCGTGAAGCCGATATATTGCGCCTGGATAGGTTGCTTGCGGCGTGAAGGCTTGTCCAGCAGGGCCGCAATGCGCAGCGATCTTGGGCGATGCCCCTGCATCAGCCTCGAAATGTAGTTCAAGGTCAGTCCGGTATCCAGGATGTCTTCGACTAGAATCACGTTGCGGTCCGCCAGCGACTGATCCAGGTCTTTGGTCAAACGGACTTCTCCGAGCGAATCCCACGCCGCGTGGCCCGCTGGGTCATCTTTGGCTGTGGGGCGGTTTCCATAACTCGAAACCCCGATGAAATCGAAGGTGGCGTCGAGCGGAACCTGACGCGCCAGATCGCTCAAGAAGATGGCCGCGCCTTTGAGGACGCCAACGAAGATAATCGATTGGCCGCGAAGATCGCGCGCAATCTCCTCTCCCAGTTCGGCGACCCGCTTGGCAATCGTTTCGCGTGACAGCAACACTTTGAGGTCGGGCATTGAGCATCATCTTATACACGAGTTTGGACGCAACCGAAACTGTTTAAATCCAATCCAATATCCTCGGAGGTCGGGGTGCGCTCATTGCGCGCCTCCGCCCGCGTCACTAGAATGCTAATTCGCCCGTCGCCCGGGGGTGTTTGTTGAATCTTAAGGGAATCCAACTTACGTGGCTTGGCCACGCTACCTTCCGCATCCAAACGCCGGAAGGGAAGACCCTCTACGTCGATCCGTGGATTGCCGGTAATCCCAAGTGCCCGGAGAGCGAGAGAAACGTGAAGAAAGCCGACGTGCTGATCTGCACCCACGGGCATGGCGATCACATCGGGGATGCGGTCGACGTGGGCAAGAAGCTAAATCCGACCGCCGTCGGCATCTTTGAGCTCTGCTTGTGGCTGCAGAAAAAAGGCGTTAAACAGATCGCACCCATGAACAAGGGCGGCACGCAAACCGTCGCAGATGTGAAAATCACCATGGTTCACGCGGTGCATTCTTGCGGTATTCAGGATGGCGACCAGATCGTCTATGGCGGCGAAGCGTGCGGCTATGTGCTCGAGTTCTCGAACGGAGTCAAGCTCTACCACGCGGGCGATACCACCGTCTTCAGCGATATGGCCATCATCCGCGATCTCTACGCGCCGAAGATTGCCATGCTGCCCATCGGCGACCATTTCACCATGTCGCCGCGCGAAGCCGCTTATGCCTGCAAACTGCTGCAGCCGGAAACCGTCATTCCCATGCACTTCGGGACGTTTCCTCAGCTGACGGGAACCCCAGGCGAGTTGCAGAAACTGGTGCCGGAAGTGAAAGTGTTGGAATTAAAACCGGGGCAGACGATTTCATGAATCGTGACTATTCTCAACCTTAAACATTCTTAACCTTAATCATTCTTAACGATGATTTCAGAAACCTTTAACAATGGCGTCGTATCCTTATGTTCACCGAGCCGTGGCGAATCGCGGCAGGGTGGGATCACAAGGAGCAACATGACCGATCAATCCGCAAACGCTCATTGGCGAATGGGCGGCATCACAGTTCCTGAAGTCGAAGACTTCCTGTACGCGATGCTGCCGCCCCGCGACGAAGTTCTCGCCGAGATGGAGGTTGATGCCAGCAACAACGATGTGCCAATTGTCGGCCCCGCCGTTGCTCGCCTGCTTTATCAACTGGCCACAATCAGTGGCGCGAAGAAGATCTTCGAAATGGGATCGGCCATCGGCTATTCCACCATCTGGTGGGCGCGCGCCGTGGGCGAAGGCGGACGCGTGGTTTACACGGACGGCGACCAAAAGCGCGCCGAGAAAGCCCGCCGCTACTTCGACCGAGCGGGCGTCAGCCAGTTCATCACGATTCGCGTGGGCGACGCGCTCGAATTTCTTTCGGAGGAGAAGGAACAATACGACATTATCTTCAACGATATCGATAAGACCGATTACCCGCGCGTTTTTCGTTTGGCGCTTCCGCGGCTGAAGAGCGGCGGGCTTTTGATCACGGATAACGTTCTCTGGAGCGGCAGGGTCACCAAGCCCAATCCCGATGCCGCCACCAAGGCCATCCTCGAATTCAATAAATTAATCTACGGGTCGCCGGAACTGTTTACGACCATCTTGCCGCTCCGCGATGGGGTTGCCGTTTGCGTTAAGAAGTAGGGAAGCATGCGCGCCGTGCGCGTACCGCACGGTGCTAGAATTAGCGCTTCCGATTACGCGCGATGAAGACCCCAACCCTCTTGCCCTCGCCCGTCGAGCAGATTCCGGAAACTCTGCCCCGCACTCAAGCCCAGCCGCGGCCCGACTCCTGGGCTGATGTCCTGGTCGTGGGCGCTGGCCCCACCGGAATGGCCTGCGCCATCGAGGCTCAGAAGGCCGGCTTCAAAGCTCTCATCGTCGACAAGGGATGCCTCGTCAATTCCATCTATCGCTATCCGAGCAACATGGTGTTTTTCACCACGCCGGAGTTGCTCGAGATTGGCGATGTTCCCTTCACCACCGCGCTGGGGAAGCCCACGCGGCTCGAAGCGCTCGAATATTACCGCCGTGTGGCTGAACATTATCACTTGCCCATCCGCCAGTACGAATGGGTGAAGACGATTACGGGTGAGGACCGTAATTTTCGCGTCACCACCACCGACCGGCACGATGCCATCCATGATTACCGTGCGCGTAAGATCGTGCTCGCCACCGGCTACTACGATCTCGCCAACCAGCTCGATGTCCCCGGTGAGGATCTGGAAAAAGTCTTTCATTACTATCGGGAACCGCATCCTTATTTTGATACTGACGTCGTTGTTGTCGGCGGCAAGAATTCCGCGGCGGAGGTGGCTTTGGATTTGTGGCGGCACGGCGCTCGCGTCACTCTCGTCCATCGCGGACCGCAGATCCACAGCAACGTTAAGTACTGGGTGCGTCCCGACATCGAGAACCGCATCAAGGCTGGCGAAATTATCGCGCACTTCAACAGCACGGTGCAGGAAATAGGCGGTGACTACGTTGCACTGCGAACTCCGTCCGGACCTCTGCGTCTGAAAAACGATTTTGTGTTCGCGCTTACTGGGTACCATCCCGACTTCGATTTTCTAAGCAGCGTGGGCATCGAACTTTCCCCTGAGCAGCTTCGTCCGGTTTGCGATCCGGAGAATCTGGAATCGAATGTTCCGGGAATCTACGTTGCCGGAGTGATCGTCGCCGGATCGAAAACGAGTGAAATCTTCATTGAGAATGGGCGCTTTCACGGCAAACTGATCGCCGCTCATCTCAGCCAGAAGCTTGACGGCGTAAATCCGAATTTTCCTCTTGACGCCACTTAACGAGCAGTTCCCGCTGGAGAGCGGTGAAGTAGGACCCTCGGCGCCCTCAAGCCCAGTTTCATTATTGCTGGAACCGCAGCGCTTCCGGGTGTGCGTGAGAACGGAAATGTTTTCCGGGAAAAAGTAAGGCAATTGAGGAAGCCAGGACGGGCGAGGGCACCCCTCGCTCCACCGAAAATGCTGACGGTTGGGTACGGTTGACCACAATATTCGGGCGACATAAACTTGCGCCTGTGTCGGGTCCCTTGTGATGGTCGGCGAGACGATTTCCCACTACCGTATCCTTGCTCAGATCGGCGCGGGTGGGATGGGCGTCGTCTACAAGGCTTACGACGAGCAACTTGAACGCGAGGTCGCGCTTAAGGTGCTGCTCCCCGGTTTGCTTGCCGAGGAAGGGGCGCGGAAGCGGTTTCGAAAAGAGGCGTTGGCGCTCGCCCGCCTTAACCACCCCAACATTGCCACGATTTTTGAATTCGGGAATGAGGACGGCGCTGACTTTCTGGTCACCGAGTACATACCTGGAATAACCCTGGACATGAAACTCTCCGCCGGCGCCCTTGGCGTGGAGGAGACTGTTCGCCTCGGCACTCAGTTGGCTACCGGATTGGCCGCGGCTCACGAGCAGGGACTTATCCATCGCGATCTGAAGCCGGGAAACTTGCGGGTCACGCCGGATGGGCTGCTGAAAATCCTTGATTTCGGACTGGCTCAGCTTATCCCTCGGGCGAGCAACGACGGTCTTACGGCCACTCAGACGCGAACGCAGGAGATCGCGGGTACGCTGCCCTACATGGCTCCCGAGCAGCTGCGCGGCGGAATGGCCGACACTCGCACGGATATCTGGGCCGCCGGAGCAGTTCTCCACGAAATGGCAACCGGCAAACGTCCTTTTTCCGAGGCCGGGACGCCACTGCTCATCAACGCCATTCTCAATAGCAATCCCGCTCGGCCTAGCAAGACGAATCAGAATATCCCTTCCGGGATGGATGACATCATCCTGAAGTCGCTTCAGAAGGATGTCGCCCGTCGTTATCAGACAGCGTCCGAATTGCGGGCTGACTTGGAGCGACTCAGGGCGGGCGCACCGCTCTTGGCAGAGGCTAAGCCCAGGCGTGTTTGGGCCGCTGCCGCCGTCGTTCTTCTTGTAGCCGTTTTAGGGCTTGCCGGGTATTTCGTTGCCCGGAAAAGCACATCGGAAGGCAAAGCGGCTCGGCCCCGCCGTTCCGTCGCCGTCCTCGGCTTTAAGAACTTGGGATCGGACAAGAACCAGAATTGGCTCTCCACCGCACTTTCCGAGATGCTCACAACCGAACTTGCTGCAGGAGACAAGCTGCGTACCGTGCCCGGCGAGAATGTTGCGCGCGCCAAGGCTGATCTCGCACTTCCCGATGCGGAAAGCCTTGCGGCTGAGACATTGTCGAAAGTGCATAGCATCCTGGGGACGAATCTCGTAGTCCTCGGGTCCTACCTTGATCTCGACGGGCAGGTTCGCGTCGATGTGCGCGTGCAAGACGCCTCAGCCGGCGAAACGGTTGCAAAGTTCTCTCAGGTTGGCACTGAAGCTCAGCTCTTCGATTTGGTGCGTCACCTCGGAGAGACTCTCAGAAACGAGTGCGGAGCTGGAGAAGTGACTCCGGAACAAGCCACCTCCATACGAGCTTCACAGCCAGTGAACACCGAAGCCGCCAAGCTCTACGCTCAGGGCCTTGCCAAACTTCGATCTTTCGATTCGATGCAGGCGCGCGATCTGCTGACCCAAGCCGTCGCGAAGGATCCCGCTTATGCTATGGCGCACGAAGCGTTAGCTGAAGTGTGGTCGCAACTCGGTTATGACGATAAGGCTAAAGACGAGTCGCGACGCGCCTTCGAATTGTCCGCCGGTCTTTCTCGTCAGGATGCTTTGGGCATCGAAGCGCGATTTCGGGAGGAAACGCGCGAATGGACCAAGGCGGTCGACATTTACCACTCGTTGTGGACGGTTTTCCCGGATGATCCTGAATATGGTCTGCGCCTTGCCAGCGCCCAGGTTTCAGCGGGGCGAGGGCAGGATGCTCTGTTGACGATTAGCGCTTTGGGGAAGATCGCCGCACCGATGGGAAACGATCCGCGCATAGATCTGGCGGAGTCGAGCGCCGCGGCTTCCTTGTCTGACTACAAACGCGCCGAGACTGCCATCGAGCGCGCGAGTCTGACAGCCGGGCGGCAAGGCTCCGAGGGCTTGCGGGCAGAAGCCCTGCTTCGGCAGTGTTGGGCGCTTCGCAACCTTGGAGATCCGGGACGCGCGATGGCCGCTGGACAACAGGCCGGCGAAATTCTCGGTCGCGTGGGCGACCTTCGTGGGCAGGCGCGAAGTTTAACCTGTGTGGCTGACGTGCTTGGCGATCAAGGCCAACTCTCCTCCGCGCAGACGATGCATGAACGGGCCTTGGAACTGGCGCGGAAGATTGGCGCACAAAAAGATATCGCCGGCGCGCTGATCAACCTTGGCAATGTGCAGGCGTATCAACAGAAGCTCAACGAGTCCACGCGACAATACCAGCTGGCCTTGGCGCTCGCCACTTCGATTGGCGATAAATCCCAAGCTCTGCTGGCGCAGGATAATCTCGGCGCCAATCTATCTCTGCAGGGCGATTTCACCGCGGCGCGCAAATCGTTCGAGGAGTCGGTCCGTACCGCCGAGGAGATTGGCGATCAGGCAGGCATAGTCGAAGCCTTGATCAACCTCAGCTCGGTGTCCTACCTCCAGGGAGACCTGCGAAGCGCGAAAGAAGACTTGGGAGAATCAATCTCGAAGGCGCGTCAGCTGCAGCTTAAGAGCAGGTTGGCAATGGCGGTTGCCAGCATGGGAGATGTGTTATTCGCGGGAGACGATCTGCGCGCCGCCGAGCAGTCTTATCAACAATCGCTTACGATGCGTGGCGAATTAGGAGAGAAGGGCGGAGTGGCAAACAGCCACGTATCCCTAGCCATCGTCGCGCTCGAAAATGGTCAGTTTGCTCAGGCAGAAACGCTGGCGCGAGATGCAGCTAAGGAGTTCGAAACAGAAAAGGATGCGGATCAGCGTACCGCGGCCGAGGACGTCCTGGCACAATCCCTAACCGCGCAGGGAAACTATGACCGCGCGGCGAAAGAAATTGATCTCGCTCGAAAACTCGGAGCCCGCGATCTGCCGACCACTCTCTCCCTCACCATTACGAGAGCCAAGTTGCTCACCAAGACCGGAAAGAGCGCCGAGGCGGAGCGCGAGCTGCAGCAGGTCGAAAGCCATGCTGGAGAGAAAGGCCTTCTTGGGCTGGAGTGGCAGGCGCGCCTGGCCTTGGCAGACGCCCAGATAGCCAGCGGAAACCTGGCTTCCGCGCGAGCCAACCTTCTACTCGTAAAACGGCAGGCTACAGGTAGAGGCTTTCAGCTTTTGGCGCGCAAAGCTGCCGAGGCCGAAGCCTCTGTTCGAAACCGCAGCCCTCACCGGACTGTCAGCGAATCCCTACCGAAGGCAGACCTATTGGTAAAGGTATTGGCAAAGGAGACCCTTGCTGGGTGATTACGAAAAACGTCAGTCCCTGGCCCTGCTCGGCGGTCCCCGCAGGATAGGTGGGAAAGGTATTTGGCACCGTGAACGTGACTGAGGTCTTCCCCGCAACGGCGGTAAAGTTTGGAATGTGCGTGCCGGTGGGATCGTTGGTGCACATCGCGATCGTATTGGTGGAACTGTCGCAAATCAGCACACCAAAATTGTTTGCGTTGGAAGGATCGAATCCAACCAATTTCCCGATAGACACACCTAGGTTCGCCGAAGTGGACTGAAACTGAAAAACGTGCATGTAGTCGCCCTTATCGCAACTTCCGCTCAAGGTAAGTGTCGGGCTGGGGAAGGCGTTTTCCACGTCTTGACTGAGGCAAACAATCTCTCGCGTCATGGTTGCTTTTTTGCCATTGGCTGCGAGTGGTATGCTCTTGCTTCGCCCGAGCAATAACCAGTTGGGTGCATTGCTGTCCTCTCCGTCGGCAGAAACACCGCGGATGGTGCCAGCGGATGCCATCGTGGCGGTGCCAAGTACAGCTAACGCGATCAAGGCAAACTTTGCGGCGATCCGGTTCAATGTCATATTCTCTCCCCACACGAAAGTTGACCTGTAGGTCCCGGCTCCTTCCCTGATGGATGTCAGCGGATAGCTACCGAAGAGGACTGCACAAGCCGAGGAAAATCTTATGCCTTTCGGCGTCCCGTCGCAACCTTGCGGACCTTTTTGCCTTTTTGCGCCCCACCGTTCGGATCCTGCGGGCGGTGCACGGTGATCAGCAGTGGCCCGAGGACATCCTGCAAAAGCGGCCGAGCTACCTAGGCCGCCTGGAAGTCCCAAGCTTCAAGCGGCTGTGGAGTCCCACTCCTTCGACTCCGCTCAGGCAGGCCCCTTGTTTAGGAGCGGACACGGTTTTAATCTGGGCAGCCGGCCGTGAAAACAATCGGGAAAACACTGTATTCCTACCTCAGGCGTGCGCGGTATTTAACGCATGCGGGTTTCGAAGGTATGGTGAAAAGAGCACGTGTGCAGGTTCTGGACCGTCAGTAAGCATTGTTTATGTAAGGGCTTCGGGAGAAGGGCATGGGTTCGTTGCGCATCCTTATCGTTGATGACCACGAAGCCGTCAGGCGGGGAGTTCGCGCCCTACTGTCGTCACGCCAGGGCTGGGTGGTGTGTGGAGAAGCTGGGGACGGCTTCGAGGCAGTGGAAAAGGCGAAGAGCCTGCGACCGGATGTTGTGCTCATGGACATTTCCATGCCCCGAATGGACGGAGTCGAGGCAACTAGAATCATCCGGCGCGAAGTGCCCGAGTCCAAAATTATTATTGTCAGTCAGAATGATCCCATCGTGGCTTCAAGCCAGGCTGCAGAAATAGATGCTGGCGGCTATGTCAACAAAGCCGATCTGGCGCGAGATTTACTTCCGGCGGTTGAAAACCTGGTTGCAGAACGAAGCGGAAAGAAAACCATGAAGGGGCGGAGGGCGACAGATGCACGAAGAGGTGGCTCCCTACGAAATCTAGTTGAACGAGCGGGCGATTTGCTGGCGGCTATTGTGGATTCCTCCGACGACGCAATCGTCAGCAAGACTCTGGACGGCGTCATCAGCAGCTGGAATAAGAGTGCGGAGCGAATGTTTGGCTACACGCGCGAAGAAGCCGTAGGCCAGCACATTACCCTGATCATTCCCGAGGATCGATGGGACGAAGAAGTGAAGATTGTTGAGCGGCTCAGACGAGGCGAGCGAGTCGATCATTTCGAGACTGTCCGCGTGCGCAAGGATGGAACTCTGCTCGACCTCTCGCTTACGATTTCTCCGGTCAAGGATGCCGCTGGCCGCGTGGTTGGCGCGTCAAAAGTGGCGCGAGACATCACGGAACGAAAGCAGGTGGAGCAAGCGCTGGCGGAACGGGCGCGGCTGCTCGACTTGAGCAATGACGCGATCTTTGTTCGCGACGCGGCTGACCGGGTCACGTATTGGAACCAAAGCGCGTCCGAACTGTATGGCTACAGTCGCGAGGAAGCAGCGGGTCGCGTGAGTCATGAGCTGTTGCGTACCGAATTCCCCGAGCCTCTGGAGCGCATTGCCGAACAACTTCACCGGGATAATCGCTGGACCGGAGAGCTTATCCACAGACACAAGGACGGCAACCGGATCGTAGTTGCCAGTCGCTGGAGGCTTGATCGGGATGACGGCGGGAATCGGAAGCGCGTTCTCGAAACGAACAATGACATCACCCAGCAGAAGCAGAACGAAAAAGCGTTGCGTGAAAGCGAGGAGCGACTGCGCACGTTGTCCGATAGCCTTGAAGTCCAAGTACGGGCCCGGACGCAAGAGTTGGAGCAGCGAAATGCCGAAATCCTCCAGCAGTCGGAACAACTCCGCGAGCTATCAAACCGTTTGCTGAAGACACAGGACGATGAACGACGGCGTATTGCGCGCGAGTTGCACGACAGCGCCGGTCAACTCATAACGGTGCTGGGAATGAATCTTGCCGGCATCGCCCAACGCGTAGGACAAAACCCGTCGCTTAGTGAAACCGTAGAAGATACCCAAAACCTGGTTCAGCAGCTTAGCCGGGAGATTCGCACGACGTCCTACTTATTGCATCCTCCCTTATTGGATGAAAACGGCCTGTCGCAGGCGATTCATTGGTATATGCAAGGGTTGAAGGAACGCAGCGATCTCGAAATCGAGCTTAGCGTTCCTGAGGACTTCGGCCGGCTGCCCGCCGACCTTGAATTGACGATTTTTCGCATCGTACAGGAGGGCCTGACTAACATTCATCGTCATTCCGGCAGCAAGACTGCGACTATTCGCCTCTCTCGCAGCGCCGACAGCGTATTGCTGAGGATTGAGGATCACGGCAAAGGAATCTCTCCCGAAAAGCTGGTTGCGATCCGAGCCCAGCGCACGGGAGTGGGGATCACGGGAATGCGTGAGCGCGTGCGCCATCTTAAGGGCGTCATGGACATTCAGTCGAACGGAACGGGCGCCACAATCTCGGTCACGTTCCCGGTGCCGAAGAATGCTGCGTCGATTCCCACGTCCGGATCAGACGGTGTACTTCAGTCATTGGAGGCTACCGGATAGGCCTTGCGGCGCTACTCCAGCCAAGACGATCATGCGCATTCTTATTGCAGACGATAACGACGGGGTTCGACGTGGGGTGACAGCACTGTTGTCGTCCGAAGCGGGTTGGAAAGTCTGCGGGGAGGCCCGAGATGGTT
>Ga0210402_10001360_pt1 | contig 25272 bp, 26 predicted proteins | sample IncBWC7MmetaG_FD_161055 | JGI IMG/M metagenome (GOLD analysis project Ga0210402, IMG submission 161055) | Forest soil microbial communities from Barre Woods Harvard Forest LTER site, Petersham, Massachusetts, United States - Inc-BW-C-7-M | ecosystem: Environmental > Terrestrial > Soil >... | reverse complement strand
AGGTTCGATAAGCGTCCCCTCGGCCAGGGCATGCGCGAGCCCGATGCGCAAGAGGCCGTGAGGTTCGGCGTCGCTCGACGTAAGAGATTTCAGCGCCTCCGTCCGCTGTAGCAGATCTCGCGCTTGTTCGAGCACCCTGGAGCCGAGCGAGTTCAGACGCGGAGGCTTTACCGAGCGGTCGAGCAACTCGGCACCCAATGCAGCCTCCAGCCTTTGCACTTGCCGGGTAATAGCAGAGGGCGTCCGGAATAGACGATCGGCTGCACGGGCTATGGACCCGGCCTGGGCAAACTCTACGAGGGCGCGTAAATCATCGAGCAAGGGAACCTCCTAAAGTACTCTTAAAACTTCCTCCCAACGAATAGCAGAATCGTGCTGAGACGTCAATATCATCGTGATAATAATGAACTTGTGGAATTGTCGGTTCTCCGTTATAAACAGTAAGGAGTTTATGCTTTTGTGGAAGCCCTGACGCCTCATGCGATTCAAATTCGGCAGACTGGCGGCCCCGAGGTTCTGAACCGGACACCGATTCGTCGCCTTGCGCGAGAGTTGAAACAGCAGGATTAGGGGACTTTGCAAGCAAGTAGATCCACAAACGCCGCCGCGCTAAGCCTCTGTAAGAAAATAAGTGTAGCAATAAAACCATTTCTGGCCTAGAATGTTCTTGTGGCCGGCGAAGGTGAGATCAAGCAGCGTTTCTCTCAGTTGGAGGCGTGGCTGGATGAGCGAACGCGACGGTTATGGGCGGCTGCGGAAAGCGTGGCGCACGGGCGGGGAGGCGTATCGCTGGTGGCGCGCGCCAGTGGCGTTTCCAGGCGCGCCATCGCAGTGGGTTTAGCGGAATTGCGAAAGAAGCCGAATCGCGCCGAGCGGACGCGTTTGCCGATTCGGCAAAAAGGCGGTGGCCGCAAGAAGGCAGCGCTCAAGGATCCGAATCTCCTGGTCGATCTGGAGAAACTGCTGGAACCAGTTACGCGAGGGGATCCCCAGTCCCCGCTGCGGTGGACCTGCAAGAGCGTGCGCAATCTCGCCGACGAACTGCGGGCCCAGGGACACGAGGTAAGCCATATGCTGGTTGCGGAACTGTTGCACGAACAGAAGTACAGCCTGCAGGCGAACCGCAAGACCAAGGAAGGCTCCTCGCATCCCGATCGCAATGCGCAGTTTGAGTACATCAACGCGAAGGCGACGGAATTCCTGAAGAGTGGCCAGCCCGCTATTTCCGTAGACACGAAAAAGAAGGAGCAGGTAGGGGACTACAAGAATGCGGGCCGCGAATGGCGGCCAAAGGGCCAGCCAGAGCTGGTCCAGGTACATGATTTCGGAAAGCAAAAAGACGTTCCCTACGGAGTTTACGATCTGGGGCAGAACGTAGGTTGGGTCAGCGTTGGCACGGATCACGACACGTCAGCGTTCGCCGTCGAGAGCATCCGGCGATGGTGGAACATGATGGGCCGAGAAGCGTACCCCAAAGCCCGTCAGCTTCTGATTACGGCGGACAGTGGAGGCAGCAATGGATCGCGAGTGCGGTTGTGGAAACTGGAGTTGCAGAAGTTAGCCGACGAAACCAGGCTGGAAATCTCAGTCTGCCACTTTCCGCCGGGAACCAGCAAATGGAACAAGATCGAGCATCGGCTATTCTCCTTCATCACCAAGAACTGGCGGGGCAAGCCACTGGTGAGCCACGAGGTCATCGTCAACCTGATTGCCGCCACCACCACCAGAACCGGACTACGCGTTCAAAGCCAGTTGGACACAGGCAAGTACCCGAAAGGAATTAAGGTGGGCAAGGAAGAGTTCATCGCTATCCAACTGCACCCCGACACCTTCCACGGCGACTGGAACTACACCATCATGCCCCGCTCATAATGCTACAGTTATTTCATTACAGACCCTAAGCACACTGTCTCACAAACGTCATGTAATCCGCGACCAGCGCTCCCTCACGGTCGCGGCTCAGAGAAAGCCGCGCGCGTCAAACACGCGGTGTTTCGATACGTTAGCGAACGTCTGAAACGGGGACTTCGTTAACTCCGTTCCCACTCGACGGTCCGCCTCAGACCATCCTCGTACGGCACCACTTCCCCATAGCCCAACTGGCTGCGGATCAGCGCGGAATCCACTACCAGGTGATGCGCGAAATCGTACGGCATGCGCTGGTCTTCCGGCAACTCCGCCGCCGGCAGCGGCACAACGCGTACGCGCCAACCAATCACCCGCCCTAACGACTCCACTCGTTCCGCCCAGGTGGGCGCCGCCACTTCACCCACATTGTAGGTGCGCCCGGCCGCGCGGTTATTGGTCACCGCCAGCACCACGGCTTCCGCCCCGTCTGGGGCGAACCCATGCGTCCACCGCCACGCCGCGAAGCCTTCCTGCATGCGGATCTCGGCTGCGCCGCTGGTCATCTGCCTCACCCATGGCCCGAACCGGTGCATATCGTGGGGGCCGTATACCGCCGGATATCGAAGTATGGTCACCGGTAAATCCTGTTGCGCCCGCAGCGTCTCTTCCACCAGGATCTTGTCGTATTCATCCTTGTCATCGAGAGGCGCCGGGGGCCGCGGCCGATACGGATAACGCGACTCGCGCAAAGGCGAATCCTCGATCAGAGGAACGGCGTCCGGAGGTCCGCTTTCGAGCCGCTGCAAACGCCCGTACGCGCGGTACACATCGCCACTGGAAATCACCACCGCCCGAGCGGCCGAACGGCGGAAGCACTCCAGGAATGCCGCGGCGTGGGCCTGATTCATAGCCCACATATCGACCACAACATCCGCCGCCAACCGCTGCAACTCCGGGGGCGGATCGAGAAGGCTGCCGTGGATGTGGGTCACACCGGCCGGCAGGTCCGCCTCATGCCCGCCGCGGTGGAAAACGGTCACATGGTGGCCCAATCCGCAGAGCCTCCGTACCACGTAAGGCCCCGTCAAACCAGTGCCGCCTAATACCAGTACGCGCATGCCGTGTTCCGCTTTTACCGCGTTCCAGACCACATGATACAATCGGGGAAAATCATCTGGAAAGGTTGCCTACGTATGGCACAGGACAAAGACGTCTCCCGCCGCGATTTCGTGAAGACCGCCGGAGCTGTGACAGCCGCCGCCGCGGTGGTGCAATCCGCCCCGGCCATCCAAAAAGTGAGGGCGGCCAACGACCAGGTGCAGTTCGGCATGATCGGCACCGGGAGCCGCGGCTCCTACCTTCTCAAGCATCTCAAGAATATCGACAATGGACGCTGCGTGGCGTTGTGCGACATCCAGCAGGATAAGCTGGATCTGGCCGTGCAGACCATCGGCAACAGTCCCAAAACCTTCAAGGATTACCGCGAACTCCTGTCGCTGAAAGATGTCGACGCGGTGTTCGTGACGGTGCCGCTGTTTCTCCACTTTCCCATCACCAAAGACGCCCTGATGGCGGGCAAGAACGTGTTCTGCGAGAAGTGCCTGGTCTTCAAACCGGAAGAAGTACACGCCCTGCGCGCGCTGGCCGCCGAACACCCCAAGCAGACCCTGCAGACCGGACTGCAACGCCGCTACAGCTCCTTCTACCAGACCGTCAAGACCATGGTGGACAAGGGCATTTTGGGAGACGTGTACCACATCCATGCGCAGTGGCACCGCAACATGATCAACAAACCCAGTTCCTTGTGGACGATGAAGCCCGGCGGTGAAAAGAATATTGCCAACTGGCGCGTCTTCCGCTCCATGTCGGGCGGATTGACCGCGGAATTGACATCGCACCAGGTGGATGTGGCCGACTGGATGTTCGGCCAGTCGCCGGAATTTGTGACGGGCTTCGGCAGCCTGGACGTGCTCAAGGACGGCCGCGATGTTTACGACAACATCCAGTTGATCTACCGCTATCCCAAAGGCCGCCAGCTCACCTACTCCTCCATCAGCACCAGCCAGCACCTGCCCTACTTTAACGCCCAGCGCGCCGAAATGGGCGAGTGCATCATGGGCACCGACGGCACTATCCAGATCACCGTGGGCGCCGACGTGGAGCATGCCATCGCCTGGTGGTATCGCGAGCCGCCCAAGCAGGCCGCCGTTGTGAGCAGGCCCGGCGAGAAGAAGGAAGCCACCGTGGCGGGCGCGACCATGACCACCTCCGGCGGCGGCGGCGGGCCCATCCCCATCATGACCAGCGACATGGAATTCACGGGCAAGGAGAACTTCCTGGATAAGGAAGTGAAATTCGCCCGCCGCTGGCTCACCACCAAGGGCGTGATGATTCAGGAAGAGAAGGCCAACCCGGTGGACACCGAACTGGAATCCTTCTTCCAGAACTGCCGCGACGGGGGAAAACCGAAGGCCGATCTGGAAGTGGGGATGGCCGATTCGGTGGCCGTTATGCTATCCAACATGGCGATGGATGAAGGCCGCAAGGTCTATTTCAGCGAAATCGACAAGATGGGCCGCGGCGAGAAACCGGCGCCCAAGAAGGCGTAGCACGGCGACGGTACTTGGGTTCCGTCAAGACTCCCAAGGGTTAGGGACCGCAACTCCCAGTTGTTGGAAGTCCTTCACGTTCCGCGTAACAATGGTGAGATCGTGATGCAGCGCGGTAGCGGCGATAAGCCCGTCCGCTACTTTGACAACCCTTCCCTTCAATTGAGACTGCCCAGCGAGTATTCCCCACCGCTCCGCGACCGGCGCCGTCACTGGCAGGATGCGACCGTCAAACCAAGGGCGCAACGTGTCATCCAGCCACCGCTGCAAGTCCGAGCGGCGTTTCCCCACGGGCATGATAGTGACCCCTTTTAGGATCTCACCGAGAGAAACCACGCTGAAGAACAACTATTGGTCGTCGGCGTCTTCGAGCCATCGCTCAACTCTTGGCTCGGACTTGGGCCGGGTCAATTCGGAAGGGATATTGGTATCCAGAAGGAATCCCTTCATAGTTCAATGGATCGTCCGGTATCGGGGTCCCTCTCAAAATCCAGACTTAGACCCTTGAACGGGGATTCGGCGAACAACTGAGCGAGGCTCTTCCTGCCGGGAGGCCTGTGCCCCGTCCCCGGCCCTAATTGAGGTTGCCTTTCACGCCTTGCCTGTACGCCCTCCACGATGATTTCGTCAACCGACAGAAAATGGCCGCGCTGCAACTCCTCCCGCACCAGTCGCTCTGTCTCGGGTTTGATGTCAATAGTCATCGAAAGTCCTTTTGGCTCAATTGGGGTCAATTTTATGATCTCACGCCGGTCACTCAGCGGCGGGAGCGATGCGCAGGCGAGGAGGACTACGCCACTACCTTCACTTCACCAGGCTGGACGATTTCACCGCGAACTCCAGCACCCAGCTCGGAAGAATCCCCAGCGCCAGAGTGCCCACAGCCGGCAAAATCAGCGCCAGTCCCAAGCCCGGCGTCAGCGGTTCGGCGTTGACCGTGGCCTCGCCCGGCTCCTTCATGTACATCACCACCAGGACGCGCAGATAGTAGTACGCCCCCACCGCGCTGTTCAGCAGGCCGAGCACCGTGAGCCACACCAGGTGCGACTCCATCGCCGCCTTGAAGATGTAGAATTTGCCGAAGAATCCGCCGGTCAGCGGGACGCCGATCAAGGAGAGCAGGAAGACGGAAAACATGGCCGCCGTCAGGGGCTGCTTCTGGCCCAGCCCGGCGAAATCTTCGATGCTGGTGTACCGCTCGCCCTTGCCCGCCAGAGTACTCACCGCGGCGAAGGCGCCCACGTTCATGAAGCCGTAAGCGGCCAGATAAAACATAGCCGCCGCGATACCCACGTCGGACCGCGCGGTCAATGCCACCAGCACGTACCCGGCGTGCGCAATCGAGCTGTAGGCCAGCATGCGCTTGATGTTGGTTTGCAGCAGCGCCGCGAAGTTGCCCACGGTCATGGAGAGCAGCGCGGCACCCCAAACCAGCGGCTCCCAACCACTGCCGATCGGCTCCAGCGCCGTCATGAAGATGCGCAGGAAGACCGCGAACGCCGCGGCTTTGGGACCGGCGGAAAGAAACGCCGCCACCGGAACGGGCGCGCCCTGGTAAACGTCCGGCGCCCAGATCTGGAAGGGCGCCGCCGAAACCTTGAACGCCAGGCCCACGAACATCAGCGCCGCCGCCACCCCGATGAACACCGGCGAAGGCGCGTCCTGCCCGCCCAGAACCTGACGCACCATGCTCAGGTTGACCGTCCTGGTGGAACCGTAAATCAGGGCCACGCCGTACAGGAAAAACGCCGTGGCAAACGAGCCGAGAAGAAAGTATTTCAGGGCGGCCTCGCTGGACCGCTTGTCGTCCCGCAGGTATCCGGCCAGGATATAGCTCGAGATCGAAGAGATCTCGAGGCCGATGAAGACCATGATCAGATCGTTCGATGCCGCCATGAGACACTGGCCCGAAATCGAGAACAGGATGAGCGCGTGATACTCGCCGGTCTCGGCATCCTGGCGGGCCAGGTATCGGTACGAGGGCAGCACGGTCAGAATTCCCACCGCGATCACAAGCACGCGGAAAAACGTGGCGAAACCATCCACCATGAGCATTCCGCCAAATGCCGGCCCGGCGTGCTGATAAGCGCAGACCGCGCCCCAAGCCGCCACAACCAGCGCCAGCAGGGTGATGTGGCCGAACGCGTCAGACCCACGTTTGTGCAGGACCGGGTCCAGCACCATCAGGAGCGTCCCAGCCACGATCAAAATGATCTCCGGCAGGAAGCGTATGGCGTCCATGATGCTGAAGCCGAAGCTATCGGGCATTGGCCACCTCTGGGAAGGGTGGCCGGTGGCCTGAAAGCGGTGGCCGGTGGCCGGTGGCCGGTGGCCGGTGGAACGGTGGCCGGTGACTGGTGAGGCGCACCGCCAACGGTGTGGCGGACCCGTGATCCCACCATACCAACGGCGCGGCTAATTCACCGGCCACCGGCCACCGGCCACTGGCCACCGGTTTCAGGCCACTGGCCACCGGCCACCGGCCACCATCTTTATCCACTCGATACGGCACATTCACCTGCGTCTGCTCCAGCACGTGCGCGGTGACCTGGCTCACCGGCGGCAGGAACGACTGCGAATATACTCCCATCCAGACCATCATCGCCAGCAGCGGCGCCACCGCCGCCCATTCGCGCAGGTTGAGATCGGCCATGTGCGACCGCACTTCGGGATTCACTTCGCCGTAGATCACCCGCTGGTACATCCAAAGCATGTAGCAGGCAGAAAGAATCACGCCCAGCGAAGCGTAGACGGCCCACTTGAAATCGGCGATGGCCGCGCCCTGCAATACCAGAAACTCGCCCACGAAATTGCTCAGCATGGGCAGCCCGATGCTGGCCAGCGTGGTCACCAGAAACACCGTGGAAAGCCACGGCGCCACCGTCGCCACACCGCCGTAATCGGCAATCTCCAGCGAGTGGCGCCGCTCATACAGCAGTCCTACGATGGCGAACAAAGCCCCGGTGGAAACGCCGTGCGCCAGCATCACGTACACCGCGCCATCCATCCCGGCCTGCGTGAACGAAAAGATTCCGAGCACGACGAAGCCCAGGTGGCTTACCGAAGAGTACGCCACCAGCTTCTTCAGGTTGGGTTGCACCATCGCCACCAGCGCACCGTACACAATCCCGATGATGGCCAGCACCGCGATCCAGGGGGCGCAGGTGCGCGCCGCGGCGGGGAACAGCGGCAGGCAGTAGTGCAGCAGACCGTAAGTCCCCATCTTCAGCATCACCGAAGCCAGCATCACCGAACCGGCCGTGGGAGCTTCCACGTGCGCGTCGGGCAGCCAGGTGTGCAGCGGGAACAGGGGCACCTTGATGGCAAACGCAATGAAGAACGCCAGGAACAGCAGCATCTGTTCGCCCGGCGCGAACACCAGCTTGCCGCTGGAAAGCCTTTCCAGGATCGCGGAGTAGTTGAATGTCTGGGTATGGATGTAAATGTAAATGATGGCCGTCAGCATCAGCATGGAGCCGGCCATGGTGTACAGGAAGAATTTCACCGTCGCATAAATGCGGCGATCGTGGCCCCAGATGCCGATCAGGAAGTACATGGGCACCAGCGAGACTTCCCAGAACACGAAAAACAGGAACAGATCCTGCGCCATGAAAACGCCCATCAGAGCGAATTCCAGAAGGATCAGAAACGCGTAGAATTCCTTGACTCGCCGCGCCACGGAGTTCCAGGAAATCAGCACGCAAACGGGCGTCAGGAAGGTGGAAAGGAGAATCAGCCAGAGGCTGACGCCGTTGACCGCGACGGAAAAATGGATGTCGGGAGTGGTGATCCAGGGCACATCCACCGTGAACTGCTCGCCCGAGCCGCCGCGGTCGAACCAGAACAGCAATCCCAGCGACGCCGCGAAAGTGACCAGCGAACCGGCCAGCGCCCAGACGCGGCTGGACTCGGGCGAAGTCCGCGGGAGCGCCATCGCCACCAGGAACCCGAACAGGGGCAGCAAAAGAACCACGGTGAGGAGGTTCATTTCACTCCTCCCGCAAAGCCCATCACCCAAATCAGCAGCACCGAGCCCGCCAGCACCCAGGCCGCGTAACTGCGGACGTTGCCCGATTGCATCAACCGCAGAATGCCGCCGATATCGCGGGCGCGCGAACCCACTCCGTTGACGGCGCCATCGATCAAGCCGGCATCCACGCCCTTCCACAAAATCAGCCGCGAACCGCCGACCACCGGCTTCACCACCGCGGCATCGTAAATCTCATCCACGAACCACTTGTTGTAGATCAACTGGTAGGGCAGCTTGAAAGCCGCCGCCAGCGAACCAGCCATGCCGGGCCTGGCCACATACATGAGCCACGCCAAGCCAATGCCGGCGAGCCCGGCCGCAACCGAGACGAGCATCAGCGTTTGGTTTTCCACCTCCGGCCCAGCGGGGAAGAAGTCTTTCAGGAACTCGGGCACGCGGAACAGCGCCCCACCGGCGAGCGAAAGCGCGGCCAGGATGGCCAGCGGCACCCACATGACCGGCGCCGATTCGTGCGGGTGGTGCTCATGGCCGCGATAGTCGCCGAAAAAAGTCAGGAACATGACGCGGAAGACGTAAAACGCCGTCATGCCGGCGGTCACTATGCCGATCCAGTAGATGGCGTGCGACTGCTGATAGGCCGCCAGCAGAATGGCATCCTTGCTGAAGAATCCGGAAAAAGGCGGCACACCGGCGATGGCCACCGCGGCGCAGAGCATGGTCCAGAACGTGATGGGAATCTTCTTGCGCAGCCCGCCCATCTGGCGCATGTCCTGTTCGCCCGAAAGCGCGTGGATCACGGAGCCCGACCCAAGGAACAGCAGCGCCTTGAAAAACGCGTGCGTCACCAGGTGATAGACGCCGGCCGAGAATGCCCCGCAGCCCACGCCCACAAACATGTAGCCGAGCTGCGACACCGTGGAATAGGCGAATACCTTCTTGATATCGTTCTGCGCCAGGCCGATGGTGGCGGCGAAAAACGCCGTCGCGATGCCGACTATCGCCACCAGGTTCATGGCGGCCGGCGCGTGCGTAAAGATCACCCACGAGCGCGACGTCATGTACACGCCGGCCGTCACCATGGTGGCCGCGTGGATCAGCGCCGAAACCGGCGTGGGACCGGCCATGGCGTCCGGCAGCCAGACGTACAGCGGAATCTGCGCCGACTTGCCGCAGGCGCCCACCAGCAGCAGAATCGCGATCAGCGTGAGGGTAGATTCGGTAGCCATGGCTGCCGATCGGAACACGGTCGAGAAATCCAGCGAACCGAAATTCCGCACCATCAGGAACATCGCCAGCGAAAACCCGAAATCGCCAATGCGGTTTACGATGAAAGCCTTGTTGCCGGCGTTGGTGGCGATCTTCTTATCGAAATAAAACCCGATCAGCAGGTAGCTGCACAACCCCACGCCTTCCCACCCTACAAACAGCAGCAAAAAGTTGGCGCCCAGCACCAGCACCAGCATGAAAAACATGAAGAGGTTGAGGTAGGCGAAGAAGCGGTAGTAGCCGCCTTCATGCGCCATGTAGCCAATGGCGTAGATATGGATCAGCGACCCGATGCCGGTCACCACCAGCAGCATGACGATGGTGAGCCGGTCTACCGCCAGATCGCAGCCGATGCTGAGGATTCCGCTCTGCACGGTCCCGCTCTGGATCCACGTGAAGTAGTGCTCGATGACGGGCGTATTGAGATCGCCCATGCCGGCAATCACCCGCAGCACCCAGGCGAATGCCAGAACCACGCTGCCGATGGCGACGGTGTTGACGAGGCTCTTGGAAAACCGGCGGCCCAAGGCGCCGTTGATCAGAAAGCCCGCCAGCGGGAGTATGGGTATGAGCCAGAGTTGCATCGGTTGTTAGTTCTTCATCGAATTTACTTCATCGATATTCAAAGTCGCCCGGTTCTTGAAAACCGTCAGGATAATCGCCAGCCCGACCGCGGCTTCAGCCGCCGCCACTACCATCACGAAGAAGGCGAAGAGATGGCCGCTGACGTCCTTGTTATGGTACGCGAACGTGACAAAGCTCAGGTTCACGGCGTTGAGCATCAGTTCAATGGACATGAACAGCGTGATGATGTTGCGCCGGAACAGGAAGCCGGCTACGCCGAGCACGAATAGCACCGCGCTCAGCGTGAGGAACCAGGAAATCGGAACGGCGGTCATGGCTGGTTACCCCAGTGCTTTGTGGGGCAGATTGTTAATCTGCGGCGGATTGGCAATCCGCCTGCCGATACTTTAGGTAGGCCCTCGTTAATGGTCCGGCAGGCGGATTGCCAATCCGCCGGACCCAGAGGGTGCCCCTCCCAACCTGCCCCACAAAAAAGCCAAATCATTCTATTTCCTTTCTGGCCAGAACCACCGCGCCTATGATCGCAATCAATATCAGCACCGAAGTCACCTCAAACGGCAGCACGTAGGTGGTAAACAGAGCGCGGCCGATGTCCTGGGCCGAGCCGCCGGTGAAACCGCCGAAGCGCACCGTCTCGCGCGCCGGGTAGATGCGCTGCACAAAAAACGCCACCAGGCCCAGCAACGCCACCAGCAGCGGCACGCCCAGCAACTGCACCATGAACGAGCGGCCTTTCTTGCTCTCCGTGCCGGCGTTCAGCAGCATGATGACGAAAATGAACAGTACCATCACGGCGCCGGCATAGACAATCACCTGCGCGGCGGCGATGAACTCGGCGCCCAGCAGCAGGTAGAGGACGGCCAGCGAGCCCATCACGCCCACCAGGGAAAGGGCGCTTGCTATGGGGTGCGTCTGCACTACTACGTTGATGGCGGATGCCACCGCAATCAGCGCGAAGACCACGAACAGAATCACGTCCGGCGTTATCGGCATCACGAGACCCAAGCCACCAGAAAGCCGGTCACCAGCAGATTCAGCATCGCGACCGGGAAAAGGAACTTCCACGTGAAGCCCATCAGTTGGTCGTAACGGAACCGCGGCAGCGTGCCGCGGACCCACATGAAGCCGAAAAGAATTGCCCCCGTCTTGGCGCAGAACCAGAACAGCGGCAGCAGCCAGGCTTGCACCATCGGCAGCAGAAAAATGCCCGCGATCCCCAGGAAAATAATTCCGAATACCGGGAGCGTGCGGGCATCGCGTTTCCGGGCCGCGTGCAACCCGTGATACAACGCCACCACGCCGGCGGCCGCGAAAATCAGCGCCGGCACCAGGCTGGAACCGTATGCGGCCGGCCACGGCGCCATCCAGCCGCCCAGAAACAACAGCGTCGCCATCGAACTCACCGTGACCATGTTGGAGTATTCCGCCATGAAGAACGAAGCGAATTTCATGCTGCTGTATTCGGTATGGAAACCGGCCACCAGCTCGTTTTCGGCTTCCGGCAGATCGAACGGCACGCGGTTGGTTTCGGCGAAGGCGGCAATGATGAAAATGATGAAGCTGACAATCTGCGGGAACGGCCCGTGCAGAATATTCCAGTTCAGTATGCTGCCCTGCTGTTTCATAACCAGGTCGTGCAGGCTCAGGGTGTTCGAAATCAGCAGCGGCGCGGCGATGGCCAGGGACATCGGCAATTCATAGCTGATCATCTGCGCCGAACTGCGCAACCCGCCGATCAGGGAGTACTTGTTGTTCGAAGACCAGCCCGCCAGCGCGATGCCGTAGACGCCCATCGAGGAAGCCGCCAGAACGAACAGCACGCCGATGTTCAGGTCGGCAAGCTGCATCGCCGTCTTGTAGCCGAAGACCTCGATTACCGGGCCGAACGGTATCACCGAAATCGAAAGCAGGGCCATGGTGATGGCCAGGAACGGCGCCGCCAGGTACAGAGGCTTGTTCACATAGGGCGGAATCAGGTCTTCCTTGGTGATGAGCTTGATGACGTCGGCCAGCGGCTGCAAGAGGCCGTGCGGGCCCACGCGGTAGGGCCCCGGGCGCACCTGGATGTGCGCGATCACCTTGCGCTCCACCCATTGCAGGTAGGCCAGCGTGGTCATGAGGACCGCAAATACGACGAAGGCCTTGATCAGCGTGATAACGATGAACGCGTCCATTTAGCGGCTCATGTGGCTCATGTGGCTTTCTATAACGGAGCTCAGTATCTTAGAATAACGACCGAGCGTGCCGGACGTGAACAGCCCGTTGTGATCGGAGTGGACCAGATCGGGCCGGTTCTCCACGGAGATGCGCCCGTTGACGGGCATGGTCTGCGCGGCCCCGCCGGTAGCGATTACCGGCGTGGAAACGGCATATCCGCGCACGTGCTTGCGGATCTCTTCAAAAACGGTTTCCGGCACCCATGGTCCGAGCGCCGCCGCGGCGCCCATTTCGCGCGCGATGATTCCCATGATTTCCAAATCGGGCTTGGCCCCCATGGTGTTCACGGCCCGCTTCAGCCGCTGCAATTCGCCCGAGACGTTGGTGACCGTGCCGTTCTTCTCGTAAGCCGATGCCGCAGGCAATACCACGTCGGCCTGTAGCGCTGTCTCCGTGAGGAACATGTCCTGCACGACGAGGAAGCCGGTGTTGCGCGCCGCGCCATTCTTCAGCGGATTGGCGCCGACCACCCACAACACGCCCAGTTCCGCGGCGATCATTTCGCCAATACGCATTCCCGGCTGCCCCGCCGGCTGGTACCCCGGCAGGAACTCCGGCGTCAGCCCCATATCCACCGCGCCGCGCGAGTTGGCGTAATCCAACAGGCAGATGTATCTCACCGGAATGCCGAGCGATCGGCCGAAGTCCACCAGTTTGCGGATGTCCTCGCCCTTGCAGGAATCGTCGAACAGAATTACCAGTTCCGGTTCGGCTTTCAACTGGTCGCGCAGCCGTTCGTAATCCCGGCCGCGCACCTTGGCCGCGGCGTACTTGTCTTCCCGCACCTCGTGCGGCGTCACCACGTAGACATGCGCCTGGTGATGCCGGTAATTGGCGCGGATCTGGTAGGAGAGCAGCGGATGCTCCAGCGCCAGGTCCGCGCCCAACACCAGAATCGCCTTGCGCTGGTACAAATCGGCCACGGTGGCCAACTGCGCGTTGTTGCCGCTCAACGCGTCGTTTCCACCATCGCCGCTCAAGGCGTCAAGCAACGTCGCCACGTCGCCGGTGCGATGGTGGTCGATATGATTGGTGCGCAACACCTCGCGGGCGAACTTCTGCAAGTAGTAATTCTCTTCGTTGGTCGTGTGGTTCGACCCGATCACGCCGAACGTGCCGCCATCGGCCATGGTCTGGTTAAACCGCCGGGCCACCACCTCCAGCGCTTGCGACCACGACGCTTCTTCCAGCTTACCGTTGACCCGCAACAGGGGCGATTGCAGGCGCTCGGGGTGCTTATGGAAATCGAACGCGTAGCGGCCCTTGATGCACAGGAACTCGCCGTTGATGCCGGAGCGGTCGCGATTGTTGCCGCGAATAATCTGGTCGTTGCGCGTGCCCAGCGTGGTCTTGCAGCCATCGCCGCAGTGGGTGCAGATGGTGCCCACGTGGGTCATCTCCCATGGCCGCGTTTGGTACCGGTAGGCGCCGCTGGTGAGCGCGCCCACCGGGCATATATCAATGCAGGCGCCGCACTCGTCGCATTCCAGGTGGTCGCCCACATTAGGCGCGATCTCCGAAGACACGCCGCGATTCACCACGCCCAGCGCGCCCACTCCCAGCCCTTCGCTGCAGACGCGCACGCAGCGGAAGCACAGAATGCACCGCGGCGCGTCGAAATAGACTACGGGCGAAAACTGCTTCTCGGGCGTGTGAACCTTTTCCTCGGTGTACCGGCTTTCGCCCGCGCCATAGCGGAACACCATGTCCTGCAATTCGCACTCGCCGCCCTTGTCGCAAACCGGGCAATCCAGCGGGTGGTTGGTGAGCAGGAATTCCAACATGTACTTGCGCGCCTGGTGGACTTGCGGCGTATCGGTCCGCACGATCATGCCTTCGGCTACCGGAAGCGTGCACGCCGTCATCATCTTCGGCATCTTCTCCACTTCCACCAGGCACATGCGGCACGCGGCCGCCAGAGTGAGCCCCTCGTAATAGCAAAAGGCCGGAACTTCGATGCCGGCCGTTTTAACGGCTTCGATCAGCAGCGTTCCGGGCGCCGCTTGCACTTCGCGGCCATCGATCGTCAGCTTTACCGGATCAGGCATTGAGAACCCTCTGTGGCCGGTGGCCGGTGACCGGTGGCCGGTTAAAACCGGGCTGGCGGCCCGGAGCCAGTGGGGGTCTTTCACTGGCCACTGACCACCGGCCACTGGCCACCTGGAATTCTTCGCAGCTCACCTTACACCACCACCATCTGGTTTGCATGCTCATAAGGGCACGGCTTGCCGTTGAGGTGATCTTCGAATTCATGGCGGAATTTTTCGACAATCGAAATCGTCGGCAAGGCGGCGGCGTCGCCCAGCGGGCAGAAGGTGCGGCCCAGCATGTTACGCGAAATATCCCCAATCAGATCGATATCGGTGCGCGTTCCCTGGCCTTCATGGAACCGCGTCAGAATCTTCTTCAGCCAGGTGGTTCCCTCGCGGCATGGAATGCACCAGCCGCAGCTTTCGTGCGCGTAGAACCGCATGATACGGAGCGCGGCCTTCACCATGCAGGTGTCTTCGTCCATGACGATGACGCCGCCCGAGCCCAGCATACTCTTGCGCTGGGCCATGGAATCGTAGTCCATGGTGGCGCCCTCCACTTCCGCCGCCGTCAGCACCGGGCAACTCGATCCTCCCGGAATAAACGCTTTCAATTTCTTCCCGTGGCGAATGCCGCCGCCCACTTCCTCAATCATCCGTTTCACCGGGAAACCGAGCGTCAACTCGTAAACCCCCGGCTTGTTGACGTGGCCCGTCAGACAGGTCATCTTGGTGCCGCCGGACTTGGGAATCCCCAACGCCGCGAAAGCCGCTCCGCCATCGCGCAGAATCGCCGGCACCGCGCAGAACGTCTCCACGTTGTTCAGCACGGTGGGACACTGGAAGGCCCCCGCGACCGCCGGAAACGGCGGCCGGATGCGCGGAATGCCGCGCTTCCCTTCCAGCGACTCCAGCAGCGCCGATTCCTCACCGCACTCGTATGCGCCTGCGCCAGTGTGCGTGTATAGCTCGAAATCAAAGCCCGTGCCTTGAATATTCTTGCCCAGCCAGCCCTTGGCGTACGCCTCGGCGATAGCCTTATCCATCACGTCGATCAGGTAGCGGTACTCGCCGCGGATGTAGATGTAGCCGGAGTGCGAATCCACCGCCAGCCCGGCGATCAACACGCCCTCAATCAACTGGTGAGGGTCGTTTTCGATCAGCACCCGGTCCTTGCACGTGCCCGGCTCGCTCTCATCGCCGTTCACCACGATGTACTTGGGCTTGGGTGAAGTCCGCGGCACGAAGCTCCATTTCATTCCCGTGGGGAAGCCGGCGCCGCCGCGGCCGCGCAGGTTGGAAACTTTAACCTCTTCAATGACTTGTTCCGGCTTCATACCAGCGGCCTTCAGGAAAGCCTGGTAGCCGTCGGTGGCCAGGTAGGTATCGATCCCAGCCGAGTTGGGCAGGCCGAAGCGGCGCGAAAGCACCTTGGTTTCAAGCGGGCTGGGTTCGTTGTACAACATTTGTTATTGCTTCTTCCTCAGGCTGTCCAGGAGCCCATCCAATTTTTCGGGCGTCACAAAATGATGAAAGTCGTAATTCACCTGCACTGCCGGCGCCCAGGAGCAGGCGCCGATGCATTCCACCTCTTCCAGCGAAAACTGTCCGTCCGCGGTGACTCCCTTGTGACCGATCCCCAGCTTCTTGCAGGTGTGTTCCCACAGCTTGTCGCCATCGTGCAGCAGGCAACTGATGTTGGTGCAGATCTGCACGTGGTATTTCCCCAGCGGCTGGCGGTGCAGCATGGAGTAGTACGTGAGCACTTCGTTCACCTGCAGCGGCGTGGAGCCGATCCGGCCGGCCACTTCGTCAATCAGCTCATCGGAAACGTGGCCCAATTCATCCTGCGCGTACAGCAGCATCGGAATCATGGCCGAGCGCTGCCGGCCCGGAGGGTAGCTGGTTAGGATTTTGGCAAACCTGGCTTCCAGTTGGGGAGAAAAAGTCATCGACCTATCCGTATCATCTATCCGTATCGCCCAGAACAAAATCCATGCTGCCGATGGATGCGATCACATCGGCAATCAGTATACCTTGCACCATCTGCGACGTTGCCTGCAGATTTCCGAAACTCGGCGTCCGCATAAACACGCGGTAGGGATGCGTGGTCCCATCGCTCACCACGTAGTAGCCCAGTTCACCGCGCGGCGATTCGATCACCTGGTAAACCTCGCCTTCCGGCACCCGGAAGCCCTCGGTCACGATCTTGAAGTGGTAGATCAGGGCCTCCATCTGGGTCTTCATTTTTTCGCGGTCGGGCAGCACCACGTGCGGCGCGTCGGCCTTCCACGGTCCTGCCGGCATGCCTTCCATGGCCTGCACCACGATGCGGGTGCTCTGCCGCATTTCCTCGATGCGCACCAGGTAGCGCGAGAAGACGTCGTTGTCGGTGCGCGTGGGCACTTCGAAATCGAACTTTTCGTAGCTGGAGTAAGGCGAGTCCTTGCGGGCATCCATCTTCAAGCCCGCCGCGCGCAGCATGGGCCCGGTGACCCCCAGATCCAGCATGTCTTCGAGCGAAATGAACCCGATACCTTTGGTGCGGCCCATCCAGATGCGATTGGTGGTCAACAAGTTCTCGTATTCGTCCACCTTGCTCGGGAAATCGTCGATGAATTTCTTCACGCGCTGCTGCCAGCCGCGCGGCGGTTCGAGCGCCAAACCGCCAATCCGAAAATAACTGGTCATCATACGCTGGCCCGAAAACATCTCGAAGATCTTGAGAATCTCTTCGCGCTCGCGGAAACAGTAGAGGAAGACGCTCATGGCGCCAATATCGATGGCGTGCGTCCCCAGCCAGACCAGGTGGCTGTTGAGACGCGTCAGTTCCGTGAGCATCACGCGCATCCACTGCGCTTGCGGCGGAATCTCCAGGCCGAGCAGATTTTCCACGGCCAGGCAATAGCCCAGGTTGTTGGAGAGCGGCGCCAGGTAGTCCACGCGGTCGGTCAGCGTCACGGCCTGCTGATACGTCTTGACCTCGAATTCCTTTTCGATGCCCGTGTGCAGGTAACCGATATCGGGCTGGCACTTCATGATGGTTTCGCCATCGAGTTCCATCAGAAGGCGCAACACGCCATGCGTGGACGGGTGCTGCGGCCCCATGTTGAGGACCATGCGGCGCGGTCCCGCTGACGGCTGTGGCGAGTCACCCGCCGGTTCCCCCGCCAGTTCCAATGCCGCTGCTGCCGGTTCCGGAATGTCCGTATCGCTCATGCTACACCTTCACCGCGTTGTGGGGCAGGTTGGCAGGGGCACCCCCTGGGTCCGGCGGATTGGCAATCCGCCTGTTCGCACATGGCGATGAGCCCGCGAAAACGGGGCTGCTCGCTGCCGCATCGCGCAGGCGGATTAACAATCCGCCGCAGATTGGCAATCTGCCCCACAAGTGACTCTCCTCTCATGCTCACACCCGGGTCCCCGCGATGGGATAATCCTTGCGCAGCGGATAGCCTTCCCAATCGTCCGGCATCATGATGCGGCGGAGGTCGGGGTGGTTCAGGAAGTGAATGCCAAAGAGGTCGAAGACTTCGCGCTCATACCAGTTTGCCGACCTCCACACCGAGGCGACCGATTCGATCACCGGATCTTCGCCGCGCACCCGGCATTTCAGGCGGACGCGCGCATTGCGATCCACCGCATGCAGGTGGTATACCACTTCAAAACGTGGCTCAGCAGGGTAGCGGTCCACGGCGGTCACGCTGCTCAGGCGGATGAAGTTCTGATCGTACTTCAGGAAACCGCAAATGCTGGCGATCTTCGGCGGCGCAATGTCGAGGGTCAGCTCGTTACGTTCGAACCTGCCGCCATTGACTGCATCGGCGTCAAACGCTTCCACGGCCGCCGCCGTCGAATGCTCTTTCAAATTCTCGGGTAACATTTCGAGCCGTTACTGCTTCCGTCCGGTGCGGCCGGACTCCGCCCAATCCAGGGCTCCCTTTCTCCAGATGTAGAAAAATCCAGAAAGGATCAGGATCACAAAGACCAGCATCTCCAGGAAACCGAACATGCTGTGACCGTGGTTCAGGTCCCGGTAGACCACTACCCAGGGATAGAGAAAAATCGCTTCGATATCGAACAGTATGAAGAGCATGCCCACCAGATAAAACTTCACGCTGAAGCGCTGGCGGGCGTCTCCGGTGGGGGTGATACCGGACTCGTACGGGGTGTCCTTGATGCGGTTGCGAACGCGCTTTCCCAGCAGAAACGATACCGTCAGCAAGCCCGCCGCCAGCCCCATGGCAATGATGGCCTGGAGCAGAACGGGAAAATACGTCTCGGTGAGCGTAGTGGGCATGCGCTTTCGGGAAGATAGGGCCTAAATCTGACTATAATGGTTCGAAAAGAGGGGTGTCAACCAAGCATGATGGAGATCGTGGTCAACGGCGAGCCGAAAACCGCCTCCGAAGGCCAGACAATACTGGGTCTGTTGCGGCAATTGCAGTTGGATCCGGCCCGCGTCGCCGTGGAACTAGACCGCCGCATCGTGAAGCAACCGCTGTGGTCCGAGACCCGCTTGAGCCCCGGCGCGCAGGTGGAAATTGTGATGTTCGTGGGCGGGGGGTAGAGATCGGCCACCGCCGCGCTGCGGCCACGGGGATGGAAAGGTAAGGAGTGAAGTTCAGAGATGTCATGAAAATGGTCGAAGCTGACGGCTGGCGAATTGTTGCGCAACGCGGCAGTCATCGCCAGTACAAGCATCCATCGAAGGGCGGGAAGGTCACGATTGCGGGTCATCCCTCCGTTGAGGCCGCTCCGAAAACGCTCAAGAGCATACTGGAACAAGCGGGGCTGAAGAAATGAAATATTTGATCATTTATGAGAAAACTTCGACCGGATACAGCGCGTATGTGCCGGATTTGCCGGGGTGTATCGCGGGTGGATACACTTTCGAGGAGACCGCGGAACTCATGCGCGGCGCAGTCGAGATGCACCTGGAAGCCATGCGGGCAGATGGGGATCTCATTCCCGAACCCACTACCAGAGCGGATTACATCGAGATGCCAGCGGCTTTAATAAAAAACTAACGACCCAGGCCAGACACTGCTGGTGGAATTGAGGCGACTGGTGGCCAGGAGAGCGGATAGCGGAGCTAGATAACAGGTTTGGACATATTCTGTTATTGCGGTACGATCAGAATTACCGGCGCTTGTCCGGAAGGAGCCGCTAATGAACGTGTCCCTGACTAAAGAGCTGGAGAAACTGGTGAACGACCGCGTGAAGAGTGGCATGTACCAGACCGCGAGCGAGGTCATTCGTGAAGGGCTGCGTCTCCTGAAGGAACGCGACAACCTCGAATCCCTCCGCCGCGATATCCGGGCGGGCTTCGCGGCCATCGACCGCGGTGAGTACGAGGAATATGACGAGAATACGACTAAGGGCATGGCAACCGCGGTCAAAGCGCGAGGGCGACAACGCCTTGAGGAGCTCCGAAAGAAAACCGGGACCAAATGAGGCGCTACCGGCTATCGCGCCTCGCCAGTAGAGACCTTGACGAAATTTGGCTTGAACTTGCGCGAAGAGCCAGCCCCGACGTTGCAGGCCGTATCATTGATGAGCTCACCGATGACCAGATCACCGATGGATTTCCCAGGCTCGCCAAAACACCCCGAAGCGGGGCGAGTCCGGCCGGAAATCGAGCTTGATCTGCGCTGTTTCGTCATTGATGATTACGTCGTTTTATTACCGTAAACTCAAGCGGGGCGGCATCGGCATTTCGCGCGTGATTCACGGCAAGCGCGATCAGATGAAGGCTCTTTCCACGCAACCAAACAAGAACGTTTGAAGTGCTCCGGAGTGCACTGCCCGGCCCAAAAGCGCCGTGCAGATTGGCAAGCTGAGGCCCGTTGGCATCGGGCGCGCAGGCGGATTAACAATCCGCCGCAATCTCGAAAGTCGCTTGTGGAGGTTCGGCTGCGCGCCAACTCGCGGCGGGCGGATTGCCAATCCGCCGCAGGTTAGCAACCTGCCCCACATAGCGCCACGGGCGACTTTCATCCTGCCCCTGTGCGCCGGGCGCACATCGCGAACAGCGTTCCATTCGATCATGTAATCAGCAGCGCCACGGCGGCCGCGCTCATCACGGCCGCGCAGATCCATCCCAACACCATCGCCAGCCTCGAATTCGTCCGGCTGCCCATTATGGTTTGGTCGCTGGAAAGCAACACCACCAACACGACCAGCGGCGGGGCCAGCACCCCGTTCACTACCGCCGACCAGAACAGCATTTTCACCGCGTTCATTCCCGCAAAATCAAGAGCCAGCCCCACCACCATCGCTCCCGCAATCACCATGTAAAATCCGGGCGCCCGGCGGGGCTTTTTGCTGAGCGATGGAGCCCTCCAGGATGCCGCTTCAGCGATCGCATAGGCGCCGGACCCCGCCAGTACCGGGACGCCCAACATACCGGTCCCGACCAACCCCAGAGTGAACAGCCAATACGCGCCCTGGCCCGCCAATGGCCGCAATGCTTCGGAGGCCTGTCTGGCGGTTTCGATGTGGGTCATGCCGTGGGCGTGCAGCGTCGCGGCGGTGGTGAGAACAATGAAGAACATGACCAGATTGGAAAAGAACATGCCCGTAAACACGTCGCTGGCAGCCGCGTTCAATTCCAGATTCGTGGCGCCACGCCGCTGCGCCACGGTGATCCGCCCCTGATCCCGCTCTTCCTCCACCTCCTGCGCCGACTGCCAGAAAAACAGGTAGGGGGAAATCGTGGTTCCCAGAATCCCCACCAGCACGGCCATGTAGGATCGCGTCCATTCCATGTGGGGCAGGAAGGTTCCGTGAAAAACGCCGGCCCAATCCGGCCGCGCCAGAAACGCCGTGATGACATAAGCGAACAGCACCAAAGTCAGCCACTTGAAGACGCGCGCGATCAGATTGTACGAAGTCCAGATCAAGAGGCCGGTGATCAGCAATGCAAAGAAGGGTGTCCAGAACCAGGACGGTATTCCCGTTACCATCTGCATCGCATCGGCCATGCCGCCCAGATCCGCGCCGATATTGAACACGTTCGCCACCATCAGCAGCAGGCACGCCGGCCACAGCACCCACCGGGGATAACGCAATCGAATCACTCCCGCGAGGCCGCGCCCGGTCACCATTCCCAGCCGCGCGCACATCAGTTGCACCGCCGCCATCAGCGGAAAGGAAAGGAGGGCGGTCCACAAAAAGGAATATCCGAAGACCGCGCCGGCTACGGAGTAAGTGGAGATCCCCGAGGGATCGTCGTCGGCAGCGCCAGTAATCAGCCCCGGCCCGAGACTGGCAACCCACTGGCGCAGAACTCCGCGCCGCTCCGGTTGAGGGACAGTTTGGTCTGGATTCATACGGTGCGATTCATAAAAGCGGTGGCCGGTGGCCGGTGGCCAGTGGCCGGTGGTTTTACCTTAAGGGCTTCGGTCATGGCGCGTCGGCGCGGCTACCGCAGCATCGGGAACAACTGCCGAATGCGTGCTTCGTTTGGTTGCGCACCGTACTCGCAGATTTCGAAAGCCTCGTAGAATCTGGCGGCGTTTCCGCGCTCGGCGCCGTACCACTTTACCAGCGACGCGCGGGCTTGCTCGCCCGGCTGGCGGCCGCGGGCGCGCTTCAGCCAGGCCTTGCGGTCCACGGGGTCTTTGGGAACTTCCGGTAGCCGGCCATCCACCCAGGGCAGCCACTCGTAAAACTGCGAGACGTGCGAATCCAGCGCGTCGATCTTCAGGTCGATGGCGTCATCAATGGCCACGGCGATATCGGGGCGGAACGGATTGGGACGCTGGAAGTTGTCCTCGAAATAAAGGAAGACCGGGTTCTTGCGCAGCGCCGGCGTGTCCGGGGTCACGGCGGGCACCACCACCATGTAAGCGGCATCCTGCACCAGGACGCCCGTGTAGCGATGGTCGGGATGGTAGTCGTTGGGACGCGGCGCCAGCACAATATCGGCGTTCCACTGGCGGATCTGGCGGATCACTTGTTTGCGCACATCGAGGGTGGGCAGCAGTTCGCCATCGTGGTTGTCCAGTACCTGATAATCGATGCCGAGACGCCGCGCGGATTCCTTGGCTTCGCCGAGGCGGCGTTTGGCCAACTCAGCGGCCTTCATCGTCTGATGCCCGGCGTCGCCATTGGTCACGGAGACGAAACGCACGGCATGGCCCATTTTGGCGAACAGGGCGGCGGTGCCGGCGGCGCGGATATCGCAATCGTCCGGATGGGCGCCGAAAGCGATCACCCGGATCTTATCGCTCTGCGCGAGCAGGGTGGCGGCGGCGGCAAGCATCAGTATGAGTCCTTTCATCGGTATGAGTCCCTTCATCGGTATGAGTCCCTTCATGAGTGGAATCCTCCATCTGGAAATCATACGACAGGGGCCGGGGCGGGGAGCCAGGGTCCAGGCTCACGGGCGGGGAGCCAGGGGCCGGGGATGTAATCCGGCGGAGCGCCGGCGCGTCTACCATAAGGATATGAAGCCGTCGTGGATTCTCATGGTGCTGGCGACCGCCGCGGGGTACGCCCAGACTACTGGGACGCGGCCCCCGGCCAAGAAGACGGCGACTAAAGCCGCGCCGAAAAAGGACGCTGCACCCGCGGCGGCGCCGACCAAGTGGCCCATCGAATCCCTGCGTGTGGAAGGCAACCGCAATTACACGGCGGATCAGGTGCTGGCCGTCGCCAGGCTCAAGGTGGGCGAAGTGGCCGGCAAGCCCGAATTCGATGCGGCGCGCGACCGCCTGGTGGCTAGCGGCGCCTTTGAGACTGTCGGCTACCGGTTTGAGCCGGGCGCCAGCCAGCAGGGATACTCCGCCACTTTCCAGGTAACCGAAGTTGCCCCCGCGTACCCGGTGCAGTACGAAGAACTGGGCGTGCCCGCGACGGAGATCGAGGCGGTACTCAAGGCCAAAGATCCGCTCTATGCAAACAGGATGCCGGCCTCCAGAGCGGTGGTGGACCGCTACGTATCGTGGATAGAGGAATTCCTCACTGCAAAAGGTGTACCGGAAAAAATTGCCGGCGTGGTGACGCAGGCCGCGCCGGAGCAGTTCACCATTGTCTTCCGGCCGGCCAAGAATCTGCCCGCCGTGGCGCAGGTGACTTTTGCAGGCAACCAGGTGCTGCCGCAGAACGTGCTGCGCGAAGCCATCGCGCCGGTGGCCATCGGTTCGCCGTACACCGAAGCCGGATTCCGCGAGTTGCTGAATGGAGCCATCCGCGCAGTTTACGAGCAGCGCGGCCGGGTGCGTGTGACGTTCCCCAAGATTCGCACGGAGCCGGCTACGGACGTGCAGGGCCTGCACGTCTTCGTGACTGTGGACGAAGGGCAGAGCTATGAACTGGGCAAGGTCGTGATCGCGGGTCCAAGTCCGATTGACCCCGCGGTGTTGGTGAAAGAAGGCGACTTCAAGAGCGGCGATGTGGCCAACTTCGACCGCGTGGGTGAAGGGCTGGAACGCATCCGCAAGGCCGTGCGGCGCGCCGGGTACCTGCAAGTGAAGGTCACGTCGGACCGCAAGATCGACGACGCCAAGAAGGCGGTGGACGTGGCCGTGCACGTCGCGCCCGGGCCGCTTTACCTAATGGGAAAACTCGAGATCGTGGGTCTGCCCCTGGACGGCGAGGCGGAGGTTCGCCGAATCTGGACGTTGAAGGAAGGCAACGCGCTGAACCCCGAGTACCCGGATTATTTTTTGGGCCGCATCAAGGCCGATGGTGTTTTCGATGGGCTCGGCAAGACCAAGGCGGACCAGAAAGTGGATGAGAAGAACCACGTAGTGGACGTGACCTTGACCTTCACGAGCGAGAATCCGGATCAGAAACCGGGGCGAAGGACACGGCGGCAGTAGGATTCGCCGATCTGTTCGGCACTTCCGGATTTCATTTGATCCATCGTGTCAACCGGAGCATATCGTCTTCGGTTATGGATCGAACTTTCGGCCGGTCACTGAGGTGATTGCGAACCCCTTCGGGTAGGCAATTCCGGTCAATATACGGCATGGGTCAGTCGTCATACTCGACGCCGAAGACTTCCTTTTCGATCTGTTTCCATTGGCGTTGAGCGTCGTTCGCATCCGATTCGTTTTGAAACTGGCGGATCGTTTCACACAGCTTTCGCTCTCGGGCTTCCCTAACGCGTTCAACAAATACTTCCCCGGATTGCAGCATAGACGCCATCTGGTCGCTGTTGATCGTTTCGGCAGCTTCCGTGAGCGCCCGGGTGCCGAGCGACCGGGCGGCCTCCAGTATGCAATCCACTGGGACGAGCATGGAGCCATCCTGGCGAAGATGGCCCATCTGCAGGACTTGCTCGCCGAACCGCGCCTTCATCTCGGCTACTTCGGCAGGGGAGAGAGTCACTTCGTCCCTTGCCAACTCAGCTACGAATTGTTTAAAAGTCAGCATGATGCCTGATCGTCTTCTGTACCGGGGGTACAACCGGATGGTCCTTAACTTAGTACACCGTTTCAGAAGTTCGTTAACGTATCGAGAAACCGCTTGCTGACGCGCGCGGCTCCGATCAGAGCCGCGACCGTTAGAAGCTGTGAAAAATTCTGCTCCTGTAATAACAAAGTACTTTTCATTTTGGAGTACCTGCTCCATACTAGAGGTATGGAATGCCAGCCAGCCTTGATCGAGATCCCTGAGCAGCCGCCCCGCAAGCAGGCCGCGCAACACGGGCCACTCAAGCTGAGGCCGGTCAACCGCGAGCAGACCATGCTGGCATCGATTTATGTCGAGGAAC